>Ga0179591_1256248_pt1 | contig 11022 bp, 14 predicted proteins | sample CZOMad2_1_08_16f_FD_182891 | JGI IMG/M metagenome (GOLD analysis project Ga0179591, IMG submission 182891) | Vadose zone soil fungal communities from Angelo Coast Range Reserve, California, USA - CZOMad2_1_08_16fungal (PacBio error correction) | ecosystem: Environmental > Terrestrial > Soil >... | reverse complement strand
GCTTCCTTGCCCCCCCGGTTTGTTTTGCCTTACACTCCGCAGTGCGTCCTTAACCCTCCCTTCCTGGGTTCCTCTGCTAAGACCCGTACTCCGAGGAAGGCGATGAGCCCGGCGCGTTTTGGGCAAGTGTTTGCCCACAAAGTGCCCCGTTACAGCCCGTTCTGACGAGCCGGCCTGGGTGAGCTAAGGTCCCCTCAGCTTCCCTACGACCCCGATTAGGCTCCACCATGCCTGCCCTTGACCACTAATTCCAGTTCGGCTTTTACCCCCTTTCTTTCCTTCCTCACCGTGACCCACCTTGCCCCACCGCCATTACCTCCCTTTGCCCTCCTTTCTTTGGTGGTGGACACTTACCATGATTTTTTCCCCACCAGCATTGGTCTTTCATGTGGCATTGATGTCCTGTAGTGTATTCTTTGGAGGTCCAACGTGGCTTTTTGCTCTTGTTTGACCTGGGCGACTATTTTCCTGACGGAGGGCATGGTTTTTGTTCGCTTTTGCTGAGACTTCCCTGTGGGAGACGTTTGGTTTTTTTCAGCCTCAGTGTTTTCGTCTGGTTTAAGTCTCCGAGGAAGTCTTTGGTGTTGCCTGATGGCATTGGAGATTTTTTTTACTGTCATGTCCCAACTGACGGCCAGGAGATTACCCTTCTCCTTCCCCTTTGAACCCATTTTTTACTCTTTTTTGAAGCTTCCCCTTTTGGGTTTTCTCTTTCTACGTCGTTACTGGCTGCTTCCCCCCCTTTTTCCCTCTTTTCACTTTTGGGCATTTGGGATTGTGGTCAAAGGTCGTATGCTATCGCTTGTTTATTTTTGCCTCGTTTTTCTTTCCGTCTGTTATTGATGCGGCGTTCCCATGCCAGGGTCTGCTATGATTTTGTGCCTCCCCCCCGTGACCTTTTTTCTCTTGTTGCGCCTCGATTCTGGTTGACGACTCTCCCGTACTTCTGGTTTGCTTTCCGTTGTATCTGTCGTTTATCCGGTACGATTTTGGCCCAAGAAGCAACTTTTTCGCGGATACTTTCGTTCCGACTCTTGGGATGTCAGCGGTTCCACCATATTTTAACCCCAAATAGCAGTGTTCGGTTTTTCCGGGGTTTTTCAACCACCCATTTTTCCACGCTCTTCTATGACGGGCCGCCCCCCCCCCTGCATTGTACTGCTGTATTGGCTGAATTCCCTTCCTCCCGATTCCTGTCAAATGGCCCCTTGAGCCAAAGTTACCAATGCTTTCTAGTCTTCTTCCCCTCCCTTCTGCCGTGATTACGGCCTTTCAGGTTTATAGCCCCCCCTTTTGTTTCCTTGATTTCCCCGAGTGGCCTTAGTCTTGGCCGCTCTTTTTTTTTCCCCGTCTCCGACTCCGTTCCTCCCCCCCGGTGATGCACTCTTACCTCCGTCTTGTCTTGGAGTTGGTTGTCGTCTCCCGCTTTGACCTTCCCCCACACCTCCGGGTCGGGTTTGTTTGCAAATTTTAGGCGTTTCGCGTTGGCGTCCCCTCTTGTTGGCTACAGTTTGGTTTTTCACCCCGTGGTCTTCCTTGCTTCCTGCTTTGGTCCTTGTGCCTTCTTTTTCTTTGTTCGCCTCATCCTTTGGCCTTCCCGTGCCGCTTTTCCCCCACCAATCGCGCCTCCTCTCAGTTAAACGGTTTTGAGTGAGTTTTGACCCTCGGCTGGCGCCCCCCCCTTGTTCATCTTTCTTCAGGGAGAACCCGGGGCTTCTTTCTGTCTCTTGGTGTTTTGAGGGCCCGCCGGGACTTACGTGATCTCTATTTACTTCATTTGTTGTTGTTTTTTTGTCAGTCGACGGTCCTTTACCTGCGCGTCCGTTGGGACCTTCCCCGTCCCCTGCCCCCCCCCTGACCCCCCCCCGCGTACTTTTCCCAGCCTTTTCCGATCGCGCCCCTCGGTTCCCCCCCCACTTCGTTAGGCGTTCCCCTCAGCTTCTCTTCAGCTTGTCGGGTGGGTTGAAGGATTGCGGTAACTTCAGTACGCCCGGCAGAGGAGGTTGTGTTTCCCCTCCCGGCCCACGAACCCCGGTTCCTGAGAAAGATATTGGACGTCGGTAGCATTGGGCGTACAAATGCCGCCCCCCCGCCGAAACACGGTACCTCTGTCGGCCGCCCCGTTTTCCTTTTGGTTTTTTGACGGGGTCCCAGAGGGACACACCCCTACCGACCCCGCTTCCTTTCAGTTTCAACTTTCCCTGATTTTTTTCTTTTTTCTACTTTGTCTGCGGAGTCTGAACGCCGCTTCGCCCTCCCCCCTTTTCAGTTCTCTTAACTCTTCACATTCCTGACCATCCCTTGGTCGCCCCCCACTGTGACCACGGCACCCGAACTTGTTTTCATCTCTTTTCCGCCTTGTGTCTAGGAGCCCCACTTCCGGCACTTTTTTGTGGACGTCCCAGGGCGGCATACCCCATCCTCGCCCCCTTTTTTGCTTTGACTTCGAGTCATGCGCCTTTTTTTTTTCGTCCTCTGGTGTTCCTTCACTACTCTCCGTGGACCTGGGTGGGGTTTTTAATCTTGTTACCGATCCGATACCACATACTTCCGGTTTCCCTCCCCTGTCAACGTCTTCCCACTCCCCCCCCAATTATCCGTTGACATGCATATCAACCTCTTCTCCCCCACGTCATTGCCCCACTCGGTCGTTGCCCTCCCCCCATTGGGTTCTTTTCGGTAAGGTTCGTGTGTACCACTTTGGTCCTCCTCCCATGGATTTCTTTCCACAAGACACCCTCCCTCTCCCCCGTAACCTACTCCGAGCCCCCGTTGTCCGGTTTTCATCGTGTTCTGCGGCCCCCGCCCTTTCCGTTTTTTTTTCCCCCTTTTCTCCTCGCACTCCTTGGGTCACGTTTTGTTTCTATGTCCCCCCCTGGCAACGTCAGGCCCGAGCATCTTCCCCTTTTCTTTTGTTTTCGATCCTTTTCATTGTCCTACTCGGCCACCGCCTTTTTCCACTCGGTTCGATTGTCGGTCTCCATCACCCGGTTTTCCCCCCCCAACGTCTCCCCTTTCTGCGAGTTGCCCGCCGACACCTTTGCGAACGTCTTCGGCCCGTGGTCCCCCCGCTCCGCCCGCCCCCTGGGTCTACCTAATCATGCGCCCTCATGGCCTCGCCGCGGACCCCCCCGTTTGACCTTTATGTCTCCCGCGTCACTGCATCATGATGTTTGTTTTTGGTGGGTTTCCCCCCTCCTTTTTTCCTCGGTCCATTTTGTTTTAATTGTGTCTTGCACCCGCCATTTGGTTCTATGGTTTTTTTGTTCCCACCCGGTCTGCTTCCTTCGCGATTTTTTTTTTTCGGCATATCCCGAGTCTTTTTACGTTTTTTCGCCCCTTCGCAATCCTGAACCGGGCATGCCTCGTGCGTGCGTCTGCGGCCGCGGGCCTTACTGCGGGTTTCTCCCCTTCTAGTGTCGCCCGGTTGCACGCCACTCTTTTCTTTTCCCCTTTTTTGTGTTTTTGCGCATTTTTCCCCTGGTGGGCCCACACTTGGACTTGCCCGTTTTCCTTGCAGCTGGGACCCCCCCCACGTTTTTCTCGGTGGAGGGAACGGGTAGTGTGCTTGGTACTTTGCAACTTCATCCCAGCTCGTGTTTTTTTTTTTTTACTCCCCCCGGGCCTCTCCATGTATGTGTCCCGACGAGTCAGTGCCACCCCCCTGTCTGGGTTCTCCACCCCAACATTCACGTGTGCCGGTTCTCCCCGGCAAACTGGCCCAAGTCGGCCCCACTGCCTTTTGGCTTTGCCATTTCAGTATGTTCACCTAATGAGGCGTCGACGCCCCACGCCACTTTGGGTTGGGCGAGGGCCCTTTTTCTTTTCTTTTTTTTGGTTTGCATGATTTTGGTGTTGTGACGAGGCACACCCCCCGTGGTCTTCCTCCCCCCCGCCGGGCCCGTTCCCGGTCTTTTGCCATGAGCCTGGCTTTTTTTGGGGCGGTTGCCATTCCGCTGATTGCGAAGTTGCTTTTTTTTTGGCCTCTTTTCGCCAATGTCGAACGATTCCGGTTCGTGTAGTGGGCTCAGTTCCTTTCGTCCGATTGACATATTGGGTCATCGATTTTCGTCGTCATGTCGTCCCCCCCAACTCCGCTTCCCTGGTGCCTCTTCCACCGCTTTCCCCTGTGTTGTTCGCGGGACCCTGCGAGTTGCGTTGCTCTTGTTTCTAGTCCCTTCACATTAATGTGTCTTTTTTTCCTGTGTTCAGAAGATCTTGACAGTGGTCAGCAACCGGTCGCTTGTCTTCTTGTCTTTCAGAGTCGGTAGGTTAAATATGTGCTTTCTCGTTCTTGGTTTTTGCGATGAGGGAATTTTGTCTCATCGGATCTTTTTCTCTTCACCTTGACCTTTTTTTTTCCTCTGCCGCGGGATGTTCTTGGCGTCCTTGCGGCCCGGTTTTTCTCGTCAGCTCTTGCCCCCCCTGTGTTAAGACACGGTGGCCCTTGGTCGGACCGAGATTTTTTTCCCGCGTTCGCTTTCCCCCCCGTTGACTTCAAACCAGCCACTCGTCAGTATTCTTTTTTATGTATGTTGTCCATTGCCTTTTGCTTTCCATTCGATGGGTTACGGCACCGCCCAGCGACCTTAGTGTTTTTCGGGGCTGTTAGACGCGGTCCTATTCCCCGATACGGCGGTTTTTCCCTTTTCCTTGCTCTGACAAAAAGTCCGGACCCCCTTCGAGTGACCCTTCTGGAGACGTATCGTCAGCTCCTGTCTGGTTTCGAGCCACTTCGTCTGTTGCATTTCCGTCGACTGCGCCATCAAATCACCTCACCTTTTCCTCAATTGGAAACGCGCCCCGCTCCGGTTTTAGTTGGTTGGTCCGAGTTTGCCACGTGCATACTTCCCGTTGTTCGGGGCCTTCCCCTAACCAGGTTTGGACTGATGTTTTTTGCGGCCATCGTCTCTTTTGCTGAGCGCCTCCTCCTTGTTGAAGTCTTTTTGTATCTGCCGTTCTTGTTTCCTTTCCTGAATTCGTAGATCCTTTTTCCATCGCGTGTCATTCCAAACCCATCTGAAGACCAGAATAATTTTACCCCTTTCCCGTGGTTTGAAAGAGGGTCGTCTCTTTTGCCCTTTTTTCGAAACTGGCGTTTTCCGGTGGCATGGGGAATGGTTTGTGCCCTGCACAGTTCTAGGTTTTTTTGCGTCTTCTCTATCTTTCCCCCCCCCCCCGGCTTTGTTTTGTTTTTGTTGATGAGATCATCTTGCGGACGCCCGCCTGCCCCCCCCCCATTTTTTTTCAGTCATTTTTGTTTATCTCCTCCCGTGAATTGCCCGGCTCCGTTCACCTTGGTGACACAGCCGTGCCCTCGTCCACCTGTCTTCGGCTGTTGCTTTTCCTTGCCCGTTTGTTTGGACGAGTACCACCTGGTGGATTCCATTGGTCGGGAGGACCCTGACCGTGTAGCGGGTCCGAAATTCTTTTTGACACGAACAGGAATGGAGTCCCGGCTTTTTTGTTGCAGTTTGTGGGGCCCCGTATAACTTTTTAGTGCCATGAAATGAACCCGCACACCGCCACCTCAGTCCGATTTGATCAATAAACGTTCCCTGCTGCTAGTATTTTTCGTGTCCCAGGGTGGCGCCCCCACCCCCCTCCTGTCCCACTTGGCGCTTTTTTTTGTCCCGGCCAAACTCACCGTTGCGTTCTATGACTTGCCGCATTTTGGCCTTTGCTCGACAGGACGAAGTTTGGAACTCTTCACGCCTTGCGGTTCCGATTTATAGATCCTTCCTTTCAATCGGGCCGAGAAGTGGTGATTGCTCGATTTCTCCTGTTTTTCTAAATCTTTCAACCACACTCATTGATAGATGACCTCTGTTTTCCGGCTTAGTATCCCCAGAATCGACCAATGAGCTTCGTGCCCTGAATCGTCGTCTTGGAGATTGTAGTGGGTCATTTCACCCCCTTCCTGAGTAGGACCAAGGTGCCTGCTGGTTGTGGTTCCATGGTGTCTTTGGTTGTCACCATTAGGTTTTGTCCCCATCGACATCTTACTGTTTCCCTTCAGCCCCCACCTGTGTCCCTTCCTTCTGCAAAATCATTTGTTTTCTCACGACTACTGCGAACTTCCCCCTGTCCTCCGTTAATCCTTCCGGCCCTTCTCGAGTTTTTTCTTGAATTACACCCCCCTCCCCAAGATTGTTACCGTTTCTGTCTTCCCAACTATTCCCTTATGGGACTACCTTTCATGGGTACTTCTTGGCCCACGCCCTCAACACTTATTTAGGCCACGGATTTTTCCCCACCCCCGCTTCCCCCCGATCGCCAGGTTTTTCGTAGGTTCCCCTATTTCCCTGTTCTTTTGTGTACCCGAGCCGTTCCCGTACTTGAAATTTAGCCTCCCTTGATACCCCGTTTTCGGCCCTCTTTTATGGTTCAACCACAGTTTCCGCCTCTTTTTTTGACCTTTCCAGGGTGGCTTTTTCCCAACCGTGAATTCCTCCCCCTTTCGCTCCAACTTGTCGAGTAACCTCGGCTTGCCGAACACTGCACGGGAGTTTCCCATACTTTGCGGGTTCCCCTTGCCCCGCTCCCCCCCCTGGTCTGGCAGGTGTGCCTGGCGTTTCCGCCCGCATGGTGAGTGCATACCACAATACCCGCCAACCTTCCAGTGGCATCTCCTAACACGTTTGGCTCCCAGAAAGTTGTTTTTCAGTCCTCCAGGCCAAGACTGTCCATTCCCGCCCAAATTTTTGTTTCTTACAAGTCGGCGGTTGGACGAATTTGTTGTGCTTTGTTGTTTCTTGAACTTTTTCACCCCCCTTTCACTTTCTCCATCGGTTGATACCATACCCCCCCACGCAGTTTGTGGACTTCCGTACGTAGACCTGTAGTGTTCTCCGGAGACTTTGGGTATCGGCCTCTCCTTGTAATGTTTGTCCACGTATCCATAGCCATTCCCTATTTTCCTTTCATAGCTTTGAGAGCGCGGGACCCTTTTGCTGCTTCTCGCGCCAGTTTTCTCCCCCCCCCCCCGTTTCTGCCACGCATCTCATCTTCTTTCCTCATGTTGTTTTTTTGGTCGACTTATTCTGTTCCCCCACTGGTTTTTTTGTTTGACATCGACCCCTGCGCGTTTCACCGCAGCGGCCGTTTGAGTCTCTCACTGTACACGGAGGTTTCTCCCACGTGGCGTGATGCTTCTGGTCTGTCCCTTGCCACGTACGTCTTTGTCCTTGCCGAACGCCGAGCCGCCTTATACAGTGAACTTCCGACTTGTTGGTCTTTGGTCCCACCCATGGCGTTCTTTAAACTCCTTGTTTGGGAACGGGACTCCCTCCTTGTTGCCACCAAATTGCCTTTCTATTTCTTCCTTTTTTTTTTTTTTCCTGGGGTAGTCGGCAGACCCTAATTGAGGTTTGGTGCGACCCCTCCCGTCACCGGCGTTGTTGATCTTTTGTCTTTATGTTTTCGTTGGCCTTAGTTAGTTTCCTTTTTAGTTAGTTGCTTGTTTTATTCCCCTTTGAGTCATACTTTTCACGTCCTTTGGTGTGTTTTTGGGGCTCATTTGCTTTTTGCCTTTTTAATTTTATGGTCTGTACTGTTTTCTGATTTGGTCAATTTCTAGCTATCGAACTGGTTTATTGGTACCGGAATTTCTGACGGAGACGTTACTTGACTTTAATTATTATTTTTTTCAACTTCTATACTGGTTTCTTCTTCTCCCGGACCTTGGGGTTACAATTGGGTGGGACATTACATCGTTTCCAGGTCTTTACCTTCGCGCCGAGGACTCTCTTTCATCCCGGGTTTGGAGCCTCATGCCCAGGCTAATTAGTTCCCCACCCCCCGCCGGTTCCCCCAGCTCTGTTGGAGCGGTTTCGTTTTATTTTTTTTAGTGGCGGTGTCCTGTTGTTTACTTTACAGAGGTAGTGAGCCCCCTCTTCCTCGTGTTTTTTTGACTTTCCCCCATTTGAACTGGTCTTTTTTCTTCCTCCCTTTCCCTGCATGAGGGCCCACTGACTTTCTTGGTTAGGTTCCCCCCCCCTTGTTGATCCTCTGGCGGTGGACATTCCTAACGAGGTTGGCGTCCAACGTTCCCTTTTTCCGTGAACAGAATATTGTAGTATGCATAGATCCCCCCAAGTTACCCACCCCACCATACCTCCCCTGCTTGTTCCTGGTTCACTTCCACCCCCGATCCCAGCTCTTCTTTCGCCGCCCCCCCAGTAAGACTTGGGATGCTGTTCTTCTTTGACCTCCCTGGGCATTCTCTAATTTTCCTTGTTATTGTCGGCCCCTTCCTCTTTGATCGGCACATCGTTGTTCCCTGGCTTCTACTTCCTATTATTTTCGCCAGCGTTGAACTTTCCCTATGACTATTGCTGCCCAGCGTTCTCCTCTGCCCCCTTCTGCCTTGAGGCTTTTTTATTGAAAGTTCGAGGTGACCACCGCCCGACCCCATCCTCCTTGCCGGGGGATTTTTTTTTTCCCCCCTCCCCCCCGGTGACCTTTTTCAGGCAAAAATCCAACCGCCTTGGCTGTTCCTTTTTCCATTTGAGTACTCTTAGGCGACGCTGGTCTCTTATACCTTTCGCGTAGAGATACTGGTTCGTGTTTTTCTTTCCTTTTTCCCGTGCTTTTGCATTCTACCCCCTCCTGTTTTCCGGCGTTCTCATCGCGACGTTGGACATTCAATTGCGCTACTTTCAACCTCCATCATGCCCCCGCTTGTTCGTGGCGTGGGCCAGTGCTCCTTTCTCTTGCACGGGCTGCAGTGGATGGTTTTTTTTCGTTTGCTTTTTTTCTCCCCGCCTTCTTCCTTATATATCTCTCCCCACTCCTTGTTTTTTCTCTAGATACACTTTTCGTTTCTGAATGGACTCCTGCTTTCCCCACGTACTGCAGGCCTCCCAAGTTTTTTTCATCCGTTTGCGATGATCCTACAACCTCGGTGTGGCCCCCCCCGGAATGTCCAAATGTTTTTTAACTTTTAGTGACGCTGTTCCCCGAGTGCAAACTGCTGTCTGGTGGAATTGCCACGGATGCTCGAGGTTTCTTGCCTTCAAGAAGGCCGGACGTTTTCATCGGGTCCCTGCTGCAGGTCTGAAAAAACCAACACCCCCCCACACCAAAAAACACGTTTATCTTCAGGTGCCGAGCCTTCGTATTATTTCAGTTTTTTTCCCCAACCTCTCCTAGCTTTCCTTTTTCCCTTTTCCCTCCCCCCTTTTTTCCGTGAAGGGTTTCTTTTTTTCCTTTCTGTCCTGTTACAAACCAACTTCGATGCCCCAGGGGCTTCCGCATTCTTACCTTTTTCGTCTTGAGTGCGTCGTGCCCCCTGTCTTAATGGTTTCCCCTTTTCGCCCTCCTCACACGCCGTAGTGCAATATACCACCACGCCCCTTTGCGTTTGGCCCCCTCTTCGCTCGGGTCTTCCCATTTTCCTGTCCCCCGGCATTTGTAGATGGAATGTTGTCTAATGGCGCTTTCCCCCCCCTCTATTTGATCTATTTCGCCCAACCCCCTCGCGTATCCTTCCCTCCCACCTCGCCCAATGGCTTTTTTGGTCCATGACTCGTCGTTGGCCCGGTCTTTGGTTCCTGTTCACCCTGGGTTTACCCTCCCCGTTGTGATTTTCTGCTTTTGTTTTTACCCGGGGTTGAGGGACAGCGACCATCTTTCGTTTTCCGTCCTTTGTGTTTCCCCCTCCCCCCAAACCTTCGTGCTGTCGGCACTTGATTTTTTCCTCAAAATTTGACCCCAGGCCGGGTACCTTCCTTTCCCCGATGTCCCTATTTGCTGTAACAGCGCCTTCACTTTTGAGCCCCACACCAATCCTCTTGCCTTTCCCCTTTTCATGCGTCCTCTCCCACGTTTTGGCAGAAACCCAAGAATGATCAGGCGGGTCCCTACCCCCTGCTGCCCCTCTCTCAGCGCGACGCCCCTATTTTTCTTTTCCGTCAGTCTCTCCCCAGCAGACCCGTTATGCGATCCCTCTCCTCTGGGGGACGCTGTTCCGAGTCCCCCTTTTGCAACACTGGCCCTGTCTGGATATTACCAGAATCCCCCTCGTTGAAAGGCCATCCCCTTTCTCTCCCCTGACTTTTTGAGCAACAACTCGTAGATCTTTTCCTGCCCCCGTCCCCCTTTGGATGCCACACAAACAAACCTTAGGGATGTCCCGCCCTGCTACACCTGTTTTTTTATGCCACTAAATTCGCCCTTGGACGGGCCGCGCCAACGGTGCTCACCACTCTCCCTCCCGACCTCATGACCGCCTACCACCCGTTCTTGCCCCCGCCTTCCTTCTTTTGTTGTTTTCCCCTTCTCCCAGCGGCACACAGGACTTAATTTTCCATGTTTAAAGTTTGGTTAAGACATGCTGGGACCGTGACCGTGCACGGTCAGAGTGGTCGCTCCCTTCCCAAGTGGGTTGTTTTCTGCTACATCGGTTTTCTGTTTGCGGCACTTTTGCACGGTTTCTTATGGCTGGACCCAGCGGTGTCAGTGATCTCTGGACTCCATCTTTTGAGTGTATTGGCCTGGCAGTATAGCCATAACCTGCCGCTCCTTTTGCATGTGTACGTGCAGAAAGCGTTCCAGGTTTTTCCTTATGCGTTCTATAGGTAGTTATGCATGTGTTTTCCGCCTTCTTTTTTTCATCCGTTTGGTTTTTTTAATGACAACTCTCTTCGTGCATTGTTCTGCTTGACCGAACTGCGCAATTATGTCCAAGAGATTTTTCCCTTAAGCCGGCCCGCCCCGAACGCGTTTTCGGGCAAGGGCAGTAGGGATTTTCTCTACCGTTTAACGGCCCCAACACAGTCCTTGCGGTTCCCGTTAGATTGTTTATGCCATCGTCCAGGCTACAGATCCCCGCCCAGGAAGATTCCCTGCAGCCGGTGACAAGGTGAGAGCACCCCCAAATGGGGGGCGCTCCCCCCCCTTCCGTTTTGTTTCCAAAGGGAAGTCACCACTGTCATTCTTTGCCCCCCACCCATCCCGCTCTTTTCAATTGATTCCTTCTAGGCTTTGGCTTTTTCACTTGCCGACCAGACTTTTGGTCGG
>Ga0179591_1355344_pt1 | contig 11024 bp, 8 predicted proteins | sample CZOMad2_1_08_16f_FD_182891 | JGI IMG/M metagenome (GOLD analysis project Ga0179591, IMG submission 182891) | Vadose zone soil fungal communities from Angelo Coast Range Reserve, California, USA - CZOMad2_1_08_16fungal (PacBio error correction) | ecosystem: Environmental > Terrestrial > Soil >... | reverse complement strand
GGGGATCCTCTAGCCGGGTACGCATCCTATCGCCGCCGCCGACAGAGCCCCTGACCACACTTCACTTTGACCCCCCCTTTTTTAGCCTTAAATTTTTTGACAGTTGGTAGGACCCCCCTTTGATTTTCGGTCTGACTCCCCCCGGGCGGAGACTCTATTTCCGTCAACGACGGCTTTGAGTCCCCCCTCCCAGAGGTGTATGATTTTTTTCTTGGCTTTTTTATCATCATTTTTCAAAACTTTTCTCTAACAGTCCAGATAGGCTTCCAGCGACGTCGAGCTTTTACACCGCACTCGCGCTTAGCTTCTCTGCTCGCCGGACTTTAGTTTTCCCTTCTGCCAGCGGAAGCAGTTCTACCTAGTCAGCCGCGTCTGTTTCCCCCCCCCCCACCCCTCTGATTGATTTCCCCCCCTTGACCCCTTCGTCCTCCAGGACAATTTTTCCTCCCCCCGCAGCCTATTCTGCCTCGAGGGTCCCTCTTTCTCCATCAGGGGACCCTTTTCCCCTGAATTTTTTCCTGTCGAAGAGATCACTCCTCCTACTTCTGAGTTGAGGCGGAGGTCCCTTATCACCATCCCGGACTCTCACCGACTCAGAAATTCAACCTTGCCTCAGTGTCCTTTTTTAATGATGAAATCTTCCGAACCTTTACCTTTCTGTCCCCTGGGCTGCTCCTCGGCCGAGCCCTAAGCCAGGCAGCGTATATCTCTGAATTTTCACCTAATGCCGTATCTTTCTTCCCCATCTGACCCCGTGGAGAGTGCCCTGAGTTCTTCCTGTCCTAAGTCCCTGACGCGCCGACGCGAGGATTACTTCCCCCACTAGGTTTCTCCATTGACTAGGGGGTCCTCCCCGAAGATCTCCAAGCGGACGGTTGGGTTCGGGGGGATGTAAGGTGGGATTCACTCCTTTCGTCCTATCGGAGGGTGTTGTCGTCCTACAAAAAACACCCCTTCCGCTTCCTGAGCTCGGAATCTCGACTCCTCCCATAGTGGGGTCCCTTCACTTGCCACGCGTACCTACCTCTTTTTGACTCTTTTTTTTTCGTTCCGTCATTTTTTCCCCCCGGGACTGCACGAAGATCGTTCCCTCTCTTTCCTTAATTCCGACCGCTCCAGCGTCGGTCGCGTACTGCCTGTCGAAGGCCGTCATGTGTAGGTACCCCAATTCAAGCCGCCCGTTCCCCTTGGTCCTTTTAATCGGGCGATGAAGTTTTTCGTGGGTAGCCTGGTCGGCCGCTTGGTTCTTCAATTGCCTCTTCCGTCCCATATAATTATTGTAGCGGAGGACGTCCCTCCTTTCTTCAAGGCTGGCCCATCCTTTGACGTATAAGAATAGCCGCTACCCACCGAGGGCCTTTGTCTCAACAGGGCCGTTTTTTTTCCTGTGCTTTCCTTTCGAGGGGCCCCTAGCTCCGAGCCACAAGTCTCTCCCCAGTCTTGACCCTAGCGATTGCTCGAGAATGGTTGTCACTTGCGCCACCCTGGTCTAATTCATTTTCGAGCTTTCTCTACGGGCATTAGTCTTACCAAGGAGGTTGATCCTTACCTGGATGGTTTGCCAGCAGGGATGTGGGTTGCAGTTTTCTCGACTGAGGTTTTCGACAGTTCCAGTCTCTCCCTCTTTTTTCCAGGTGGCGAGACCAGTTTCCCCCCCAGGGCGCGCTTAAAACTTCCCCTCGCTCTCCTCTCCCGACATAGTCTCCCCGGTTTTTTACAAGCCCTTTTTATGGAGGAATTAGCCGAGAACGACATTTTTTCTTCCTCGCAAACCCTCCTTGCAATCGCGATTTAGGAGAGGTAGAGAGTGTCTCTCAAGGCGATGGACAAGGTCTTTTCCTAGGCCTCTCCCTTTTTTCCCCCCGAGTGGCTTTTTTTTCCTTTTTTTTTCTATCCTCTTTCTTCCTACCTCTCGTTTGTGTTGTCTCTCTAGGCGCCTGGTTCCACAGAGGTCCCTTTTTCCCGCAAGTATCTATGATGATCCTGTCCATCGCTTTTTTCCCTCCGCTTCTGAATTCGTCCCCGAGTAGCGTCATTGTTAGTGGCCCTTGTCGCGATGCAGAACCTTAGAGGTCACTTCTCCAGTCAGCAAAGTTGCCGGCCGTCAAGGTTGGTCTAAAAGCGTCGCGCTGATCTTCGTACCAGTCCCCTTGGCTCCTCTCTAGCCTTGGCATGGGGCCATATTGGTTTTTCCCCCCCTTGACCAGACTCCCACCTAAATAATGCCGGTGGGCCATCAGAGCCCCAACACGGGCCCCTTTCCGTATTTATTTATTCATTCGAGGAATACGGCTGTTTCCCTTTCCATAGTCGTCCAAGTAGAAGTACTAGAGTCCAGCGCTTTTGTGTCGCGATAGTGGCGCTTCTGCTTTCTGAATCTTATTGCCTTTTCCCCTGAAGAAGACTTTTCCATCGCCACGAGGTGGATCCCTCCCCTGTTCGGATGCGTTCAGCTGCGCAGTCAGCACCCAGTCCCTTTCCACCGAGTCATAGATCCCAGCGCCTAAGATCGGTTCTAATTAGTGCAGATTGCGCCTACCATTTTTACGTGGCCGCGAGTCAACCTCCCTTCCACCTTAGTCAGATTCCAATTCCCTGGCACTGTTTTTTTGGATGATCCTCACATGCTCGTTATCGCGCGTATTTCCGCGACTTCGTGTGTTTTTCGCGTCGGTCCAGAAGCTCATCGTCGTCGCTCCGTTAGTGCAGCACCCCTCTCTTTTCTTTTTTTTTTCGTCGGAGGAGCCTTTCCCCCTTTCAGGGACCTGTTCTCTTAGGTCAAGTTTTTTTTTTTTTTTCGCAGGCCCTGTTTCGGGGAACATTGGTTTTTGGCCTCGAAGCACCATCCTGAGCGCGCGAGTTGTCTCACTTACATCCCGCACTGGCCTCCCCAATCCTCCTCTGATCCTTCGGTTGCTGCAACCCGAAGAGTCTTAGGCCGCGTTTTTCTCCATTTCGCGTCTCCCCTCTCCCTGTTAATTTTTCAAATTCCCTCCTTTCTACCGACGGCCAAGGTGTTAGGTGACCTCCCTTCTTGACCGGATTAGTTCCTAGTCGACTGTCACCCTCCTCGCTGTGAATTTTTTCCTCTCCGGTCTCGCAGAGGAAAGCGTGACTCCCCTTCTCGGCGTTTGACGGCTCCCCGGTCTGTCGAAGATAAGAGAGGGAGACGCTCCCCTTTTGGGAAGTAATTCACAATTTTTCTTAGTTGATTTCCCATTTTTTCTCCTGGGGACTCCGCACTCCCCCTTTCTGAGCGAGTAGTAGAGTTGCTCCCCTTCCCCCCTGAGGTAAACTGTTCGAACCTCCTTGAGAGATTTATAGGCTAAAATTGTCTGGAGAAGAATTTTTCTCACATTTTGTGTTTACGATCTTTTGGGTGTCCAAATCTAGGGAGTTCAGGGAACTTCTGGACGAGGCGCAATCTTCGCCCGGCTTGTTTTCGTAGGGATGGTCTTTTTTTTTCGTTTTTTCACGTGAACGAAGCTGAAGGGCCGCTGCCGCCCTCCCATTGTCTGTCTCTAGTTTGCCTGTTGGCTCCCCTCATAATTCATAAACCTTAGGTTGTCTCCTTTCCCCTACGTTTTATTCTATACTATGCCGAATCCTTTTTTTAACGCCAGGGCGACACCAAAGGCCCCCATTCTTTTTTCCCCCCCTCCCTTTTGGAGCTAGGTTATGTGGGTCTGAGGGTAGCCTTGGCGGGGATACCTCCCTTACCGGGTGGAGCGCTTCCCCCCTCTTGGTTGTTTGTTGGCGCCCCCCAGGTGCAAATGAGCACAAAGAACCGAGTGTGTGCAGAGGCATACTTCCCCGTTCATTATAACCCATTTTCCTTCCTCGCAGATACTCAGCGCCGCGACGCGGTGGACAAGCCTCTTCACGGAATATTTATTTCTGTTTACCCTCTTCTACGCCCGTTCCCCAAACCCCCCCCACCGGGAAGTACCTGACCACAGGAATTTCAGTAGTTCCTCCCAGGACAATTCGCCGAGTCTTCGTCTGGGCCATGACCCTCTTGCAAGGGGCACCTCAGAATTTGTCGACTCCCTTCTCGTCGTCAGCAGCCGAAACGTGAGGCAGGTCCTATTCAAATCTACTCTCCCACCTACTCCCTAATGTACTCAGTCCGACCCTAAGAGTTGATTGCCCGAGACCTTCCGGAGATGGCGCCGGTCCTTTCTCGGGACCTTGCGACCTCTTTTTGCTTGAGCGGCTCGAAGCCCAGGGAAATAGCGTTCTTCTCTTCTGTCCCCCCTTCGCATCGAATTGCGACTTGTTTTCTCATATGACACAGTGGATTTTCCTCTTATACCTTCGGCAGCTGTAACCCCTTTCCCTTAGCAGGCATTCTTCTTTCCCCACAATTTCGCTACCTAGACTATTAGGTTGACCCCCCTGACTACCCTACACGTTCTTTGGTCTTCGATGTTCGGGTTCCGTCCATGTCCTAGAGCAGTTTTCTAGGAGGGGTGTTTCTCCCATCAACATGACCAACCCACTGGACCCCTTATGGAAGACGCCGGCTCATTCACATAACAATCAGGGTGTATTAAAGGTCTAGAGATATACCAATATTGGATTCCCCTCCCAGCGCCTTCCCCTCAGGATGCTCTTTACGACGACATACTTGAGATGACCGACCGCCCGAATCTTTTCTTTCCCGCTCATAAGAAGGATACTTTACCGCCAGGCAATCGTTCTTTATTACTACTTAAGAATTCCATTGAATTTTCCTTTCAGTCTGGAGAGTGTTGACCCTTTTCGTGTTCCTCGCTATAAAGTGTCATGACGACCGCCCAGCTACCTTTCTTTCCTAGTAGGAGCTGAGGTCTTTCTGCGAGAGGAGGAGCATCCTTTCTCCCCCATATCCCCCTTTGACGCTTGAGTCCGGCCGCTGGTGCTAGTTCTTTTTCCTTCCTGGGGGCAATAGACTAAGCCACCTTCGATAGAAAGATTAACGCCAAGAGCTGAGATGCCTCGACGGTCACTGGCAGTCCATTTTCTCCTCCCAGTTGCCTCAAGTCTACTTTTAAAGCCTCTCTTCGTCACAGGGCAGGGACTGTTAGTGTTTTCCCCTTTTTTCCATGGCCCACCTGTCAGGCAGTTGGAGGGTGACAGAGTCTTTTTATGTTGGCCCTTCCAATCTTCTATGCTCGACTGAGGGTCCTCTCTCCTTGCGCGCTCTCTTACAAAGTATACTCTCCCGGAGAGAAAGCTTGATGCGATAGTAATTTTTTAGCCGGTCTCTTCATTGAGAACCATTCTCCCTTCCCCCAAGGTTTATGCACGGAACCCCTTCTTTTTAGGTTTCAATTAGACCTGCTCCCCCTTACCGCCGTCCCATTCTTGGGTTTTTGACTAAGGCGATGGACAGGATTCCTCCGCTCTTTCCCACGCTAATTGACTCTCCCGAGTTGTAATTCTTCTTTCTCGGCCACCCGTAGAAAATCCTTATATATTAATACTTTTGATTGACGGGCTATGTCTTCAGGTACTTCGGGCAAAGTCCTTAGAGCCTTTCCCCTCTGCGTCAGTCCATCGCTTGAGTCCACTCGATGTCCCTCTTCTCGCGGCGCAATTGAGAGCGTCTCCCCCTTTTTTTTTGGTATTCCGATGTCCCAACCTTTTGCGTCTCAGTTGTCTGTTTCGGCTTGCCTAAGTTTGAAGATCTCCTAAGCGTCGCGAGTATCCTTCGGTGGGCATGCTCTCCCTCCTTCTTTTCTCGCCCCGGACTGCTAGGGTAACCCCTTCTGGCCCCCGTTAGTCCCTCACTAGAATGACACACATCCCTGCTGCAGTTGGTCCCCAAGCAGATTCTCCCTCCTTTTTTGGGAACTCTCCCTTCCGGCAGGTAGCGATGAAACCTTTTCCCTGACTTGACCCAGTGCCATGGCACGTAGGACTTGTCTCCATCTGTCGAGTTATTTTCCTCGGCGCGGTCCCCCCTTCATGTAATGAAATCCCCACTCTTCCCCAGAGCGGCCGCCTTATAGGACAGAGTGTTACCGATTTTTTTTTCTTCGTGATGACCTCGCTGCCTTATGCCGTATCCTCGTTTTCCCCGAAGCCCTATCGGGGTCGGCCTTTCATGAGAGGCCTTCCGGATGAAGTTTGCCTCCTTCACCTTTTCTCCCATGTTGAATCCTCCTTCGATGGCGGATGAAATACGCCATTCGTTTCAGCGAGCCTTCCGCGTAGGGATCGGACGGCAGAGCGCGTTTCTATCTGATCCTGGTTAGTGCATCCCTTTTTCGGGGGGAAGAATACTTTTTTTTTTTCCGCGTCTGCAACGGTCAGGTACAGGCGTTATTAGTATCTTGTTCTCATTTTTACGGATGGACTTGTTTTTCGTTGTTTTTTTTGGCCGCCGCCTTCAACCCCACCCCCGGACGGCAGCTCTGTAGATCCACTCACCCCCTGCAGCGCCGCTCTTCAGATCCTTCATTTGGGCTACCCGACCGCAGGAGTTTCTCCTCCCCCCCCGCGTTTCTGACCCCCTCTCTTTTTTTTTTCATCTTCATTTTTTGATCCGCCTCCCCGTTGGCATAGGAGGTGATTCCCGGATTACAGTCATCTTCCTTCCACCACCTCTAGGCCGTTCGGGCTTTTTTCCCTCCTTTTTTCCTTTAGAGGCCGCTGTCCGCCCCCCCTTTTTTTTTTGGACGACCCGTGTCTTTTCGTGAAGAAGGTCGGCCGGCATCGAGGTGGCAGGTCGTTGAGTCGGTTTCGTTCTTATGGTCGTCCTTTACCGTTTCTCGCTTTCCTCTTCTCCCAGGAAATTGTCCCCTTCTTTAGTCCGGCCGGTCCCCCCCTTTTCGACTAGTTTTCCGGGGGGTTTCCTGGAGGTCTGGTGTTTGCGAAGAAGTACTGGGTCATGTCCCTCAGTTTTGGTTGGACCGTTTGAGTTTCCGATGGAGGAAGGGTCTTCAAATTTTTCTTCGAGTCAAATCTTTCGCTTCCTGAGGATAGCCGTTTATGTACGAGAGTTTGGGACCTGCCCGGACGTGGCTCTAACTCTTTTCTCGGTTCCCGTCATAGTTTGTGCTGGAGGAGCAAAAACATCCCCCAAAAAAGATGGATGGCTCTCTCTCCTTCTTTTTCCCGGAGAGACACACCCCATATAGAACTCTCGCCCCTCTACCGCAGCACCCAACTGTTCCCCCTCTAGTCTCCCCTAAAGGGGGATGTCCCTTTAGGTCCATTTCTTTGATGGAGGTCTCTTTCTTCCTCGATATTTAACTCGTCGGGATCGATCCTTTCGGTTGTGGTGATTGGTAGGGCTGGTGCCTCCCCCTTCCCAAATGGAACTCCACTTTCTCAAGACTCCAGCGCCGGAAGCTGTCAATATCCACACGCCTTTATTTCTCCGGAGATTTCCCAGCCGCTCCCCGAGATTGACCTGCCTCGTCCAGATTATTGAGACCTTTATCCTCCTCTTTCCGCCTCGAACTGGGCAAACCCCCCCCTTCGCGCACTTAGTCTTTGGATTAGACCCCCCCCCCCCTGCTCCCTTCAATTCGAACTCTCCTTCCCTTCCCTGCGGGGAGTTCGCCTGGCTCCCTCGTTCTTCCCTCCTCTGTAGAAGACGAGAGATCCGCGCTTCCCCTTCCTCCCCTTGGACCGGAGGATAGCATCAACAAGGACGATCCGACCTTGGTCTCATTCATGACCTCCTCTTATTCCTGCGGCCGAGAAATCCACAAGAATGTCTCACTTGCGTTTTAATAGAAGCAGCGACGGTCCCGTCGAGCCCTTAAAGCACGGCACTCTCCTTATAGCTTTTTTTTCAGGCCTCCTGTTTGTCGACGTGATTTCCCCCTTCAAACAGTGGCGCCTAACTTTTTTTATCTGTCGCCTGTCATTACTGTACGTATCCGGAAGTTACGAAATGCGTTTTTCTAGACACTTTTCTTTTGTGCGGGGGGTCCTCCCTCAAGACTCCTTGTTTGGGAGCGCTGTTGGGTTGGAATGAGCGAATAGCGGGTGGGGTGGAGAACCCTCACCCCTCGTTTGTCCTCACTTGGGTCCGTCCCCGCGTTAATACCTGACTTTTGCCCCAAGTAGAAGATTCCCCCCCCCCATTTCTCGCCGAGGAGCTACCAAGTCTTCCCCGATTGGTCTTCCTCTCGCGCTTTCTCCTAGAGCAAATGCCGTTAGCTTCCAGCGCGCCGTCCCTGCGGGCTGGCGAGTTCATCGCATCCAGCGGACTCGGCCTTGAAGCTGTCAATGTGGTTCCCCCTCAGGCCGGAATCGCTCACCCCTGAAGGCCTACAGTTCGCTGGATCTTTGGAGGCGCTTTTGCTTTATTTCCTGATGCGAATCGTATAGATCCCACCTTTCCTAGGACCTTCCCCTTGATTAATCTTTTTCGCGAGAGCACGAATCTTGATAATGATGCATTCATAGCTGGATCGACTGCCTGACGGTGCCTGCTGCCATGAAAGTCTTAGAACCTTTCTTCCGGGCCCTAATCCTGCCGTAGTTTGCATTTCCATTTTGACCACTGCATTCGGGCTGTATGTGCAGGTGCCTTTGAAGGAATCCTATGGTCACACTTTCTTCTATGGCCCTCTCTCTGCCCCCCGAGACGCCGGTCGCCCCAACCCGAATTCTAATCTCTCCCCCCCCCGTTTATTTCTCTCTTTCCTTTTTTTAAATTAGAGTGTTCCCCGCCTTGCAAGTTTTTCTGCCGTTTTTCGAGCGCTCCCCCTGCGCCGTGCCCACGGTCGGGGACTTCTGTTCCAGGGTGATCACATGGACGATTTTCCCGGATCTTCAGGACTTCCTTTTTTTTTTTTGAGATGGCCGCTGTCGTAGACCGTCCCTCTCTCTTTTAATCAATAATATTTGTTGTTGTGTAGATTCTCCGCGTTCGGCACCTTCTAGCGCTCGCTAGCGCCTGTATCGACCTTTTCTGATTCCCCCCGCTTACGGCCGGAGAATTTATCCCTCTTCTCCCCTCTTGCAGCCCCGTGAAGAATTTTCTCAGTTTCAGAGCCTTCCCCCCCCCGTCGAAGGCGGCCGACCGTTGGACATCACGTCGCGCGCGCGATTCCTTCGGTGGGCCTCCGCGGCTCGCACTGTGTCCTTCTTTTAAACTAGGCGGCCGTTGGCGCCCTCCATAGAGGAGATTAAAACCTCCCTGTTCTTTTTTCCGAGTAAGCACGACGTCCGCACTTTGGGAACGATGCCCTTCCTTACACGCTTCAGGTCGCTTGATTCGTAGAATAGTTCACCCCCCTCTTTCCTTCGCATCGTTTCCTGCCTTTCTTTTTGAGGCAGTGTGTCGCTTTTTTTTTTGCCATTACAGTACGTCAATCAGTCCCCTCCCTTGTTCTTCCCCTTTGGGTGTCTCTCTCCTATCTTTTTATCGTCAGGCGCGCCGACCATACTGCGAGTTAGCAATTGATTAGGCGTCGCACCCTATAGCGCGACCCCGCGAGTCCCCCCCGCCCCTTAACGCCGATCCCCTGACTTTTAGAGTTGGTCTCAAGATAAATGACGTTTCCGGTCTGCTCGGATTCCCTTTCCGCGTCACGCAAGGTCTTGTTTTTGGAAGAGGCGGCGCTTCCATTTGTACTCGCGTGACCGATGTGCGCTCGGGTCATTCATCTGTAGGGCGAAATTAATGGCCCCTTTTTCGGTGAGCCGTCTTTTTCACCGGGACGCTTTTTTCGCTGCGTCGGCACTTTTTTATTTCGCGCGAGGTCGTAACCCCCGAACAGAGCAATAATCCCGAGCTCCCCTTCTCTTAAAAACGATCTTTTTGGAGCGCCGTTCTTCCCGTATGTCTCCTGTCAGGTTTTTTGCAGCTTTTCCCGCCGTAGCACTTTAATGAGGTGACAGCAGGTTCCAGGTAATTCCAAACCCTACTAGACGCGCTCCTTTTCGATATCTAGGAGCAGCTACCCCCTTCTGATTTTACACTCGCCTTCTTGCGACTTAACCGGGCAGATCCGTCCCCTCTGTCAACTTACTCCTTGATCGTTTCTGTTCGGCCGCCCCCGCCCCTTAAACTATCCAGATATCCCCTTCCTCGTAGCAGGAAACATCGGCGCCCTTGAGTTAGCCGCGACCCAGTGCCCCGATATAGCCTCACGGCGAAGGCCTGTAGGAATGAAGTCTTTAAAGCCCGTCCCCCGTCCGGTCCTTCGCATAATCTGGTTTCCCTTTGACGATGGCTGAGAGCCTGAAGGGTCACCTTATTTCGAGTTCAACTTTTCGTTGCCTTGTTGGATCCTAGTATGGATTTTTTCTTTTTTTGATAATCTCTGCTGGTCCGGCCCACCTTTTTTGGTCCTCTTATAGTTCTTTTTCGCCACCTTCCCCCCCCTAATCCACATCTGTCAGTGATCGATCCCCGAATCGTTGCTCTCCTATTCCCATCACGCCAGAGCACCCAAGGTCACAACTTGCAGAAAATGTGACCCTTTTGTTAGTGGCTGGCTTTGCGATCGGCGCCCTCGGCAGGCGGTTCTCACCCTCCATGGTGTGTATGTTATTTGGTTTCTCCTCCCCCCCTTTCCACAAATGGCCCGTTATCGGAGCAGCGTGCAGGCTTCTTCACGCCACCCCTGCCACTTATCTCCATCCCGTAGCGGGATAAGAAGCGACGATAGTTTTTTTTTCTGGAACGCGCTATCTTGTATCGACTCCAGGACGGCGTGGCAAAAAAACACTCGGCGGCTTCCCTTCCCTTCAAGGATCTTCCCCCCCCCTGTAAGGAAAGTGCCTTTTTTTATTCAGAAAAGCTTCCATCTCTCTTATCCCCCCCTATCTGTCGACTGAGCTCCCCAGCGAACGACTTTCGGCGGCTTAACTAATTGAGGAGTATTTCCTCATCCAATCCTCTAACCTACTCCGACCTGGCGAGATGAACGAAGACCCCGCGCTGAGGAGGGTTCCCCCCCAGACGCCTCCCTGGAGCAACTTTCTCCCCCCCGCTGCGGAGGTCCAGGAGAGGGCGCCCTGGACATTCCCAGGTCCGAGGTGTCTCTCTAGAAGGGAACCTTCTCTTTGAA
>Ga0179591_1318824_pt1 | contig 11024 bp, 15 predicted proteins | sample CZOMad2_1_08_16f_FD_182891 | JGI IMG/M metagenome (GOLD analysis project Ga0179591, IMG submission 182891) | Vadose zone soil fungal communities from Angelo Coast Range Reserve, California, USA - CZOMad2_1_08_16fungal (PacBio error correction) | ecosystem: Environmental > Terrestrial > Soil >... | reverse complement strand
CTCCTTTCCTCCCCTCGAGCGGCAATAGCGACAAGATCCCTCCTTCCCAATCCTTACTCTACCCACCGAACCCTCTCTCCTTCCATTGAAATTTTTCTTTCTTCGAAAAACCTCTTGTCTTACTTCATTTAGCGGAACCTTCTACAATACATCTTCGCTGACTTTTTCTTCCTTCCCTTCAAGACACCTCTCCTCCCAGGATATACCATTCGTTTCCCTCCCTGATCTACTATCCGTTCCAAGCTCTTCTTTGGAGTACCTTTCCCCCTTCCAGAAATCCTATATTTTTCTCCTTTCTTTCTATGAGAACCCATCAGAAGAGGCCTCTTCTCCGTCCTCTCCTGGCAAGAGCCTTACCTAGGAGACACTCAGAGGAAACCCATAACTCTCAGGCCGAATCCCCCTCCTGATCCTCCACCCTAAAAACAGGCTCTTCCATATTTGGCCAAGAAGAGCTTTAGAACGACACGTTTTCTCGTTCTTCCACTCTTCGGGGTATTACTTTATATTTTCCATTTTCATGCTTAAGCTGATGGGACCTCTCTCTTGCTTTATGAACAGGAAAAATTGAAGTTAAATTCTCTTATTTTTTCTCCCCAGTACTTTTCATCCCCCCGGATCTAGTGAACTGTGCTTTTTCCCTGAGATTATCTCCCCTGGAGTTTCCTCCTTTCTTTGTTCCTTCGGGTTGACCACCTTCGTAGCTTAGCAGACCTCAACCTTGTACAGATCTCTCCTCCTTTTGCTTCCCGATAGCCCTCACCCTAAACCTTTATCTTTTTTAAGTGACACATTCCTCTACGGATCATCCAATCCTTTTCAAGGAAGCTAGTGATGTCAAGGAAGCTTTCATCTCATAGTATCTCATTGCGCTTTCCCTTTTCCGGTAAACCCTCGAATCTATATTCTCCTTTCCTTTTTTGTTGTTTATAATACCCTCCTGTTACTATTGACCTTTTCCCGTCTTCCCCCATTCTTTTCCCCTTCTTTTTCTAGTTCCCATCCTCAAGTTAAATTTTTGCACCTTTCAGATATTAATAACAAAGGCTGGTGTTCCTTATCCGAATTTTAATACCCTCTTTTTTCTCTCTTTTTTCCCGTTTATTCTTTGGAGGTAGCTCCTGCGCTGGAGAACTTTCCCCTTGGATTCACTGTCCTGACACTCTCCCTCTCAATCCTTATTCTCCTGAAAAACATGCCCTCCACCCTTCAACTTAGTCTTGTCCCGTAATCAATGGTTGGGCAAATCCCCTATTTCATTCGCTTGTTCTGACTCCCTTCTACCTTGAAGGAACCTTTTTTACCTTTTCATCCCGAAGATAGCTACCTTCCAAAGCTTCTACTTGAGGAACCCCCAAGATAAAAGAATCGACCGGGTGTAAGAATCCCCATCATCCACTCTATTCTAGTAATTCTCATCGTGGATTTTGTCAAATGGTGGGTTTGCTTGTGTAACTCATCCCGTAGTTCATTCTATCTTCGTGACAGCCTCTTTATTTTCTCTTTTATTTTCCTCGGAGGGTGGATGCTTGTTTTCTCCTCTGGGAGTACGCAGAGAAAAATCTTTTTTTTCTAAGAATCCTCCCTACTTCCCTCTTTATCTTCCTTTCGGGTCCTTTTGCTCTAGAAGGGTGCCTACTACTTGCTGGCAGTCTTTTCCGACTCCGACCATTTATATCTTCAGGAAGATAGTACTTCCTCCATGAAGAAAATCCTCTTCCTCTCTGGGTATTGGTAAAGTATAAGAGATGCAAGTTCCTTCTGGCTGTGTTCTCCGAGGCAGTTTTTTAGTGGCGATCGTGGTTGTTGGGAAGAGGAGTCGTGTTTCCGAGAATTAGGTGCCTTGGCCGACCATGGAGAGTACCGTCGGTCGTATTATGATAAAAACTTATTTCTCTACTGCTCACTTTTGAAGCTTTCCCTGCGTAGTAAATGCGGTTCTACTCACAGGGAAATCAGGGTTCATGACCTGACCTTTTCGGTGGTCTACCAAGAAACTCTCTTTCTCCCCAGCCTGCATTTATTCCTCTACGGAGACCTTGATTTCCCATTACTTGTCAGCTTTAGTGTCCACTCCCCCCCCTTCTCTATTTTTCCTTTTTGAAGGGAGTTTTCACGTCCTCCTTCCTTTCCCCTCTTTTTTTTATCATTCTTCCTCTCTTCCTCATTGCGTCTTCTAGCCCCTTTCTTTCCTCCTCGCCGTGTTTTTTCCTCGCTCTCTAGGGCCTCCCGCCGTGGACGCTTCAGCATTGGAAGAATTTTCCTGCTCCCTCCCTCTTCCCCCCGAACGATCCTCTCTTTTCCCTACTGATTTCCCACCTCTCCGCCGAATTTTACTTTTCCCCCTCCTCTGTAATTAACCTATTAGACCTTCCTGTTCCTCAGAATTCGTGTTTACGACCTTTTCCCTCCTGCTGCCGGCCCGTCTGTCGCTCTTTTCTCTTTCCTTCAGGTCGTCATTTCCCTTCAGTGTTCCATTTCTTCTCTCCTTCTTCTCAGGCGCGGCGTTTCCTTTCTATCGCCTGCCGCCCCTTCTATAGAGATGAAAGATTTCTTCCCCTCTTAGTGTTATGATTCACCTTCTTAAATTCCACCCTCCCCCTATTAGCAGGAATGTCACTTTTCTTCGGATGACCCTCTCCCCTCCGTAAATTTGTGCGGAAAGTACTTTGATCAACCCTTCTTGGCATTTCATTTCTTTATTCCTTTCTTCCATAAAAATCTTCAGGTATCTAGTTTCCCTCACTTACTGAAGTCCAAAAGACCTGCTCTTCCGGGAAAATAAAAGGCCTTACTTTTTTAACAACTTCCCTATCTTTCTAAGGGATTCTTTCTTCGCCCAATCCTCATTTCTTGAAGTTGACCCCGAAGTATCTTCCCTAGAGGCAACATTTCAATAACTCAAGATTCCTAACCAACAGGAGAAGAACTCTCTCCCACCTCCTACCCCATAACCCACCCCCCTCCTTCTTAAATCAGCATGCTTCCCTTCCTGAAGAGATCCCCGCTCTCTTTTCCTCTCCCCGATCCAGATGAATTTTTTTCCCAGTTTCTCTAGTCTAGAATTTACTCTCGCGTCTTCCATTTCCGGTTTGAATTCCATTTCTACGAACCTTCTTCCCCCTCATTCTCTTCCCACATCCTTTCCCCCCAACAAGTCATTTCCAAAACCAACGGGAGTTTTTCCTGAATTTTTTTTTAACATCTGATCTCTAAAGTGCACTCAAATCGAGTACGCTGAGACAAGGCTTTATATTCTTCGACAGACAGATCGCCAAAAAGCTCCAAGAGGGTTCGATGACTTCTCCTCTTTCATCAGGTAGAACCAATGTTAGGAATGTACTTCCGTACCATCCTTAAACTTATCTCATTTTCTCGAACTCTTCTTCCGGTTAAGGAAGGGAAACAGTTCGCTATCTCAAAATGATCTCCTCTATTTTTTAATAATAAGTTTGTTTTTTTTAGCTATTATGAAGACCCCCCTCTCCCCCCCTGTTCAACATTTCCTTACCTTCAATATGACGATTGCTCTCAGATGCCTCCTCCGATCTCCCTTTAAAGACCGTCATTATTGAAAAGTTTCTTTCCATAGCTCCCTTTTAGTCCCCCCCTGCTCTCCTAAGATACCATGATAGTTTTTTCTTCTCTCTGGTATTCCGAGGGAATCCTTATATTGAATTGTTTTTTTTTTTTTTATCTTTGCGGAATTGTCGAAGAGCCTGATGTTACCCGTCTTTATGGACACCTTCCCGAAATAAAACTGTTTTTTCCTCCTTCACTCTTGAGTAAAATTTTTCCTTGCCTCCTCCATTTTTTCCTTAAAGATTCCTCCTTCAAACTGGTGACTGTAAGACTCCTGTACTCTCCTTAACAGCCTCTACCCAAGTGCCTCATCATCTTCTCTTTATCTCCCGGACCATCCATTCCTACCCAGAGTTATACATTCCTCATAGGTGGCTTTCCCTTCATTCTTTGGATTTTAATATTTAGTAGCTTCGAGTTTTTTATCTCTTTCTTAGCTTTCCCTCTTTTCCTCACCCGGGTCGATAGGAGGTGACCCAAGTCATTTTTCTTCCTTTCCAGATCAACCCCCCGATGAGATAAGGCATGAGGCCTTTTCCATTTTCCTTGAGATTTCTATCCCTTCTTTAATGGAATTATCTATCTCCGTTTCGTCCACTTTAGATAGGAAGCTTTTTGACTATCCTTTTAATCCTCCTCAATCTATAGGCTTCCACCTAGCTATTCAATCCGTCGTGCACTTGTCTAGTCGATGAATCGCTTTAATAGATCGTGTGTGTTCCTTCTTCCATTAACGATTTAAGACCTTTCCTTCCGGCGTCGACTTCCTTTTCTCCAGTACTTTACTCCTCGGCCTGATAAATTTCTCTCTTCCCCCTTCGAATGACCGCTTTTTTTCGGCGCCTCCCTCCAATACGTCCCGGGGGCTTTAGTGCTCTCGTACACCGAAATTCTCACTGTCCAGTAATTTAGAATAGTTTCCTACTTTTTCCCTCTTCCCAAGATTCTTCTCTCTTTTCCATAAAATTCTTCCAAGCTCGCTTTTTAGTTTTCCTATTCGCATTTGCCGTGATTTTACCTTCCCTCTCGGAGATTTTCCCACGTCGTTCTTTTTCCTCTATCCTCCTCTTTTTTCCCCCTTTCCTCCTTTTTTTTTTTTTTGGCATATCTCTATCCTTTCCCCCCCTCCTTTTCTTACTACTCTTTCCTGATATCCCGATTTAAGAGGCCGAAATTTACCTACCCCTGCTCACTTACACGACCCCCTCCGAGCTTTGGTCCCCCCCTTGAATAATCCTCCCTTTTCCCCCCTCTCTGGGATGCGTGCGGTCTCCTTCCTTCACCCCCCAATGCATGAGCTTCTCCTCTTTCTTTTCCGGGCACTCATAATGAAGGCCACAAGGATTTTTCTGTCTCTTTTCCCGGTCTTCATTGCTTCCTACGTCTTTTTTTTTTTTTAACCAACTTTTTTTTCCCCTTTTTTTTGGGGTGTTTGGTGGATCTTCCGTAAGAGGGTTCTAAGAGAAGATTTTCTTTTCCCCCATGTCGGACCCAGACTACTTCTTTGATTCCCTCGAACGGTAATCCTCCCCCCTCCCCCCTCTCCTTAATTCCTTCTCCCATGAACCCAAGATCCCTTTCCTTCTGAAAGTCCTTTTAAAATCTTACCCCAGTCTAGAGGAACGCCATTTCTATTTGTAAATGCCCCTCCTTCCCTTACATAACCCACTCCGTGGAGACTCCCCGACAGATCACCATCAGCAGAATTTTTTCTTCCCTTCTCAGGCCTACTTTCCAGACTCCCCCTCGACATCTGCATAGAGGAGAGTTCGGCGGACGCCTACTGACCATCCGGTAGCCGCTCCTCTCCCTATCACCCTCTTTCCCCCGTCCGCCCTCTTACCCCCCCCGTACCCTCTTCTCGCCGAATAGGCTGCCCTAAGATATTCCCTTCTTGCCCTAGTACGAATGAGGCCTTCAGATTCCCTCTTCTTTCTCTTTCTTTCAACTTCTTTGATCCTCTCACTTATATTAGAATTGATGAGGACGTGATCTCCCTTTTTGATGGCCCGTTCAATTTTTCCTTCGTCCGGAATTTTCAACCCAGGTTCTTTAGGCCTTTGTCCCCCCCGGGCGTGCGAATTCGATTCCACCGTTTTCTTTTGGCATTGTTTTTTGGCAGGAAGCCCTTTTTCCCGTGCGCTTCACGTTTCGCCAATCCCTTAAAAGGAGTCTCTTTCTCTCTACCCCTCTCTCTACCTCCCTTTTCTTTTTTTCCTTTTCCCCTCCTGGGACCCCTGATAATTCTTCCGAGTCCCTTCTTTTAAAGGACATACTTTTCCTCAGACCCCCCTTACCTTACTGAATCTTCCTGACCCCTTGTATATCGTCCGGGAAGAAGGAAAGGTTTCTCCTATTACAAGCTATATTTCTTCTCTTAATAAAATAATGTTTTGATTCCCTCTTTTCTGACAGGACAGTAAGGCCCCTTCGTCTTATAGGCTCGCAGTATGAAGATTCCGTTCCTGGGATCTTTCACCATTTTTTACGGCCATCTTCCCTTTGAGCACTGTCCCTTATCTCCTTTCTTTGAAGCCCCTCTCCCCGTTTTTTCATTACTTTTTCTTAGTCTCGATTTAGATCATTGGCGACCCTCTTTGTTAACGATCGGCAAATGTGAAGCGACTAAGCCTCCCCAAAACCCTTCCGAAAACTCCCAGAGTCGGCCTTCTTCTCCCAAATGTTTGGCCGGCAATTCCATTTTTTTTCTCCCCTTTCCCTGTTTTTTCTCATTCCCCTTCTCCCATTCCCTTTTTTCCCCGGTCAGAAAATCCCCTCTTCCAATTCCCAGCTAAAACCGGGAACGTCGTATAAATCCGTCTTTTTTCACTGTGCATCATTCTTTCTTTTCTCCGCAGCATTTCGGTGAAGAGGTTAACAGCTTTTTTATGGTCACTCTCTTTCTACCTTTCCTTCTGCTACCCTCTTTCTGGGTTCCCTAAGGCGAGAGCCCGCGTTAAGCAAGAGAGGCAGAGCGGCCCAGAAGGAATCATGAGGAGGCGGGATCATATCAAAGGAGTTTCCCTCCGTGGCAGTTCCACCGGACCTTTTAGCTGCGTGAGATCACGGATGGATGATGTGGAAATCTACGGCCCCTAGGTTACTGGGACGCTATGGCTCATGGTCAAATGACCAGCGAGATGGAGCTTTTTCACGTGGTCCGTGACTCCGATTACATTAACCTCGCATAGCCGTTAGGCGTCACCCCAGAGAAGGGTAAGGCCAGGGCCGAGTCTATGTTGAGGATTTCTCCGGAGTACTCTCCCTAAGTAGCGAGAGTGGCCGCCTTTTGATAACTCGACTTTATATTTCTACTTTGATAAACTTACCTTCCGAGACCCATTCTCCCTAAGATAAAGTCCCCGTCTTCCCTTTTTCCTCCCTGAGATCCCTACTATCTCCCTCCCGGGCTTCCATTTCTATATTTCTCTCGTAGACCTTCTCTCCTCTCCAGGAAGCAATATTTTTATTCTAAGGGACTTGAGAATTTTCCATATTAGTCAGAAGAGATTTTATTAACTCCAAATTTTTATTTGCCAATTCCCTCTCTTCTTTCTCCTGGAGTCCTTTTCCTCCCCGTTACACCTTCCCCCCCGATCTTGAAGCTAGTAAGAACCTCTTTGCTCTAATTAATAACCTTTTTTTTTTTCTATCTCGAATAACTCATTGGATTTCCTATCTTCCCCCCGATTGTCCCCAGTATTCAAGAGCGCTGCACTCAATCGAACCCTTCCCAAAGTTTTTTTTTTTTTTAGAAGGCCCTTTTTCAATTCCTTTTGCTTTTTCCCCCTCAAACCCTGATCCCAGCCGAATTAATACTCTTTCAATGCCAGTAGAAACCTATTCTAATTCCTTCTTTCTCATAGTGTTACTATCCCCCCTCCCTACTTCCGGACAAAAGGATATTCTTCTCGATTCCTAAAGGTCGCAGGAAGGTATCGTTGTCCTTTCCCGTTCTTCTCTTCTTTCCAACTTTCTCATCTCCCCTTCCGTCCCCGCTTTCCAGAGCGTCCACTCGCACCTAAAGGCTTTCTCTCTGAATAAATCCTATTACATCATCCCCCAGATAGCAAGGATCCTAAAGCATGAAAGCTCACTCCGGTAAATGAATTTGAGGAAAGTACTTTTCCCAGATATACCCGGATCTTTTCATTTCATTTCTTCTGGACATTCCAATTTTTCCTCCTATACATCGGTGGTAGTCTTTCCTAACTGAAAAGAGCCCTTGCTCCTTTACCTGACCTTACTTAATGAAGCCCCCGCCCTTTGAACAGATTTTCTCATTATCTGACCAAGAAGAAGGGAGACTCCAACCCAACCGCGATCGGCCGTCCCTTGGAGTTCCAGAAGCATGCCCGAGTAAACACAGACCGAGGCAAGCCAGATCTCAAGCTCACTCTATCGTCACCCTCCCCAAAGTGCCTTGTACCTCGGCCCCAGGATTAATTGATGACGATACTTTTTTCCTGATTATCTCCACCATATCAGGAGGGCGACTCTTTTTCCTAAGTCAGGTTTTCCTTTACTTTCTTTTTCTTCCCCGAAACACCCCCCTTTTTACCGTACGGTAGCTCTTTCTCATATCAAACTCCATTCGAGGAACTCGTCCCACTTGAGGCCCCCCCCACTTAGTGACTTCCCCCTCGTTTCCATCTTCCCTTTAGGGTGGCGGGATTTTTTCCTTAAGCTTCCCCATCCCCTAGCTTCAGAAATCCCTCTTTTCTCTTCTCCTCTCCAGCTCTCCTCCCCTACCGTGTACCCGTCCCTTTTAGCGTACAGTGACGGAAAGGGCTTCCTTAAGGATGGACCCTTCCTTTTTCCTTCCCTGTTCCCTTCTTTGAAAGTGATTCATGTAAGGATGCTCCTTCTCTCCCTCAGGACGAAGGGACAGGACGGTAACCTTGTAGATAGTAAAAACATCTTATTATCCTCCTCCCCTTTGTTTTTTTTTGAGCTTTCTTTTTTGTGGACTCCTCCGAATTTTGTTTTCCTAAGGAAACCTCTCTCCTATGAGTATCCCGGTTTCCTTTCTCTTTTCACATTTTTTTAGGAATGTCCCTTTAATGAAAGGTGGTTTCTTTGATCAGGAGAATTGCTCCAGATTGAAGATCTCCCCTTTTTGATTTTAGTCTTTCTTCGTTTAGTCGCTTTTCTAAAGCTCTGCTCATTTGCTCGTGGAGCCCTTCTACGCCGCTACGGCTTTCCTTGCAAAAACATTCGCAACAACTCAACGGGTTCGTACCCTTCTTGGGAAGTCACTCCCTGATTTGGGAAAGGCATATATTCCTGTTTTCTCCTTTCCCTTAAATTTTCCTTCACCTTTTGAGCCTATTTCAGCGCTCATTCCCCTTTTTCCCATTCCAGCTTTACGCCTTCTGGAAAAGTATCCCGAGCTTGTTCTTTCTCCTCACTAGTTGCGATGCTTTTAAGTCGCAAATTTGAAGAGTCAATAGGTTTGGTTTCTTTTTTACTCTCTCTTGTTTCCTATTTTGACTTCTGAGGACTATTTCTTTTTTTAATAGGGCGTGATTTGTCTTCAAGAGAGGGCCGATACTTATCTCTCCCCTCTTCATTGATTTAGTAAGGAATTCACCACCAGTCAGATATTGGCCCGGCTTCTTAAGTCGGTTTTAGTCTTCGACTGTATCTCCACTTCTGAGGGAAGCGATTTCTTTCTCTCGTTAGGAAACTGGTTGATTGATATAATTTCCTATGACCATCAAAGGACTTCCTCTCTCTTTCGTTTTTTCCACCTTTCCCGTTTGAAGACGTTTATTCCTTCTTTGTCCCATTTTCCCAGCAGAGACTTTCTTGATCTCTTCTTTCAGGTTCGAGGTTATCTTAGCCTTCGAGTTCTATGCGACCCCATTAATAGACGATATCTTTCTTCCCCTTTCTATTCGTGAAGTATCTCGCCCCCTCCTCCCTTCTCCAGATCTTCTCCCCTTACTACCGGGTAGTTTTCTGAGGCCCCTTTGGAAGGAAGAGTCTCTCTGTAAAATTCTTTCCATCCCCAGGCATTGAATATTTCCTTCGGAGACGCCCCTCTTTTCCCTGATCTTCTGAACCCCCCCTTTATTCCCCCCCCCCTATCCTTTTTTTCGTTGGTCCTTAGCGGAAAATTTAACCCGCTTTACCCCTCTTTTCTTACAGATAGTCCTTCCTCCCTTCTTATTTCTATCCCTCTTCTTTTGTAGATATAGAGACTCCCGCCCCTTTTCTTCCTCTCTTTCAGCCTGGACTCTCTCTCTTTCAACCCTCTTAAATTTCTCCTTGCCCCCCTCAACTCGCGCGCTTTGGCTCTTCTTCAATAGCCTCTGACAGAATTCCGGTGACATGCTACCAAGTGGGCTAAGTAGATCCCCCTCTCTCCCTTTCTCTAGTTAGATTTTCTTTTTACTCTCCCCTCCTCCTTTTAAAACCTTCGTTATCTTTTCTTTTTTTTTTCTAGTAAACTTTTTAATGCGACGACGATTTGATCTTCTGATCCGTGATAGGCTTCTAAGTAAGTACTTGAGCATCTACGGAAGACTCACCCTTCTCTACAAAGCTCAACCCCTCCTTCTATAGTCTTTCTCTCCTCTCCCAAACCTCCCTTATCATGGAAAGTGAATGATTCCCCAAGTTGTAGAATCCCTGGCCTTTCTTCTTTTACCCCCTTATGATTCCTTTTAATAGCATTCTTCCATTCCCTGGAGGCCTTCCCTCTTTTTCTCCCCCCTTTTAGTGATTCGGCGAGAAGAGACCTCCTCCTCCCTTCGGCCTTCCCTCGGACTTTTCCCCTAAGAAAAACCTTCCTTAGGTAAGTACTCCCCCCCTCTACTTTGGATTTTCCTCTCCCCCCCTAGACCCTCGGGATGACAGTCCCTCTGTCTACGCGTAGACACCAACCTCAGATTCTCCCGAACGTCCCACTATCCCTGATACTCTTTTAGTTTTCCCCCCACACAAAAGATGTCTTTCCCTCTTACGTGGATATCCCTCTATCTCCTCTTCGCCCTCCCAGATCGTATTGCTACCTCAGTCACGTTTTCCTTCCCTCGTAGAAGCTGATTGCCCTTACCTCTCCTTCTTTTGCCTTCCCCATTACCAGGTTTCTCCTGGGCACTTAACTCCCATTCTTAGACAATCGTAATGACGTCCCAACATGGAGTTCCTTCCCTGAGCACCCTTTCTTTTTTTTCCTGGTTGTTTTTTTTCATTCCTATACTTAACAATATTCTACCTTCTCTAAAGAGGTACCCTCTTCCCCTCCCGAAATCTCAATCGTCGATCCCGAAACCCCCTTTCTCTGGTTTTCAAGTATGTCCGGAATCCCTCAGGCTCATTCACAGACTTTTTCACTTCCCTTTCCTTCCGTCCCCTTCCTCTATGACCCTTCTGAGGAATCTCTCTTATCTGATAGAATGGTAAGGGGAAAAGGGTCTCTACTTTCCAAAGAA
>Ga0179591_1219418_pt1 | contig 11024 bp, 8 predicted proteins | sample CZOMad2_1_08_16f_FD_182891 | JGI IMG/M metagenome (GOLD analysis project Ga0179591, IMG submission 182891) | Vadose zone soil fungal communities from Angelo Coast Range Reserve, California, USA - CZOMad2_1_08_16fungal (PacBio error correction) | ecosystem: Environmental > Terrestrial > Soil >... | reverse complement strand
TAGTGCACTTTCGGCGGCTTTTTCTCCTCTTGCAGTTCTTCCTGAGGCGCTCAAGTCTTTCCTTCTATACCCTCCGCTCCCTCCTTGACTCCTTCTTCTTCTCTTGAGGTAATCAGGAGCGAGATCTGCGCAAAGCCTCGTCCCCCTCTTGACTTGCCAGGTTGAGCGAGCAAGACGGGGTGTTTCTCTCGATATGGCGGTGTTCCCTCCTCTATTCCGCTCCCCTTTCTCTCTCCTCCCTCCACATGGAATTAGATGACTTTTTCCCTAGTATGTTGCGCTCTTCTTCCTACTGAATCGAAGGCGCTGGACGCTGCCTTCCCCCTTCTTCCAGACCTTCGTTTAGAGGTATCCCCCCTGTCGCTTTCCACCGCCGGACTATCCCCTCTTCGTCTCTATCGGGAAAGAGGCGGCAGAGCTATCTAGTCTACCCCACACTTCCCCAGCTTCGTACGTTTGAAGATCCGAGGATTCGTCTCCCTGCAGGCTTAGATTCAGCCGGGTTCTAGTCCTCCCTCAGGGCTTTTCTTCTTGCCGCTGCTGCTCCACCCCAAGCGGGGGGGATTTCCCTCGCGACCTCGATCAGGCCCCCCCAGTCTCGATGGACGATTACCATGCGGTTCGCGCTCGCGGTGTTTTTTCGCGCTTCTCTCTCCTTTTTGCCAAATACGCTTGCGGCCCAAAGTTTAGTCCCAACGCGGCCTTTTGATTTGTCTCCCTTGTGCTGTCACCGGATCCGTGTTGCAGGTTCCCTCCCTCCCCTGTCTTTTTTTTGCGCCTCGAGGGAGGTCTGTGGAGGACTACTGACCCTCGACGATCTCTTGCCGGCAGCTCGCCGCTTTTTCAGGACGACGCTAGTGGACTCTCTTTTCCTAACGCCCGCGTGCGCGCTTTTTAGAGTGACGAGCAAGAAGAGTGACCTGCGGCCGAGTCCTCCGCTGGACCTTTTGCCGTCCTTCCGTTTCTATAGCATTTTTTCATGCGGCTCCCAGCCTCGCTCACCTCCCTCCCTTCTTCTCTTTCAATCCCTTGGGCAGAGATCATGATAGTCAAACATGGTTTTTTTTTCATAGCGCCCCCTTTTCTCCCACGCAGTATTCGAGGAAGGGAGCTCCCGCCTTTCTGGCTAACTTCCTCTCCTTTCGAATCCCCCCCCCTTCTCTGGATGCTCTTTTTTTTTGTCTCGGCCTGTGGAGTGGTTGGTCACTGCGCCGCTCGCTTCCGGTTTTTGAGTGTTGCGAGTTCTATCTCTTTTCCGATTCCTTTCTCCGTCTCAACGCGTCATTAGTCATTCCTCTTTTATCTACAGTAAGCTTTTTATTTCTGTAACGTCTATTCTTTCGTCCGTCTGAATTAAGGTCTCCTTTCCCCTCTTTTTTTTATTCTCCTAAGGCCGAGATCTGACCTTATAATACGCCCCCGAATCAGAAATTCCTGAGGGCTCCTATGCTTAGCGGGGTTCAAATCCAAGTCTCGTTCTCCTTCCTGGGCTTTGCTCCTCCCCTTGACTCTCATCCTGGGCCGTTTATATTTAAGAGGTTAGAGTTTGGTACTCGATTATAGCGCTCTGTGTCTGTCTTGTACTGGCGCTGTTGCATTGTCCTTGAACCCCCCCCCTCCTGTTTCCCCTTTTTTTCTCCTAGCCTGATCTGCACGGTTCAGACCACATTCTCCTTATGGTTCGGTCGAACGCCTCGGCACCGCCTAACCCCGCGCTTCCCCCTACCCTCTGCCCTGGCTGAACCGTTGCAGGAGATGCTTCCATTCAGATGGCAGGTACGCCGCTGCATCTTCTCTCCCTTCCGGGAAGATATTGCACGTACCTCTCCAACAGTAGAACGCTACTTTGAGCGTCGACAGTCCAACATCTTCCGGATCCTATTCTTCACGCGTTTCCTCTCGGACTGTCTTTTCCTTCCCAAACTTTGCCCACACGGCGGCGCATTTGACGGCCTATCCCATTCTTCCTTCCCTTCTCTTGTTCTTTTAGCCTTTTCTCCGATCTCCTAGCTCCCTTGCGCTTCATCGGGTCCTTACGTTGATCTTTTACTTCTACCCGTTTCCAGTGCCTCTTATTCCCCCCCTCTTCCTCTCCCCCTTCTACTTTTTTGGACCCCTTTTTCAGTTTTGCTTTACCCCCCTCTTTTTTTCCCGTAACGCTGTAGTTGTGATGACAAAACTACTACTCTTCCCCCCTCTCTTTTTTTTTCCTGGTCTCTATCCCGACAAGATAGATCGGGCGTCTCTTGATGATAATCCGAAAGCTTCCCTCTTAGCAAGATTGACCGTACCGGACACTTCCCCCTTACCCCCCTCTTTGTTTTAGTCGAACTCCTACTTAACTTCCTCTCCGCGCAGCGCCCTCCTATCTCCCTTCCTTTGCCCCCTGGAGATTGTCTTCGGTACTCACATGTGCCCTGTCACGATGCCCGTCCCTTTTCTCTCATCTTCTATGTTTATCTAACCCGATTTTTCCTCTATCTTGTATGTATGGCTGCAAGTAGCATTCCCTTATTATACACTCCTTTCCCAGCACTTGTATTTCCGATGCGAGGGCCCGAGTTTTTTTTGAATGTTTTTTTTCCTCTCCACTTGTAGCAAAAGGATAGTCCTTCCCCTTTGAACTTTCATCCCTCCTCCTCTCTGTCTTTCTCTTCTGTCTTCCGTGCTTTGGACGCTGCACACCGCGCTTTCCCGAGTTTTAGTACTTTTGACCGCCGACGCCCCCGCTTGTATGCTCCCTCACCGGCGTGAGCCGTCAGCGCTACCTCCTGCACATTCTTCTCGCTGTTCCTCCCTTGCGTTCCCTGCATTCCGATCTTCCTTTTTTTTTTTTTTAGATTATGCTTCCCTTACCTAATTTTCGGCACACCCCTAGGATTGAGTTTGTGCGCGATGGGTTATCCCTTTCGCTCTCCCCGTTCTCCTGGACCCTCCCCTTGTTTTCTTTCGAGTTCTCACTTCTTGACGACAACGTTCGCTGTATCTCCTTCAATATTCCTTTCTCTTCTCCTCGCTCCCCTTTTCTGCGCCTTTCTTTTGAGCATTCATTCAATGAAAGAGCTCCCTCTTTGAGACAAGGGAGCTTTTTTTGAACAGGCCAGGTCAACATCTTCTCTAACCCCCCCCCCACGCCTTCACAGTCTTTTCCCAGCCGTTCTAAGCCGGTTGCTATCCGGCTATAAAAGAGACTCCCTTCTCTTCTTTCCCTTCCAGGTTGTTTCGTTCACTAAACTACGATATTGCGTCTCCTTTCTTGGGACGGTGCCTCCTTTATTGCGGTTTCCCCCTTTCCTCAATCCGCTCTGATGTTCTATAGTCTTTTTTATGAGCGTTTGAAGGCCTTGCCCTTTTTTTTTGAGTCCGGCTGAACTCTGAAAACGTCATTTTTGAGGGGCAGATCTTAAGCTTCAGTGAATCCTTCTGCGTTTCCCTGCATTCTTCCGCTTGCCAGTATAATGTAATAGATCAGTGTTCTTCTTGCTGTCCGGCCCCGATCACCGGTTTGAACTTTCTTCAAGCCGGAGTTTTCTTTCTTCAGTCAAACCTCTGAGTCCCCTCCTCACGAGATTCTGGGGACATAGGACCTTTATGCCCTTCTACCACCTGGTCCGCATCTCGAATACCAGCTGAAGGCTGCTCTCCTTTCCCAGAGCCTTCTAAATTTCCTCCCCCGCGGATGGAAGTTCTAGTTTCACCCTCTCTCCTCTCAGGGGGTACCGTGACGCGACGAGGATCTCTTCGATTTCCCTTCCTTTCCCGCTGATTTTCTTGGGCACCCGTTTAGAAAACCCCCCCCGCCTTCATGGCAAGAGGGGACACCGTAGCACCTACTTTTCTTCTTTTATTTTTAGCGGAGAAGAGAGTTTTGGACCGCCCTACGGTCCCCTGCCCGCGGAGGCCTCGGACTTTCGCTTTTCTCTCCGTTTTCCCATTTGGAAACCGGTTTTTCTAGTCGCCTCCCGTCTCCTCGATCGCCGCGGTGTTCCGCGGTGCTTGACGTTTTTCTACCTTCTCCCCTCTCCTCCCTGTTCTTGGATTCCCCATTGACGTTTCGCCGCCCCGACACTTTTGTCAGCTGAGTTGGTCCACGTTGCAAGGCTTTTTCGTTTCCAAGACGACTACTCTTTCGTAGCCTTTGTCCCAACAGCGAACTGAGGCACCTCAGCTTCATTCCCCTTGCGACTTAGAGACCTTCCAAGCCTCCCCCCCCTGCTCGAGCCCCTATCCCGTTTATTTTTTTTCAGTATTTCTCCTGCTAAGTACGGTCCTCTCTGCAGTATGCGGCATTATTTTCTGTCCTCTTATGAGTTCCCTTGGGCGTGATTGGTGTTTTTTTGAGGCAGGATTCGGTGTCCCCCTCATCCCCCTCCTCCCAGCTCGGCCCTTCCCTTTTTTGAAAACTGGCGTTTCGTCGAACAGCTTCTTAGAAGCGCGTCGACCCGCGGGGACTCCTCTTTTCTCCCCTTTTTCCTCGCCTAAACCTGTTTTTTTTTAGTAGGACCCCTCCACTACCACCGCCCCCGTTTGTGATTCTCCTTTAGCCTTCCTCTGGCGAGCATCGCTCTTTGATACCTGGGTAGTAGTCTTTTTCTGCATGCTAACCGCGCTCGCTGGCCCTCCGCATTCTCTATTTCTGGGTTTTGACCCGCTAGATGTCTGTGCTCCACAGTGGTGGATCCCGATACTGCTGTCTTGGCGTTGACCCTTTTCCTTAGGTTTACGTCTTTTCCCGCATGTGAGCCGCGTTAATGCCGCCTTAAAATCCTTTTCACGCGCTTCCCCCCCCTCTCCCAGATCGGTTGACTAGCGGCCACTTTATTCGCTTATCTATAGGCCTTCGGTCCAGGCCCTAGATGATTGATCGGGCGATGCAGAATCGACAATTTCCTTCGATTGGCGCTCCTCGCGAGTTGCGTCCAAGCGCGCTGTTAAAAGAGGGATCCCTTCCCTACTCTTTTTTCTCCATTCTTTCTACTGCCTATCTTCCTCAGAACCTAGTTTTCTCTTGGTGGCGCGGCCCTCACAAAACTTTTGACCGTCCAGCAAGCCCGCCGCTCATCGTCCGAAGGCTTTTTTTGCTGAGCAGCCGTTTTCCCCCCTCGTGATGGTCACACGGAGCCTACTGAGCTAAAAAGATTCTGAAGATGTAGCGAGCCTACGTGGATACGAGGTGGTTTTTCAGCCCGGCACACCCTTTTTTCGCGCTTCTTCCCCCTCCCCTGCCTCGAAGGTCTTGTGTCCCCTTCGACCCGCGTTCTGTCTTTCTTCTTTCGTCGGTCGAAAGAGCCTAGACGAGTTTTCTTTTCTTCCTCTGCGTCTCTTTTTGAAGACGGATTCACCTGGCTCTTCCATTTAGTTCCAGCTGTTTCGGCCGATCGCGATCGCGCGCTGTTTTTAAGCCGCGTCGGGCCCCTCTCATTACCCCGTAGTTCCGGCGTCAAGCTAAGTGATCAGTAATGCGATCCCCCTGGCTCCCTTCGTGTAGCTTTTTACCGCTTCTCCCTCACACCAGGATGTACCTCTTCGCAAGTTTTCGGTGTTCCTTGTTTTCTTTCTCCTTGATTTCTCGTTTGTCTCTTTCGATATTGGCCATACGATTCTTCTCCAGCACCCTTCTTGCTTCCCCGGCGCTCTTTGTCTTTTCCCCGGCGGCTCGACTTCGCTCTTCGCTTCTTGACCGCGCTAGCTCTTGCTTTTTTTCAATGCGATTTTTGGCGGTTAGTTAGATCTTCTTGTTACTGCACCCTCTCGAAGCTCGGTTGATCCTCTCTGTCTCCTTTTTTGTTTTCTTTCTCTTTTTTCCCTTTTGGCTTTGAGCTTCTCGCGGGTGGCATTCCTCGGTTTTTGCCTGCGGCCTTTACCTCTCGAAAGCCGCCGTTTCCGCCCATGCGATCTCCGACTCACTTTCGTAGGCGCGGTTGGTTTGCGCGCGCTTTGACGCTCCCCCCTCTTTTTTTTCTTTCCTCCCAGTTTTTTTTTAGCAAGGCCTTTTTTTCTGGCGGGTTTCCTGTAGCCGCTTACTTTTCGCGCACAGTCCTCCTTCCCCCCTTCGCTGTTTTTTTTTTCCTTTTTGCTTATTTTTACGGGCACCTCGCCGCAGTCCTGGATCCTTGACTTGCTCTGACGCGAGCGCTCTCTGTGTGTTTTTCCTTCGGTTTTGATATGGTATTTGTTGACACGATGAGTTAGTCCCCGTGTGCTCTATCAAGCACTTACTGCAGTAGTGCTCCTGTTACTGTTGGACTGTTTTTTCAGTTTCTTTTTTGCAGTGTGTTTGCCCAATCGAACGTTCGTAGACTGATTCCCTCGAGGGCCGCCACGTGAGACCTTGTCCGTGTCCGGGGGGCTAAGCCCCTTCACTAAGTACCGGTGGTCTCCCTTTTAGCAGAACTCGTGCACCTTCCCTGCCCCACCCCCGTTTTTTTTTTTTTCTCGCTCCTTTTTCCGGCCCGTCCTCTGTTGCGGCTGGCTCTCTTCCCAGGCGGTCTCATTGCTCGGCTGTTCCTCCGGGGTTTCCCATCCCGGGGAATTGCTCACCGCCTTTTTTTCTTTCATTCTTGCGCTTTTTTTGACCGGATACGCGGTGTCGTTCAGGACAGAGTACTCTTTGGTGGCTAGACTTCTTTTTGTTTGGGGGATCCTGACTGCCGATCCCCGAACTCAAGCATCTCTTTCCTTTGGTTATGTTTTGAGCGATGGCTCAAATGATGCCTCAGAGGCCAAGCTCGTGGGCGCTCGCTCTTCAGTTATCCCCCCACCCCCCAGCAGATCCAGCTCCCCTTTTTTTCGCCTGAGACCTGAGCTTTCATTGTTTTTACTAATGTCGGCTAGGGCAGCGCGACATTTTCATCTAATGCCCCCCTCCTCCGTTTTCAACTTCCTTTCCTTCTCTCTTTCCCTCTGCCGCCCATCGCCTTGCCCCTTCCCGATCAGCCCACCCCCACCTTTTTCGGCAGCCTCTTTTTTTTATGCCACTCTACGAAGGCCGTTTTTGATCGGCGTTTTTGTGAGCGGGCGAACACAGCCTCCCCAACCTCCGTTTCGCCCTTCTTCAGACAGATTTCCTGGTACGAGCTGGTCCAAGAAGACAACACGAGCGATTATTTCGGCGTGTGCATGATTTTTTCCGTGTTACCTCGCTGCCTTTTTCTTTCGTCGCCTTATCCCCCTTTCTGAGATTTAGTGCATCCTTTTCCCTCGTGGATCTACTTTTTTTTGGTCGAGTTTGTTATTTCGAGTAAGCGTTCTAATCATTCCAGCGCTTCCTCTCCTCCAGTCGTTTCCTCTCTCAAGAAGCGTCGCCCGCGAACAGTGCCCGTGTCCACCTCCCGTTTTCCCCCTCCTACGCTCGCCTTTTTTAGTTCACAAGAATGGCAGAGTTGCTTAGGTGCGATTTCGAGTTCGATGTATAGGCTTTCTGCGTTGTTTTTCCTGGTTTTCTTTAATGGCTCCTCCCCGATTGGAATTCTCTTGTCCCAACCACAACCTGTGGGCATTCGTTCTTCGAACGGTCCTGTGATGAACGACCTGGCTCTATTTGCTTCCGGGTCGACCTTCCCCCTAGGCAACCAGATTCCCAAGAGTATACGTCAGCTCGGCTCGTACTGTTCAGTGCTCTGAACCTTAGCTTTCACCGGCTTTCGTGCAGCGACTCTAGTTAAAGTAAAGGGTTCGACTCGGGCGGGCTCTCCTGTAGACATACCCTTCTGTCACTTTTTCTTCTACTATCACATCTTCCTAAGTTCTTTTTGCTTTCATTCAGGGTGATAAACTTTAAGGCTTCGCATCAGGTTTCCGCCCCTGGATGTGTCCTCTGGCGCTTTTCTAAGTCAGTCTGAGTCGTCTAAGAGCAGCGACTTCCGCGGCTAATTTCACTGGAGATGTTCGGTGTTTCCCATTGCAGATTGGACTTCTACTAGCACATTGCTCCCTTTTATCCCATGTCCATTTACAGCCTCCCTCTACCCTTCGTTTGTGAACCAATAATGATGTCACCCCCTTTGTCTCTACATTGCCGAGCTTCGATGCGGCGCCCTTTCTTCATCATGATCAAACTCTAAGAGGCCCGGCCCTTCTGCGGACTTCCATATTTATCACCCTTTCTCCTCCTGCACTATTCCTTCCAGGTTTGCCGCGCGATCTCCCGCATATCACTCATAAGTAGTCGCTCTCTGGAACCGAAGGAGACTCCCTGACAGGATCTAAGAGGAGCGCTTTTTAGTATCTACCCAGATGAATGGATATATAATCTCTGTTATTTTCTTGTATCCGGCGGCAGGTCCCCGTTATACGATGTAAAGACTTGTGGCGGGGGGTTGTCCTTACCCTTGTTTATCGAAGGTCTGTTTTACAACGCGCGAAATTGTTCTACCCAGGGTTTTTTTTGAGGTATTGGGACATGAGTCCGGCCAGCTCTCGACACAGGTAGTTTTTTCCACGTCTCCCTAGAGGGCTTTCCCCCGGTCCGCGGGGTTTTCATCGATAAAGCCGTGATTTTTGAACTTATGCTCATCCCCGTGTTGCGGTAGCCCACGCACCCCTCATCCCCAGAGGACTAGTGTGTCCCTACTGTCTAAGAGTATGTTTCCTCCTCTCCGGGTTTTTTTCTAGAGTTCGCTGAATTGTTTTTTTCAAACGCGGTCCTCCCCAGCTTCTGTGCGGGGGTTCGCAAGTGACAGCTTTCCGCCGGATTGGATTTGATCGGTTGGTAGTCGCGGCGTGTATTACGAACACAACGCGTTCCCTCCTTTTCCTCTCCTTTTCCCTAGAGGAGCGCGGGTTTCGACCTTTGATCGCTAGGGCCTTCCGAGGCAAGGAAATCCCCCTCACTGTTTCTCCACTTTCCCTCCTCTTTTCCCTTTATTTCACCTAGTAGCTTCGCAACACGCTCCCCCACCTGCAACAAGTTTTGAGCGGTAAAAGTTACATCGCCGGGTTTCTCCCTCCCTCCCCTCCATTTCTTCAGCTAGTGTTTTTTTCACATCCGCTCTGGTCCAGGTTTTGGGTTTAGTGTTTAGTTACCCTTTCTTCTCTGATATGCCCTAGACTGCCCTGATTGAGATACGGCGGGCTTGCGCGCTTTTTTTCGCCTTTTAAGGTATTTTTTCTCTTCTGTCCTGAATCGCCGCATGAACGATCCAAGATTGCCGCCGTTCTGTCCTACGCGAGCAAGTTTGCTCCCCTCTCCTCTCTCCTCCCTTTTTTTCCCGAGAAATGTGCCTGTCGGCTCTACGTCTCCCCCCGGCGCCTCGGCTTGCCCGTTAATTTTTTCAAACTGCAGTTTTTTCCGTGGACCCCTGATGGTCTTTGGACCTTTTTCACTTTTGACGTTGGTGGAGAAAAGGGGGTGATCACCTCGCTCTATCGCCCATCGGTCATTGACGTCCGCTCCTTTTTTTACAGCTTTTTGTTTTATGTTTTTTTTTTCTTTTTTGTTTGAAATTCCGCGCGGTGCACCTTACTTGCTTTTCTTCGTTCCTATCTCAGTTTTTTTTTCCTATCTTTTCCAGAGAGTAGGCCCCCTTGGGGCTGATTCCCTTTTTTACTCCCCTTTAGTTAAGTTGGACAGCAGTTGAGAAAAACCTCCCCCCCCCCCGTGAATTGTTAACGAAAGGCATTTCTGGCCCTTTTTTTTCTTCTGTTACCTTTCTTAGCGGATTTGGGTTCACGCGTAGTTGTTTTTTCGATCCCGTGGTCTAGCCTCCCCTCGTTCCTTACCTTTACGGTTAATATTTTCTTCACTTGTACATCGTACTTAATGCAGACCGGCCCGGTTCCAGAGATGACGCTTTTCTTTCCCCTCCCCCGCGCTTTTTTACGATTTTTCCCTCTCGCGTGGACTCCTTCCTACCTCCCCGCTTTCCGGTAGTGAGGGATCACAAGGTGCTTTTTTCCCTCCACCCATTGTTTCAGTTCCTTTTTTCAGCTTCCCTGGCCTTCCCCCTAGTTACCCTCCTAACCCTGCGCCTCGTCTCCTCCCCCCTCTTTTCCACCCATTATACCTCCCTACTGTTCACATTCCCTCCTCTTCCCTTTAGTCTCGTCCTTCCACTAATATTCGAGTAGTTCGAGCGGCCCCTTGCGAGTGTTGTAAAATAGGCGAAGGAGTCGTCCTCTTTCCCTCGTGCGGTATTCTTGGGCAGTCTATAGTGACGTTCCTTTAGTAGGAATTCCAGAGACTTTTTTATCCGTCCTCGATGAAGGGCTTACGAGCTACCCCTCGTTGCGTAGGCCTTTTACAGAAAAGCTCTTTTGCATTCTCCGTTTGAGAGGGCGATCGAACCTATCCATCGCTAGAAAGGATTTCTCTCTCGCCCCACTTCCCCGCCCCTAGCTTTCCTGTTCTTTGACTTGGCGCCATTCCTCATCTCGCCTTCAGCTATTAACGGTCGATTATGGTCTCCCCGACTAAGAGCTGCGCAGCCGGCAACGTCGAGGAGAGGTGCTATTCTCTTATTGCTGTGCCGCAAATTTGGTTCCGTATCTTTCCACGGGCCTTCTGGCTTCGCTCTTTCTTTCTCTAGGAAAATCAGTTTCTTTACCAGAGGTGTGCGCCGAGCGCCTCCTGAAAAAATGTGCATGAGGCCATCTGAGCGTCCACGAGGCGGCACACCTGGTTAAGCGTCGTTGATAGTCCCCGCACAGGCCCTAATGATTCACGACGTAGAGAGCTTGACAGTCTCGCCACGCAGGAGTCAGTTTGGGCATAGTAATACGTCTCGTTCGAGCACAGCTCGTCCTCCCAACGCTTTAGCTGCCGGGCATCCGGCTTAGGATTCCATTCCCCCCACGTCGCATAAAAAAGTAGTGATGGCTTTTGGTTTTTTCTCCAACCTTTGCCGGTACTGCACCGCGTCGAGCATTCGCCGACCTGACAGGCGGTTCCTTGCGCCCAGAAATTCCCCCCGAGTGCATGTCCGTCCTAGACCATCTTTCAACCCCGCGCTCCGCAGACGCCTTTCGTTCTCAGCCGCCGAGTGGACGCTAGTGGGCGCGGTGCCAAGACACCCTCCTTTTTGATT
>Ga0179591_1350473_pt1 | contig 11025 bp, 13 predicted proteins | sample CZOMad2_1_08_16f_FD_182891 | JGI IMG/M metagenome (GOLD analysis project Ga0179591, IMG submission 182891) | Vadose zone soil fungal communities from Angelo Coast Range Reserve, California, USA - CZOMad2_1_08_16fungal (PacBio error correction) | ecosystem: Environmental > Terrestrial > Soil >... | reverse complement strand
ATGTTTGATGTTCGTTTTTCCCCTTGACATGCGTCTCCCCCACAAAACGCTTCTTTTCTCCACTTGATGTTGTAGAACCCACTGAGGAAAGGCGTTTGTAGCTGTGGTTAAGTTTTCGCTTTTTTTTGATATTTTCATTGCGAGAGAACTCTTTGTTCCCCCCCCCCCTTTCTTAGAACAATTTGAGATTTCCTCCCTTCACCCCTGCTTTTGTCACGACGTCCTTTCTCCAGTTCAAACTATTTCCAGTGTCCACACAGGTTTAGGTTTCCCAAAGGTTTAGGCTGATGACGTGGCTTGGGGCTGATGCTTGCCCAAGATTAGGATCCAGCGATGCGAACGAGTTTTCTTTTTTTCGACAGTCTTTTCCCCCCCCCTTCAAGGTTCGGTCCCCGATATCGTGAGGGCGATACCCCCCTTGACCGATCAGTTACACGCGGCGGCCGTTTGAGGACCTTCCCGTCGCGATACTCAGGGGTTCCCTCTCCCCTTCTTCCTTTTGCGTGTGCCGGATTTCTGGGAAGTGCCTTCCGCATCAATGCCTCCCTCTTTTCCCTCACCCGGGGCGTGCCGATCGCCGCCGTTTCTTGGGTCCCCCCTCGCTTTTCCTTCGTTTCGATCGCCCCTTGTGATGGTCCCCCGTCTTCTCACCTGATCCAGTCCCCCGCAGGTTTGATGGCCTTTTCGTTCCGGTCATTTGATCATTTTCGTTTTGCAACAGCCTCCCTCCCCCTGGCGATGAGCGGACTTGTTTTCCTTTTTTATGTGCAGACTCGCCGATTTCCCTTGAGGCGGGGCGTCTGATTTCTCCTCCCGTTGTATTTTCAATAGGGGACGTGACTCTCCCTCCCCCCCCTCTCGCGGCGGTTTTTTTGTTTTTTCCCGTGATTGTCCGTGCTTGTATTCTCTGTGTTTCGAACGCCCGCCATAGGGCCAACCTGGTTTCGATTTTGCTGTTTCGAATTTCCCCCCCGTTGTTGACCAATCCCCGCCTCGCAGCTTGATCCATGCCTTCAGGCAACAACGTGAGTTGACATATTTGGGTTTATTCTTCCCCAGACCAGCGCTGCGGCTATTTGTCTGTGCTGTTGTAGCTCTCAACCTCTGCGCTTCGGCCGAAATCCACCAAAGCCTCGTTCCCCGGTCCCCGCGCGCGTTCCATCAACTGGTTTCAATAAAGAATTGTAAAGGACGGTCCGGCCACCTCAAAGTTTCTTATACTTCCCACATTCCCTCCCATACCCCGACCTATACCCCCCTCCCTCCGTTTTCGAGGCCCTTCTGATTTCCCACCAACGTTTTGGCTTTTGACCAGTTTTTTAGAGAGCAAGGAAGCCCCCCCCCTAGTCGGACAATTCTTTGCTCCATTAGTGTCTCTCCCTGTTCCCCTCTCTCCAGGGCGATTTGTCGGACACCGGTCCTCTGTATTGAGGCCGTTTTTTCTCCCCCCCTTGAAACCGATTTTGAGGGATGATCAGTGGTTTCCTTTCCCTTCTGTCCCTTTTAAAGCAGGGCTCGGCATTCCCCAGCCCCTTTCCTCTCTCGAAGGCCTCCAGTCGCTGGCTTCCCCCCCCCTTCCCCTCTTCTCTGACCGTACCTTTTTTTCGACCCATGGCCGAAAATACGAGTCGGATGGAAGCGGTCCCCCCCCAGACGTCTGCGGGCCATGCGTCGGCGATTTCTACACCAATCTGGTTTTTCGCGTCTTTTGGGAAAAGGCTGTTTTTCGTCTGCCCACCCCGTACCCCCCGCCCGTCAAAGTTCGTTATCGACAATCAACACAGGTCCCCACGCACGATAACCCATTGCGTTATCTGTAAATGATCCTTGCTTTTTGACCCTTTCTACCTTGGACCTTTGTCATTTTGCCCTTTTTTCTTCCATGGGACGTTGTGGGGTCAAGCCGCCATTTTAGTTTTTTTTTTCGAAGAACCCCGTTCTAGCATACTCCCCCCAACCGATTAATATCCTCTGGTCCCAGGCTTGAAACGGCCACCCCCCAGATTGTTCATTAGAATTGATTCTCCCCGGTCCCCCCGACGGGTTGTCCGCCCTTTATCCCCTCTTCCGCTATTTCACATCAATAACGCCCCCACCGAGTGTCACCTCCTCGACGGTTTAAAGGGCCTTATGTTCCATGTTTTCCCAACCTCCTTGGTGACTGTTCCTCTTTGCTCCAGTTACACGGATGTTTTTGTTTTTCCCTTCGGTTTTAAGGGTCCGTGACCCTCTTGAATTACTTCTTGTGGGTCTCCCATGTCCAGTAGCGCCCCGAAGCACTTTTTAAGCGATTATTCTATGATTGGCCACGTCCCTTTCGGTGCAGATGATTTCTTGATTGAACTGATCACTAACTCACCGTGAGCTTGTAAGACCTATTAGTTTCGTGTTGGTATCTTTTCTAGAGGACTTGTTAAAACCACAGTGTATTTTTGCGGGTCTCGCGACTTCCCCCCCTTGTCATTCTCTGAGACCTTCGCCACGGGAAGAGTCGTCCCTGGGACTTGCATGGTCTCTTGCAGTTTTGCAATTTTTCTCGCTCCGGGCATTCTCTTTTTGTAGTTCCCCCCCCTGTTGGTCCTGGCATGGGGGGGGACCTCAGTTTCCCTTTGTGATGGATGTCTTTTCCCCCCCCCCCCCTGAATCTATCCCTTGCCCGAGCGCTTGGGCCCTCGATTTTCGGAGGATTGTTTAAAGGTGTTCCAAGTCCCCTCCTTTCTTTTTGATTTTATGTGGAAACCCCAGTGCACTCAGGTCGGTTCTGAACTTTGATGGATTATTCATCCTTTCCCACCCCTGGCACCCCCTCGATTGAGGCCCTCAATCCCTCTTTCTTTTTTTGGATCGGGGGGTATGGTGTTGGCTCTTTGCACGCCCTTGAACGATGGTCAAGTGTGAAAACACAGGGAAATCTGGGTGTTACGATGGTTCAGGCTCATTTTTTCCCCTCTTCCGACTTTTCCTCTCTCCCGCTGCGTGAGGGTCACATTTTGGGTGGCTCTCGATGGACTCTCTTTGTTGCTCTTTCCGTTTAACGAGCCCGTTTCCCTCCCAAGGTGTCCCAACGCCCCCCTTCGTTCGGGTCGTTTTTTTGTCCATCTATACTTTCATGCCCTTCCGTGTTGTTTTTTTTTTGTTAATTGGCCGCCAAACCCCCCGACCCTTCCCCTTTCCTGCGGTTGGACAGCCTTTCCTTTTGTTTTCCCCAGAGGAACTAGTTTCTGGTTGGCCCTTTGAATCCCTCTCAGATCAGAGTTTGAACCCTAGGTTGTCGAAAAGATGTCCTTTCCCGATCTTCGCAGTCACGTCCCCTAATAGAAAAGATGTCTTCCCTCCTCCCCCCCACCTTGTTTTTCCCCTTTTTTCACCTTTTTAGCCCCTCGGCTGGTTTTCGTGCCGATCCCAGAACAGCCCCCCCCCCCCGCCCTCAGTAGGAGCACCACTCGTTTTGACTTCCCCTTAATATTGGTTACTTTCCTTTGACCAACGCGTTACCTCCTCGTGAAGTTCCCCCACGTACTGGATTGAAATTTTTTTAACAACGAGATCCAAATCCCCCCCTATTTAATTTCCCGTTTTGTCCTTTTAAATCCAAGGTCGTTTCGTCTCAGAGGTGGCCAGCTCGTTGGAATTTCCTTTTTATTTTTTTTTTGGACCAGGCCTCCACCGCCCACAGTCCCACGGTCTCAACCACCAAAAAAGCCCATTGCACCCTCTTTATCATACGATTTCTCCTTGACCGATCTTTGCCCAGACTTCAATCGCCCTTCCGTTACAGCAATAGTTCTCCTTGGTGAAGGTTTTTTCCTACTTTTTTTTTTTTTTTTAACATCTTGCCATCCCCTTTTTTTTTTTTGAATTTCTCCGCTCCCCTGACGGCCCAAGTGAGTAAAAGCCCTAGTGCTTAGTTCCCTGTAACTATCTGCCTCAAGATCTTGATGGCCGAGTGATAGTTTCAAATGACCGTTAAAGTTTTGCAGCGAATTTCTTAGTCCCCCCACTCCCGCCTACGTTTCCGCGTCCCACGCGTCACAGAAAGTTTTTTCTCTTTCTGATGTTTGTTCTCCGCTTTCCTTATAACATTTCTTCCCCCAAGGGCGGGCTTAAAAGGAGATGATGTTGTGCCCCACTCCCCGTCTCACCCACGCCCCGCCCCCCCTCCCCCTTTCTTTTTCCTTCGCCAAGACATTTCGGTTACCCCCCCTTAGTGTAGTGTTGATCATTTGCCCCAAAATTTCTTTTTGCATTTTCGTACGAAGAGTTTTTTTTTTTCCAATTTAAAACGCTTTGTTGTCGCGTCCCTTGATTTTTGTCTTTCTCGGAGGGGGCTTCAAGGAGGACGTCCCACGTGGCACGGACAGTTTTTATCCGCCCTCTTCTTAGGTTCCCTTAACTTCTCTTTTTTTTTTTCTAATCTGTTTCAACCCTGGTATCTTAGTCCATCCCTTCTTGACGCACAAAACTTTCTTTGAGGCTTTCCTAACCCCCAACCACCGGCCCTTTTTTGCACCCCTTCCTGTTCACGCGATTTTCCCCCTTTTAGGAATTTACCCCCCTCTAAAAGGTAGTTTGACAATTCTCCAAACGTCGTACAGTTTTGTTTTTAGTCCTCGGTTTGCTCGTTATGGATTTTTTTCCCACGTGCACTGTTGGTGTTCAATGTTTTCACTTGTCCCCCCACTTGCCGGACCAATCCTCTTTCGTCCCGCGCTTTGAAAACACTCCTGATTTGTACGGACTCTTCCCCTACTCCGATGGGACGTCCGGCACAGTCCCTGCTGGTTCCCGCGGGCATCTCTCTTTTTTTACCCTGTTGCAGCGGCCAGCCCGCGCAACGGCTCTAAGATCGTGGGGGAAAGCCAGCTTTCGACACTTCCTTTCTCTAGATTTTCTTGCTTACCGGGTTGCGGAGTGTTTAATTCCGTCGTCTTCACACCCCCCACGACCATCCCTGGCTTCTTTCCCCCCCCCTCCCCCCCTCCTGGGCTTTGTTTTTCCGTCCCTTCTACCTGTGGCCCTTTTCGAGCCAACCGCATTCTCCAGGCATTTGAGAAAGACCGTTTCGTCGATGGGAATCCCGGAAGATGATTCACAACTCTCCTCCCCTGTTGGATTCCCCCTCTCGACTTGCTAGCCCCCCTTTTTTTTTCCCCCAGTCCCTCCCTTTCCGTTCGAAATGACGTTGGCTCAAATGGGGCCCTACCTTTTAGGGTTGTCTAGTTCTTTCTGTTCATTTTTTTTTGCAATGCCCCCCCATGTCCCCGGGTCAGGTGGATTCTTTCATTTGTCTTAATTATTTTACCCCTTTGATGGACAGCCTTCTTTTTCTGACCTTATCCCCCCTGATGTTTTTTTCTGATGTGCTCTTAGGAGATACCTTGGATTTTTCTGATCGAACTTTTGCCACCCCCCTCCCAAACCCTATGTTTTCTCCCCTTGGCTCGTTCTGGCGTTGGGAACAGATCCCCAAAAAGCTGGTACAAGACTTGTGCCGATAGGTGCTTTTCCCCCTGATCTGCGTGAGCGGAATTTTTTTTTTCCCCCCGCGAATCTGGGGGTATAAAAAAGCTCCCGTTCCTGTTTTACCGAGCTTTTTCCCCTTGTCCTGGTTTCTTGCCGCTAGAGAATCCAGAGTCCCCCTCACACCATTTTTCAGTTCAATGTCCGAAACCCAGTTTTGCGCGGCTTACGGGGCGGAAGAGTAGGTTACCGAGAAAGTGGACCCACATTCTCCCCCGGGATTTCCAGTCTTTCCTGGCCCCTCCTTCACTTTTTTACGTCGATCTGCTGGGAACTCTGAAATGTCTGATGATTCCGGCTTCTACTCGTCGAACAAAGTTGCGCGCGCGATGCTATTTTGTCGAAATGGCGATTCATTGACCCACTCCCCAACTCCCAATGTCCCTTCATGCCTCTGTCTGAAATTCCATTTGCTCCCTCTTTCCTGTGTTCCCAAGTTAGATTATCTTCGTCTTAAGGTGGATTTCACTTGCCCTCTTTCCCATCAGCCGCCTACTGCAGTACCCCCTCCGGCGCTTCCCATACCCCCTAAGTTCCTACGTCCGTGTAAGCCCTGACGTCTTAGCCCCGCCTTTCCCCCCCCTTCGTCAGGTCTTCCTCGTACAAACTCGGTTTCCCTTTATTTCAACCCCGTTCCTATCTGCGACCACGGGACGGTTTCTCACCCCCCCCCTTGAGGCACCCCCGTACACCGGCGAATTTTCCTCTTTCTTTGACAAGAAGTTTTACCCTTCTTTTTCCCATCGAGACCCTCTTCCTGGCGTTGGTTAGCAGGGAATGTCGCGACCATGATGTCTAAATTGCTCCCCACTTTCCCTGGCTTTTCACCCCCTATTCAACTCGTCCCCCCCCCCTTCAAACACAGTCCTTTCCCCGTTGCGAAATGTGCTGACGATTCCTTTTTCCACACCCCTTTTTTTTATTGAAATGGACGCTCCTTTCCCTTCCCCCCGGTGTCATTGTCCCCTTTTGCCCCCCGCCTTTCTCCTATCTTTTTTCCGTTTGGTCCGTCGTGTGTTGGCGTTCATCCGGACGGGTCCTTTCCCAATGGATGTTCCAAAGAAGTAAGCGGACGACCCACGTCCCTTCCCCTGCTCATCCCTTGGTTTCTTCACATATTTATGAAGATGTCCTTTTTTCTAGTTATTGTTTTCCTCCCCATTCTCAAATCCACTCCACTCCCATCCTTTTTTTGTTTATCTTTTTTAGATTTATCTTTTTAGATTTTTCCCGTCTGGACCATCCATTTAACCCGAGGACCCCCACTCCTCTACTGGATTTTTAGCGGAGGCTGGTTTTTAGTGGTAATTTTCTTTCCCCTTCTTCTTGAAAAGTGCTGGGCTGCTCCTGGTAAGTCTTGCCACCACCCCCAAAACTCTTTCCTACTATCTTCGGAATTGGTTTACGGAATTTCCCCCTTCCCCTTAGTGGCCCTGAAGGATTAGTACGTTCCCAACTCTTTTTTCCCCCGGTTTGCAGTTTTCTTTTTTCCCCCCCCCCCTTTGAACCCTTTTTCTTTTCTTCTTCCTTTTCGTTTTTCTCTTTTTGCGATGGCCTTTTACCCGATGATTTATATCAATTTTTGCGTTGGCCAAGAGTTCGCGGCAAATTGTGTGGATTCCCCCCAACTATCGTTCGTTCTGTCCCCCTGACCTTTTTTATCGGAGCTGCACATCATCATTTTTCGACGAGTGGCAGGGCGCTTTTTGCCCCGTCCGTGCGCGGATTGGTTCAAATTTTTCCCCTGTTACCTGGTTTTTTCATCGCTTGTCTTCCGTCCCTTTCATGTCACATTACTTCCGCTCATTTTCCCCTTTTTTCTCTCTGGAACTCCCCGGATCTTGATCGTGGACTCCCGAAGAGGCTGCTCTACGGACTATAGGGACGTTTTTCCCCTTTCTTGACTGATCCTGCTCTCGTCACCATCTTTTATTTCAGTCCCCCCCTGATTCCTTGAACTCCGGTCATTTTCTGGAAGTGGTATTTTTCCCGTTTGGTAAATTCATTTCCCCCCCTTTTTTCGTATAGCGTTTCCTCTCATCCTCCCACGTCGGCCGCGGATGGTCCTGTTAACTAGCGCAAGCCTAGGACTCTTCCTCTTTCGGTTGGTTTCTTTTTTTTCCCCCTCTTATAGCTCGCCGTGGGTCTTTCCTCCCTGGGGCAAAAGACTCTTACGTCAGTTCCTTTCATGTCCCCGTATTCGTGATCTTTTTTTTTGATTCCCTGAGTTCTTTCTCCAACCTTTTTCCCTCTGTGCCCCCCCATTTCTCTATTTTGCATTCTTTAATCCCCCCTTTCTGTCTGACACCCTTTCCCTGCTCTATGAACTCTTTCCCCTTGCAAAACCTTTTCACTTCATCTTTTTGTTCCTTTCGGCCCTTGGGACCGCCGTCTTATCCCGCGGTGGGTTTTTGTAGTCTACTGACCCCCTCCTCAAGTTAGTCGAAAGCCATCACTTTGCACTTCGGTCCCGGTCTCCCTACCCCCCTTTTCCCCCCCCATCAAACGGGCACATCAACGTAATTAAGAAGTCCCCCTGTCTCCCCCTTCATTTTACCCTTGCCACAGACAAAGCTTCCCACTCCCCTGACACATTCACAGTCTTCCTCCCTTTTTCATTTTCGCTCCTCTTTGACGTTTCCCCCCTTGCCGCAAGCGGAGTCTTTGTATTAGAGTCTTGGTCTCTCGATGGCTTTTCCATCCTTATCCCCCCCAGGTTCTCACATATTGAATGTTTTTGCTTTTTTTCTTCCTCGCACACCTTCAAGCTGATTGGAGCCCTGACCTTCAACGCAGCGATGGAGGGCTGATGTGTTGTGTTTTTTCTCTTTTTCGGGCTTCTTTTTTTCTTCATTGGTCCCATGAAACACGGGGGGCAGCGGATTCCCTCCCCCCCCCTCTCATCTCCTCCGCTTATTCGGCGCTGGCCCCACCCCCCCCCAACAACCAATCTTTTCCATGAACCGTCCCCCGTTGGTTTGACGCTTCCAAGTTTTCCCCCCCCTCTGGCTTCTGGGACTTTTCAAGTTCCTTTTCCCTTTTCTGCGGGTACACTCCGCTCTCTCCCCCTCTCACCAGCTTGTGTTTTCTACGTCTGACGATCGTTTTTGTCTTCTTCCTCGTTGACTCCCACACTTTTCCCACCCCCCCCTTTCTCCCACGTTAGTTTCCCTTCCTAAAGTCACGATGCAACCTCCCGTCTCCCCCCCCCGTAGAGTTATTTTTGTTTACCTCCTTTATGAGTAGGGCCAATTCCCCCTTTTTTTATTTCACTGCGGTTTTTTTTTTTCCCAATTGTGCCCCGTTGTTTTGAAACTTTTCAATGGCCCCCCGCCCTAGTTTTTGACCTGTCCGACTGACCTGGGAACTTTTGTTGCCGCCCCTTCCCTGTACCCCCATCTAGATTTTTTTTTTTAATGGACAATTCCCCGCCCCCTAGACCTTCCTCCCCCATGTTGGGCGTTATCCTTAATGTTTTGCCCTTGTTTTGCGTCTACTTGATTCTATCTCCCCGATATACCACGCCCAACTTTTTTTTGGCCAGTCCCGCGACGGTTTCCCCCTTTTGAAAGATTTTTCCACTGCTCAAACTCCTTCCGGTTTACCTCGGGATAGTTTGGTTCACGGGATTTCGGTTTCGGTTAGTTCCCCTTCTCCTTTTATAATGGATTTTTTCTCAATTTTATCTTCGTTTTTGAGGCCCCTCTTCCGAAGCCTGCAGTTTTTCGGGTACTTTCCTGTAACTGTCTCTGGTATTTTTCGACTGAGTTTCCCTTTTCCCCTTCCCTGTTTAAGATACCCCCCCCCACTTTTCTCCCCCCCCCCCTCGCTTGAATGGTTCCTTCTCGTTATTGGCTCTCTCGAAGGATCCTTTTAGTTCCCACACCTTTTTTGCGGCTTTGATCCCTTTTCAGGTGAATTCTCAACGGGCCCAGCGCGCCCCCTTTACTGGGGTGAGGGCTCTTTCCCCACTTTACTTTGCAATACCCCTGTTTTTCCTACCCCGGGACCCCACTCTTTTTTTTTTCTTCTGTTTTTTTTTAATCTCCCGGCCTCGTAGGATCCTTGGTTCCACCAAGGATCTATACAATGCCCCCCCCTGACGCTTTTCCCCTATGATAATTGAGCCTTGTTCCTTGGACCCCCTGTGTCGGCTCCCCCTTCCCTTCTTGTGGGTTTGCGGTGCCCCCAGGGGCAATACTTAGTTCGGTTTTCCCGTCTGAGGTAAGCCACCATGCCTTAGATGGGAACCCCTCAAGCCTTTCTTTTCTGCTCCCGTTTCCCTCCATCTGTGGGGCTTTGTTGGATCGGTCTCCCCCAGGCTGGCAAGTACCCCAGGTAAAGAAGTTCCGTGTTCCATGGTCCTACTTTCCCACCTTCTTTTTTTCCTCATTACGTACTCTCTACTCAGCCTCTTCCTTGTGAACCCCTTTTGTCCAGATTGACTTTCTCGTTTTTTGATTTTTTTTTCTTTTCGGTCCAGAGACTCGTTTAACCAAGGCCACCCCCTGTGTCGGGTAGGACATCCCCCTCTTCGTTTTCGTCTCTCGTTCCCTGCACAAAAACACCCGAACGACTTTTGCGTTCAGTGCTGCTTGCCCCCCTCTGGAATTAGGTGAAGCCTAACGGTTTCGAGGTCCCTCGAGTTTATCCACACCAATTTTCTTCATCCGTCCTTTCTCATTCGTCAGCCCCCCCCCCTAACCATCCAAACAAGTCCCCCCTTGGTACGTGAACCAAGTCCTCCCCCCCTTTTTTCCCCTTTTTTGTTGTCCGATCCTTCCCCGCACGATCCGCAGGGACAACGATTGAATTCTGAATTTCTTGGGTTTCCCCTCATTTGGTGAACGTTCCCCCCGACTCACTGTTCTTTTTAGACGCGTTTACCCCCCCGCTCCCCACACAAGCTTTCCCGGAATTTTTGTTGTCACCTTCATCAGCTTCTACTTTTCGAGGGAGGCGCGTCATTGTTCTTTGGTTTTTTTTACCGGCCTCTCGGACCGGTTTTGCCCCCCCCCGCCCCTTATTACGGCTTTTACGATATTGCCCAGACTGCCCCATTCGCACCACCTGTCTCTCCTTCCGTTTTGCGCATTTTTGATCCCTTTTGTTGGGAATTCCCCTGCGTAGAACTGACGGGCCCAGAGTCCATTTTAGAAGGGTCCCCCGAACCCCTCACATTGCCTAGGGGGAGTTGAGCAGGTAAATCGGAGTTTTCATCTTGGTTTCCCCCCAAACATCTTTGTTGGGACCGTAGTTTTACAAGCAAACGAGACCTTGGGCTTCGGGTCGCTCGCTCCCCATCAACATTTCTTCCCCCCCCTTTTGTTTTTAGGTTTTTCCCTTGCAGCGGTTTCCGTTCGAACAGCAGAGCAAAACAGAACCTCCCAGGCCGATGCCCTCTTTTCCCCCGTTTCATTATTTGCTGCATTCTATCGCGCCCCCAAACCCCCCCGCCCACACCACCCAGCTTGGACACCCCCTTCTCCCCCCACAGATTGCCCT
>Ga0179591_1417805_pt1 | contig 11026 bp, 12 predicted proteins | sample CZOMad2_1_08_16f_FD_182891 | JGI IMG/M metagenome (GOLD analysis project Ga0179591, IMG submission 182891) | Vadose zone soil fungal communities from Angelo Coast Range Reserve, California, USA - CZOMad2_1_08_16fungal (PacBio error correction) | ecosystem: Environmental > Terrestrial > Soil >... | reverse complement strand
CCTCAACGGTCAATGCAAAACGACTCTCCCCTCTTGCTGGAACATGGGAGAGATTTCTGCTTCCCATTTTCCCCCTTAGGTTCACCTCCTCTCCTTTCCCCGTAAACGGAGTTCAACTCTCATTTAAAACATAGAGTTCCCTTTTGCGGGTAGTAGAGAAAGCCCTAGTTGACACCTCCTGCGGTACATTAGGACCTCCTCCTGAGCCGCGGTCGGAAGCTCAAGGTCCCCTTCATCGAAAAACGTACAAAAACTCCGTTTTCCCCTTTTCCCCTTTCACCCCCGTCTCCTTACCTTCCCCCCCACACCTAAGAACAGGTCCCACGCCGGTGTTTTATGGTGGGTCAGATGGCGTACCTCTACGGCCCTGTTCAGATGTAGGGTTTTCCTTGCTCCCCCCCTTAGACTACAACCCTCCCCTACTAATAATTCTTCCTTTTAATGGTCTGAGAGATGACCCCCTCATGCACCGCGTAGATCTTCCCGGCCGGGTCACCATCTTCTTTTTTTCCCTCCTTTTCCCCCCCTCTAACCCAAACTCCCCTTTCTCGACGCCCTACCCTCGGCCTCTCCATTACTTTTCCGCCCTTGGGGAAGACGAAAATTTTTCCTCTCACCGGCAAGATCCCCAACCCCCTACTTTTTCCCCCCCTGCCACGAACACGAAGCGCTTCCCCCTCCCTCCCTTTCTTCTACTCAAGTTACTAACGAAGATCCCTTTCTTTTCTCCCTCCTTCGCGCCGTAGTCTAGCCGTCCACTCCCCCGACAGCTTTTTCAGTTCTCCCGCAGGCACTATATCGCAAAAAACTGGATCTTCAGTTTTCCCTTTTTGACCGCCAAAAGATTCATCTCCTGAGGGGTAAGGAAAGACTCCCTTCCCCGAACGTAGATCACACCTATCAATCCTTCTCCTATGTTAAAGGTTTTTTCCTTATTATTGGAGAACATGTGGTTGGTCCCTTCCCCCATCTCTCACTTCCCTTTTTTCTTCCCTGTCTAGATGTTAGATTTCCTTCCCAAACCGGTAAAATGACGTTCCCTTTTTTTTCCCGTTGGACAGGAAGGATAGACTTTTTCCGACTCCTAGTTGAGTTTCGCTTTGGGATCCTTTCCTTTCCGCCTAGCCGGAATTTCCCCTGTCCTCTTTTCTTTCCGAGAAGTTTTCGAAAGGACCTCCTCCCTCTCTCCACTCCTCCTGAAATATTGCCCCTCTTCCCCTCTCCTGGCCTCTATTAAAGAGTGTTCCCCCCCTTCCCCTCAAAATGGCGGGAAGAGATTACGGTTCTCTTCTTTCTTTCTTATTAATTAGTTAATTATTTACTGCCTTCTTCGGCCAGACGCGCTACCCACTTTTTTTTTACTCCTTCTGCCAGGAATAAGGAGGCTCCTCTTTCCCCAGGATTATGGAGGAAAGGTCTTCCCCCTTTCGACGGCCACTTACCTACGTAATTTTTTTTTTCCTCCGGGAGTCTCCCTCTTTGATGGGCACGACCGTTTTCACGCCCTTTCCCGACTAACTCCTCTTTCCTTTTCTGAAGAAACTTCACCTTTCTCTGGACGACAAGAGGAAGGCACCTTTACCCCGGGGCTTCCTCCTTTTCTCTCTCACTCTCACCTCCCCCACAACCAAAAAAGTTCCCTCCCCCTGGAGAAAAGAGACGTACTTATTTCCCCCCAATGTCTCTACCCCCCGCCCCGTACTTTGTTCTTTTTCTTTTTTTTCTCGTATCTCAGCAAAAGAGGAACTTCTCTTCAGAAAAAGAAATTCCCCCCCCTTCTGTCAGAATTCTTGTCTTCCTTTCCCCACCCAAGGCTCTCCCTTCCTCGTCAACAAGAAGATTTCCAGTTACGAGAGACAGTTCCCACTGCGCTCTCCATTTCACTCTAAAAGACTTCTCCCTCCGTTGTGTTTTTTCTCTCCGTTGAAAACCTGTCCCCCTCCTTCTACGTACCTCTCCGTATCCTAGTTAATCGCGTATGCGCGGCAAACAGGCCTAGGATCTCCTCGTTGCGTTTCCCTCGCCACCAGGAATCGTACTCCTTTGTCCGTGGAGAAGAGGATTCCCTTCCTCTTCTCTCTCTATCTCGCAGTCTTACTTTAACTTTTGTCTGGTTGCTATAATGGGTCCCCTCCTCTCCGTAGGTAGGTTATACCCCTCCTCTGGGGAAGTGAAATTTTCTTTTTTCCTTACCATCTTCTTTACGCTCTTCTTTCTACATAGAATCTTGGAATGGGCTTCTTTCTTGGCTAGGAGTTGCGCCTTTCTTTCAACCCATCTTGCTCTTAAAGGATTCTTCCCTTCCCCAATTTGTAGGTAAGATCGCCCCCCCTTTCTCGAATACTTTTTTCCCCACTCCCTCTTAGTCTTTTCTGCCCGAACTTTTCCCTTTCTTCCCTTGAGTACTGAATTTTTTCGTATGGACAGTCCTTTTATGTAATCTCCTCGTCTCCTTCCTGCCGCAGAGTATCCTCCCCCCTTTCGCCATTGGAGATTTCCCCGAAAATCATTGCATCGAGGAGAAGTCCTTCTTATTTCCTCTCCAGGATTGCCGTCTCCTGTAAGGGACCCCCTCCCTTTGCGCCGTGTGCCAATTGAAGTCGCTTCCCTCCGTACGGGAAAGTGAAGTAGATGTTCCTGCTTCCTCCACTTCCCGCTGAAAGGCCCTCTCTCTCTCTCTCTGCCGCAACGGAAAAAAAACCAGGCTTCCCCTTTTTTCTCTTTCCCAGGTCCTTTCTAAAAATATCTCCCCCCCCCATTGAGTGAGGGAAGAGGGTTCCCACACCCTTCCGCCCAAACTTTTCCGGCCCCCCCCACAGATACATCACGAGTTAAGTATTTTTTCCTTTGATCGACGGTATTAGTTCTTCAATTAAAAGAAGAAGTACTTCCTTTCCCCCTCGTCCTGCCACCGTGAGAGCTCCCTTTCCGATTTCTCTTTCCTTCACGACGAGATGCATGTCTTCTATTGTAACCTCTTTTAGCGAAGAAGACTAGCAAGGAAGGTAAGAGACGCTTTACTTACACTCCATTACCTTCCCGGAATTGAAGAGAATGCGTTTTTTCTTGTAAACTGAGGAGGTTCCTTTCTGGGACTTTGTGCTCTTTACGGTGATAGATTGAGGTTCCCTTTCGTTGTGTAGTCACCCCCCGATAAGGACCTTCTTACAGATTCTTTTCGGACGATCCCCTATTTCCCATCCTCCTTTCTCTTTTTCCCCTCTATCCCAGCCGAGTTGCCCTTCCCCTCGAAACGTAGGACCTGTCTCTTCCTTCTCTTCGCCTCCCCGAGAAGAATCCTCCCTCCCGTATTGAGTGAAGTCTCTTGAAGGTTGTATCGGGCCTTCTTTCTTTATTGGATCCCCGCCCTCGAAAGTGCTTAATACCTCCCTTTTATCGCCAAAACAGAGGTCCCGTTTCCTGGGTACAAGTTCTTTTTTTTCCTTCCCTTTGAGCTCTTGACACTTCTTTGTGGCCTTTTTTGCAGATGAATCTTCTTTTATGACCTTGAGCGTGTTTGCCCTTTTTCCATTTCTTTTCCCTCTTTTTGAGGTCCTTTCTCCTCCCCTACCGACCTTGTAGATGGCCGGGAGTTGCAAGCTCACTGTAATCCCCTTCCCTCCTCCCCTTTCGGAGCACAAGAACTCCCTCTCCCACTCAGGCATAGTAAGGAGGGACTTATTTTCCCTTGTTATTCCTTCCTTTCTTTCCTCCGGGTGTTTTCAGCACTGTGTTTTTTCCTCCGTAACGGAGGAACCTTTCCTCGTCTTTACTGGAACAACCAGTTCCTTCTCCACCTTCCTTGGGTCTTAATTGCTCAGTCGCGGGGTCTTTTTTCCTCCAAAGGATAAGAAGATTCCCCTTTTTCCGTATCAGTCCCTTCCTTTACCCTCCAAGGAGGGGAACCGTTTTCCCTGGAGATGAAGTAGTGAAGACTCTTTGCCAAACCAATCGTTTCGCCGTCTCTTTTATGGCCACTTTCGGATTAGGTTCCTCTCTTCTTGGCAATCCGTTAGGAGATTTTCGTAGTTAAAAAAGAAGGGTCATTCGGCCGCTTCTTCTAATCAGTTGAGGCTCCTCGCGAGCACGTAGAGAGACCTTTCTATCCCCTGAGACTGATGATCCCCTCCCCCGAGTTGATTCTCACCCTCTTCCCTTTTGCCGCGGACATTTTCCTCCCTTTGCTTTTTCGCCCCAGATGGAGCAATCGTTTCCCCCGAAGGATTAGGAGTATCCTCCCTTCCGAGTAGCCTCTCCGTTATTTCCTTTTTCTTCGCCCTTAGTCGCCGTTGACAAGGAAAGCCCTCTTCAGTTAGGGGCAGATCTTTTCTAAAGCACGTCCCTTACGTTTTCCTGATGAGTCCCCCATTCCTTCACGCGATAAGAAATGAGAGGTTCTGGTTAAAGGACGAGTTTTTGTGACAGGTCGGCCATGCGAGCTCTTTTTCATAGGCCTCTTTTCATGGGACATCTAGCGATAGGAACCGTAACGCTCTTCCCTCTCGTGTTGTGGGTGGAGTCTCTCTACGCTTTGTTGTCCCATGAATGATATATAATCAATTCCCTTTTTCCTTCACATTTCCCCACTTGATTTTCAAGCGGAGTTCTTTTCCTCCGCATCCCGCTTTCTCGCTTTCGGGTTCGAGATGTTTTTTCTCCCTCTTGAAAGAAGTCAAGTAGGCTTTTCCTCTTACCTTTTTTCCTTCCCCGCCGTCGGGAGTGTCGCTATTCACCAAAAAATAGGAGACTTCTTCTTGGGTCCAGGAGGAAGAAGCTCCTATTTACGACCTTTCTATCTGGGCTCTCCCCCCGAGCAAGAGTCCCCCTTTCTCTTCTATTCAACTAGGGGAAGGGTATTTAGGGTAGACCTTTTTTCCTTCCGGCCGTTGACCTCGACGATGTTAGAGTCCTTCATTTACTCTTTTTCTGCCGCATCAGAATGTCTTCTCTTTTGAAGAATGGCCACCTCCCCCTCTCCTACTTCTTTCCCCCTCACTTCCTTCTCCTTTTACCGTGCAATCCGAGGCATTCCTTCTCTTAGTTTTTTACCAAAACGCCCTTTCTTCGTCGTCCACGAAGGCATATACTCGCCCACCCCCCCCTCCTCCAGTAACGTTCTGTTCCTCTCCTACTCCCAAAGGAACTCTCAAGAAACCCTTCCAACCAAGAGATTCACCCCCCACGACACCCCCACAAGGCCCTTCTATCTTCTCTCATCCTCTTTTTTATCATAAGATCCCCCCGTACTTTTTTATTTATCCCCCCCTTTTCCACACCGGCAAAAATCCCGTAGGGGAGAGGGACCCCCCACTTTCACACGAATTCCCCCATTGCCTCTCCTTTTCTTGAAAATGGGAGCTCTTCTTCCTTTTTCGCCGACATTTTGGAAGTTTGGATGTAAAACGAAGAAGTCTTACCTTTGCCCCAACTCCCTTCCCCCCCCCCCCTCGTGAAAAGGTCCCTTTTTTGCGGGGGTAGTAGACGCCCTCCCTAGAGGTAATACTTTTGAACGTATACCCCTCTCCGCCCCGTCTCCGACAGGTAATCCTCCGATTCCAGCGAAAACGTGCTAGATTCAACTCCCTAAGTAGCAAACTTTGTCCTGCCCCCAAAATTACTCCATCCTCTGACTATTTACACGATTGGCTGTTCCCCTTTCGATGTAGGTCTTTTCTTCCTCTCGCTCGGTCCAGAAAACCCCCCCCTTCCTGATGCTGACTCCCTTTCTTTTGCTAGTTTTTCTTGTCCGCCGGAATCTCTTGCCCTGTCGAATCCGGATTCCCTTCTCCGGGCACCCCTCCAACCTCTTCTTTCCTTCCTGCACCCTTTTCCCCTCTCGCCGACTTGACAGAATCTTTCCCCCTAATTTACTTTCTCCCTAGGATTTCACCCCCTCTCTCCTTTTTCACAAAGTAAAGATACATTTTTCCTCTATCCTTCACTCATTTTTCCCCATAAGACCCTTCCTCTCCTCCAAGTTAAGAACGAGCTTTCCCTTTCCCTCTTTCGAGAAGGAGTCTAGTTCCTTGTCCAGCAATGTACACAGCTTCCATCTTTTCCTTTTTTTATAGATTCCACCAACCTTTACCTTGTCCCCCCCCGGCTGAAATGCTGAAGGACACTCGGAAGAAGGAAGAGGCTTTTGAATTTCGTCTATCCCTTTTTGTCAAACCCAACTACTTTAAGAATCTCTTTTCTATTTTTGCCTTAAAAGGATTGGCTCCATCCGAAGGCCAAAATATTCCTTCTCTGCTTTCTCCCTTCATTCCCCCATTTTCCTACCTCCCTCCCTTTTTTTTTCAAGTTGGCTTCCTTCTTCTATTTTCGATCTGGCCATTAAGAATATCCTTTGCAGTGGAGTGAGCCCTCCCCCCCTCTCCTACTTCATTCAATGTACTCCCCTCTCCTTTTTCCTGACAGGCAACTTCCCTTGCCCCTGCCCACAGCGTTTGGAAAGGACCTTTCCCTTTTCTCCCTTCATCATGCACTCTTGAAAGATTACAAACGCTTCTTCCGACCCGGGGGGACCCTCCAATTTTCTTTATTATTCCTTTTCTCCTTATTTCCTGACTATGGAGGTTATTCTTTTCCTTCTTTTTTTCTCTCGTACATTGCTTACAGGAGGGCCTCCTTCCTCGTTTGTAGGGACAAGAGGCCCTTTTTCTTTATTACTGGCTTCCTATTTCCTGTCTTCCTTCTTGCGCCTGGAGAGCTGACCTCCTCACTCGAACTGGGAAATTCCTTTTCTTTTTCCTGCGTGATTGGAAAGAAACGTCCCCTCCCCCGACCTTCTTTCTGTGCTCTTTTACTTGAAAGCCCTTCTCTTTTCGACGGCAGGAAGCCCTTGGTACGCATCATCAGGACCCCTTCCGGAACAACCCCCAAACTTTAACATTCCTCTCATCGCTCAGATCTAGTACCTCCTTACAATCAGAAGTTCACGTATAACTTTTTTTTCTTCTGAGCGATACCGAAAAATCCAGTCTTTACTCTCTTTTAAGTCTTTTCCCCCCCTTCCCTTCTTTTTCAACCCCCCTTCTTACTACGATCCTCTACCCCGCTTTCCCTCCATTTTAAGAGATGAAAGAGTTTCGCAGCGAAAGGAGTGCTTCTCTCCCTCCCCCCCTCCTAGTTGGTTTTTTTGATAGATCTTTTTTACAGAAAGCTTTCTTTTCTAGGGACCGATCTTAGTTAATAGTTTTCCTTTCTCCAGGCGGTCTCGAGGATGTTTTTTTTACCGTTGACCGAACTCTTCATTCCCCCTCCTTTTATCCAAGATTATATCTGGATTTTTTTCTCAGCGTCTCGTTTGATGAGATAAGAGTTTATCTTCTCCCTCTTCCGGGGAGCTCTAAATTGTAATAGAGCTTTTCTTCTACGGTTGTGGCCGTTACATGTTCCTTTTAGAATATAGTCCTCTCTCTTCAAAGCGTGTTTCTTTCCCTTTTCCTCAATGTCCAGTCTCCTTTCTGGCGTAGCTCCTACTCTTTCTCGTCTTTTTTCGCCGGCCTCCGGTCGGGACAAAATAACCCCTCCAACCTCCCCAGGAAACCATTGCGCCTCCTTATTTGTCTCGGCAGTTAGACACCCGTAATTCCTTACCTTAATCCTTAGCCCTAATAAGGGACTCCCTTTTCCGCAGTTGTAAGTGGCCTTTCCTGCCCCTGACGTTTTCCGTCTTCTTTACTCCCAGTAATAATGTCCCTCCTTCCTAACTCATAATAATGGCCAGCAAGTAATCTTCCCTCCCCCCTGGATTTGTCCCGATTTGCTTCCCTCCTTTTGAATTTTTTAAAGTATTTAATCTTTCCTTTAGTGAAGTCTAGAGGATTGATCTTTCGATATTGATGGAGACCATTCTTTGGGTTCAATCTCCTCCCCCTTTCCCTTGAAGTCGAAGGTCGTTCTTTACCCGTCCCCCCAAAGATAAAGAAAATGACCCCCCTTTTTCGGAGGAAGAGCGATAGAGAGTTTCCTGATTACGGTTACCTTTTTGGCCCTTCTCTTCGTTTCACATTCGCCCCTAAGAGACTTTTCCATTTCCTGAAGAGGTCACCCCCTTACGAATCCTTTTTCATCACCACCTAGGAACCTATCTTTTCTCCGATAGTCTGTTTGGAACCCTTTCTTTCTCCTGTATTGTAGAGAATTTCGGGTTCCCCTTTCCTTTGTTCTTCCCCCCTTGCAAACGGCCTCTATTGGCCGAGATCGTTACTTTCCCGCCTGAATGAAAGATGTGCTTTCCATCGTCCTATCTCGAAGACGGCCTGCAAATATTTCTTCCAGAAGCAAGCCTTCCCCTGATAATCCTACAGGAGGAAGTTTTTTTTTGACCGAACATGATGCCTTTTCCGAGTGTATTTCCTTGTGAGCGGTCGAATTCCCTTTTTTCCTCTTCCCGCGAGATTTTTGTTATAATCATTCCCTTCCCCCTTTTTTCTTACTTAGGCGATCCCTGAATGTGCGGAGGGTCTCCTCCTTTGCAGCGAGAGTACCCAGCTCTTTTGTCACGTGACACCTTCTTTCTTCAGCTTAATTGTCTCCTCCCTAGCATAATACGACTTCCCCTTTCTCTTTCTAAGGACCTTCCTTCGTGCCTAGGAGAAAGAGTAGGAGTGCCATCTCGGGAAGTAAGAACTCTCCACTCCCTACCACCCATCTTCATAGTAAGGTTTTCTTATGTTGGATTCTTTCAATGTAGAATTGTTTCCTTTTTTTCCGCTTTTTCCTTCTTCTTGTCTGGATTTATTTTCGAACGCGTCCCTTATCTTCTCATGTCCGGAATTGAGGTGACCTTCTCATCAACCTGCGCCGCCTTTTTCTTCTTCTATGTAAGGGAGTTGGCACGTTTGTTCCACCAGAGGCTTTTTCTAACTTGTATGGAATGAATCACGTCTTCTCCCTCCTCTTTCGACAATGTTTCATCCATCTCCTTCCTTAAGGAGGGGACTTGTTTTTCTGGTGATAGAATGGCGCGATCTTCTCTTTTTTTCCGGCAAAAGCACCCTGTGTGGCCTCTGAACGTAACTTCCTTCTTTTTTTAGGATGATTTAGTTCTCCTTTCCCGATAGCAGGCGTTTTTCCACGTAGATGGGGTTTGCCTTCTCTACTATTTTCGTCTGCCTTGGATTAGGACCGTTCCCCCATCCTGGATGTTTCGCCCCCTTCCTTAGATGCAGGGTACCTACGAGCTTCCAACGAAGGATTTTTTTTACCCCCCTCTCCCGGATTTTTTCCTTTATGAGTGCTTGCTTTTTCTCTTCTTCTATTCGCGGAGTCGTTCACAATGTTTCTTCCCCCCCTGCGAAGAAGTCTGATTCCCTCTCCTTCCACGTATTCCAACGGCCCTGGCCCTTCTTCCTTTCCCCCGGTTCGAACCCGACAAATCCTTCTGATTCACCCTCCCTTTCGTGATCTCTTTTTCGGATTTGAGATTTTGGGCGCTTTCGCCCAAGCTCGGCTTTTTTCAAACAATATAAGAATTCTCTTCCTTTCCACCCTCGAATTTAGCCTTTCTTCTTTTTGAGAAGTTGCTCTCCACACCGGACGGGAGTCTTCGCCGTGCCGGACTAGTACAAGAGAGGGTTACTCCCTTCGTTGTTATATGCGCCCCCTCGAAAAAGAAAGCGAGATCCCCCCCGCGGGGATAAGGATGGCGGTTCCCCCTTTCCCTATTCCAAGCAAGAGGGTGTCTTTTCTTGCCTTCTTTTGAATGGAGGAGAAGACTTTTCTCCCTTCCTTTCGTTCATTCTATGATTTTTTCCTCCTCCTCCTTTGGTTTTTTTTTCCCTCCTCCCTCGTGATCTTGTGCCATGAAAGCCTCTTCTTTCCTTCCTACCAGTCAGTGCAACAGGTTTTTCTTGCCTTTTCTAGGTCAGCGGTCCCCCCCTTTTTTTGTGTGTTACGCGATGCTGGTGGGTCGTTCTCCCCGTCGTCTGTGGGGAAGACTTTGCTTTGGTTTTCCACTGTGAGACTACGCCGTAGGTAGTTTCCTTCCCCTTTCTCATCAGCTCGTTCGTCCGGCGGACGCTAATTCTTTGGGAAACGATGCTGGATTCCCCTCCCCCCCCCAAAATAGCCCCCATTTTTCCTCTGCAAAAAAGATTTTTCTCCCCTCTTTTTCCCTCCCGGTCGACCGCGTTTTTCGTGTTTCTTTTCTTATTCGTTGACGATGACGATTTCCTTCCTTTCTCGCTATGCAGGCAGGCTCAGCTTCTCTTTTGCCTGATGCAACATGATGGTGAACGCCCTCCTCAACCCAATCTGGCAACGCTGCCCCTCACCCCTTTTCCCTCCGTCCGGACACCGCCCGGCTCTTTCTTTGTTTCCCAAAAAGCCCTCGTTTCTTTGCGGTGTTCCAAGTCTCCCTTTCCCTTCTTTGAACAAACGGTCCAGCCTCTTTTTTTTTTTGTTGAATAAAAAAGGCAATACCCTCCATAGTCGGAGAGGGCCGACCCTCCCAACATTACGACCACCCTCCTCCAGCCTCGAAAATCCCCCTTTTTTCTTTTTTTTTTAAGAAGTTGACGTTCGACTGTCCCTATCGGTGCTGGTGGCCGGAAAAATACCCGGCCCCTCTCTCTCCGTACTTCGAGCGAAACTCACCCTTCTCCGAATGTTCTGGGCTGGAACATGGCTCTTTTCCCCCTTGAGGCATTCCAGAACTTCTTTTTCTTTCCCCCCTCTCGCTGTTTGAAAAGACCTTTGTTCCCACTATACAAAAGCGAGGGACCTTTCCCTCTTTTTGTAGGTCTACCGTCCACGCACTTCGTTTCTCTAACTAAGGAGCAGCGTCTCAGCTTCCCTTCCCCCTCCCATCCGATTAATAGACCCCCCCTTCCCCCCTTTTTCCAAGAGCTTCGTAAGAAAAGTTCCCCTCCTTTTCTGAACAAATAATAACATTCCGTTCTTCTCTGTGGGAGATGCGTCCTCTCTTTATTAGGAAATGTCGATCTTTTCCTCTTACTATGAGATAGGTACCTCCTCCCTTTTGCTCCTGTGGTCAGGATTTATGCGTTTCTCTTTA
>Ga0179591_1335685_pt1 | contig 11026 bp, 6 predicted proteins | sample CZOMad2_1_08_16f_FD_182891 | JGI IMG/M metagenome (GOLD analysis project Ga0179591, IMG submission 182891) | Vadose zone soil fungal communities from Angelo Coast Range Reserve, California, USA - CZOMad2_1_08_16fungal (PacBio error correction) | ecosystem: Environmental > Terrestrial > Soil >... | reverse complement strand
TTTCCCCCTTTTCCGGTTGAGCCCCCGTCTGCCCTTCTTTCGATATTAGCGGCCCCCTCGTTAGAACCCCCGCTCCCATTCGAGAGGTTACTGAGAGACGATACTTCCCTTTCGTACCGAGCTGCTCGCTTACAACGGCTCTTTCGAACCCTTGACTGGTTATCGCGCGTTTTCAACCGGGTGACGCCCACCCCGTCCAGAGTTCGGTTTTCACCCTTTTATTCATGGGGTTTCTCAGAAACGACGAACCCCATTTTCTAAGATGCGCGCTGATGGTTATTGTCAACTGCTTCTACGGCGATGGTACTCCTTTCTTTTTCCCGACACCGACCCGCGCTCCCCCCACTTCGAAAACACGAAGCCTGCGCCACAGGGTTTTATTGATATCGTACCCGATTTCTAATGACTTTTTTTTGTCCCCCAGAGAACCTTCTGAAGTCACACTTTACGGAGATGCACTTTTCTCCCTAGGGGGCATGATTCCCCCCCTTCTTGAGGTATATTACTCAGAATTTTTTACCCCTAGAGGGCTGCCAGCGCCGGGAGCAACCGTGTTTGTTTGCTAGGTGTAGCTGTTGGCATTTTCCCCCTCTGTCTTTCTATTCCTCCATCAGTGTCCCTCGACTTATGCCGCGACACCTCCCCCCGTGTCATGCGACCGTTGGTTCGGCCCCTTTCGTTGTTAATCGTCGGTGGGTTGCCTCTCCTCTTCAATGATAAGGGCCCGCCTAAACATTCTCATTTTACTTCCACTCCGAGAAATGTCGTGTTCAGCCTCCCTTCGCAGTCGCTTTTTAGTAGCGAGGCGTTTGACCCCCCCCCCCAGTTTTCCCAATCCCAGTTAGATGGGATTCACGATGACTGCCTAGGAGCTGTCCCTTTCCCAGTATTCCTCGCTCCAAGTCGTTGGCATTGCGACCACTGCCCTTAACGAGAGGGAAAGAAGTTCTCTTCCCCCCAGTTAGATGATCCACCCGGAAGAATCTCTTGACGAACAACATTTTTCTTGCCATACCCGCCCCCCGAAATGAAGAAAAACTCCCTCCCTCCACCCCCTTTGCTCCCCGATGAATCTCTTGAGATGGTCCGTTTTTCTACGCACGTCTCTTAGTTTTCCCCACTCGCCACAATCTTAAGAGAAGTAGGACCCTCCATCCCTACTGCTACGAACGACAACTCCCAATTTTCGATAGAGACCCGCTTGTGTTTGCTTTGAGATAGTGTCCCCGCCGTCTTCCAGTTCTGACCCGATGATGACCCATTTCAGCCGCCCATGGTGCCGAGTTGTTCGCTACAGTTTTCCCTTTAACTTTTCTTCCGTTTGGCCCATTTCACGCCCCCCTCTTGCCACCCTCGCTTTTCTTCGCTGCCAGAGGTGTCCGTCCGGCCCTCTTCTCTAGCGATTTAATTTTCTCCTTGAATTGTGATTCGCCGTGAAGCATCCCAAAATGTTCTTATGATCCTCCGTTGGCGGGGCGCGGTGGGTGTTTTTTTTCCTTTTGTCCTTTCGGTTTTTTCCTCAGCGTATACTCGTCTTCAGGAAAATCGACAAGTGCGCAATTTTACGTAAATTTCGGCCCAACTGTCTAGACCTATACTTCTTAGTCCACTCGGTCGGTCCCACTGAAATCTGCCAATGGTACTGTTAGGCGCGAGCCGTCCCAATGAGCATGTCTTTACCACCGTTTGATTTTCTATAGAGCCTTAACTTTTTTGAGTAAGTCGGAGCATCCACCTGCAGTCCCTGATTGTGAAGTTGAAAATTTCGCTCCTCTTTACGGATCTCTGCTTTACGAATAAGGTTTTCCGGGGAAGAACCCCCCCGATTATCGCCCCCCCCCAAGGTAGAAATTCTTCTTTCAGTGCATTTTAGTCCTCACCGCAGGACCATAATGCACCTCTATTTTCCGCCCTGCCCTCACCGGGTAGGATGTCTGCTCCCCCCCCCTTTCGATTTGAGGGGGGGGTTTTTTTCGTCCCCAAATCTGGCTCACCCTTCTTGAAGTCAGGATTATTTGTGAACAGGTCCGGGACTGTTATCTTTCAAACTAAATAAGTCTATCCGCAAACCTTGGGGATTGCTAATCGTCATCTCCCCGCTCGCAGACTAATTTTTTTGGCCTCGGCGCGCCTTTATTGGTTTAGAGGCGCAGTGCGATTACCCCCTCTTTTTCGCCTGGGTGACCATCCTAGCAACTCCCTTCCCCGTCAACTCCGGCTGGGGGTGAACACTCCTTTCCCACCTAGTCTAAGATCTGCCCACATTTAACCGTTTTATGCTTAAATTTTTGGTCGCACCCGCCTTTGATGCCCCACAGAGGTAATCGTTGTGTTAAGGCATCTTAGTTGTATCCTAACCCCCCTCATTTCTCCCCAGGACCTTGCCCCCCTTTAGATGGCCTGCAGTTGTCCCCCTCTAAGTGAGTTTTCTCCCCTTGATAGAATTGATCCTCGAGTCGGCTGGCACGCGGACCGTCAGTGATTATGACAAAGCGTTCCCCCTCTCCCCCCTTCTTTGCATTTTTATGCGAGCCCATATGGAACCTCAGACCTTCTCCCCCAAGCTGGGATCGTGTCGCGACTTGAGTGTGTTGACCTTCTTTTTAGAACGCGGCCCCCCCCCCCCTGTTTACATTATATTCCTTCGTTCGCGACGCGTGCTGGAAGTTATGTCCCCTCAGAAAAATTACCGGATTTCCGGTTCTATAACAAAGAGACCTTTTATATAGGAGACCATTTCTTAAAAAAAAAACTAACAAAACAAACAACTACTAACAAAGACTCCTCTCCCGGGGGGGGGCGGGGGGCCCAAACCAAAAAACAAAATCCTCCATTCTACTAACACTTCCCCTTCCTCCTACTCACCCCCTTCGTGAGATACCGGATTCAAGTCCCCCAATATTGATGGAGACAGTTGGTGTCCTTCATTCTACTCTTCCTCCTCCCTTTTGTTCGTATCCCCAGCTCCTACCGAGGAGAACAACGATACGTTCTTCCTCCTTTGATGAAATCGACAATTATTCCGGTATTTGCGACTTGCTTCCTCGTAAAGGAACTCTGCGTCCGATGCCCCTTCTTAAAATGCTCGGTCGTCTTCTCCCCTCTGATCGTCAACACCACGCTTTCCCTCGGCAACTGAGATAAAATTGCCCCTCTTCGTCTTCAATTTTTGGCTCCTATTGCCGAGCGTAATGATCATTCCCCCCCATAATGAGGAGCGTCCCCCCCATCTTTTTCAGAATACATGAGCCCTCCCGACTAGGATTCAACTACGTAGAGAGAAATTAGCTTTTCTCCCCTTGTCACCATAGCTCCCCCTGTTTGGCCGCTACGCTTTTTCATGGTGGGGTATGCTACCAGTTCCGATTTTGTTTTTTTTTTTAAAAGCGCTTCCCTGTTTTAGTCTGTTACCCTATCTGTTCACGAATGAGTAGACATTTTTCCCGGTGACTTCCTGAGGGTGACAGTGTGGTACCCTGGTTTTTTGCCTTTTTTTTAAAGGGATTGCGTTCTCCCCACCTTTCCACCCAGGGGAAGAGACTCCTTTACCTCAGCGCAGCCTCGACAAGTCCCTGCTCTTTCCTCTCTAAAAAAGTAATGCGGGAGCGGGGTATCTAGCAATTCCATCGCGCCCTGTTTCGCCCCTCTAGGCTGTCCCTCTCCTTTTGACCCAATATTTTGGTCCCATTAATCGCGACTCTCCTCCCCCCCCCAGAAGTGAGATTATTTTTCCTCTCTCCCACCCCCACATCGGTCCAGCATTTTTATTCCACCCGGCTCCCCTTCTGGGATAGCCGCTCCTTGAAAGGATGGTCTTTTTTTTTCTTCCCTATTTCCTCCTGCCGCTTACTGCTCTTCTAAAGCAGGAAAACCCACTTTTGGCTGGCACAGACCGAGACTGAGAAGTCGGCTATCGCCCGTATGTCATAGAGAACTTCTTCTTTCTCGTCCCGACGTTTGAGTTCCGTCTCCAAGGAAATCTTGGCAGAAGATCGCTTGGCCAGATCGCCGACAGAACGTCATGCCGTCCCTTCTTTCTCTGGGTAATCACCACCCCTTTTCCACTTCCACTTCCAGTTGGCTGTCCTCGATGGTGTAGACTTTCCCGATCCTCAGACGTTTCAGTGGAAACCCCCCCCCGTATACTACGCCTTTACAAGAATAAAATCCTGCCCCCCCCTCTCTCTTCCTCCCCGTTTCAGTTCAGATCCCTACAACCCCTTTTGTCCTCAGCTTGTTTAATCGAGCGAGGTTCCTTATCCTGGACCCCCGATGGCAGAAACTCTCGGGGTCGTCTTCTGTGAGTGTCCTTTTTGACATTCCGAGATTAACGAAACTGTCTATCCGGAAAATGGACTCCCCCCTTCCTTTTTTACAATTGGGTCCCCCCCCCACTCCTCTTCGAATGGAAAATCTGTTCAACCTCCTATCACCGCCGGGTAGTCAATTTTATCACTAACTTGATTGAGTAGGTAGAAAAGGGCCTCTTTTTTCCCCCCCCCCTGATGTTTTCAACTAGGAGAAGTGCCCTCTCACTCGATCACCCTTTTTCATCGTCGGGCTTTCGGCATCCTTTTTCCGTTAGTTATAACCCGCAATTTTCCCCTATCGATGCTGCCGAGTGGATTCATCTGAGGTTTTTCCTGTATAGCTACACTTGCTTTTCTCGCTTGATCGAAGTGTTGGAGCATTCTTTTCCCCCCCCCCAATGGACCTTTAGAGCCATGTCCCCATTACTCAATCGAGGCATACTCTCGTCGCAAATCGGCGGGTCGCCCTGGGTACCTTTCTTCCATCTGCTACCTGACGTTCTCGGGAAATCTGCAGCCCAAGCGACCCCCGTTTTCTTTTCTCAGACTTGTAAGGCTAGGCAGGCCCTTCGGTCCTTTCCCTTTAAGTAACCCGAAATCATGACCACGGCCAAGGTTCTGCCCCCCCCTCCCTGTTGACTTGTTAGCTTCCTAATATCCAGCTTGCCTTGGGGTCCGGATTTCTTCATTCATGTTCCAATTATTCGACACCCCCCCCTTCATTCTTATCCGCGCTGGAGCCCTCGAGGTTTTATAAGGAGGGTTGCTACTTATCTTCAGAATCGCTCGCCGCTTTGAGAACTCGTGCATAGAATGAGTGTAGCCGGTTCCCCCCCCCCCCCTCTGGTAACTACGCTCTCAGGCGCTTGTGGAACTCTCTCAGGAGAGGGCCCCACCCGCGGAGCACGGCTTCTGTTCTCATGTGCTTCGACGCGGGGTGTTTTTGTAATACCGGTCGATCCCTTCGCCCACTGTTGCCTACTTTGATCAGCTCAAAGCAAATTCGCGCCATGTTTTTTCCCTCCCACACTTAGCGCTGAGAAACCCCCCTGATCTTGACAACGAAAATTACTTCTTTTGGGCTTCCACCGTTGTGAACCCGCAGTCCTCAAAGTCGGGCTCTCCGCCTTTTCCAAACGGCGATCCTCCCCCTCATCTTGTTTCCGCGCCGTGTCCTGCGTCCGAGACTAACCCCCCCAATCGCTGCGCCTTATTCTAACTCTGGCCTCCCGAAGATCGAGCATAAGTCTACGTGTTACTCCCCCCCCCCTCTTCTTTAGCCTAAGGCCTCTCCTTTTTTCATCCCTCCTCCGTTGTTGAGTATTTTTCCCCCCCGTCTGATTCGAAGGAACTCACCCCGCCCTGCCAGACGTGTTTCCCTCTTCTGCCAACGTTAGAAATCGCGCATCTTTCTTGTTTCGGCTCGCGTCTCCCAGAATTCCACGGCGCTCAAGTACCCCCCCTGGATTAGTGCGTCTGTGCGCCGCCGGGCGGAATCCACCCGGTTCTTCGTCGCGGACGGTTAAACGGTTTGACTTCCCCCGTCCTATGGCCGGTTGTCACATCGGCGGATCAGTTGTTCTCTGAAGAAACGCTCCCCCCGGTTTTTGCCCGATGCGATGATCTTTTCCTGGTTCGGTTCCAACGGCGGCCGCTCTGGTACTTATTCCCGCCCCCCCCCATGACCCCCGGCTCTCCCTCGATAAACCCCCCCCTCGAATCGCCCCGCTTTTGCACTTTTTTGCCGTCGCACCGCACGCCTCTCTTCAGTTAGTGCCACATCGGTTCACTCTGCCGTTAACTCATTTCCCCTTCAAATGTTCCTTGCTCGAGCTCCTCTAGAGTCATCCGAACATATTTTCTCAAATTATTTCTACCCTCTTAGGGAGTGGTTACCCCCTTTTGTTATCGGAGTACTTTAGTAGGTTTTTCCGTGGTATAGCTCTAAGAGGTATCCGCCCCTTCATGAAGGAATAGTCTCTTCCTTCTTAGCACCCCCCCGGGAATGTCGCACGTTGTGCACTTGGACTTTGAGGTAATTCGGGTTCGGGTTGTGCCCATGCACATTGCCGCGACTTGAATGAAGACCCTTCCCTCACTTATCAATTGCTAGAAAGAGTATTCTTTCCCCATTCGCGGTCATGCAGCTTATAGAAGATAGGGGAGGGTACCCCTTGACCCACCCGGAGATTTGCTACGAATATTAGCATTAGATTGTCGATGAGTCCGGCAGGGAGTCCTGACCCTTTCGTGCTCTGGGCGCAACCTTAAGGTCTCGCTGAGACCCGCATTGTGGCCCACAAGGGATCGTTTTTAAGGACACACGCCGGGCTTAGACTTCCCCCCCCCCCTGTTCCCTCCGCCCCCTTTGACGAAGAAATCACTAGAACCCGCTCTCGATGAAGCTATCGCGAAGGCTCCCTTCCCGAGGTGTTTGATACTGCCATCTCTTCAGCCCGTCGAAAGAAGCACGATTTGATGTATTTGTCTATAGCCCCGGACGTTGTGAGCCTTGCGATTGGATCCCCAGTTTCCCCTCAACTACGATGATCAAATTTGACTGAGGAGGATTCCATGGCCCTATTAGAGAAAGATTACTTTTCCTCTGAGTACCCGTTTTGAGAAACATTCTTCCCCTTGTACCAAGTAGTCTATTTGGTTCCAGACTACAGAAACTTCTCAGATTATTCAACGCGGATTCTATTCGCACGTGCCCGGCATTCCCCTTCGATATAGCGTTGTCTTTCTTTTGGTGAGTAGGGAGTTAATTGTAGGACCTTCGGTATGCCATGAAAGGTAGGATACTTCCCCTCCAACTCATACTCTGCGTAAATTAATTTCTCTTATAATAGACGTGATGAGCCTTCTTACGACAGCTCCCGGCCCCAGTTTAGAGAGATGGACAATCCCTTCTCGTTTCAGGTTTTTTTCTTTCCCAGAACGGGTTTCCCTTCCCATCTATATGAAGAAGGTGCTATCCTTCCAAGGCTCTTAGTCCCGACTTTTCACTGGTATATCGGAGGAAAGAATAAGTTTTCCCCCTTTCCTCACTTTCCCAGTTATTCCCCCGCAGCGTCTAACTGCGCGTCGGCATCGTCTCCCCCCCAACGCACGAACCCCATCCCTTCCCCTCCCCCTGATCCTGTTCGCACCCGGGGAGGATTTTTTTTTCTGAAGAACAGGGCGAGGAGGTTGTGTGACGTAAAGTCCAGAGAGCAACGCAGCGGCGAGGTTTTCTGGGAAAGGGGACCTCTTTCTTACCCCTCATTGCATAGTTGCGACGTTCGAGAGGCTTTCCCCCTGAGGATCTCCAGCTAAAAATTTCCCCAACAGTGGAGGCGCTTGCTAGCAGGATTTCGGTCTTCTTCGCAGGCGCATCCTGCTTCCCCCGCCATTGTGACCATTGCCCTGCAATCCCTTTTTCGCACTCCTGTTTCCCATAATGGCACCCGTCCGAATTCGGTATTTGCCCCTGTCACCTACTGGTTTTTCAAAAGTAGATAGTACAGACCCCCTTCTTCATTCGGATTTTCCTGGACCACTATAGTTAAACCCTCTGTAGTCCCCACCTTAATAACCTCGTCTTTTCTCCAATCGATTTTGCCTTACTTTTTGGACAGACCGCGCTGCGCTGAGAAATCTAGATTCGGAGAGGCCCGCGTTTCCCCGAGCATTTGATTAGGATAAAGCTTTGAGATCACCCGCCCTTTGCAGTTCAGAGGCCTTGGTCTCCCTCACTGGCGTGCATACCGCTCCCATTTAGAGCAGAGTGTCGCAGTGAGATTTTGTTGCCGATCTACTCTTTCGAGCAGACATACCAGATTTACCCCCCCCCCCCCCCTACGTCTCTTGATGGCTGCTCCCCGGAAGTTACCGCATATCCCGGACTTTTTTCCCACGTTTCTTTCCCCCCAACTTTTCAGTTTCTGTTCTATAACACGATACCGGATTCACGGTCCCACCTCATGCGAAGCTTGGGGTTCTCTCCCCTTCTAGTTTTTGTTTTGATGCGACCCAAGCTTCTGCTCCTCGTTGAAAACATTGCCCTCTTCTAAGGGATGCGAACTGCTGACCTTTACCTCCTGAGGCTAATGGGTAAAAGATTTTCCCCGTTTTGACAGAATTTTTAACCAATGCGTTATTCTCTGACGATCAGGTTGCCACCCCCTAAAGTCGCGCGCACCGGCGCGAACTTCTAACCGCGGGAGTCATCAGGGCTGCGGGAGTCCCTTTTCTTCGGAACCTTTTTCCTTGCCAAAATACGGAGTCTTCCCCTTTGGTAAGAATAACATGTTCTTGGGATTTCCGCTGAGATTTGAGGCGCGCCTTCAGTAGCAGTACAACTGTTCCTTCATTATGGTGGCCCCCTCCTACCCGTACTTTGTCTCATAGGGTTTTCTTTAAGATAGATGGGTTTCTTTGAACCCAAGCGAGCCTAAACCTTTGCGTCGTACCCTATCCTGTGCTGAGACATGCTCCCCCGGACCGGGTCGTTAGATCCTGTTTAGGTGGTGACCAAAAAAGGGTTCGCTCTGCCTGTCTTTCTTAGTGGCAACAGGTACAGCGAACTTGCCGCGTCGAGAAATGTGCAGTCTTCCCTACTTAAATCTCCAACTCGCATCCAGGGAGGCCCCCTAGAGGAAGCTGTATATCGCCACCTCGCGCCCGGGTTATCACGATCTTCGGCAATGCGCATTTCCTTTCCTCCTTAACAGTTTCCCTCCTCTCCTTACGACGAAGATCTCTTTTTCTTTTTATAACACCCCCCTCCTCCGTTGCTCAGCATATATAAAAGTTCTCAGTCCCCTTTTCTCCTTCGGGTTTTTTTTTCATATTGCGCTTTCCCCCTAAGTCAGTTCTCGTCTAGCTTTTGTGTGACGATCTCTCTCTGTCGAGTGAAACCCACACCTATTTTCTCCGATCCAGAGTCCAACTCTCCTTCTAGCATGACTCCCCCCCCCGTGAGCACTTGGAGCTACGGGCTAACCCGTTTATATCAAAGGAAATAACCCCGTTGGTAACGCCCCTCTTCTTTTCAAGCTAGAGATGAGAAGCCCCTCCCCTCCCTTCCCCGGCTTTTCTGTAAGACCCCATCATTTTTTCCACAGTGGACCTCACATTTACCTCTGAAAATTGATAGTGTGATGTTATTTCCTTTTAGACCCGTAGGTGGCCCCCTCCAAATTCCACGATTCCACGCCCGCTCACCCTGCTCCCTCACGGCGACTCGAAGCCGGATTTTTCACCCTTCGGAAATCGGCCCCCAGGCGAATCGCGTGTAAGCTCTCCCCGAGTTGAACGTCTCTTTGGCCGCGAAATACTCGACTTGTAGCACTATTTGTGGAACTTGGTCACATTCGGCAGACTGGTAATCTCCCCCCCCTTGCTGGAATACGCCCTGCCTTCAAATGTGGTTCATCATCTTGTCTTTCTTCCCCTCGGATGGCTCAACGGTGGGTCTCGATGCTTCCTAACCGGGTTTTCGACAAGGCATTGCTGCCGATTTCTCTTTTTCGTATCACAGGTCCCGCGGCGGCAGAGCAAGATTCTATCCGCCCCAGAGGGTATCCCGGAGTCTGCGGACAGTTTTTTGGCTGGGTGAGTCATAACGCAAGGTTTCTCTACGATGTCGTACCCTTCCTTTGAAAAAATCATTGCCGCATACTTGGTCCTTTCTCCCTTTTCTCCCTCGCTACTGACGCAGTGGCGCCATCTTTGCACCGAACTCGGTGATAAGCAGTTTACGCCAGACCCCCTATTCGCGAGTCACCATCTATCTTGTTTCCATCCTCCCATCTGCTACCTTTAGCGCCTGCGACGAAACCGAAAACCTCCCTCATTCTTCCCCCTTGATTTTTCGACGAATGATCGGGGGGTCGTTCAGGCCTTCTCGTTTTCTTTACGGAAAAATTTCCACGGCCAAGGGAATGACCCTTTATTACAATGGTTTCTTGTTCTCAGGGGAATAATTCGCAAGTCATGCAGGGTCTATAACGGCCATAGAGAGTATCCCCCCCCTTTTCCCCCAATACTCCGCCCTCCCCCTCCGCCGCGTGAGGCACTAGTTGATCAAGGAGGGGATGAGAATTGCCATCAGGTCGAGAAAAGATTGTCCCTCCTTCATTCTCTTAGGCCTCCGTGCTAGATGTTTTTGCTTCAAAACTGAGGCGCCTTTTCATATTTGCGCGCCGGGCAAAAAAGGCTTCTCCTTTCTGATTGGTTCTCGGCTTTGACGCGGGCCTTGGTGGTCAGAGGGCTCTAACCATCGCCATTTCGCCGGATTAATCGATCAAGCAAATCGCGTTCTCGTCAAAAATTGGTCGTTTTTCCCTCCCCACCGATCCCCTCTTTTTTTCAGAACCCCCGAATCTTTGACGGGTGAGATTAAAAAAAGTTTTGAACAGGAAGACGAGCCTACCAAGCGGGCGGAAGGGTTGGAGGCGGTGGTTTGTGGGGGGGGGACGTTTTTTTTTTTTTTTTGTTTTGTTTTTTTGTTGGCGTTGTGTTTGGGGCGGTTTTTTTTTTTTTTTTTGGGGGGGGGCGGGGGTGAGGCATTGTTACGTTGTCTGTAAAGTTGAAAACTGGTTCAGATCCCCCCCCCCCCCCCGTGTTTTCACCCCCCTTTCGCGCCCTTTAACAAACCCGGGCCTAGTTCTAACCTATCCTTATTTCTTCAGGGATAGTTTCTCCCATCTTTTTCTGAAGCCCCCCTGGGC
>Ga0179591_1302556_pt1 | contig 11026 bp, 11 predicted proteins | sample CZOMad2_1_08_16f_FD_182891 | JGI IMG/M metagenome (GOLD analysis project Ga0179591, IMG submission 182891) | Vadose zone soil fungal communities from Angelo Coast Range Reserve, California, USA - CZOMad2_1_08_16fungal (PacBio error correction) | ecosystem: Environmental > Terrestrial > Soil >... | reverse complement strand
GTTTACGGATTGGAACTGCCCCTTAGGAGTTATGCTCTCCCCAGCACGTTCACGAACTGTTCCCCACCCTTCCCTTTTGTTACGATCTAATACCTCGCGACTTATTTGACAGGTGTAGAGCTAGCTCCTGCCTTTGCTTTTCCCTTTTCCCCCCCCTGACCACCTCCTCTGACTTGCAAGTCGCGTTGAGCTCGGAGATCCCTTTAACGCACGCCCGTTCAATCACAGACGTCCCGCTCCCGTTCCCCCCCCCTACCATTTGACCGCCCATTCATGCCTGCGACACTGTCTCCCTTCCAGCTCAAGTTTGCGAGCGCGATATGAAAAACCTTTTTTGGTTGCTTCTATGAGAAACATTTGTCTCGGCGGCTGTGAAGTTCCGATTCCGTTAGCCATTGCTTTTCCTTGCCCGTGCTGGTCATCGCGTTGTTTTTGCCCATACCCCGAACATCGACTTCCTTGCCCGCGCCAACTTGACGTTAACCCTGTCAAAGACTTCGAGAGCTTTGAATCGGGCAGAAACCAGGGATTCCCCCTACCCAGTTCTACCGGTGATACGACCGGTTTTGATGCTTGTCAGAAGATTTTATATCTCTCTAGAGGTTTGCCGCCTACGTGACGGCATCTACCCTCGTTAGTCCCTGACTGCACACAATATCAATGTACCATTATCCCGCTGTTGCATGGTCTCTCGCCCGTGTTCCGCTGATGCAGTCTTCTGAAGCCCGCGTGTTCTCCCTTTGTCTCCTTTTGCCGCACGTGTGCTGTTGTAGACTTCACTTACCCTCCGGCTGTATGCCCCAAAGACGGTCTATGAGATCGACCTATAACCCCCCTTTTGGTTTTAGACCAGTTGATAGTTCCCATACGGTGCCGGAATTTCTTCGCTTTTTCCAATTGTTGACCCTGCCTGACCATCGATCTCGACCGCGCACGAACCCGAAGAAAAGACGCGTTTCCATCGTCCCCTGGGCCCGGCGGCCCTTGCTTCTGTGCTCGTTGTGAGCTTTTCTCGTTCACCCCCCCCAACCTTTTCCGAACCCCCTTTGTTGCATCTCGATCTCGGCCGTGACTTGAGACTTTTGGTCTGATTGTTAGTTGAATATTACTGAGGTCACGACGTCTCGGAACCTCCTCTGCGTCGCGCCCTTCGGTCTAAGATGCAGGTTCCATTGGTGCGTCGCCACCTTTAGTCTCCCCACGTATTAATCTGCACCTAGTTCTGGAAGTTTCCCCCTAGCCCTTGGCCCACCACTTTGAGCTCTTTTTTTCTTCCATTCGCCCTGCAATGCCCCTTTGACCCCCTGCATGACGCCTTCGAGTCGCCTTTCACTAGCCCTAATTCGCGAACGAAGCCCTGCGAACCATTCCGCGAACTATAACTCTCCTCGCTCGGGCTACCCACCTGGAAGCGTTTTTCATTTGTGATGTTTACAGTTGACGCGCATGCTGTATTTTCCTGTCCATTGCCCGATAAATGTCCACCCCTGACAAAATAACGTTCCAGCAGTTCGTGCCAATAGACTCCCCCCCCTTCTCACCTACGTTTTGGCGCGGCGCTCTCTCATTGTGTCGCAACCTTCAAAATTCACCTTGAGTTAAGCTCCCCCTTCTTTCGGCTTGAGGGAATGTCGTTATCTGCTACTCGCACCGCTCGGCATACTCCCCCCAGAGTTGCTTCCCCCCTGGTGATCTCGTTGACCGCGATTAAACTTTTTTTTTTCGGATTTGCATCAGAGAGCTGACTCTTTTGCTTTCTCCCACTGCTTTTGCCAGGGCTCTGCTTTTTCCCCCTGGATTCTTATTTTGCACCACCGGCAGGTTGATCGCGACGCCCTGTGTATTTTCCATGGAAGGAGATATGAATCCAGCTCTTTCGCCCAGCTGGACCATCACGGACGCCTGGATCATTTCGAAGAGCCACGGTCGTTGTCGTGGTTCTTTGTGACGGCCTCTGTCCTTTGAAGTTGCCTTTACCCAGGCCAGTTGTTTCTGCAGTGGGCACCCTTCCAGTTTCTACGCGCACGTACCTTTCTTTTCCCCCTACGAAGATGGGGTCGATGTCGTAATTCTCTCCATACCTTTTTTTGTTGAGCGGATTATTGGATCTACCACTTTTGTTTTCCTTTAACAGAATAGCGAAGGGAGAGAGGGAGAGGGGTGCCCTTTTCTCCGCGGGACCTCGGCTATGCTGCGCGCCATTATCGACGCCCCCCCCCTCGACCCACTCTCGGCCTCGTGTTATAGTCTTCCTTTTCAGGCGTTTTCGTTTTTTGTCAGCGAGCTGAGCTCGTGCCCCGGTTTCCTTAGCCATTGGAAAAGACAAAGGTTTTTTTCCGGTAGCTCAACACGGGTGATCTGCCCCTCTCCGTCCCCAGAGCTCTCTGGTTTGGCGAACCCCTTTCGGCGGGCTTTTTTTCAAGTGCTCACCATCTGTTTTTTGTGATTTTTTGCGTAGTTCTCCGGCCCCCTTGCCATCGTTTTTTTTTGAGATCACCCCTGGGAATATCAAGAGTTTGATGCTGCCGCGATGGCTCTCTTCTGGAGCAGACCACATGCATGGCCGCTCATTCCGATTTTCGCCCCTGCTGCTTAACTATCCAGAGCTTTTTTTCTTGCTCCAAGGCGCGCGGCTCCGTTACACAGAAGGGATTTCCTCCCTTTTCCAGGGGATGGTTCATGTTGATTTAATTAGGAAGCCTCCCCGACAGCATGTTGGCTCCCGTCCGCAGTACCCAATTTTTTTTGGTGGCTCGAGCGCGTATTCGGGACTCTAGTGCAGTTTCTCCTCGATGGCGGTCGCCTTTATGTATCTTTTTTTAATGCATTTCCGCCTGTGTATGCTGTCCCCTGAATTGACCTTTTGAGTTAATGTCGTCTCCCAAAAGTTGGCTCTCTCCCCCGGTGAAGGTTTCGCCAACTCGTGCTGCCCTATGCGCCTATGAATTTTTCGCGGCCGCTGCCTGGTGTTTAGTACACATTTTTAGCCGCTTGATCCGTCGTTGTTTCCTTTTTTCATACGTCTAGTCTTGTGAGCTGCCACGTCTACCCCCCAATCCCACTTTCCAGTTTTTTTAGATTCTTCCAGACTTCGTTGATTCAGCATTTGTCTGTTCTGCGGTTTTTTCCCGCTCCCCCTCTCCATCGTCGGCGGCTTTCGGCGTCGTCCTGGCTCTTTCCCCCCCGCGTGTTTCTTTTAGTTAGTTTTTCTCTTTTTGTCGTTTTCTTCCTGCCATTCCCGATGGCGATGTCATTTTTTACCCAGGGTTTCCCCTGAAAAGAATTTTTTTCGTCTTCGGGGATTGGCCGGCGACCGTCGTGTCTCCCTGTTTCTTTTCTTTTTGGGCCCAATGTGTTTTTCGTCCGCCTAAGTTTCCGATCTGCGCAGACGACGTGCCTCCCGGGCCTTCGCGCGCGGCCTCAGAGTGCCTTTCTCGCTCGCATGCCCCCCTTTTCGCTTCCTTACACTCTGGTTGGTCATGCGACCTCACTTTCTGCAGATGGGCTGCCCGGCGTTCGTTCCCGTCTTCAACAATTCATAATCTTCGCCTCCCTCTTACCGTCTGTCGCAAATTGTACTTCGAGAATTTTTTTGGTTTTTTTCTTTTCATCCATCCGTATAGAATTCTTTGCCTTGGGTCCCCCTGCTTTGCCGATTTTTTTCTCCGCGCATGCTTCTTTGTTTGATGAGCAGGACGTTTTTCTTCACGGTTTCCTTTTTTCTTTTCCAGCAATCGCTGCTCTCCTCCCCCCCCCACCTCCAGGAGGGAAATGTGAGTGCGGAAAGAGCCTTTTCGGTTTCAGTGGTATATTTTCCTTGGTGCTGTCCTGAGCATTTTTTTGTCAATTTTTGCCTTCCCCCCCGGTCTTTAGTTTTGTGTGAAGTTTTGATTTAGTGGCTCCCAGAGTCATTGCCGTTTTGTTTTTTATTCTCTCTCGCATTAGTCGCTGCTTTTCTTTCTTTGTCTTATTTACTTCCCTCACGCCGTCATTTTTTGGAGGAGTCCTTTTCCAATTCCCTGACCCCCGGTTGAAACCGTGAATCCGAGTGCTCGATCAGGGCAAGTAACTGCTCCGGTATTCTCAGTTCTTGTGAGCGTTCGATTACCCAGTCGTGATTCCAGATTCCCCTTTTACGGATTGTTGCCCAGCTCCTTCCGAATCTAGGCGGTCGCCACGGGTGTCATGGTAACGATTGTCCTGCCGAAGGTTTTTCACTGTTTCTTGTGGTGGATAGATTGATCCCTGTTGGAGGGTTTTGCCTGTTGAATTTGCCCCTTTTTGCTTGTGATTTAGTCAAAAGTATCTCTCTTGTTGATTTTCCCCCCCTTTGTTTGTTTTTTATGAGAGTCCTTTATGACGACAGATTCTCTATATGTGCTCCGTATCAAAACGCCCTCCCTGGCCCCCCGGTTGAGTTAATCGATGCACCCCGCAGCCCCCCGGACGGCATTTGACCGATCGTTCTTTTTGTTCGTTGCCTGATCCAGGCTCTCCTACGGTCCGCGTCAGTTCACACCTTTTCGACAGCCCCTCTGGACGTTCCGGCTCTCTCTCCGTCGGTTCGAACGCTCCAGATCCTCCCTCCCTGCACGTTACGCCTCGGCTTTACTTGCCTTTTTGCTAGCCGAGTATGCGACTCCAAGTGTCCGTACACTTTTGCGAGCTCCGAATCTTCGGAATGCCCCGAGTTCCAGATCCTCCCCCATCCGGAGTTCCTCAAGAAAGCCCCTCTCCCCCGTTTGCAATCCAATCTCTCTTTCTTTTTCCCCCGTGCCATCGAGCCCCCAACACTCTCTCTCCCTTCACCGCACGTCCTTGATTGTGGAATAGTCGCAACCCCCTGCACATTTAATTGGTCTGGGCAGATCAGCCCCTTCCCGCATGGATTTCTCTGCTCGACACTGTTTCTTTCGGCGTGGAGGAGTCCCGCCGTCCCTATGTTCGCCCCATGAAGTATTCCCCTCTTGCCACGTCAGATTCCTTAGCTGGGCTTTATCGCCGTGACACATGTGTCTCCTCGGACATAGCCCGGCGAGCGGTCATGTCCACCCCTTTTTCAAGCCGAGTTTCGTTTTTTTTTTCGAAACCCCTGGCGTTTTCGACCGGAGCCCCTGTTTGAGACGAGGTCAGATTTCGCCGCCTCCGCTTTAGTGAGCGGTCTTTCTCTTGCCTTCGCCTCAGCACCCTTGCCGTTTTTAAGGATTCCGAACCTCCGCCCGTACACTTTAAATGCTGCTTGAGATAGCAAGCGTACGCTCTAGGCAGCGTGCTAGCCCAGACTTCTTTTCCGTTCGTCAGACGACGGACTTGATTTCCTTGGCTTCTCCGCGGCAGGCTGCCCGGCGCAGGCGAACAGCCTTCTCGGAGATACTCCCCATTCGTTTTTGTTTCCCACCGGTTTTCAGCCGCCCTTAATGGTCTGACCAGCTTGGGCCCCCCCTTGTTACCAGAGACACTGCCAATCGCCTCCCCTTTTCTTCGCCCGTACGAGCCGACTTTCCCCTCACCCGCTTTCAGCCTGCCCGGTACGAGTTTCCCCAGGAGTCGATATGTCGTCTCTCCTGCTTTCCTCCCAACACGTTAACTTCCATGTCCTGGCACTTTTCCGAGACTCCCGGCCTGGCGGAATGTGTATGTTTCGACCTTTTTCCCTGCGGCACACCCCTGGACGCCCCCCTTGCGATGGATGTACCCTCCCCCTGCCCCGCCGAGATTGCTGAAATGGTTTCCACGGCAGCGTTTCTCTCGCCTCTTAAGCTGGCTAGGTCCTCAGATCCGTGACGAAGTTCATACCCCGTTCCTGAGATCAATGTTTGCGTCATTTGCCCCTTCAATCAAAGCTTCCCTTATGATCCTTGAGCGATGATTTCCTAACTATTTCTGAGATATCCCATCTTCAGTCATGTTTTCTCGCGGAAGTCTACGCCTGAGCTTGACGGCCATAATTGCCTTGTTTATGTGAACTGACCCGCCATGAGGGTTTCCCCTGCAAGCCTAAACCATTCCTCAACTTTTTCTGCATTATTTGACCGCACGCTCTCCTGGCCCCTCCCGGGGGTGGTTCTCTCGGAATGTGCTGCAGCTGCAACCATCCCTGCTCGGTCCCTGAGGGGTTTCCGGCTGCGCTTGCGCAAGGAGACGTCTTATGGGTTTTTCCGGCTCTTGATTTTCTCGCCAAATATCGTGCATCCTCGCGCTTTCCCTCCCGTTGGAGAGACTATTTCGCACACGCCGGGGCCCCCGGGCGCGCGCCCCTCTAGGAGCTTTTCCCCTTTTAGTCCCCGCCCGCGTTCGCCACGTCCGGCGTTCTTACCGTTTGGCACCCAGTTTCCAACCCCGCCACGTTTTTTTTTTCTTTGCCCTCACCGACGGTGTTTTAGGAAGGACCGACGCCCTTTGCACCGCCCTCTTAGTCAAGATCCAGGCGTCCGACTTGGATAATGACCCCCCACGGCTGCTTGGGGGGCGCCTTTTCGGCTCTTTCCTACTATATCAAGCCGATGTTCGCTGCGATGGGCACCTCTGCTCTCAGCTTTCCCCCCTCTTTGCTTTGTGACTGCGTAAATCGATCGCTCTCTAAAGATCCTTTTTTTCGAGATATCTATACTTCTTTCCCCTCCTGAGGAGAACCCAGAGATAGTTCTCAGAGCGCTTGTTCGTCTTTTCCTCTGCACGGACATGATTGAACTGGCAGAGCCCCTCCCTCCCCCTGCCGACTGAGGGGGCAATTTTGCCCCCCCCCTATGCTCTTCTTCGTGAGCGTGCCCTCTTTTTCTGTCTCTTCCGTGACTTTTTTTTAGAAGCCGGGAAAGACCCCACGTCGGTAGTCTTCCAGTCCCCATTCGTTTGCTTTCTTTCCCCCCTCCGTTCAGACATCGCCCTCGGCGTGGGAACGCGGCGTTTTGAAAACCTGCACGTTAGTTTCCGCGCGCGCGTTTTGACGAGTCCCCTGTCAAGTTTGGCTCCCCTCGGTCGCTCCCCCCCCCTCAAATAGATCACCATTGTTTTAAAGCGCGGGATGAATCTTTGTCATCTATTCTCACGGACGTTTAACGCTGACACTATCTCCTTTTAGCTCCGCGATTTCCACGCGATTCCCCTCTTCGAGGCCCGGGTTCTTTCTCACCCCGGGCCTGAGAAGCGGCCCCCTTTTTGTCTCCGATTTGGTCCGATGTCCGACTGATTGGGGGTGCTGGGTAGGTTGAGGTACCGACGGGGAACGCCCCCGCAGGGTGTTTTTGTCCTTTTTTCCTCCCCCAATTCCACGGAGGTGTTCCGCGCGCGATTTTTTTTCCGATGTCCTTTCGCCGAGCTTTCTTGTCGCGAATCGGATTTCCGAATTCGAACTCCCCTTTCTTCCTGCTTTTCCTTTTTAATTTTGAACCCTTGTAGACCAAAATTGAGCTAAGGCCACTTTTATGAGGCCGTGATACTAAGTCTGCCTCTTCGCCGATGGAAGCGGTTTTGCGATCTGAGTTTTTTGGTAGAAAACCGGAAGCCGCTCGTGCTCAGCAGCTGGCAGCATAGAACGTCATAGTTGAGTTCCGGCTAAAATACACCCACTTTTTCCTGCGGCAGCTCCCCCTGCTTGTTCTTTCCTGTGTGGATTTTTTTTGTTTCGAGCAGGCTCACTCGCGCGGCTTTTTGCGTTTTTCTTCCCTGAGATTTATGTAACCGTTTGTTCTTCTGATGTTCGGGCGTTCGCGGTTTTGACTCCGAATGCTTCGTTCATTTTTGGAACCAGGGTGTTGCAACTAGAATGCAAATTCATTGGTCTGCTTAAAGGTCCACCCTTGGGGGCGGTTCTCGCTCCCTGGAGTGGGATACCCTCCCGCCATCCTTCCCACTTAGCATCAACGTCTCCTCTGCCGCACTCTTTTCCCTCCTCTGAGATCTTCCCTCGAGCGTCACGCGGGCGTTTCTCGCTTGACTGAATCCTATCCCTTGCGGCGGAAGTTTGCTTTCATTTTCGCTTTGTGCTGACCTTTCCTTAGGCGGTTTTTAAACAAGTTCTCTCATCTTCGACGACTTACAACCGTAGCCAAGGTCTCATGTTTGCCGACGGCCTGGTGTTAGTCCCCTTTCCTCACGCTCTCGAAGTCTTGTTTAATTTTGGACCCTTTAGACCCGCCCGCTTTGCGAGCCCCCAAGGTCTTCGATGAGTTCTGCGGATGATCCCCAGCGACGCGCGACTTCAACGCCCTCCCTTTTCTTTGCCACCCCATCCTATCTTTATCCAAGTTTACTTTTCGAAATGTTAATGTCCCGGACTTGCTCGGTCTTAGGATATAGCTGTAGACTTTCTCCTTTCCTTGCTTGTAGGGGAAACCCCCTTCCCTGTAAAGTTCTTTGGTTGCTTGAGCCTCTCGTTGAGTTTTTTTCTTTGAGCGCATTGAAAGATTTCTCTGGTTTGTAGCTTTTTCTCTTTTGCGGTTGGCTTTCTTGTTGCGTCTCCTAGTTTACATCGCCGGGAATACTCTTTCTGCCTCGTCTTGAGTTTCCCAAATTTTTTCCCCCACGGTTTAAGTTTTGCCTTTTTTTTCTCTCGTTTTGCCCTTCCCTCTATGACGTGACCGTGCCCTTTAGTCTCGGCGGTTATTCCCCCCGTTCGCTTCTCTGAGGCTTCCCTTGGATTTGATTTATTTGTCACGTGCACTCTGCCGTCGATCTTTCATTTTTGGTTGAGACCCCCCCTTGGCAACGATGTACTTTTCCCCTGTTCGAGCTTTTTGGCTTTTTTTCGATTACAACTTTTTGCTGTGCCGATTGCGTTCCGACCCGACGATCCCGGACTGGGTGCTTCTCACAGCTCAACTTTCTCTTTTCCTTCTCCTTGTGATTCTTATTTTTTTCGACCGTGATGACGATTCAGGCGATTTCCCCCCCTTTCTCGTAGAAAATCCCCCGGTCCCAAAGGACACCCCAGTTGAGTCCTCTTTCTCACTTCGATCTTCCCCCTGACTAGGCTCACAAGGGTCTCCCCATTGGCGGACGCGAAGGTCCCCTACTTCCTCCCTGTTCTTGAAACCCTCCTGACCCCGACGGTGCGCCTCGGCTCTGATCGCGACTGTTTGCGCATCTAACGCGAGCTCAATTCCGCACCTGACCCGTCATCGGCTTTCAATTGCCTTACTAGTCCGTTTCTTCTGTTTTCCCCTTTCCCCCCGACCTTTCCGTAATGTTTTGATTCTCCGCGCGATCCCTGTGAGGTAGAGATAGAGCTGAAGTGTTCCCCCCCCCGAAAGGCAAACTCCGACCATTGTTCGTGCGAGCTGAATAGTACTCCCAATGCGTCCCCTCGCCCCCGCCTTTCCCATTTTTCACGCCTTGACTGGTCTCTCGCACGGACCTTTATGTTCTAGCGTCCTAACGTCCCTTCTTCTTTGTCGCTCTCTTACCGGTCGGCGATTCCGTTGTTAGGCGCACGATTGCGTGGGCCATTCAGGCTTGGCCAGCGCGTCTTTTCTCCTTCCTTAACAGAACGCATCGATACCTCGCAGTTGACTTCGAGGCTGGTCCCACTTTACGCCCTTCGAGATCTTGATGTTTGTCTTCTCCTTCATTGGCTCGACGCAAATTCTACGGTGGACCTAGTTGAATCTTTTCCGTCCTCCTATTATGAATGTTCTTCTAGAGTTCTCCTCGGCAGGCGCTGAGATTCTGTTTTCGTTTCCCTGAGTTTGCCCCTCCGCCCGCAGTCCCCACTGTTCACCCCCCCCGGATCGGTCGAGATTTTCCCGCCCTCTGAATGTCCTCTTTTAGGCGTCTCGCCGCCTTTCGGTCTCCTCGCTCTGTCGATTTTACTTACGTGATTTCTTGGTTCGTACTGCCGCGGAAACCCTGAGAATTTAACCTGGCTGGAATCCATCGCCCTGGTGTCTCCCCCTTCTGCCTTAAGCCGTGACGACATTATCCCCCGTCTTTTACCCCACATTGTTCCCCAGACCTGCCTTCCTCCATCTCAATTGGGGATTCTACCGCGACCTTGCCCAGCTCCCCCCCCTATCACCCACGCGTCCCCTTTTGACCTGCGACGATGCGCCGCCGCAAGGCCGCCCTGCGAGCTTGCGTCCTTTCCCCAAAACCCCTCCCACCTCCTGAGGAATCGCGGCTGCCGCTCCTACCGCTGGAGAAGTTTTTTGATTTTCTTGTAGTTTGGCCGGCGGTCAAACCCTACAGCCCCTAAGGAGATGCTCTCCTTTCATTAGGCGGAGCAGCGGCTGCCATGGTCGCCTTCAGTTAGGCGCTTCTTCCCCGCTCCTTGCTGACGGCGCTGGTGTCCCCCTCTGCCCTGCCTATACCCCCTCATCCATTTTCCCCCGCGACCTTTCCAATGTCCCCAGCATTTTGTCCCTTCTTTACGCTTGAGTTCGTTCGGATTCATTAACTCGACGAATTCTGAGTCAGGAAGTTCCCGTAAGCCCGTCCGCGCTAGTGTCCTCCCCCAAAGGGACCTCTTTCCTTTGGTGCTGTTCCGATTTTTGCTTTTCTGCTGCCACCTTCACCTCACACCTGACCCATCACCCCGTTTATCCCGTTAAGGAGTGCCCCGCTAACGGGTGTTGGCGCCGGCCGCAATTCTCCGCAACCATCTTTCGGTGAGTTGGTTTTGGGCTGCTTTCCCCTTGAAGACTGGAGAGCGGGTTCTGTCCTCGGCTATCTCGTCAAATCAAGCTTCCTTCCGGTGATCTAGTTGATCTGCTCGTTCGCCAACTTGCCTTTTCAGGAGGTTGTCTTTCGCTCTTTTTATGCCGTTCGACAATCCCCTGAGTTCGCACGTTTTGAGCCTGCAAGCCGTTAAATGCCTTTTTTTTTCTTCGCGTCCCGATTGGTCTTTCATTTTTTCCGGAGATATTTCCTGCACGTGCAGGCGATGACCCTATTCCCTGACTGGTCTTTATTTTCTTCCGCGTTTTTTCGGCGGGCGCGTGAATCGCGCAGCGAAGTTTTCCTTCAGTATGGGCAATAAGGCGCTCGGCTTTTTTTGCTATCTCTTCTTCGGTTTGGTAGATCTCATGCGGTA
>Ga0179591_1297218_pt1 | contig 11026 bp, 11 predicted proteins | sample CZOMad2_1_08_16f_FD_182891 | JGI IMG/M metagenome (GOLD analysis project Ga0179591, IMG submission 182891) | Vadose zone soil fungal communities from Angelo Coast Range Reserve, California, USA - CZOMad2_1_08_16fungal (PacBio error correction) | ecosystem: Environmental > Terrestrial > Soil >... | reverse complement strand
TCAATTTTTCCTTCTCCTTTTTTGGCGTACGCTATTTCCTCCTTCTTTTGATTGTGTGGGTAGAGTATCCCTTATCAACATGCAACCGTGTACTCGCGTGCTCCTTCGGGACAACGGCTTTTTTTTGTTGTCGTTTCCTTGACTTTGCGCCCTCCCCCTGCAGCTGTTTTTGAAGAAACAACCCCCCTTTCTTGCCCGTCCCGCCATTGCGACTTCCTGAAGCTTCAACTTCTTCTTTCCCTTAAGAAATTCCGATCGACAGGCGGTTTATCCCTCCATCATTCACCCTTTTTGGATATTTCCCCTCCTTTTTCATTTGCTACGTCCTGACCTTCCTTTCCAGCACGAGCCCCCCCCCTATCAACATCGACAAGCCTCCTGATATTCCTCATGCCAGTTACCCTTACTCTTTTTCTCTTGATATTCCTCCTTTCATTCCATTGCGCAGGCTCCTATTTTCACGGTGATATTTTTTTAACCCTTTATTGTCCGTAGGAGCCTTTTCTCCTTCCGTCTCCCCTCCTTTTTTTGGTATTCTTCCCCTTCCTGCATTTCTGTCACGGTAGAGGCAGGCTGCACTCGGTCTTCGCTGTCCTCCGTTTCCTTGACTTTTTACCCGCTTTTTTTCTCTTTTTTTTCATTGGTAGATCGTCCCCCCTCGCATCAAAACTCTTCCAAATTTTCTTTTTTTTTGAATACTGATCTCGAAATCGTTTTTTCGGGCTCTGAAACTTCTACCCCCCTCGTTGGACCCAAGAACTACCCCCCTGCCGAGAACTTTTCCGATCCGGTGGCAGGCTTTGGAAGGAAACTTTTCACCCCCCCTCGCAACTCCCTCGTCCAATGCACTTCTCATTTCACCTTCCAACGAACTCAATCTCTGTCATTTGTTCCCCCCTGTGTGCACGTGGTACCCCCGTGCCCCACTTAAGCTATTTTGACAACTTCAGTTTTTCCCCCCTCCACCCCTTTTGTCTCTCCCCTGTTGGAATCCCATTTCTAGGTTGATCACCAGACCAATCTGCTCTCTAAAGACAATCAGCTTCTTTCTAGACCGGGTCCCATTCCCCCTCTTTCCTGGCGTGCGTAGCCCCTCCCCTCCTTTCCTTCTTGCATCAGCCCTCAGCCTTTCTTCAGGCAGAGTGCCGTACAACTTTTCGGCTCAGTTTGAGTACGTCCATGGAACTCCTGCCTTCTCGTTCATCCTGCCAGGCACGTTTCGAAATTTCTCGGTATGAGAAAAACCCCCCAGTGCTCAGCTCAAGTATGTCCTCTTTGTTCTCCTTCCTTCTACCTCAAGACCGGTAAGGCATTCGCTTTTCACTTCATCCCGAATCTTTGGTTTATACTCTCCTCCATACCCCGGCGGCTTGCACACCATCTTTTATGTAGTAAAAAACTTTCAGACAAAGATTCTTCTCTCGTCACCTCCCCTTCCTTCCCCCCGACACCGTTTTGCGATCTCATACTCATCCCCTTAACAATCCCTCATCTCTTTCTTAATTTTGATAGGGGGCCCTGGTTGGGTCTTCTTTTTTCTCTCTCTTCTTCTCTTTTTCATAAGGTTTTCTGGATACGAACAGCCTATTTAAAGTTTGTAAGTCCCTATGTCGTCAGTAATCCTCGTTCCCTTGAACTCCTTTCCCCCCCCCATTGGGTCCTCTACGTAACCTTTCAGCCTTTTTTCAAGACGGCAACCCACCCAGTAGCACTTTGCCTCCCTGATCCTTGAAGCCCCGCAAAAGCAATTCATTCATTACTTCTTTTAACATGCCCTTAGGAAGAGCGCGTCCCCTTTGAGATTCTAAACCCACCCCACTTTTCGGGTCATTAGACCCTTTAGACATTTTTCCCACTCGTTTTTTCGGCAGTCCCTCTTCCCCCGCTTTTCACGACCGCGGGCCGCGTTTCTTTTTTGTCTTCGTGGTACATTGTGATGGTTGTTTTCGGAGTATCCCGCTGAAGTGCCACTCTTAGCTTTTGCTGTCCTGGACTTCTCCCTGGTTTCCACTCTAGGTTCGTTTGCCCCGAGTGTTGAGCCCCGCCCCGTGCTGACTTTCCCCCCTACCCAGGTAGTCCCTCGTTTGTGCCCCGTACAAACTTTCGGGCATCAGTCTCCTTTCCCCCCCAAAGGGTCTCCTGTGACATTGCCCCCAACTTGACAGCCTATCAGCTTCAGACTTGTGGCTTCCCCTCTCGTCCCGCTGAAGGAGTTCTCGCAGCTGTCTATTTCATATCTTCTATATGGCCTTCCTCCCCGTTTTTTTTTTCTAGCGCTGAATCGAACATTCCATGGCGCCCTGGTCTCATCGTGCCTGGCGTCCCTTCCGCGTTTTTTTCCCCCCCCACAATCTGCCCTCCGGATCTTCGACCCAGTGACCTCTTTTGATTGTTTGATTGCCCAGTTTTTCGGCGTTGGCTCCCCATATTCGACCCTTCTTGTACTGGTTTCTGTGAAGCGTCTCTTACCCACTGTAGGACCACGTCCCCTCCACGTGGTCCTTACTCTTTTTGCAACAGACACCACGTTCCCCACCCCTTCTGGGTCGACGCCAGTCGGGCAATCAGCCCACCGGCCAAGTAGCACTTTATCCCCTCTCTCACAATTGCATTGAGGTCTTTTTCAACCCTCTTCGTAGGATCTCCCCGGACACCATTTCTCCCCAACCTACCTTCGCCTGAAACTTGAGATCGCATGCAAAACCCCCCTCTCTTGTGCAAACCCTTTTTCGGCCCTTTCGCTTCCTAAAGGTTTACTCCTTCCCAAAAAAACCTTTCTCCTGCCTTCGCCCAGTTCTCCTCCCCCACCCCACATCTGCCTGGCCGACGCCCGTTTTCCCCTTCCTTCTACCCCAAGTACTTCGCCATGTACTTCTGATCGTTGGCCAAAGTGAGTTCCCCCCTTTTCCCCTTTCTATGCGACATTTTCTGTACCGCTTTAAATCCCTTTCGAGAACTCCAACCTTTTTTTCTTTAAAAGCTGCGGCCGCCGATGATACTTTTCTTTTCGTAGTCAAGGGTCTTTCTGATGCCCGATCAGGTTCTTTTTTTCCGATTGTTCGATTTGAGGTTGACTCGCGTATTCTTGAGAAGGTTCCTCCCCCCCTCTATTTGCAAGGCGTCTAAGGGGTAGGCTTTTCTCTTTCTGCCATCATTCAGTTTGTTTTTCCATAATGGCCCTATCAGGATTAAGAGTCTTTTTCTTTTCTTCCTGATCTCGCCGGACCAATCCTGCCATTACTTGATCGTTTCTCCCCTCTTTTTATTTTCCATCTCCGTACATTCGTCTTGGACGCTTTTTTCAAACCCTTTAGGTCGAATGACCCCTTCTAGATTAGCCAACCGTGGGTGCGATCCTTGGGTATTTCGCCTAAAGATCACGTCTGGGGGCGCTTTTTCTCTCTTGTATTGCCCAGTAAGCTCGCGGTTCTCCGGTTCGTTCTTGATTATCGTTCGTTTATAGATTTTTTCACTCTGTCCACTTTGCGTCCTTGGCTGCCGCCCATTTTTCAAATTGAAAGTGGCCCCCCCCAAAACTGAAGTTGTTCTATACTATCCGTTGTTTTTCTAACAGGGTTCCCTTGACGGCTTTCACAAGCCCCCCCTACCCATGACAGACATTTTTTAGCTTTCTCCCATTGATTTTTGACGTCTCGTTGCGTCTGGTCAAACCGAGCTGACCTGCCCCCAGCTTCAACCTCCTCATGAGCACGGGCTGTTCCTTTCTGCCCCAGTTATTTCCTTTAGCTGTAGACGCCTACCGATTTCTCGATCCCCCCCCACCCCCAACAAGCATGTTCCTTTTGCCCCGATTGGGCCCTCTGCGTGAATCCCCCCCCCCAACCCGCCTCCCCGCAAATACTTCTGGAATCTATTTTGTTCTTCGTTAAGACGTTCGTAAAGAGGCTCTTCAACCCGGACGCCCTTCCTCTCAAAGTGACTTGGTGTTGGCTAAATAACCCCCATATGAAAACTCTTAACAGAGATCCCTACATTGTTGCCACCGCTTTTTTTTTTTTTTTTTTTTTCAAATTCCCGGAATCATTCTTCCCTTTTTGCCTCTCCCTTACCAAGAATCCGTTCCTCTGATCCCCTTTTTTGTAGATTGTACGGCGCTGGTCGTTGACTCTTCCAGCGTAATCGTTTTTTGCGTGATGTCCTTCCACAGGAGATTCCTTTCCCGTCCACACCCCCCCGGTAATGATGCGTTTATACGCGTCTAGGTACACCCAGCTTTTTTTCCTTTCAAGCAGTTTTTGGAAGTAGGCACACGTTTTTTCAGGACGAACGCTTTTTGCCCGGTTCCGTTTTCCAGCTTCGTTGGACCCGTCACGGAACGTCCTACACACCACTTCCTTGTCCCGATGATGCGCTCACACTGTTTCCACTTTTGCTCCTAAGTGGGAGAATATTTACCCCCTTCCCCAAAATAATGTTAATCAAGCCGAGCCCTCATCCCCTGCTGCTCAACCTCCTTCCCATTCCTCCTACTCCTTTGGGGTTGGAGTAGGAGATTTTTTTACCTCTTCTAGACGTCTGAGATGGTCTGCCTGTCCGAGGGAACCACCGTGAGTTGTTCTCCGTGTCGTAGTTTCGGATGATACCATTTTGAAACCCTTCTTTTTCTCGATACTTTCCCCCCTCGATTGGGTGTCGTATTTCCCTTTGTGATACAATGTCCGGTTTTCCCTAACCAGACCCTTCTTGAAGACGTTGAACTGTGCCGACCTGTGCCTTCCCTCTAAAGGCCTGCTTTTCCCCCTCAAATTTGGTGACGGTCTTCTGTATAAGATCATCCCCGCGTTTTGGTCTTTATTGATCTTGATTTACGAGGGTCTACCTGTAAATGCACTCTTCCCTTCCAACCCGATTCTCCAGACCATAGACATCTGCGATAGATGCAGCTCCACGGTTCACTCGTTCACTCCTTTCATGAGAACACCCCCCCCCCCCCCCACCCCAGATTTCCTTGTGTTCCGTTTTGCCACCGTCGTAGTGCCAAGTGAGCGGTTCCTGGACGACTCCCCCCAATTGTTTGGTTATTCGTCCCTTGCCCCCACCTGACTGTTTGCACGTAGCGGCAGGTTGCCCTGTTTTCGGCCTGGCGCTTTGTAGCCCGTGTCGGCAGGCGGTCCCCCTCTCATTCTTTGTTGGCGGCTTTTAATCCTCCCCTTACTGGAACCCTTTTCCAAGGACAGGAGCTTTTTTCCTTTTGACGATATCTCTTTTAGTTTGTTGATGACAGATCCCAACGCGTGGACACCTTCAAGCCCTTTCGTCCCATTCCCCCCCTCCCCTCTTTTCGGAGTATGCGGTCAGTCCCCCTGTTTCCCCCAGCCACAACTCCTCAGTCAATGAATCAAGGGCACCACCAGAAAGCCAGTTGATCCTATGCTTTTTTTACAATCTTGGCCCTCGGCGGTTTCCCCCTTGATACCACCCGGGATCTTTCCCCCTCGCCACCCAGTGGTGCACTTATACCTTTCCCCTTGGCGTAAGCCTTCCGGTGCTCCCAATTAAACGTACCGCTAGACCCTCCCTTCAGGACCGGATGGTAGTCTTCCATCCCAGTTCCTTCTCGTTCCGTTTGCCCGCCTTTATCTTGATATCGACGAGGTCTTCCCGGACGTTTGCGCGCCCCGGTTGTCCGGGAGTACGCCATTGGAACTTTTCTCTTGCGGTTGTCAAAGGAGCCAGTCCTCCCTCTTCCTTCCTTCTTGTTGAACCGTGATTTTTCTTCTATTTTTTGTAAATCCTGCAGGCCGACCCTGTCCCTTCAAGTTTACGGATGATCGGCCTTCTTTTTCTTCCCACAGTGGATGTTGCTAACAGCAGTCCTTCACCTCGAAGATTTTTCCCCCCTCGGGAGTTTGAAATGTCCAATCCTTAGCAAATCCTTCGATCGTTCCAAAAGCTTTTTTGAAACACTCGAAACGCTCTTCACTCCCTCGAATCCCCCACTAGTCAAGACGTGATCATCGTCGAGGTCTTTTGGATCGGTTTTTGGCTGGTCGCCTTTCCCCCGATTCCCGAGGCCAGTCGCAGCTGCCGGGTCCTGGCCTCTCGGTCACCGGCCCCTCCTTCAAAGGAACACCCTTGGTTCACCCTTCTACGTACACTTGGGAGACTGCGGGTTTGTTTCCCTCCGTTGAACCCAGTGCGTGCCTTATTCTCCCCTGGGCCCGACCGGATCCCCCTATTATAGTTTTTTTCGACACTTTGGTTCCTTCCGCGGATTCGTGATGTTACCCCCCCCAACGTAGGAGAGTATTCTCAATTCGTTTCACACTGAGTGGAGGCAGCCATTACGACGATCCGACTTCCTCTTTTTGCTGCCTTTCCCATGCCGGATGTTGGGTTGCGGCGCGGTATCCAGCTCTCCGTTTCGCCGTCTCTCCTTCCCGCAGGTAGTCTCCCATATTTTGGTGTGGCCGTTCATGTTGCCCTTTTTTTCGAGTGCTCTCCCTAATCCTCCTCTTTCCCCACATCAGCGGTAGACGCGTTGAATCCCTGTCATACCAGTTACCAAAAAAATGGGGCCTCCTTCTGAATACCTTCTACCCCGGCTACATCTCCGGTTCAGCTTTTGAGGTCTTCCCTGACGCCTCTCTCGGAACCTTCCTAGGGGCGCGAATCCTGTAGATGATATTTTTATCCCCCCCCCCTTCCATCCTTTTTTGTTACTGATTGATCAAAGCTACCCTTGCATGAGTCCGTAATCTTTCTTCTTGCCGAGGCTCCACCTGTTAACCGCAAATCTGACTCCCTTCCTGTAGGATTTCTCCCCCCCTCTGGTCGAAAGGATGAGGCCCCCATGTTTGGTTTTTCTTGGTTACATTACCGCACATGTTTCTTCCGAGTATCTTTTTGGACTCATGCCGTTAGGTTGCGACCCCCGTCAAATCATGGTTTAAAACCTTATGTTCTCCTCCCTTCACGACTGCTCCCCACTTTTGAACTTCGCACTTTATACAAGTCGCCGCAACCCCCCCCCCCTTCCGCCCGCGCCCAACCCTCAGTCCCGTCGTATCTTCGCGCCTTTTGCCACCTTTCGTGAACTTTGCGCTATCAAGTGACCCCGACCCTTGGGGTTTGGTTTTTTCACACAAATGATGAGAACTTCCCTCGTGCTTCCTCCTTTCAGTTTTTGAACAACACCGGATATTGACCTTTCTTCGTTGAGTTCACTGTGTTTCTTCCAAACCTTCCCCTTTACTAAGGGCATTTAATCCCCCTCGAGCCCATTTTCTCACCTTCCCCACTTTTTTCTGTATAGTTAGGTGACCGCTCGGCACCACTGAATCTTCTCTTACACCCGGTCTCTTTTTTCCTGATCCGCCTCCCAACCACGTTGATAACCCCGCTTTGAAGGCAGTGTGATCACGTTTTTCTTTCTTCGAGGTTGAAGGGATGATTTTTTTCCATGCTATCAGCTGCCCGTTCGCTTTTCCCGATTTTTCTATATCGACGATCTTCCTCACGGTTCTTGTAATGTTCTCACCTCTTATTTTCCCCAGGAGCGGTTTTGAGGATGGCCGTTGATCAGCATCCACGTTTTCTACTCCCAGATCTACGTCCCCCCCCTTTCTTTACGTATTGCGGGTGCAGGGACACCCTCTTCCCATAATTTATCGATCAAGGTTTAGTAGGCTCGACCTTAGTATGTACGCTTGGATTGACCCCAACAACATAGGATCCTGCGATCTTTCCATGGTCGTAACTATCTCCCCCCCCTCTGCTTCGGTAACTTTCCTTCTAGCAGGAAAAGCTTTCTGCTTTTAGATAACTCGAACATCGACGCTGGCGCTACTCCGCAGTTGTATTGACCGACTTTTTCTTGCGGACCCCCCTTTTACTTTTCTGCGAGTATTCGATCGGTTCCTGATTAAATGGCTGACGCCCATTGCACCGGGTATGATGTGGCCCCCAACCACACTGAAGTTGTCTAGGAATAGAATTTTGTTTACTCACTTTCAGCATTGCGACCCTCAATGTCACCCCCCTTCCCTCATATCCTTCTTAGTGGTTGTCTTTTTCCGGGGCGTGCGTTTTTCCCCCTGATAATGACATCCCTTCGTGCGGCATTTTTCCTTGTTCTCCTGGCTTTTGGACTTTTTTCTGTGGTTTCCCCCAGTAGCGTTCCGAAACTCTTTCGAGTCCGGCCCCAATTCAACCCAAAGCATGTCCCGTTTCCGATTGGGTCCATTCCTCGGTTACGACCCCCCCTTTGAAACCACCCTACCCGGCCTTTCCAAATCCGAATGGAGCAATCTATTGAAACCGCGGACCCTTCCTTGTCAGAACATTCAACCCTTGCAGCCCTTTCCAGCCCCTTTCCGCTATCGGCCCAAGGGCCCCCGTCATACCACTCCTTTCCAATGCTTTTTTTGCCTTATTTTTGCTCCACCCCCTGGAAACCCTTTTCCCCGTACTCTTTCTGCGGCAATTTCCTGTCAATCGGAAGATTCTTCAATTCATCTTCCTTTAATCGTCAGATGCGTGGTCGATTTCCTGATTGGAAGTTTTTATCGGCAATGGTAATTTGATTCTTTTTCTATCCCCGAGAAGGCGGGGCGATGTTCAAGCCACCCTTTGGAAGGCTGCTTTAGATGCTCCTCCTTCTCTTAGTTACAAGATTTCTATTCCCCAGCCTTCCCTGGAAGCGGGAGTCCCAATGGTACGGGCGGACCCCCGTTTTTCCTTGTCGTCAAATGCCTTTCAGGTTCGCGTACACCTAAGTTGACTCTCCACCCCCGCGATTGTCCCCGAGTGATTGCCTCTAGTCGTTTTCAATTCCCCTTCGTCGTTCCTCTTTTCCCCACAGCACCTTCCGTTCCTTTTTCAATTTTGTACCGCAGACTGGAGACCGTTCACGCTTAATCTCTCCTCTTTCTGTTGAGCTCTCCCCCTCGTCCCCAGTCTCGCTTGTTCTTGCGTTACGCAGCGCTTAACGCGTTTTTCTGTGCAGATCTAAATTCAACATGAACCTTCTCTCTGCCTTTAATCGGTTCACAAAGAGCTGTGGGTGTCTTCGTCAGCTGATCCCCTGCGTTGACGAACCCAAACCAGTTATTTCCCTGCTCTCCCTTTTTTCTCCGGCCCTTTTTTCCCAGTCTGCTTGACCTGCCGCTCTTGTGTGTCGTCTCTCCCCGGAGTATTTTTCCACGCATCATTACGAGTTTTGCTTCTTGATACCACTTGAGCTTCTTCGACATTCCCGGACATGACTCTAAGAGAGTCCCTCCCGAAACATTTCTCCCCCCGCATCTGCGTCAGGCAGCGTGAACTGCCTTCTTTTACGTGCCCCTCCTTGAATTAATGATAAGGACCGCAGCTAGCATTTTCCGTTTGATATTTTTCCCCCCCCCACGGTGTGTTTTCTCAAGGAGCTTTTCCGGCCGCCTCAATTGCCTTATTTTTGATTCCTCTCACAACTTTCTAATTCTTGCAGTTAGAGGCAGGTCTCCTTTGTTGAATGTCGCTGTTACGTGCCCGTTCTCGAAGTCGGGAAAATTTTTCTCTTCTTATTGGGCTGGCCCTTTTTGTTCCTTGTTCCTTTCTTCCCCGCGAACCAAATCGCGTCCCCTTTCATGTTTGTTTTTGTCCCCTTTTCCCTAGACGCCCCCCCTTCTTTTTTATGACCCTCTCCTGACCCGCTGTGCCACCTCTCAAAGCCAATCAGTATGATATGGTTTTTTGCATGTCTTTTGTTAATCAACCGGTCCTTTCCATCCGCAGCACTGATCTGAGGCACCCTAACGACCTCCTTGACCTCTGCATTTCCAATGCTTTTACTGATGGGGGTCCACCACGTGATTACCCAACGGATAGTCTCTCCACGGCACTTTTTTTCCTACCCTTTCTGCAATTGGAGTAAGACACTTATCCCAGGTGTTTCACGATTAACTCGACCGATCGTCCAACATCCTTTCCTACCTTTTTCCTTTCCCCACGACAAGCATCGTTGCTTGTATCCTCCCTCCGAGGATCTTGATCGTCTCCGTCAGCGTAGTTCCGGAGGCCGCAGCCACCTTTTGGAGCAGGAGTCGACTTTCACAGATATTTTTGCCTCCTCTCCTCCTCTTTGTTTTGTAAAGTCTTTTCCTCCACCCCCATATCCTTTGCTTCTCTTTGCCCTTAAAAGTGATCGATCCTTTCTGGCTATTTTGTCCGCCTTTCTGAACATTCAGTTCAAGCACCGTACGCCTTATATATTCCGTGCCTCCCAATTTGCTGGATCACTCTATGCCTCACCCCTTATGACCTTGTCCCCTCTTCTTTTCGTGAGTCCATGTCCAATCCACGCACCATCTTTCTCTAGGCACACACTCTGGACCCCCCCATCGACCTTCGCAACGTTTTCCCGGAAACCCCTGACGCTACTTGATGGCTTTTTTTTCTCCCTTGACCTTTGTTTTGTTGGCGGGCGTCGCACTCTCTGACCGGTAAATTTTTTTCTTTTTTCATGACATCGCGGTCCACCTTGCGCTCCAGCCCAAGGGTTGACATGAGTACCCCCTTGGCGCTCGCGTTTACAGAAGTCAACCCCATGCTAACGGGCCCTTTATGATGGTGCACAGTGAAGCCCCTAAATTCTCCCTTCTCTCAGACAACTCGACCCTTCTTCTTTTTGGCCTTCTCTGGCACAAACCCCCTTTCCGCTTCCTTTATCTAAAAGTAATGGCCACCTGTCGTGTAGTGCATCCTTGATCCGCTCTTTTACGTCTTTTTGAGCCGTTTCACCTGTTATTTGTTTTTCCTTTCGGGTAATCCCGTCTCCAGTTCGTGGATTGATGCCGTACTCGTAGCCAGAAGGGTTGTACCCTATGTGCTTTTAGCGGTTCGAACAACGTTATGACGTCCCACGAGTTTAGACTCAGTGACCGCCCCGTTGTAATTTCTGCTAACCACCACACCTTTTTTTCCTACCCGGTCGACAGACGGTTCTTTCCCCCCCCTTGTCCCCGCATCCTGCTTCCTATTGGAGTTCTTTTTTTTTGCTCTACGCTTCATGTTTGTCGCGTGG
>Ga0179591_1164380_pt1 | contig 11026 bp, 10 predicted proteins | sample CZOMad2_1_08_16f_FD_182891 | JGI IMG/M metagenome (GOLD analysis project Ga0179591, IMG submission 182891) | Vadose zone soil fungal communities from Angelo Coast Range Reserve, California, USA - CZOMad2_1_08_16fungal (PacBio error correction) | ecosystem: Environmental > Terrestrial > Soil >... | reverse complement strand
CGGGGCCTTGGCGGCGGATTCCTGTGTGGCGCTCTCCTCCGCTTCGAATAGCCTAGGTCGGCGAGCCAGTTGAGTTTCGATATTCGAGCCCTCTTTTGACCCCCTGCGTTTTCGGGCGGGCATCCTTTCCTAGGTTTCGAGGCCGGGTTGTTTTCTCCGAGGGCGTGTGTGTTCTCGTTTTGGTGCTGTTGCGCTCGCTCGGTCTGGAAATAGGCCCCGATGTCCGGCTCTCGAGTTACGAATTGCCCCCCCCATTGTTGGGCGACTTTACATTCCGTCTTCTCCAAGGCCCCAGCCGGCGCGGAGGCTTCGTATAACATTCTGACCGCTCAGTTCCGTACTCCAATTGACGGGCGGTTTGAGGCCGTCTTTCCAAGGGTCCTGAAGCCGAGATTACCTGCGATTTTTGCCATATCCCCCCTCCTCAGGCGGGCGAGCACACCTTGCTGGGGATTTTTTGCGCCCCCCCCAATAACGGCAGTGCCTAACCCCCGGGGTCACCTGCTGGGATTGATCTCACTTTCTTTTCGCCTTTTTCCTCCTTATTTTCCCCGGACGGGCAGAATCCTTTTCCTGGAGTTTGATTTTGATACCCTTAAGTCACTGTAGGACGCATATCCTGGCTTTTTACCGCAGTTATCACATTCATAGGGAGTTGTTGCACGGGGGTGCTTTGACATAGGTGGCCTTGTTTTTTCGAGCAGGCCACGAGGATGCCGCTGTAGGCAGCTTCATGTTGTTTTTTTTTTTTTACATATCTGTCCCAACTTTGTGACCACCTTCCCCCACAAAACCTACCAACACCACTTTGTTCGCGTGGTACCTCCATGATTATTCCAATTTTACCAAAATAATTGGCCTTCTCAAGTCCCGGCACTTCCCCCCTTTTTTTTTTGTGACTACCAGTGTTGAGCATCCAGTTCCGAGCGTCTCGTGACCCTGATTGAGCGGGTTTCCCTGGGCAGGAGCCGCTAAGGTTTGGAGAGCTATTCGAAGTAATTGTACAACCAAGGTCCTGGAGATTTGCTTCCCGCTCCATATGTTGTCCGATAAAGTTACCGCGCCTTCCTCCCATATTTTGGCTCTTGTTGCCCAGCCGCTTCCCCCCTTTCAGATCGGGCCCGAAGCTCAGTCCTCTCTTTTCTTTCTCCCTTTTGGCCGGTGTTTTCTTGTCACCGTTGGAACGCCCCCATTATTATCCTGTGTTGTTTTTGAGCCAGGGTCCTCGCACAATCCCCATTTTTAGTTTTCTTTTGCGACACGACCTTACAAATTTTCCACTTTGTACCCTTTTTTCCCGCCCTTCCTGCAGAGCTGACCTTTCCTTTGTATTGTCTTCGAGCGTGCCATCCTTTTTTTTCTTGGTTTTGTAGGCCATCGAGGCGTTTCCTGTTGGGAACCCCAAAACTGTGAGTGGCTCTTTGACCCTCTCTGATCTCTTCTTTTTTAGTTTTATTGGGCATTTATGGTGCTGAAGCGTGGTGGTAGTCTAGATACAACGGCCATTTGATTGCTATGGAAGGTAGCGCGATTTTTTCCCACCCTCGTCCAAGAAATGTAGGGAGTCTTTCGCATTTCGATGACTCCGTGTCGACGTCCGACTGCTTTTTTCCTCCCTGCCACCGCGGTGCACTGATGTAAGGCATCAGACTCCTCCCTTCAAATGAAATCACGAAGTGAGTTGCCCCTTTTCGGCCTTTGATCATTTCTTTTTTAGACTTAGGTGTGTCGGGGGGATTTTTAACCTTTTTTGCGGAGGTGGAAGGCCTTACCCCGCATCGCCTTTGTTTGACCGGCAACCCACTCACTGATTCTTCCGGCGATCATCCTGCCAACTTTGCCGGGCACTCGGAACTTCCAGTACGCTGTGCTCCCTCAGTCCTCTGGACTGATGCGCGTTGCACGTGTTTCCCCGCGGGGATTCTTCCCAGATGTTGATTGACTCCGGGCAGCGAATTTTCCCTGGTGTCGGTTATAGGTGTCAGTTCCAAGCTGTGGCTTACCATGACTGCAGACGCTCCCCATTCTTACCTACTCCGTGGTTCGGTCAGTCCTTCGTGCGGGTTTTTTGATTTGATCACCTGATCCGCTTGCTTGGAGATTTCCGCGCCCGTTCGTGCTTCTATGATTTAGGACTTCTCCCTGCTTTCACATCACAGCAACTTTCCCTTCTTTTTTACCACTGACGGACGTCTTCCTCGGTCCTTCGGATGTCCTTCGGTCGGTATGGGTACTACTCCTGGGCCGTAGAACACAGGTGTTGTTTTCCCCTTGGGGTTTATGCCCTTAGGAGACTGGTGCATGAATTTCTCGGACGTTTCTGGGCCTTTCGTTTCTTGCGCTCGACGGCGTTATTGCCTCTTGGCGGTCGTATGCCTCTCCTTTGGATTGTCTGTTTTATTATTTGTGGACTTTCTTTGTGACTCTTTTCGTATTCCGCGATGCTTCTTCAGAAATAGCTGCAGTGCTTTCCTCTTTAGGCTTGTCTCCAGCGTTTGATACGGCTTTTCCTCTTTTGACACTCGCGTTGCCGTTGCTTTTTTCGCCCAACCAGTTCTTTGGCTTATGGACGCCGCCACCCGCGAGCGGGACCCACCAGGCGGTAGTGAGACGCTGTAACAACAGCATTATTTGTTCCCCTTAGTCGCACGAACACACGGAGCTCCCTCTTTTCTCACGCTTTTAGTAATGCCATTATTTGAACTTGTTCGCGAGCGTAGGGTTTGGACGGTGCGGGCCTTGTTTCGTCACCGAATTCAGAATGACATTTTGCGACCGCCTGCGCGCTCCCTTGCCGCCAGCTCTCACAATTGGTACTCCCTATAACTTAGCACAGAGAGTATGCGTGTGCAGATGCGTACACTCCTGATGGACCATCTGACGGGCTCGCGGCCTTCTTTTGGGGCCAATTCTTGGCGTTTACTTTGAGATCGGGTTGTCCTCCGGAGTGTGGCGATCGTGAGCGGGCCGGAGTCCTTTTTGGTTGTACCCTTAATCGTTATTGGTAAACTTTCCTCTGATTCGGCCTGGCGGAGGCCGAACTTTTTTCGCGCCCCTCTTTATTCGTGTTTCCCGCCCCTTTTCCCCCATTTCGGCCGGGTCTTTATTCTCTCGACGTCGATTGATTTGCTGACTCCGGTTGGTCCGCGCTTTCGGCACCCTTCTTTGAAATTTTTTCCCCTTTGACTGAAGAGAGGCTGTGTGATAGATAGAGTGGATCTTCCCCTACTCGCTTGGTAAGGACTTCGCGCGGCTATTCTATCGACGCCGATCTGTCGCGATCAGTCTCTGAATATGCAGCACGTGTACCTTCCCCCTCCAAAACCTTTCTTTGTAGGGAGGCGGCTCTTCTTCACTAGTCGTTGGAGTGGTTAAAGCATAGCGCGTCCCTTGCTGCATCCCCCCGTCTCCCGCCCCCCCCTTAGTCCGTACTGCGCGGTCCTAAACGTATTTTTATTGGAATTCCCTTCTCATTGTAATCCCCCTCGTTGTTTGAGTCTCTCTTTTTTCCCCCATTCCTCCAGAAAACCATAGTTCTACCTTCCTTCCGGCATCCAGGGTCCTATCTCTCGCGCGTGATCCTGGGACGTTTACTCTTCCATCACCCCGTCACAAGTCCAGCTTCTTTCACTCGAAGCGCATAATCTAAGTTTTTTCCAGTACAACTGTGCGACTGCGTTTTCATCACGACTTCCCTTCGCGTCGATCTTAAGTCAAAGCCTGCTTTTATCTTCCCCCCCGCAGCCTTCGTAGTTCTGGATCCCCCATGTCTCTCTCCACCTACCTACTAGCCTTCCGGTTCTGGGCCCCCAGCCCCGCCGCCGCCGAACTCCGCCTATGCTCCATATACTCCCCAATCCCGTTCTCTCCCCAAGCACCAAGTCAGCGCTTCTTATTTCTCATCAACCAACCCCGCCTATTTGACCGTCGGAGAAGCAAACCCGCATACTTACCCCCCTCGCCCCGTGTGTTTCCCGAACCCAGTGCCGGACCCTACCTTCCCCGTACATCGACACTTAGGACCAATACCTGAGATGATCTACCCGACCATCTTCTTTCGGCCCCTCACCATAGCCGGCCCTCATCTCCCCCTGAGCGCAACCCTCTAAACGACAAACTTTCCTTTGAGCCCACCCCAAGGACTGCCCGCCGTCACATCTGTCCAGTCCGGATCCCTGTACCCGCCAAATCTGCCTCCCTATTCGACATTTATAGCTGGTCCGCCCGTTTAAATCCGCACCAACGCTTCGGACTGCTGGCTCGCATCTTTCCCTCCCGTGACGCAACCACCCCTGCAGCATACCCTCTTCCCCCACCGACTCGCTCGCCGCATCCCTTTTTCCCCCCCCCCCAACAGATAGGTATTCTCTTGAACCTTTTTCGATCTAACTGTCAAGACACCTCGCGGCCGTGCTTCCCTCTTTGGTTTGATTTGCGTTTTTGGCGTCCTTCCGGTCCCCTACCCTTTGTCCCCATACACGTCCTATTGATGCCCTACATACTCTTTTTCGTTTTCCCCCTAGGGCGCTGTCACTCGGAAACCATCATCTAGCTGTTTCGTTTCCGTATTATTCTCGTTTGCATTCGCTGCAACCTATGCTTGCCCCGCTCTCCTTCATCACGGTAATCCCGTAGCACCATCCCTCCTCGGGACCCCATACGCTCTTGGAGAGCAAGACGACCGTCGCGCGGTTCCGTCTGTCCTTTCAGTCCAACTCCAGTCTTTGATCCATGTTTTTTTATCCGTCCCTCGATAACTGATGCACGACCTGCCTTCAAACAGGTTGGTTTTTTACGCCCCCGTGGATTTTCACCCTCGCCCTCCCCAGTATGTTAAATCAACACAGTGACCCCCCTAAGATTTCAGTAGTCAGCCCCAGGTTCCTTGCCCTCACTCAATCCCACGAAATCTCTAATTTTCATCAGCGTGAAGGCCACCCATTCTCACAGACCCATCGTAGTTACAGTAATAGCCACCATAACCCCCGAACCGTTTTTTACTTGAGCTGCCCATCATGGCTCCCCTCGGTTGGCAGTCGCCGTAATGTTAGTCGAAGTTCCCTGGACGAAGTCGTTCCCTTCCACGATGCCAGACCGATAGTTCAGTGCTTCCTTATCCTGTTGCTTTCCCCCATATGCAGGCAGAAATGGTTCCCCCCTCGCTGAGTCATCAAGGACCTTTGTGGTCTCAACCTGCCGCATGGCGGCATTATAAGCCCCTTCTAGCTCCCCTCTCCTTGTTCCAGCCGTTCCGATGGCCTCCGGCCCCTTTTTGCGGATCTAGCATCACGACGCATATCAGCCTTCCCGCTCGTCCCGCCCCTCATGTGTCCCGGCGATCATCACCGCTCGTACCAACGCCCTTTCCCTGATCCCCCACGCCTTACCTCCCCACTCTGGAATAAATTCCTAGACCCGTCCTCGCTCAAAAGGCTCCCGGTGCTCCTGTTGCTTTTCCTCTGGAAAGCAGAGATCTGTCCCCGCACTTTCCGAGCAAAGCTGTGGCCTTTTTCTTTCTTCCGGCGGCCCCTCGCGGCGACGATGGTCCATTCGATCCATGGCATTCCCTTGCTGCGCAGGGCCGTGTATCTGTTTCCCCATCTGCTTTACCAGGCAATTCGCACTACCAGGTTTGACTGTTTCTTGCAGGACTATCATCCTCTCCTTCATAGACTGCCCGATTAGTACCCACTTTTTCCCCCAACACCACCATCATCGCCTCTGTCCGTCCGCTCAACATGAGTCCCACGCCTTTTTGGTGTTGGTTTGCACCCGGCACAACACGGCTTTCCTATTGCCTAGCCACGACGAGCGGAAGCCATGTTTCTTTACGCACTCGCTCAGTCTGCTCCCTCCTTCCACGTCGCGTGGGCCACTGGGGCCGTTCTTTGGGCTGCCGTGTCTTAATTTGGAAGGGCCTGTGTCACAAAGGCGCGTTTTGTTGTGATCCTCTACAACAACCACCATTTACTGAGCCTGCAGTGGGGGCTTCCCTATTCGTTTCGACGACAACGCTCCCCTTCTCACGCCGCGCCTTTTTCGTCCCGCGGCGAAATCTCAGATCATTATCTGCCGATGCTTTTCCCGATGCTGCGTACCGGCCGGCTTACGCAACCGCAGACACCTTTCGCTGGCCTGCTCTCCTTTTCCCGTTGATCGGCCCGCGTTGAATGGACGTGCAAAGTCCGATCCGAACTTTTTTACTAGTAAATTCCCTCCTCGATCTAGCCCCTGATATTCAGATGACGCCTGCCCGTGATCCACCCATTGCCGGTGCCCCTTAGGAATGACCTCTTAGAATAAGTGGAATTTCTACGGACCACTTTCTCCAACTTGAGTTTCTACGGGCGCGGTTCATTAATCATATTATATTCGTTTTACTTCCCACTTTTTTTTTAACTCAGTCATCGGCTACACGTGTTCAACTTCATTGATTGGTTCTTTGGAAGGGCTGCCGGTGTCTCCCCAAAGTTTGGACCAAGTACCCCATGCTGATGAGTACCCACCTTTCCCAACTCCTAAGTAGTCTCCAGGCGTTCTCCCTCTCCCCATTGTAAAAGCAACTCCGGGCTTGCCGACGGCCCTTCTCCTCCTGTCGAACTTGAGCGCGTCAGGCTACGCTCATTGATATCGTTTCCAATCTTACCAATTTTGAAAATACCCTTTTTTAGGACGATATTCTTTTCCCGTTACAGATTATTAGCAATATGCGGCTTATTTTCTCGTTTCCGCTGGCAAGCGTACTATGACCCGGTTTCTTAGTGCATTTTCATCGAACCTCCAAAACAGTCAGTGAAGGGTTTGATAGCCCTTTCCTTCGCTGTGTATTTGCCCGATGTTTTCATGTCAGCTGTATTTTGCCGCCGACTGCGGCCGCTTTGTGTTCACGGGAGTTGCCTGCGCCAGTAAAATTGCGCGAACCTTGAGCGTAAATGCTTTGCCCTCAACCGTCTCCTCTCGCTCTGAGACTTGTATCCCCCCCCCGGTCCTGTTACTTCGGTCGTCCTCCCGTTTGGACCGGAACTCTCGATGGACGTCCAATGTGTTAATTCCCGGGCGATTTTGAGTGCTCCAACATCACCCTCGCCGCATAGCGATTCGCAAGGAAAACCCGGGCTTCTCGACCTCTTATGAATCTTGACACTCGTCACAACGCGGCCCGTACAGTCCCGTTTTATTTGCTGAGAAAAATCTGCTGCTCTCAATGGATCGACGTGTTTATTGCTTTTTTTCTCAGTCGTTTGGATTAACGTTTCTGCCGCCCGGCAAGCCCCTCGATCTCTTTACTCATCACTCGTTTGTTGCGTTGTTCTTCTCGATGCGTGTGCTTGGCGGCGGCTCGTTCCGCGCCGGCGCGGGCGCGATCTAAGCAGTCCTCTGGCGTTCCCGTTGCTCGCACGTCCAGATCTTTCTATCACTCGATCAGCTATTCCAGCGTTTTCGTCGAGGGGCATTTGTACTGTTGCGATGCCGTTCTTTTCTTTGAGTCCTGATATGGGTGCACGGTTTCTTGTGTAGCTCATCCCGGGGGCCCTTGGCGAGGATAAGCGCAGTTCCGTGTCCTCGAGCGTCGAGCCACGTGTTTTGTGAGCGACGTTTTTGTACAAGAGACGTTTATCCATTACTTTCCCTACTACAATCGGGCGCGTTACTGCTGGCGTCGACATTTAATCTCCTGTCGCGCAATGCCCCCCTGTGCGGCGTGGATTCGCGGGCTAGCTTCCTGGAGTTCCGACGCCCGTCCAGCCGTCGCTGTTCTCCATTGCAAAGTAGCCGCTTGCGCTGAGAGCATTCTAACATATCCACCTCTGTATGCTTGGGGATTTTGCTCAAATAACTCCCTGTCAAGAAAACGATTCCTTTTTTGCTTTTCCAGCGCGGATAAAATATAAGTTCGGGGCTTTCTGTAAACGCGTTCCCCTCCCTCCGCGTCCGACGGGATTTTGCTTATTTTTCCTCCATGGTCGACGCCTGACTTCACACTTCTCATTGTCAGGAGCTCTGCCCCGGCTGGCTTGGACAGCTTGTCCGAGGGCAGACCGCCTCTGATTCCTGGAGGCGTTTGTCGTTTTGGGTTTGTTGTATGATTGGACTTGGTCCCACAAACGTCGGTTACAGACCCGACTACCATAAAGAGTTCCTTTTGTTAAGGCCCACTTTCTGTCCCCCCTACTTAAAAAATAGGTTCTTGCTCGCTCCACGGAACTACCTGTTAGTTAGTACCCGGGGAGAGCCTGTATTTTTGCCCCTTAGTTCGCGATTGGGACAACCGTGTCTGTGCGGTCGCATGGGCATGGCGCGATCATGGCATTTCTGCTGTGCCCTGCGTAAAGTTTTTCGTTTGTAAATGTCATTACTTTAAACCCCTGGGTAGGTAGAGTGGCTTCCTCTACCGGCGGTCCTATAAAGGAAGACTATCCAGCAAAGGCGGATTGGTGTCAGCCGGCCGCGCTAAGATCGTTCCAGCCTCTTCATTTGCCCGTTTGCGCTGCGAGCCGTTGGCTTTGGTCCTCCGTTCAACCGGGGCTGCCTGTCTTAGATCCCACCTGGGGTGTTTTGGCCGGGGTCCGGTAACCCTTCCCGGCTCCTTTCTTCATTTGCGACAATCCATTCCCCCTTCTTTCTTTTAGACCCCCAGCCTTTTTTTTTCCGCACCGTAATTTCCGCGCGTGACTTGTCAGTATTTTGTCTTCGAAGAGTCCCCGGCCTTTGTGCTGTTTCGCATCGTCTTCGGTTTTTTTTGGGCACCCACCACCCCTGGGTTCGTTTTTACTGGACTCTTTGATTGCATTTTGCGAGTCTTGATTTTCTTTTGGTTATTTCTGGGCTTTTACCTTGCGATGGGCTTTATTCCTTCGACTTTCTAAAATTTTTAACTCGGGATTGAGAATGGAGGGCAATCGCTCTAGTTTTTGACCACGACTCCTAATTGTGAGCGGATGTCGGTTTTGACTAGGTCGCCGCGTTCATGCGGATCACGGCCACCTCCCTTTCGATAAAGCCTAGACTCCTGGGATCTTCCTAATGAAATCCCGATTAGGGACCAAGTCCCTGGCGTTGATTTGAGGTGTGAGCACTTCGTGTGTGCCTATCGTATGAATCGTGGATTTTGTCTCGCTAACCTTGTTCCGTTTTTCTGTGTGTGCTTGTGTTCGTTAGTTTGGGTGTCTTGTTATGTTTGTTGTTCACTCTATAATGTCGGTTCCATGCCCCAAATACATTTTGTAGCTTTGAGTGATCCTTTTTTTTCCCCGTTGCTGTTGTGTGTGCTACCTTTTCGGACCGTCCTCTTTGATTGTATGCGTGTATCGGTGTGTTTTCCTTCCTTCTTTCCTTTGTTTGTGCCCCATTTAGTTGTCGTCCTTGCGGCCAGTCTGTATGCCTGACTGCGTATTGTCGAGGGTCCCCTACATGGCAACCTCCTTGTAGGTGCAGAGGGTGTACCATTACCTCACAAAGACGTTGTCGCTCTGTTTTCAGCATGCCAACCAATAGGCATTTACTACTGGGCGTTGGTCCACTGACTTGCCTTTTTAGTTCTCTGTGCATTTTGTGAGATGGCCATACCCGATGGTTATCGATGCCGGATTTGTTCCACTTTCCGCTGACGCAGCCGGCTCGCGACCGGTGCTTATGGTTTGAGTCATTCGCGGAATGGTCTCGAGGGCGTGGAAACCCACCTTTTGGAGTCTTCCCCCCCGGTGGTTCGTAAGCTTAGCTCAATTTTTCTTTGCGCATTTCCGGGGCAGCGCGTGCCTTTCTTTTGATTTCGCGCTCCTTGTTCACCAGCACCAGATTGGTCCTTCGGGCGTCTGGCTTTTCCGCACTTTGATGCGATGTACTGTTTTAGGCGGTTGCGCCTTCCGCGTCTCTTTGTAGGCCCGCGATGTTTCCACCTACCCCGAAGTCTTTTTTACGAGGGTGTCCGCGGCAAGCTGTTAGAGCGAATACGCTTGGCCACGGCTCTACTCAGCGGACGGTTTTTTCAAAAGTCTTGGCCCATACGCTGGTTTCGCGCCTGGACACAACGCGGGGCGCCCCCCTCTATCACCTGTGGTCAGGCTAGTGTGACGGCATAACCTTTGATGTCCCTAGTCGCGGTTCACAAATTGCTCAGTATTTGAAGGCTCCCGTGAGCTCACGTCGGCTTCTTGTTAGTGGAATGTCTTCGTCTTCGGACCGCTTCGAATCCGGCAATCCCTCCTTCCGGGTTTCTAGCCCACTTTTTCGAGGAATTGTACTTTCCGATTTTCCCCGATGTTGTGAAATACGCTTGCGAAGCGATGTTCTTAGGTCGAGTGATGGGGCCTCTAAACCTTGAAGAGGCATTGCGACTCGTGTGGTTGGGTTTTTTTATATTGGGACGGGCGTAGCCTTGGGGTTGAGATCTGCTCGCGAGGTTATGGGTCACCACCCCCACCCCCCCCCCCCCCCCCCCCCCCCCGACCCTTTTCCCCATTACACCATACCCCACAACCTCCCGCCCCGGCGCCGACCCACCACAACCCCCCCCCACCCCCTTGGTCCGATGCTTTTTGTATGTGTTCCTGAGGACGGCCTTCGTTTTTCGAAGCACAGAGAGCGTATTGGTTGCGTGGGCACATCGGCTTTGTTCCTTTTTCCTGGCTCGACGTCCTCCTTTGGGGTCATTTCTCTTAGGTTTTGGTTTTATGCACGGGTTCGGCGGCGTTTTGTTAGTACCCCCGTTTAGAACCATTACCACCTGCCGCGCCTGTTCTTTCTCAGATCGACGAGTTGTATCCTCTCTTGCCGTGGTTCAGGCAGTCGCAGAGGAGATCTTCTGGCGAAAGGAATCGCCTCTCTTGAGATCTATAGGCGCGACCACTTTTCCTGAAAACCTGTATCTGGCGTGACACGCTCTATTTCCAAGCCCATCTCGTGGATTTCTTTTTTTACGGCCTCTTGTTCCTCTTGAGACCGCCGCAGCTCTCTGCACCCTTTTGAGGCCTCCAGTACTTGCGCATGAGTGCCTTGAAAACGTATTGATTTTCGGGACGGCATCTTT
>Ga0179591_1288234_pt1 | contig 11027 bp, 12 predicted proteins | sample CZOMad2_1_08_16f_FD_182891 | JGI IMG/M metagenome (GOLD analysis project Ga0179591, IMG submission 182891) | Vadose zone soil fungal communities from Angelo Coast Range Reserve, California, USA - CZOMad2_1_08_16fungal (PacBio error correction) | ecosystem: Environmental > Terrestrial > Soil >... | reverse complement strand
ACCTTTTTTCCTTTTCCCTCCGACCATTTTTGCCAAGTGACTTCCTGTTTTATTTCCTTCTTTTGGACGACATCGCCCCCAAGCTTTTGCCCCTTCTTTTCCCGTCGCTGAAATTCCCATCGTGACTTTTAGCTTCTTCTCCCCAAAATTGGGATGTTTGTTTCTTTTTTCTTTGTTCCATAGAGGCTCCTGGACCACACTTGTCTTTATAAATTACTCCTTTGGTCCTTAACAGGTGTAAGACCTTTGTGGCCTTCCCCTTATGGCGGTTACGTACAGGACACCCCCCCCTTCATGATAGAATCTCTACTTCGATATTGACATTGATCTCTCCTCCTCCGACTCATCATGGTCTTTAAATTTGATTTTGTCCTCTCCCCAATAAATCTTATCCCTATTTTTATTTCCCCCCCCTGATGGTCGTTTTGCCTTCCTAACCATATCAGCCCTTTTTTCCCTCCCTTTTTCCTCGTCTAGATGATTTCTTTTGCAATTCCCCTTTCCTTCTTTTCCTCCCAAACAACCGTCTTGCTCTGTGGGCTATGACGCCCCCAGTCCTTTTTTTTCCCTCCGTAATGTGGCGTATTCATACTGCTATTCTTATCATCAAGGTGTTCCCCCCCAAAGATTTTACCATTTGAATTTCTTTCCGTGCGTTCCTTACTATGTTTTGGGTACCACTACTTAAACCCCTGTGATTAGTTTCCCTCCCCGGATTTTTCCTCCACCCCTCATTTTCTTTATTGTTCCATCCTCCTGGTTGTTGGAATACACGCCAAGTGGCTTTCCCCTTCGATCTCCCCCTCCCTGGTGTTAAGTAGTGGAGTCACGTCCCTCTTGCGAACCCAGAACCCCCTTAAACCATCCATTTCCAATGGTTCCCCATTCCCCTTCCGTTATTATCAACACGTTTGATTCCGACAAGTCGTCTGGCCAACGTTCTGCTTCATATGCCCTCTTTTTTTTTTCCCCGTCAGGTTTTCGGAATCTTTTCCTGTGTCTTTTCCCCCAATCAAACTGCGCCTTTGTCTGTAAGGCTATTTCCCCCCATATGAGATTGTTTAGTGTCCCCAAACGGGTCACATGGGAAGCACTGGATTTTCCCCCCCTGCTAATATTTAGTTTGATCTCTTAATGATTTCAATTTAAGTCCACCGACTATTCTCTCCTTAAGATGTCCCTTGCCTTATTTCCCCTCTTCATACATCTGATCGCCTCCCTGGACTGTTTTCCTGTCCTTAACGCAAGTTCCCTCCCCCCCCCTTTGGAACATTTGCGAAGGACCCTTCTTTCCTCCCCCAATCAATGCCCTACCAGCCCCCTCTTTCCGACAACCTACTCGCACCTCCCCCCCTCTCAAAAGTCCACACATCCCCTTCTCTTTTGTACGTCTCAATCTGCCAGTCCATTTTTTCCTCCCCCAGGAGAAGTCATAACTCTCTTCAAAGAGCGAGGCGGGTCAACTCTCTTTTTTTCAATACTTTCTCACTTTAGATCCTCGTCTTTCCCTTTTCATTATTCCGGCACCTTGAGGCCGATACACCGTGACGACTCCCCCCGGGTATTACACGTCTTTCTTCAAGCCCCCCCCAAACATTTTTCCCCCCACAAAACGCCCCAACCCCTGTTGTACTGTCGATATCACACATGGCGTTTTTTTTTTTCCCTTATCCTGTTTTCTTGTTTTCGCTACCTAAATTCATATGATATAACTCATCCTTCCCGCGTTACAGCCTACCCCCAAAAAAGATTGGATTTGTATCCTTTAAAGTTTGAGTCACGTTTCATACCTAAGTACGCTCTTTTTGAACCCTCAAACTTTCAAAACCCTTGCTCAATATGTAGTGAAGAGCGTTATGCCGATATACCCCATCCCCTTTTTTCAGTGCTCCCAGCAACCCTCTATCTAACCATAATGGCCCTTTCCCCCTCCGTGGAGCTTGTTCGTTTAGATTGAACATCCCTTTCTTCCTCTTTCGGACTACCTTCAAACCTCTCCCCCAGTTCCAACTATATGCACTTGGACCCCCCCCCTTCTTGGATTGGTATGCCGTGGTGTCTGGGAGTATTTCAACTGACACTTTCCCTCGACTAACTCCCCGTTCCAGAAAATCATGCGAAAAAACGCCCATCGGTCCTTGCACATCCTTCCCTTATAGCGCCCAGACACTAGACTTTTGTTTAACCCCCCCTACGGTTGCAGGCATTTCCCTCCAAACCCCTCCTTTTTCGTTGACGAGAGGCCGACCTGACTATTTTTTGCCACAACTGACGATTGCGCTGAGGATCCCACACACCCCACTTTTATCTTGAACGCTGATTATTAGTTGTTCCTTTTTTCTCCCACGAGCTAGCCTTTTTACTGTGTAAAGTCTTTTTTTCCCCCACATTTCTTGTTGTCCCTCCAAACTGCCAATCGCTTCTTCTTTGACTCACACCTTATCACTCCACCAGATCAACCTCCCCTTCCGATCCACAGGTTCGACCCTCCGGTTGGCCAGCCCGTTGAATTATGGTATTGGTCTTCAACTTCTCTTCCCCTTCTTTCTTTTGGCCGCCTGGACCTTGCGAAAAACATCATCCCCCCCCCCCCCCCTAAAAAATTAAACAAGTCCTTTACCGCAGAGATTCCCTCAAAAAAATTTTAGGCAAGCAGACAATCCCGCGGTCGCTCCCCTTTTTTCAACACCTTCTCTCCCCCTCCTCCCTTCCTGGTGGCGAATATTTAGAGGTCTCCCCCCCCCCCCCATGCTCTTTTTTCCCTTAACCCCATCATGTTACGTATGGGCGTTGTGTTCCCAATTCTCTTTTACTGACGCCCTTAGTGCTTACCAACGCATATTATCCCTTCTTTTGCCGAAAAGCCATTTTTCCGTTTAATCCCTCTTTCACCTTGGCTCCAGTTTTTTTTATATTGCAGAAATAAGTTTTCCTCTTCCCCGCTCCTGCCCCCCTTTTTCATTTGCCTTTAATGCGGGCAACTTCTCTGCGATTTGTAAATACGGACACCCCCATACTCCGGGGATATTTTGTGCGGGGGACTCGCTCAAACAAGAAAACATTGGCCAAAGACCTCTTTTTTTTCGGCGCGTATTGGGGTAATGGTTTTTTTTTCATTCCTAACTACTCCTTATTTAAAAAGATTTTTCCTTTCTGCCTTTTCCGGAAGTTCTGTCACGACTTCCAAAGCAGATTGAAGGCCTTCCCATCTTCTCTTTTCTTCCTGCACGACTACCCACTTTTTTCTGCAAAACCCGCGATCAAACCCCCTTCCTTCAGAACACCAACCTATTTTTGATCTCCCTCTCCTATCCCAAAGTTTTTGTTCTTGCATTGGTATCTGTTTCTGCCCTTCCTTTTTTTTTTTTTTTTTACGCGTGTTTTCATTTCTGTAAACCCCCTTGTGTGTAGTCGTTACCTAACGGCAACGCTCCTTTTTTGTTCATCTTTTAACTCGTCCTTCCATGCACTTCCTTAACCTCAGGTGCCCTTGCTCAATTAGAAAAAAACGATTAACTTTAGTCGCCTAGCTTTCTGGCTGCCCCGTGTTAGTGTTTGTAGCGGTATCTCCTTTCACCGTAATCCCTTATTTGGATCTTTCCCCTTATCTTGAGCTGACTCTGTCATTGAAAGCATAAAGGAACGTCCTTTAGGATAGTTTTTTTTTTTCCCTCGCGAACCTGTTGAAAAGCCTTAGGCAATCCCCCTCCCCGTAGCCAGATCAGCCCCCATGTTTTTTTGTGTTTTCTTTTCTTTTCCTTTTTTTTCTTTTTTTTTTTTTTTTTTTTTTTCTTTTTTTTCTGCCCCCCCCCCCAGCCTTAAGAGTTTCCCCCTTAGGAAACTTCTTTTTAGGCCTGTTTGAATATTTGGCGTTGAATCCCCATAATCTCCCTCCCACCCCGTCGCGCTCTCTCCGACAACGCTCAAACTCGACGTCCCCTTAGAGGTAAGAACATCTAGATTTTTTCAGTACTAACTTTTCGAACCAATATCAATCTCATTTTTCGAGATTTGTCTTCCCCCCCCCCCCCCCCCATTTAAGTAAGTTGTAAACTTCTCAAGCATACTGCTTTTGAAGGCAGGCCTAGTCTCTTTTAGCGTTTCAGCCCCGGTCGAATGTTTCCTTTTTTATTGGGGTGTATGATTTTCACACCGTTCACAAACCATTTTCTCAGTGCCCCACAGGTTTATAACTACCTTATACCCTACGTAAACTCTTTTTACATAAGGGTCTAACCTTTTTATTTCCCGTCCCATTCCGATTGGTTTTGCCTTTTCGCAATAGTTTGACAGAATATCCCCATCTCTTCTTTGTTTTCCCCGCGCTCAATTCCAAAATTACACATTATCTAGAGCCTGTACACGCTTCTTCTTCTTGCAAAACAATTTTCCCTCCAATATCTCTTCTTTTCAATTGAACTGTTTTTTTTTTTTTTTACGGACTCTGCGAACTCCCCCCCCCCTTTTTTCTTGAGTTCCAAGTTGGTCCTTAGCAAGGTTATGTCCAACTTATTCACAAGACATTATGCGTGTCGCGGTCTCTCAATTTCAGTATTGTTTTCCACCTTTTCCTTGCTTGGTCTCTCCCGAATTCCCTTCGGTCCATGTTGCGCCCGTCTGAAGTGGCGCAATGATTATCATTTATATCTGTTCTCCTTTTCCTTTTCCCTTCAGTTAAATTATGCTAACTCCCCCCTTTGTAATACCCTCGAATCCGGCTTTCCCAAATTTTTTCCTTTTATATATGTTTAGGACCTTCCTCTTTTTCTGCGGTTTAAGATCCATCTACCTCCTAATCTAAAAGTTCATGTGGGAGCTTCGTTTTAAGATTTTCACCCCCTTTTATCAGTTTGTCTTCTCTCTAAACCCACCTCCCTTCCAGATATTTATTTTTTTTTTAATTTGGCGGATTTAGAGTTCATTTAGACGGGTTCGGCAGGTATTTCCCTTCGCAACCCCATTCCCGCACTTCTTAACAACCCCATCTTTTTTGTTGGGATGAACCCGCGTAGTTACCTCCCCCCCCCTCTTTCTTCTAAACTTTTTCTTATTTGAGTGCGAGACACTGCCCAGCTTCTCCTCAAGCCAGTCCCAGTCCCCCTACGTTGACACAATTTTGCAACTTTCTTTGTTATAACCTGTTTACGACTTCGTCCGTTTCGTCCTCATATTTTCCCTTCTTCCAAACATTTACCCGCGACCCCCTGTTTTTTGTACCCTTGTTGGGCAAAACAGATTTTTTTTTTTTTTTTTTTTTTTACGACCCCTAAGCTTTTTTTTATGAAGTTCTCCTTACCTCTGATTCAGAGAGAAGTAACAATCGCCTTTTCCTGCATAGTTTCCGATGTTTCTCCCAATTGGCGGACAAGAAACTTTGCTTCTTTTCCCTTTCCCATGTCTTATTTTCTGGACTTCTTGTGTGTAAGGGTGTCCAATCCTTTTTTTTTTCGGTTCTCCGTACAGTAAACCCCCCCTCTAATTGCTAAGCTCTCTATTCTTGATTCCTCCTTTCTTATTCCTCTCATATGTCGAGCCCCTTGGTGGGCGAACCGCTTCCCTTAAGACCTCAATATTCATCCCATATTCTCTTCCCTGCTGGACTCCGTGTTTCTTTTTACATCCCACCAATTTACCTTGGGCACCCCCGATTTTCTCAAAACCCTCCTCTTCTTTTTTTTTTTGCAATAACAATTCAAGTATTCCCCCGGGAACCCCCCCTCTTCCGATGTGGTTCTTCTCCAAGAAATCTTTTTTTAAAGAGCATTGGACTTTTATAAAACGGATTTTCTAACTTCTTTTTCCCAAGATTTTTCCCATTTACCTTCCTTTTTTACTGTGAGGCGTCCCTGAGATTCCTTTTAAGCTATTCACTGGATTTATCGAAGTTATCTTCTAACCTCCATGATGTTTTTCCCTCCTTCTACTTTCCTCCTCCTCGTTTTTTTTTGATTTGGCTTACAAGACAATATGCCTTTTGGTTCTAATAATTCGATTAGACCACCCACTCACAGGTTCCTTTCCTTTCTTGACCCCTTCCCCCTCAGTCGCGATAAACCCCACCTTCCAATGCGGAACCCCCCTGAACTCCGTGATTTCACAAAGATCCGTTTTCATGCCTGTGTAGATGCGCCAGTTTCTTTCTTGGCAAACTCCATTCTGTTTTCTCTCCCCACAGGATCGGCAAGACGGTGGTGTTTTCCCCTTCCAATCCTTAAACATTGTCCCACCAACCCCAAGTCCCTTCCCCTTTGTTTCCTCGGCCCCCTTTCGTGCACTTTTCTGTAGAGTGTTTAGGAAATAACCCCTTCTCAGAAGGGGACTTTCCCTTAATAACCTCTATTTCCTGATTTTTAGTTTTTTGACAATATGCTTCCTTCACCTTATCCTCTCGACTGTCGTCTCATTTCCCCCCGCTAAGCACCTCAGCAGTCTCTTTACGCAAAATTCTCCGTCCTTTTCCCCCAGCCTTCACCCCGTTTATTTTACTTTCCGACAGACGGTCGTTCACATGTCCCCTTCCTTGATTGATAACAGAAAACTTTCCCCCCTTCCCAATTGTAAACGAGCCTTTTCTACCAAACTATTGAACATTTTCCCCACCCTTCCCACGGCTTGTGTCCATCTTTGGAAATCCTGCTGTAATTACAGTCCTCATCACGCATTGTTGACCCCTTTTTTAGGGTTATACCCTATGTGACCAACCATTGTTCCTCTTCATTTGTTTATGCCATGTTGACTTTATTTTTGGTCCGAACATATTATTCCCTCCCCCCTTGACGAAGTTTTCTTTTCAAAGGGTTCCCCGGTTTTTTTTTTTGACCCCCCCCCCCCCATTGGTGTAAAACGTCGGCATACTGTCGCTCCTCCCTCTTTTCTTGTCTTATCATGCGCGTCCACCTCTTTATATCGGCAAGCATTGGTCGTTACACTATCCCCCCAAAAAATGACTTAGATAATGCTGGTCACAAGTTTTCTGGCCTTCCCGCAAGAGCCTCCCCCACCTAACCTAAACCCCCCCTTCCGTCATCCGACGGCCTCATCCCCATACTTTTTTTAAGTTTTCTTGCTACTCCAAACTTCACTTTTGGTCCCGCAAAAGCTCCCCTATTCCCCCCAACGTAGGATAACCACGACTTTTGCTTCTTTTCGGATCACCCCTCCTTCTGACCCTGACCGCCCCCCCCTACTAAAAAAGTACCCTTCATATGCAACTTTGAAACCGCGCTTCTCTTACTTTTTTTTATCCTAAATTAACGAACGTCTTTTTTCCCCCCCTTTTGCTCTAAACGATGACCCTTTTCATTTTTTCCCCAACTTAGCTTTCCCCCTTAGTCCCCTGAAATACTACCTTTATCCCTCTCCTTTTTTCTCCTTAACCCCCATCCTTTTTGCCAGGGTCCTTGTGAACGTCCCTTCCTGACTCGCGGGTTACCCCTGCTTGTCCAAGGACCACACTGTCCACTTGCAATTGAGTTCGTGGCCGCTCGTCAACCCACACACCCCCCCCCCAATTGCAATTGACCCTCCCTTTCTAGATAGGTGGAATTTTTTGCCACCTCCGCCTCAGAGTGGTTTTCTAAAGTTTTTCAAATAGTTTTAACTTTATCTCCTCCCCCCTGCAAGACTTCTCATATTGCTGTCACACTTACATCTCACTTCCCACCCCTTCCTAACTTGTGCAAAATCCACTTTCATTATGGTACCCTCCCCGTTTTTCCGTAGTGGTATCCTTCCTCCCCTTTTTTTTCTACGATGGATTTTTTTTTCGGCCCTTGGGTGCCAAACAAACCGGGTTCCCACTTAATAAAAACCAATCCATTCCAAAACTGAACGACCCCTTCTTTTCCTCAGATAAGACCCCCTGTTCTCTTCCTTTTTAAACAGACGATCCCCCTCACTTAAAGTTTCTCCCCTTTGGTGCTCACACTTCCTCTTCCAAAATACCTCTCGTTCCCTATTTTTTTGCGCCTTCGTCGGCGTTTTACCAACCCTCGCTAGTCTTCGGTTCCATAACACATGACTTTCTGGTCCCGTTTCTCTGGATAAATTTTGCCCGGAGTTCGCATTAAACGCCTTCCATTTTTCCCCCTGAAAGTTTTCTAAAAACTCCTAAGGCTTTTACAATTGCCGATTTTCTCCGTGGTTTATCATTTGCCCCTAGGATTTTGACCTCTACCCTATTTTTCCCCCACCCCTGTCAGGTGTGTAATCGCTCCCCTTCGCGCCCGCACCCTTGACCAAAGATCCCCCCTTTTTCTCTACGGTGTGCGTATGACAGAACCTCCAACCCTCACCCCAGGTTCCTGAGATGACCGCGCGCGCCGATGTTTTCTTTTTTCCTCCCTAAAATGACCTAGTTCCCACCTCTTTAATGTTTGACTCTTGTTCGACGAAGACCCACTCCTGGAAACTCCTAGGGTCTTTGTATTTGACGTATCTCCTCAGGCACCCACTTTTAAACCTGCAACCCGCGGTAACCCCCCCCCCTTCAGTTGCAGAACAACCCTCTTTTGATGCTATCCAGATCCTTACTCTCTCTTTGTGTTTTATTCTTTGATATCAAACTTCGTTCTTTGAAAACCTTTGCGGTTTTTCTCCCCTTTCCATTGTGTAAAAACGTTTTTCATCTTTATCCTAACGGAATCTCCCTCCCTTGGCTTTTCCAATTCAATCTTGCTGTTTTCCCTTTAGTCCGAACTTCCCATTAATGAAATTTCTCCCCTCTTTCCAACGTGCTTTCATAGGAAAACAAGCCCCCTGCGAGCTTGCCTTCCTTTCCCCTTATGTCCAATGTTTTCTGTGTTTGATTCCCCAGTCCTCATCCTCATTATTTGGATGGATTTTCCTTCTTTTCTGTGACTTTGAAGGGCCCACCTCCCCTTTTTTGTCGATATCAGGCACCTGTTGCATCTTTTTCCTAAAAAACCCCCTGTACAAGATAGCAACCTAACCATCCTTTACTTGCCCCTTTTTCTCCGTAACTCGGCTTCTTTCTATGATTCTGAATTCCCCTACTTTAGTAAATTTGTCCTCCTGCTCGTGTAAACACCGAGCCCTGACGAATTGGTAGGAAGATCCCCTCTTTTTTTAGCTCTAACTCTCGCAACCAACTTAGCCCCCTTATTTCTTGCATCTTCTTGCCCTTTCTATCAACATTTTATGCTCAACTTGAATTCTTTTTTTATTTTTCAGAATTCTTCATATCTCCCAATATTTTTTTATCCTCTCCCTGGTCGTCCTTTTTTCCTTTTTTTTTTGGGTGATTTTTTTTAGTCTGACAATCCCACAAATCACAAATCGTAAGGCCCCGGTTATAAATCATTTTTCCCCCCGTCAAAGTCTGTTTTACCTTCTGGAGTCCCCCACCACTGTGGATCTAGTTTCCCTCTTTTTGAGCTTATCACTTTTTGGTGACATATCCCCCCCCCCTTTGCAATGGATTTGAAAAGTCAGCTCCCTTCAAAAAATTATTTATCTTCCTGTCCCCACTCGTGACTCATTTGGCATATAAACCTCATAGTATAATCATTCGTTTTTCCAATGGCCAAGTTTTTTTCTTTCCAGAATATTGTGTTTAACTACCATTCATATTCTACCTGTCCTTCCCCAGAATTTCTGATGACCCCCTCGCTCCCCACTGAAAATTATGCTCGTCCTCAACTGCCTGGCACCCCAGTAATTGTTTTTCCAACGTTCTTCTCTGGTCCCCTTTGAAACTTATTTCCTGGACTTGGCCCTTCTCCGTATTATTCGTTTATCGTCTCCCTTTAAACGCCTTGACGTATCTACTCTCCCCACCCTTGCATACCCGATCCCCCTTGGGTACCAAATTCCATCCAGTCTTTTTTTAGCTTTTGGTATTCAAACTCTTCATAGTGCGGTTTTCCTTCTCACCTAAACGGCTCTCCTCTTTATCCCAGTTACTGATGGGCGCTTCGTCGTTCGTTGGACAAAATTTATAAGATTTTTATCGCCACCCATATTCCCCCCGCTCCTTCTGAGCCCTGTTTTCGTATTTTTCTGGTTCCGTTCCGCCTTTTCTGCGGAATTTCCCTTTTCTCCACATTCCATGCATGATTTCACCAAGAAAATCTTTGTTTTTCCGGTCTTAGCGGACGCCTTCCCTATAATGATTTCTTTGTGACGGCATTCCCTCCCCCTGCACTCTGGGCTCCCCCTAAAGGACACCTTCTCAAATTTTGAACAATGTCCCCCCATTTCCTGTTTAAACCTGTCCGAAATTCGTTTCTTTGTATCGGCCTCAAGCCTTTTTCCTAATTAAATTTCTAAAAGACCAATCGCAAGGACCCACAATTAATGGCCCCACAACCTATCCCTGTAATTTCCCATAGCCAGCTTGACATTTCGTGGAGGCGCCCACTCGCCTGGTGTCAGATAAGGACCGTTCGACGGTCGACGTAACAACACAGCGCGGTGTCTCTTTTCCCCTTTCATGTCTAGCAGTCTAGTTTTAGTGCATCGTGCAAAGACAGTCCCCCATGTGCTTTCTCATCGCTTGGAGCATCCCTGTGTCCATACCTTGTTGGACGGGTTTTTTACGGAGGAAAACCACTTCCGTGAGAATTGCGACCTCGCGCTAGGTGTGCTATGATGTAGGGCCTCCCCTCCAATATGGCGATCATGGTTGCGTAATATTGCCCTGCCTTTGATCAATCGAAAGCTTTGCGATATTTTTCTTTCCCCCCCTGTTCCATGATGGTACCGTTGTGCCTGGTCCCTTCCACACATCTCTCCGGGCAATGGTTCCCTCTTGGTCCTTTCAACAACCGCCCCCTATATTTTTTTTTTTGCCCTTCCCCGGCTTTAAGACCACCCCCTTATTGCCCGCTCCTGTGGCATTGACCGACCCTTTTTCCCGAGACAATTTTTTTTCTCATCAATTTTAGTGTTACCTCCTTTCAACTTTTTTCCCCAACCTTCTTTTTTCTCTTGTCCTGTGTCCTCTCCCCTGGACCGACCCTCACATCTTGTGGCGCCCCCTCAGTTATTTCTAAAACCCGTCTTTT
>Ga0179591_1383374_pt1 | contig 11029 bp, 8 predicted proteins | sample CZOMad2_1_08_16f_FD_182891 | JGI IMG/M metagenome (GOLD analysis project Ga0179591, IMG submission 182891) | Vadose zone soil fungal communities from Angelo Coast Range Reserve, California, USA - CZOMad2_1_08_16fungal (PacBio error correction) | ecosystem: Environmental > Terrestrial > Soil >... | reverse complement strand
TGTTTCTCCCAGGCTAGTAAGAGCAGTATCATTCAGGACCCCATTGGCAGACGATGGCTCAATTTTTTTAGTTCTACCGTACTGTATGCCGGGCGGATTGATGTGGCTCTTCTTTCCGAGGGGGGGGTGGACAGGGTTGAGGACGGAAGCCGTCCCTCGTTTGTTCGGAGCCGACTGGCGGTGAGGACGGCTAGGTTTCTTGACCCCAGGAACGGGCTTCCGCCCCTCCTGTCTTCCTCTTCCACGACATTGTCCCCCGTGTCCCTGCACATATTGTTTTATTCCACCGTGCCCAAAACCTTCCTCGGTTTTTTTAGCTAGCTCGCTAGTGAGCCGCGGCCCCCCCCCCTACGCCCTCCACCATCGTCCTGAATCTTGATCTAACGGGAGTAAATGTTGAGACTATGCCTTCCGTTTCCTTTCCCTGTGGTGGTTGAGTTTCTCCCTCAGATGATTTTCCTCTCAGGCGTCTTCGGAAAGATTTTCCCTGGTGTCCCCCCAAGGTCATATTTCAATGGCTCCGTTTCTTTTAATGAGGGAGAATTTTATTGCACACTATGGTTCCTCTTTCCCCCCAAACTGGCGCTATCCAAGATAGAAGTGGGACTCCCCGGACGCCTTGCTGTTCCCCCTGGCTCGTAATTACCATTCCCTGGCCCTCGGCGTTAATCCTTTTCCTCCCAAGGTGGTCAAATGCCTTTCTGGGGGACCTTGTTCCGTGAACCCACCCTCGAGACTGCTGGTTGCGGTTTCCCCTGAGCGCCCATTGACTCCCGCTACCATGGCGATGCCGTTACCTTGGTTTTTCCGAGCGGTGTTTTTTGATCCCCCCCCCCCCTTTCTTTTCTCTTTCGCCCCGTCTTTGTGATCCCCCCCCTGCGCGTGGGAGGGGATCTCTGCCCTGCTGGTTGAAGGGGAGCTTTTTTTCTCCCCGCCCCTCCGTGAATCCAGCGCACCCTGAGCTTTTCCCTTGGGAAGGAACGTGGCCACGACTCTTGTCCTTTCTCGTCTTTATAACTCCCCTGCTCGTTCTGCTTCGTCCCAGGCTTTTCCCCCCGATCTGACGTCCTCTTCCAACCTTCACTCACCTATAGCATCCTGGTCTCGCCTTTTTTCGTGTCTCGCGCGCCTTTTACCCTTTTTTTTTCAGCTCCATCATTCCCCCCTCTTTCCATATTGGCGATTACCACTGGCCCGATGGCCACCACGGTACTCGAGGTCGGCCTACGTTCAACAAGTCCCTTTCTCGGAAAAAAAACCCCCCCCCCCCCTTCTCGCCTTAGGCACATGCCACCTGTTGTGTTGTGTAAACAAGGGTGAAGTTCCATCGAGTGGGAGGGGAGTCCACCTGGGTTCCGCTACACCGAGGTTCACATTTTTCACGATCAGCTGATCGAATTCCTCAAATACTTCCGGGAGCCTGTTTTTTTTTTTTTTTTTTTTTTTTTTTTCTTTTTTTTTTTGATAGTGATAGAAGAGGTTTTTTAAGTTCCCCTCCTCCCTCTTTATTTCATGGCTTCCCCCTCCCTCCTCATGGTTCCTCCCCCCGCGGTTCCTTGACCTGTCGCCTCCTTCGCTCGAGCGGATGAGGACAAAGACAGATCGCCCTCTTGATTTTCTATAAGCTTAGCGATGTTTTTCTTCCCCCAATTTTGTTGGACTTCCACAGGGCCACTCCGAGATTTTCCACTTTTCCACTTGAAAGTTCGCCCTCTGCTGAGCCTACCCGGCTCTTTGAATTTTTCTCCTCCCTGAGTGACAAATACCTGCCCTTACTCTCCCCCCTTTTCTTTCTGGACAGGCCAGCGGCTTTCTTTTTTGTTCTTCTCTCCTGGTTACAAGCTTTTGGGTCCTTTGAGCCTCCTACCCCCCCCCCCCGCGGAACGAGAGTAAGTTGAGTTCCTCTTAATCCTTCTCGTAGTCTTAAGTCATCCCTTGGAATTTCCTATCCTAAGCTTCGCGGCCTTGCGAATTTACCTGGTCTTTTTTTGGAGCTGTGGGGGCGGAGCGTCCTGGGCGGCGCGGTTTTTAGTTGGGGGTGCCCCCCCCCCCCCCCCCCCACGTCGGAGGGAGAGAAGGTTTTCATTTGTTTAACCTTCCTTTCTTCCCTCCTCCGGAGTAGGCGCGACATATTAGTGCTCTTCAGGAAGTACCTCAGGAGGATTGCTCTCCAGCGGAGGCGAGCCGCGGAAGGCCTTAAGTCATTTATTTTCTTTTTTTGCCCGGCGGCCAGGTGAGTCTCACTTCTTCTTCTTCCCCGGGACGACCCCCTTCCCCCCTTCTTTTTTTTACAGTTGACAACATCCGGCAGGAGCGCTTGTCGCACGTAGGAGGGCGGAGAGACAACCCGGAAGTCCTTCCCCTGGGGTCACCCTTCCCTAGGAAGCGGTCCCCCAGCGATTCTCTGAGGCCCCACCGTACTTCCCTTTTGTATCCCCATTCGGCAGGAGGCGCTGGACCTCTGAGAACCAACGGACGATCCTCTTTATTTTTTTTTTTTTTTTCCATCTGGAGGGAGGCTCTTCCCGTTTTAGCCCAACTTTTCGTACGTAGGCGGTGCTCCAAGAGTTCTGTAAAGGCTGGATTCTTCGCATGCCCCCGGAGGCCGCAGGCGCGGTGATTTTCAACCTTTTTTCTCGGCCTGGCGGGGCGATGCGGACCCCCCGTCGCTGTTTGTGCCCGCGAAAGGTACTTTGTGCGGCTTGAAGTTTGGGGTCCTCCGGGACTTCTATTAGCGTCTCTTTGATGACTGCCCCCCCCCTTTTTTATCGTAAAACAACCCCGGGGCTCCCCAAGAAGGGTTGTAGTGGCTCTGCGAGGAGGGGGCTTATGATGCCGGGGCGCCGGAGCCTTTCATTTTCACCGTTCGGTCCTTCTGCAGCGGTTTCGGTTTTTTTCCTGACACAGAAGCGGAATTTTTTTTCTGGGTGGCGGTTCCCAACCACACGCCCGTTTAGAGTTCACACTAAGTTCTTTTCCTTCCAAATGCTCTTTTTATCTTCTTTCACCTTGATCTTTGACCTCTACGGGGAGGAATAATCCATCCGGGGCCAAAGAACCCAATTCTCTCCTACCTTTCCAGTACCCCCCACCACAACGCCAACTGGCCATCGGCGGCGGCTTCTACTGTCTGGTAAGAGTTTTGAGATGCATTCAGACCTGATTCTCGATAACCGCCCAGTCCCTTTTCTCACGGTTTCCTGAGAATAAGGAGGTCTCCTTCTCTCAATCGTACCCCTTTTTTCGAGCTGGTAGCCGTTGCTTGGAGGCTGTCCAGTTTTGGCTTTGTTTTTTTTTTTTTTCCTTTGGCCTAAAGTGGAGGGGGCGAGTACCCTTCATCACCGCAGGCCGGGACCCTCCTTTTCCTTCATAACATCCGAATAATAATTCATCCCTCACGGTTCCGACAAACGCCGAATCTTAATCTTGGTGAGGCTTTTCAACGGCCACAGTAAGAGCAAGGAAGAGTTTTTTTTGTTCCCTTCTCGAAAGAGGGTTTTTACTTCCCTCTTTGAGTTTTCAATTGAGCAGCACCTACACTCCCTCTCTGGGGGAGAGGGATATACCATGTTGTGTTCCCTTTCCCATGAAGTTACCTTCCTGACACGGCTTGATGGTGACGAGACTTTTTTTTCAAACTAGATGGTATTTTCTTAGGGTCCCCTTCTTGCTGCGAGTATCAAATAGGGTTGACACTCGAACTCTTCCCCCCTCCCCCACGAAACGTTCAGCCCTTCTCGCGGGGGAACACCTCGGCCCTGTGGAACGGTTAGGAAGGTCAGGTTTCCTGAGCTCTCAAGCATTTTTTCCCCTTCTTTTCTGTTTCTACTGGGCGAAATCAACCATCCCTTTTATAGAGTCCTTTCTCGGCGTCCACGGTTAAGTTATTCCTTCAGATTCGGACGAAAGCCTTTGACCCTTAGTGAGTCTATATCCTCTTCCATCTTTTAGAGAGAGAAGCTAGACTCCGAGCGACTGGTTTTCCGAGAAGAAGGTCGAACGACCCGAAGTTTTCTGATCTCCTGATTGAACACCTTTTTTCTTTCGCCCCTGGAGAACAATTCCAGCTTGAGTTCCGTTCGAGATCACTTTACCTTTTTTCTAACCTTAATAAACTGTTTTCCCCCTATTAGGGCCACCAAGAATAGCATCGGCGGAGTTTTTCAGGTGCCGGAGAGGCAGCGTGTATTCTTTGGAACCCCCCCTCAGAGTTTTATACGTCTACCTCGACGCCTTCCCCGGATCCCTAGTTTGGCCCGAGCGTTTTACCCACTAGAACTGGGCGGCGCCCCCCCACCAAACCCCCTTTTTTTTTCTTTGTAGGAGTCACACCCCTCTGAGTCCCCTTCGCCATCTTAAGGCTAGAGTTGGGGGTCCACGTTTCGAATGAAAGTCCCCCCGATTTCCCCTCTTCCCTAACCCTCACGCGCAGCTCTCCCGTTTTTTTTTGCAGAACGAGGTCCCTTTATACTGCCCCGTCTGAACCCTCGTAAGAGCGGGCAGCTTTGGTCCTTCGGGTTTTCCCTTGAGGATGAGCGAATGATTTAAGTCAGCTTTTCCCCTTCTTGTAGGAATGAATCGTTCGATAGGGCTGGTTACCACTAAAAATTACCTTGACCCCCTCCAGCGGCCCTAACCCTTTCTACCAGCCTAAGAGGCTTAATGCGGTACGCATACCTCCCTTCGTCCAAGCAATTGACCCCAGCAACGGAATGCCGGGTGACATAGATCGTCCCGGAAAATAGAAGTAAGTTTTTTCAGTTGGGAGAAGACCTTGAAATCTTTTTTCTTTTTCCAGGTGGGGGCGTTCCTTTTCGAATGACTATTTGAATTTTTTTTTGGCACCTTGAAAGGATTGATGCAACTTTTTTTTTTCTTTAGGTCTTGAAAGAGATACTTCCACCTCAAGGACTTTATAAAAAAGGATTATGGCGAGCTCGTTCGTAACGAACAAAGCGCACCCCGTAAGTCGTATCTGCACAAACGGAGGCCCTCGCTTTGGAACTTACATCTTCATCAACCTCCCCGCTCCTAAATTGCATACTCATCCAGCGAGGTAGGCCCGAACGGACCCCCCCCGGTGGTTGGGTTTTTCTCCTTTTCTTTCATGGTGGTGCAGTTCCCAGAGTAAAATGCTTATCTCGCGTACCTCCCTTTCTTACCCCCCCATTCAAACTTCACCTCTCCCGGAGAGAACACCAATTTCCTTTCCCGACGTCCCCCCTAAGGTTGTCTCTAAAGGTTTCAGTTGAGCTCTGGTGCAACCGAAGAATGTCTTACTGGGGAGGCTGCCTAATGTCTCTTCCAGAGCTCCCTAACGAGATTGAGCAAGAGACAGAGTAATGAATTCCCTTGGAACTAATGACGCCCCCCTCCGACAGGAAGAGATGGGTCCTCTACGCGTACGTGCCTCCTGGACGATGACCCCGACCCTTTTTTCCCTAAGTCCTCTTAGAGATTTGCATTTAAGAATTTCTTTTTTAAGTGTAGCAGGCGCCCTCTTACCGGCCAACGCTCCCGGTAAGGTTCTTCAGTTTTTTTTTTTCTCTTTTACGAACCTTCGATCTGACCTATGCCGCGATGTGTTACACTTCATAAGGAGTAAGTTTTTTCCCCGGGCGACGAAGTAATACGCAGTCCTCCCCATTCCTCCGATGGGTGCGCCTAATAACCGGTCCTTAACTTTTTTCTTTCAAGAACCTCAGAGATGGGGCAGCCCTCACTGCGTATTTTGAAGTCCGGGGAGCCTCCTCCTAGAATGTCCTAGTTTGTACTGAGACTATTATCGCGCCTCCCCCCAAAGTCCGAGTTTTTTTTACGCGCCCCCCCTCCTCCCCTCCCCCGCCGGCACTCCTCCTGACCCCCTCCACCCCGTTAATACTCATTTCATTCACGCCCTCTCGCGCCATCCCACGTGCCCCCTGTTCCCTTACCTTTTTCCTGTCCGAGGTTTCTCTAGGGCTCAAGACCTTCTTCCAATGAAGCTACGCGGGCAGCCCTTTTCTGTCTCCTTGCCAGTCTGCCAGGATTTCTACTGGGCGCTCCGCGTCTATTTTCTTGCAGGGGCTCCCTCCCTGTCGCGACATTCAGTCGTTTCCTAGTTCTTCCTATGCCTTCGCTCCTTGGTCATGCTATCCCAAGCTCTCTTTCGACGTTCACGCTTCAGCTCCCCGTTTTTAATCAAGGCATCTTCCGTGTCCCCCATTGACACACGGTTGCAGTTCTTTATGACAATACTCCTTTTCCCTCAGTTGAGGTCGCCGCCGGCGAATTGGAGTGAGCATCCAGCCTGGCTCGACGTGGAGCGCGCGAACTCCGACAGCGCGTCTTTCCCCACGTGAGCGCCGAACAAACTCCATTATCCTCTTTTCCGCCCTTTCTTTGACGCTCGGCGATCACGTCGCCACAAAACTCCACGGAAGTCTCCTTTTAGTAGGAGCAGCTCATCAGCTAGATTTGCTTTTTTTTTTTTTTTCCAGGAGGATGTCGTGGACAGAAGACTTCCCAGGATTGGCTATACCAATCCTTCTTCCTGGGGACCAGCTACCTTTACGTTTGACTATTTTAGTTTGAAGGTCAATTTTTCCCCTTCCCTGCGCCTGGTCTTGAACTGACTTTCTACTCCAGCTACGTCGTTTATCACTCTTGCGTGTACCATCTCCATATTGTTTTTAAGGCAGAGACCCTGCTTCCTTTTTTTTCTTTTCGGACCTCTGGTTGCCCGGGGCGGCCGCCAGCAGGAAGAGACCATAACTTTTCGTGATGCCGCTGCTGGGAGTTTTCGGTCGCAGCTACTTTTTTTTTCTTTTCTTTGAGAACCAACTGCTTCCCCTAGACCTAGAGTCAGCTGGCTTTACGTCCTCTTTATAGTCTTGACCGTACTTCCACCCCCCGTCCAACCCTTTTGCGATTGATTTTTTTTTTTTTGTTCCCGCGGCCAGACAAGTCAAAGAATGTCATCTCCCTCCGAACAGGGGGTCCCGGTCTCTGAGAACTTTTTCATGATGAGTCTGAATTTTTTTTTTGTAAGATCCAGGTAACACGGCTCACAACCCCCAAAAAGATTACAGGATCTCATTCTTTCGTTGAAGGTATACGCGGAACCCATTTCTCACCAACTCGCTTTTTCCTTGAGCCCCCCAGGTGAGACAACATGCGGTACCCCCACCCCGTTCGGCATCTCTTTCTTAAGCCGGTCTTCCATGTTTTTCCTCCAGAAACGGAGCTGTCTTTTTTTAGTACTTGATGGAAGATCCCGCCAATCCTTTTATGTACCTGGAGTGCGGCTTTCCCCCCAGCCCGAACGCTACGGTCCTCCCCGTTTTGCACCAGGTTCACCAGTTGCAGTAGCTTTTTTTTTTCTTTTCAAGACGAGCAGGGCGAGACAGACCCCCCTTTTGATTTCCGTTTAGCAGGACCTTAAGGCGCACCAATCCTCCCCGGGTGATATAAGGCGGCGGCCGTGCTTTGCCTTTTTTTATGGCTTTTCCTTTTCCCTATCCATGGTGAAAAAGTTTGAAAAGAGGATTTTCCTTTTTGTTGTGAAATCCCCCGGTGGGTTAGTTGAATGTTCCCAAAGTTGCCTCGAAGAACTATGAGCCTTCCATAGCTGTAATAAAAGCCATATTCGCTCGCCTTTGATTGCTTCCGGCATCACACTCCGCCACCCTCTCGTTTTCCCTGGTTTCATCAAGCGCCCAGGCGCTCCCGTTCCTTTCCTACCATGATACAGGCTCCTGAAGGCCACGAACACTCTTCTACCCAGGGTATCCATCCGACTACTGCATCTTACGACCCTCCGTTCGTCGCCCCCACCTGATACATTTATGTCCAAAGATACTCTCGTTTCCTATCTCCTTTTTTGTCTTCCCGCTCTTGGCGATCCCCGATGTCGACCAGGGCGTACTCTTTGCTGTCTCTTTCCCATATCGTTCTTTTTCTTTTTCTTCTCCCCGGATTAGGAGATGGGCGCTGCTGGGAGACGAGTTGCGGACTTTTTTTTCGGGGTCTTGCCGGCGTAGCCGTCCGACGTGTCTCAGAAGGTTCGGGTCTTTTGAGCCAGGAAACCGGGCTCGAGCTTTCGTTTTTTTTTTCCCTTCAGTGAAGGCGCGAAACCCCCCCATCTTTTTCCCCCCTTCACACAAGTTGCCTCGGGTTTCTTGCGATTCTCCTCAGTAGGTCGTCGAGCCCCCTTCGTTTTTCTTCCCGCCGCTCGCCCGATAGTACCGTCCCCTTTTTGCTGGGAATTTCCTCTATTCTGATCCTTTTTTTTTCTGTGCTCCCCTTGATGGACGCAATGGGCGGCATAGTCTACGGCAAGCTGGTGAATTTGTCCCTTCCTACTTTTCTGGGCGTTCGGGGCGACCTGGTTTCCCCCTAAAAACTCCTTCGCAGAGGCGTCTCCATCTTTTTGGATCTCAAAGCTCGCGTCCTCGAGGGTTTGCCTGCTTGGGCCGAGGACATGGACCCTTTGCGTTTTTGTCCCGGGACTTTTTTTTTTTTTCCAGCCTGGTTTAAACTTTTTTCTCACCCCTCGATCTTGAGGAACAGGGGCGGGTTCTTCCTTTCTTCTTTTCCGATAAACTAAATTCTCAGCGCCTGAATTTGTACCCGAGACGGTGGCTTGTATCCTCGGACCCCAAAGGCACGCTCCTCATGATCCCCTCCCCCCCGTTCGGAGAAGAGTACTGACACCCTTTTTGAGGGAGAGAATGGGACCCTGCGTCCTTTTTTTCGTGGCTTAATAGAACAACCCCCGCCATCGCAGATCCCGCTCCGGTCTACGGGGTGTCCGTGGGGAAGTGAGGGCCCTTTAAGGGTTTCAGAAAGCTGCTATTACAGCTGAGGTTTCCTCTCTGTCTCTCGAATAACAGACGTCCCGATGATTCTTTCCCTTTCCTAACCTCCATTCGGCCATTCCAGCGCCGTCCCCCCCCCCCCAACTCAGGAGATGTGATGGAGCGCCGCCTCCCCCTTCCCATTGGCCGCCTCCCATCGCGACCTCTTCCTGGAATATCGTCCTCAAGACGGGCGACCTTTAAGGTGGTTCGTTCCCCGAGCTGCGTCGCTGTACGGAGCGCCCCTTCTCAGGGGCCCATGGGAGCGTAGGCCCGCACTGCAAGAACACATCCACCTTTTTTTTGACTGGTCAAGGTAACCTTTCTCTCTAGGCGGCTGGTGCCCCATCTTCCGCCGTCAAATCCGCGGCTTCCCATTTTTTCCCAGAGGATGGAGCCGCCTTACCGGTTTTCAACCCTCTACCTTTATTCTTTTTGGGCTGAGTGGACTCTTTCGCGTGGCAAGTACATTGGCGAAGTCTATAATGTTGTCGGCTCCCAGTTGCCTGCAGTAGGAACTTATCTCTTTCTCGAGAGTCCCGAGACTCCATTCTTCATTCTGTCGAGCTAAACAGACGCTTCGACTCTTTTGAGCTCTATCCGCTTCGGCCTTTCAACTTCCCCTTTTGTATTCCACCGGAACACTCATGAGCTCTTCTCAAATTGATCTTATTTTTTGAACCGTGCCTCGCGGCTTCTCCTCCTTTAATTGGACATTCCTGCTCTATTCCCCCCCTGAAGGCTCTACCAGGTCATTCCTCAAGGTATGGCGTCGCTGAAGAGCCATGATACCCTGTCTACCGCGTGGTAATTAGTTCTCCTCCTTTTTCACTGGAATCGTAGCGCGGTCTTCCGTACTTGCGGCCTATTTCCCCCGCAGTACATTATCATACTGCCTCTATTTGGTACGTGGTGACTCTTTCTCCCTTTTTCTCCTGCTGCACGGCTCCTGGTTCTGCTAGAGGAGGGGCGAGCTTGCTGCTACGGGATGAGCGGTGTTGAGCGTCTCTTGAGGACACCTTCCTCGGTTTGTCTTCTGCGACTAAGAGTTGGCACTCACGTTTACAGTCTTTCCTGGCTCCACATCAGGCTTTCGGAGGACCGGCCGTACGCATTATTAGGGTCGGCACCAATCTTTTCTTGCTTTCGACGTACGGCCTTTTTTTTCTTTTAGCACCTCTCGGAGGTAGGTGCGGATCCCTCTTTAGGCCCTGAGCGGACTGGTGACCCAAAATTCCGGAGTCGTGGACAGGATTCGTCCGAAAGGAGGAGGTCTAGCGAACACCCTTCAACCTAAGGGAGCCGTGAAAAATCGGCCTGCGGCGCCTAGAACTTTCCTTTCTGCGCCAAACCGGTCGCCCTTCTTCTTCCCCAAACGCGGAAGGAGGAGAGGGTTAATCTTTCTGCTTTCGCCAAGGAAGGACCGTAAGCGGGTCTTCCCGTATCTTATGTCTTTCTTCGAGGCTCCTCCCTTTCCTTTAAATTCCTTCCCCGTAAGCGGCGGTCCCTATAGGTGAGGCGAGTCCGGAGCCTTCTTCACGCGCACCCGGGAGGTCCCAAAGAAGGGTTTTCGCCCCCGAGCACGCCTTTTGAGGGTCGACGACAACCCTCTCTTTTAGGGGCGGATTGTGGCGAGACAGTTTGAAGGCGGTCCCTTTTCCAGGGGCTTAGGGGTGACTGCCGGGAGGATCCTTCCCTTTTTTTTCCCCTTTTGGGATGGATGAACCCCATTCCTTCTCTCCCCCAGTGCATTTTTCAGAGAAAACACACCGTGGCGTTTTCTCTTCCTCCCCTTTTGCGTTGGGGGGGATGTCATGATGGAGGTCTGCCCGGGGGCGGCGGGATGAATATGCTTTTACGCTCAGAGGTTTCCTTATTTAGCAGGGAAGCTACTATGTTTAGGAGTGCCCGGGGGCGCAGCCAACCACGCTGGCATCTTCCTTTTTCCTCCTTGGATTGGTAGCCACGCGTCGAGGTATCTTCCCGGAGCGGTCCAGCCACTTAGCGCAGCATTTTCCCGGATAAAAATTTTCCCATTGGACCAACTCCCCCCCCAGGAGAGTCATCATTTCCAGTTCCAAAAACAAAAGAGAAGAAGCCTCTCTGGCTTCGTACGCCGCAGCGGCGGCGGAGCCCCCCTGTGCGGTTGATTCTACCCCTTCCGACCTGCGGATCGGATTACTTTTTTTTTG
>Ga0179591_1356559_pt1 | contig 11029 bp, 15 predicted proteins | sample CZOMad2_1_08_16f_FD_182891 | JGI IMG/M metagenome (GOLD analysis project Ga0179591, IMG submission 182891) | Vadose zone soil fungal communities from Angelo Coast Range Reserve, California, USA - CZOMad2_1_08_16fungal (PacBio error correction) | ecosystem: Environmental > Terrestrial > Soil >... | reverse complement strand
TAAAACCCTCCTGGCATCTGGCCCAGTCCTTTTGAAGCGATTCTCCCCTCTTCATTGGCGGACGGAGTTCGCAAGGCTCTACACGCGACTTCGCCCTCCCATTTAGCGCTAGTAAAGGAGGTGAGCTCTCCTTCCCCCCTCCCTTCTGAGAGCAGGAGCCTCCAGCAGGACCCGTTTCGTCCCGCCTTCTTTTCTGCGATGCAAGACAAGCCGGCCTTTTTTTTCCCCTTCGAAATAATCGAAACCCGATCTCGATTTTCTTTATGACTTTTCGACGGCTTTTTGTTCAAATTCTCCCCTCGGTTTCGTCAGCTGCGGGCGAAACGCCCCTTGCCTGTTCCCCCCCGCTTCCGCCGCAAAAACAAGACGAACTTGCAACGCTTTTCTTTTCCCTTTGTCGCACGTCAGGCTTTTTCCCTTTTCCCTTTCGACGCCAAGCAAGACAGAAAACACCCTGATCCACCGTCATGCCCCCTTTTTTCACGCCGAAGAAGCGCGATGCCTTTTGGCCGCGCATAGCGATGCCCGCGCGATCTGACTCGCCAGCCCCATCGCGAGACGCGTCGACCCTCTTTTTTTCCCTTCTTCCAGGAATAGGATGCCACCCAGCTGCGGCATTTCCTCCACGCCGCCAGGCCCACTCGGTTCTTTCTGGCGCGTTTTTTCCTTTCTGGCGCAGCCGTAACGATGACTCATTGATATTTCCCCCGCCCCCCCCCCTTGTGTCGTGCCCAGAATAGATATTAGGAGTAATTCCCCCCTTTCCTCTTTTTGCCTCAGGGTCTTCTGCAACAGTTGATTTCAGTTTTTTTGGGGCTGCATCCCCCCCCCCCCCTTTCGTAGCGACCGCCTCTCACATCTTTCACGGGACGAACCTCGCCTGAGCGAAAATCTCCGACAATCCCTTTCCTATTTTTCGCAACCACCGTGGCGCACCGCCTTTTTCCCCTTTTTTCTCGGGTTATATACAGCCGGCAGGCCAGTAGCAGCTCTTCGATGCTTCCGTCCTCGACCATTCGCCATGAAATTTTCGCCAGCAGCCCTTTTTTTAGCGCAAACATGATGCAGAAGTCGTGTTCTCTGCTCTTTCCCCCCCTTCTCGCTCGCGTTAACCAGATGTTTTTTTTTTTTCTCTTCGGAGTGGACCAAAATTGTCGCGTTCACAACCTTCCGTCTTTCTACCCTTTTCCCTGCAGGGCGCGATCGGTAATGAAGGGCTTTTTTCTTCCGAGAAGATGGGCAAGCGTCACTCGTCCCTTCCGCAGGCAGATCTTTCTTCGGTTTGATGTGTCCGACAGAACCCCCTGATTCATGTAGTCGCAGTTTTTCACCCTTTTTTTTTTCGGGCCGCAGAAGAGACTGGGCATGAGATTTCGCGTTCTCCCCCTTTTTTGCAAAAAGTGCTTGTTAGATATCTTTTTCTCTTCTCGCGGGCCGGATCTTGTCCCGCCCCCCCTCCGTCGTTGAAAAGCCCGCAGAAGCTGCGGACATTCCTTGCCAAAAATGCACTTTCTCCCCTGTCCACCTTGGAAACCACAAATCCGACGTGGCCGAGTCCTTACCTGCGCGATTCGAGGCTTTTTCCCTTCTCGTCAAAATTGTATAAACAATGTGGCAATTTTTTTCGCACGCCAGTGCCGGCCTAGGAAAGAAGGATCCCCCCCTTTTCGGACGGGAAGATGATGGCGGAAACTGAATCAATGGCCTTCCCCTCCGTCTACCATCAGAAGGAACCCGGTCCGCGGAGGTGGTTCTTCTGTTTCCGAAATGACGAAGATTTCTTTCCCCTCCCTCCATGAGAAGGAATCGGTCGCCCTCTACTGCTTTTTTTGGAGAAGACGGACTTTCCTGGCCGTCCCTCGTGCAAGAAAAACAGAAGTCGCACCTTCGACCGGTCCCTCTCCTTTATAACGCACCAGGGGTGATGCGCTCTTACGCCGTGCTGCCCCTGCCGCACAAACGGAAAAGTTCACGGCGCAGCCTCTTTCTTCCCCTTTGCTCCAGGAGTAGAAAAAAGGGCCTTTCTTTCTTTTTTTCTTGCTCGTTAGCGCCAGCCCATCGGACCATCGTCGATGTCCATCTCCCTTCCTTGTTCGCGGCTTTCTTCCCTTGAAGGTACTCCAGCGGTATACCCCCAGCGGCCCCTCTCCCCCACGCGAGTCTCGGACCCCCTCGAAAGAATGGAAACCAAGGCAAGGGCCGCCCCGCGGCCCTAAGCAACGTTCGGAAAGAAAGATGTCCCCTTTTTTTCTCAACGCTTAAGAGAAATAGGGGGGCCGGGTACACATGGCAGCTCTTTTTTCCCTCGCCAGCTCAAGAATAGGCCGGACCCCTTTCCCGGCGGAAGGAGGGAGAGTCATCTGCGAGTAGCCAAATCCCCCTGCTGCCCGCAGCCGCTCATTTCTCTGCGATAGGTTGTTACCAATGGCGGTGGAACCGAATCGCCAGTTTTTTTTCCCCCCTGACCGCGATTGAAACGCAAGATTGCCCTTTCGCCCTCTTCGACTCCGATGCTGAGGCCTTAGAAGTGTTCCGAAGCCAGCTTCCTTTTTTCCCCAAAGCCTTCGATGGAGCGCCGCCTCCTTTTTTTCCCTCCCCCCTACACCGGGTTGGTAGTTTGTCCCTGTGGGCAGGATCGTTTACGGCCGGGTCCCCCCCTCTTATTGGTGCTACAGTAAGGGCGGCGGCTTTTTTTCTCCGTTCCAGGTCGTTGAGGACAAAGAGCGGCCAGTCCCTTTCCACTTTTTTCCCCTCCCTCGAGGTCGCGGCGTGGCCCGCGCTAGCGATCGACCCCCCTTCTGCAGTCGACAAAAACTGCTAGAACCGTGAAATCTTTTTTTTTTCTGTCCGGCTTACATTGGATGAAAGTCGCAATGAACCGTAGCCCCGTCCTTTCGCTGCCTATGACCTTCTTTTCTCCCTCGTTTCCGGCGGAAAGGCACGTCCGCCCTCAAACCCATGCTCCCTATCGCATCATCGGCTAGACCACTGGCTGATTTTTTTTTTCTCTCCCCCTTCGCGGCCGATAGCGATCTTTTCCCCAGCGGACAGGCGGTTGTTTATTTCGATGAAAAAGTGGTATTCGATCTTCTCCCTTTTCCCTCTTTTTTCCATGTCGAAGAGGGCGCCCCCGGGCAAGGGTTGTTGAGCACTTCCTTCAGGTTCGGATCAGAAAGGGACACAAAGATGACACTTGGGTCTGCAGCGCCAAGCGTAGAGAGATTACGGTGACACTTGGACCCGTCCCCGTCCGTTTGTTCGGCAACATTTTTTGTTTTTTCTTTTTTTTGAGGGGTTTTGTTTCTTCGCTTGGGAACAATGAGCCGGGCTTTATTTATTGCCCGCCCCCGATTCGTAGACCACCGTCGGGTTCTTTTTTCCCCGGTGGACACCAAAAGACACTGGTTTCTTTCCCTCTTTCGGATTGACGAGAAGCTCGAATTGCAGGTCCCCACACAGCCAAGTTGTAGGGTTTTCCTTCCCACTTCTTCACCTCGGAGCTTGCCCAACGAGCCTTTTTTCCCCCCCGATCGGAATCCGACGGGGGCCCCTTCGCAGACGTCCGCCAGGGCACTCTTTTTTGCCGACACCATCAATGAGAAAGGGGCGATGGGGCTTTGGGAGCTTTTGCGGATCTTTGGTCCTTGGGAAGATAGTGGCCGACCTGCGGCGCATCCCTTTTTCCCCCTCCCCTCCCCTCCCGTAAACAAGATCTTCCTTTCTTAAGGATTTCGCAACCCAGTGCGCTTACCACCTTTTTTCCTCTCCTCCGTTCTCTCTGCTCCCCTCCGTTACAATCAGTGTAAACGAGAACCGGGTGTTGGCGAATAATTCTTCTTCATTTTACGGCGTTTGTCCTCCTCTTTTCTGGCGCAGGCCGGGCACAGCGTCATGCGATGAGGCCGTCCCCCCCCTGCTTTTTACCCGAAGGCAGAAGATCGCGCAAGCGCCTTGGCTATGTCTCCCCCCCTTTTTTTGGCGCCTTGCGAAGGCGTCGATGCGCTCCTCCCGCGCCGGCACCTTGCGGCCGCGTTTTTTTTTTTCTACGATTTCGACGTGCGTGGCAACCGAAAAACGTGTGTTTCCCCCCCCCTTTTTTTTCCCCCGTTCGAGTTAAACAGTTGTCTGGTCACGGCGTCAGCCCCTCTGACTTTTTTCCTCTTCGGCTCATTTCAGGTAGGCCTATGCGCAGGCCCCCCCCTTTTTTTGCGGCCACATGGTGGTCCGAAGCCTTCTCCTCCTCCTTTTCATCTGGGGCCCGGGAGATAAGAACCTGAACCCCTTCCCTCCCGTTCCTTGCGCCTTGAGGCATGATCGCAAGCAAAACGACGGCGGGATCGCCCCCCCCCCCCTTCCGAAAAGCGCAACTGCGGCTCTTTCCCTTTTCCCTCCTATCGGCTCGCAGAGAGCGGGGAAAAACCTCCTTCATCCGTCCCCTTTTTCCTGATCGGAAAAACGTCATCAAAATGTCTTTTTTTCCCTCCCCCTTCAAAAAGGGACGGCGATCCCGCTTTACTGGCCCACTTCATCTTCCCTTCTCTCAGACGTCTAAGGTGCAATTGTTTTTTTCTTTCTCCGCCGATTGAACTCGCTTAACGTTCGAGTCCTTTTTTTTTTTTCGATCTAAGAGCGGCACGCCCCTCCCCCCCCCGTTCAGGAAGGAGGAGGGACTGGTCGCGCTCAAACCTGGCCAAGCGAGCGCATTCCTTCAGTAGCGACAATATGCGCGTCGCAAACAGTCTAATGGGCGCCTTTCCTCTGCCTGCAAGAAAAACCAAACCCTTTTTTCCTCCTTCTCGAGGCGGCGCTCATTAGAGCGCTTGGCCCTGTTAATACCCGCTTCCTTCCCCCCCCACTCGAAGGGGAAAGCCTTCTTCCTCCTGAGCAAGTTTAAATCTTGCTATGCAATCGCCGTTCTTTCTTCGTCGGTACGAATGGGAATTTTTTCTCTTTTTTGGCATTAGGGCGGGAAGAACTGCTTGGCGATGGCTTTGCCCCGCTCGGCGATGTCCTTCCCTCCCCCTTGGTCGAGATTTAAGGCGATGCGGATTCCCCCCTTCCCTTCTCTAGCTGCATGGCATGGTTTCAGACCCTCTGTCGAGGAAGTTCACACGCGTTCCCGGCGACTTTTTTTTCGCGTTGGGCCTTGCGGCAATGAGTTAGGAGTGGTCTGTTTTTCTTTCCCCCTTTTCTGCTGGATAAGCGGAGTACCCCTTCAGGGACTCCCGCCGCGGGCACTTTTTTTTTTTTTTTTCCGATGGTGGGAACAATTTCCGACTCTTCCCCCTCTCTTCTCGGGATAGAGGGCACCGCGTCGACCTGTCCTGTCGAAGCTTTGACCGGGACTTTTTTTTTTTTCTTTGCCGCGCTGCGTACTGCGCATCGCAGCACCCCTTTTCCCTCCTTTTCTCAAGGGCGCAAATGTTTCAGCCCCGCTGCGGCTGGTTGCCACTCTGGCTGCCGTTCCCTTTTCCTGTCCGCGCACCCCTTTTCCTTGCGCCTGGCGCTGATCGAACTGGGCCGATCCCTTTCGTCAAAAAGTCCCTTACCAGATCCTCTCTTCCCTTCCTTCGGATGTCGCCGAGGACCCTGCCTGCTGGCAGTATCAGGGTGGCTTGCGTTCCCGGCTCCTCCCCCCCGCCGGTCGAGGCAGGAACTTGGCTCCCCACAATGCCACTTGTATAACCCGTTTGACGAGCCCCTGGTCTCCGGATCGCGCATTTTTCCCCCTTTCGGCGACGGTCGCGATGGTGTGGTCACGGTTTACGACGGGGCAATTTCCCTCCTCGTCTTGCGGATTTGTCGCGCTGCTGCGTTTCCCCCCCCTCTGGCACCCGTCGGAGGACACACTCCGCCGCGCGTCTATTTTTGGCGTCCTCCTCCCTTTTTCTGCACAACGAACTGGATCTTCCCTCCTTCCTCTCTTCTCCTTCGCAATTTTCGCAAACTTTCGAGAATTGATGTGCCGTCTTTTTTTTCCCCCCTCCAGCCGTGCTCACGTTTTTTTTTTTTTTGGCATCGGCTTTTTCTCTTTTTTCCGGCCCCCCCCTCCCGCCCCGATTCCGCTGTTTTTTTTTTCCTTTCTCTGTCCCTGTTCTATAAGGCAGGTGTTCCGAAGATTGTTCAACGGCCTCCCCAACATCTGGGGTAAGACGCGACGCGTTCTTTCCCTTTTCCCTCTCTCGACTACGGCAATCATGGGTTAGCTCCTAAGCGCGTTTTTCCCTTTTTTTCAAACAATTTTCCATGGAGATGTTAGAGGGCGCGCTCTTTTTTCCCTCCTATGCTTGAATTATTGGATGAAGGCTGGCTTACCAGAGATGTGCTACTCCTCCCAGGGCAGGCGGGGTGCGCAACCTTTTCTTCTTCACGAGGCAGAGGTCGGAGATTTCGATCCTAGTGTTTTTTCCTCGGTTATTTTCTTTGGACGATGCAGGCCGCAAAGGACCCTGGTCCTACTCTTTCTCATTCGGGGGCCAGCATGGATGCATCCCTCCCTCTTTCCTCACCGCGAGAGGGCCTGTGCTGGCGTCAACGCGTCCCTCCTTTTTTCCTCCCGTTGAGACGAGTGCGCTTTTTTTTTTTTCCTTCGGGCGCCGGAAAATGGGCCTCCCAGGCTGGTGCTACATCTTGACTCGGCGATTCGAACCGCGTGGCGCGGCCCCCTTTTTTCTTTCACGAGCGCGGGCTCCCACTCATTCTTTTTCACGCGCGCTCGGAGTGAAACGCCCCCTCTTTCCCCCCTTTTTTTTTTGGATTGGGAGTGTGAGTCTATTGACGTCCCTTCTTTTTCCCCCCCTTCCTTCCGTCGGCAAGTTGAATTAGTCTGGGGTTTTTTTCTTCATTTGCCGTTCCGCAGCTGACAGAAACGGGCGTCGATTTTTTTGAACCCCTTTTTCCAGCCGCGTGGAATCGATTCTTTCTCCTTTGTGGCGCGTGAACAAGGCCGGGCCAGGCTTGCTCGTGCATCGCAGCCTATTGGGCCGCGGACTCCCCCTTCTTTTTTCCTTCTCTGCGCAGGTCGGCGTGCCGCTGTTTTCTCCTCCCTCTCCCCCTCCTTTCCCCTTTCTTCCTGGTGCTGATTGGGAGAAGGTCGCGTGAATTCGACCCCTGCGAACCCTTTTTTCCGTCTGTGCCGCAAGCGCTATATGCGGGTTTTTTTTTTCTTCCGAGGGGTGTCATGACTATGCAGCTACTTTCCTCTTTTCCTCCCCCCTCCCACTTTTCTATGCAGTCATAGTCGATGACACAATAGGGCACGGGGGGCTCCCCCCCCCCCTCCCCGATTAGAGCTTGGCGACCCGCCGCGCGCCATGGTACTTTTTTTTTTCCCTCCGTCTCCTCATTTTCAACCGCGACTTTTTTTTTTTTCTTTCCCCCCCTCTTTTATGCGCGGTACAGGAGGTGAGGCTGAGGAAAACGTCGTTCACGGGCCGACCTTTTCCCCATCATAAATAGGTTTATGTAAGAAGGCCCCCTTTCTCCTCTTCCCGGAGAAAGAAGGAAGGATTTGTTCCCCCGGCAAAAGGAACCCGTCATCTTCTTTTTTTTTTTTTTCTCCACGCGGGATTTTGATTCCGCTTTTTCCCTTCCTCGGAAGGTTTAGTCAGGCTGCGCGAACGGTGGGGCCTGGCCCTTTCTTCTCTCCAAAGAGGTACCTTCAGGCGACAAAAACCTATAAGGGCCTTTCTTCATTGGATCGATCTTCCTTTTTTCGTCACTGGGCCGTGCCCAAAATAGCTCTCCTTGGAAAACAAATGATCATCCTCCCCTCCCCTTTCGGTAACAGGCCGATCCGTCGATGCTTCCCTTCCTCTTTGCCGAATAGACGGCTGGTGCTTTTTTTTTTTCCCGCGGCCAGCACTTGCCGTCTTTCCCTTCTTCTGTCCCCGGGGCCTTCTAAGATAGGTATGCACCAAGCTTTTTTTTTTTTCCCCCCTCCCCCTCGGGAAGGAGAGTGGGCTCCACCTCCGCGCAACGTGCTTCGCCCCCCCTCTTTGCCGCATGCTTTCGCCCAGCACCTTTTTTCTCCCCCTCTGCGAGGCGGAACGGTGAACTCCCGTATTGTTGAGGCAGTTTTCTTCCTTTTTCTTTCTCCTCTCCTCTTCTCTGCAGGCGTAAAGCTCGTTTCTTTTTTTTTTTTTTCCCCCTCTTCAAGACGGAACCGCCGCGCTCAAAAAACTTCTTCCCCCCCCCCCGCGTGAAAATAAGTGTTCGCACACCATTTTTCCCCTCTCTTCCCTCCCCCTTTCTAAGTCGCAACATGGCGGCGGGTCTCCCAGCCGGCAAGCCCCTCTTCTTTTAGTCGCTCCCTCCAACATCGCATGCATTTTTCGCCCCAACAGAACTGGTCTCCCCTTCCCTCCCCCCTGATTGCCAGAAGTCTTTTCCTCGATGTTTTGGAATGAAAGCGGCGGCTTCTTTTTTGCGCCGCGTTCCCCCCCTCCTTCTTTTTTTTTGCCCGAGGTTCTCTTTTTTTCCTTCGTGAAAAAAAAAACCCCAATTTTTTCTTTTTTCCACAGGCGTATGCCTTTCCCTTCTCCTCCCCCTCGATATCTTACGGGTCGATTTTTCAGTTTTTTTTTTCCGGCAAGATCGGTCAAAGCCGATTGCCGGGGCGCCCTTTTCTCCCCTGTCTTTTTCCGGTGTGTGAGGACCAATTTCCCCCCCCCCCCCTCTTTTCCTTTTCGTCGAAGTTGGAGAAAATTGCGCCGCAGAAGAGATGCAATTCGCGGCCTTCCCTTTTTTTCCCCCCCTTGCTGGCTTTAGATTATAGGAGGACCCCTTTTGGAAGGATATTGTCCGCCGAAGGTTTTTCTTTTTTTTTCTGTCCCTTCGCAAAAGATGAACGACTTTTCCCCCCTTTTCTCTCTCGGAAATGGAAAAGTCAGTTCAACACCTTTTACCCCCCCTCCTATGATGAGAAGGGGAGTGGCCCCCTTTTTTTGGGATCTCGATGAAGCACCAGTCTTCCCCTTTTCTTTCACCCAGACAGTTGTTGGTGGAAAGTGGGGGGCGTGTGTAGCACCCTTTCTTCCTTTTTCTGTCGTGCCGCCTAGAAAGCGATGTTTTTTGGCACGGGTCCCCCTTTTTCACCTCCCGGAGAGGCACCTCCCTCTCCCCTTCCCCCTTTTTCCTCGGCGGACATCGCAGGCAAACCAATTCATGGGCGTGTTTTCTCAGAGGATCCTGTCCAGAACTTGGACCCCCTCCTTTCCCCCCCCAGTTAGATAGCCAGTGCGCAGGTTCTGCGCCGTTTTTTTCCCGACCCCTTTTTTGGTTTTTTTTTTGTTTGTTCGCGCCCCCTGTTTTCCCCCCTCCACCCAAGAGCAGGCGTTTTTCTTTTCGACCAGTCGGTCGGAGGCGGTACCCCCACTGGCTTCCTTTTTCCCTTCCCTTTGTCAACGGAGTCAAAACTTTTTTTTTTTTTCCCCCCCCCCCAGGCGTCGCACGGCCGTGCCTAGAACTTTCTCTTGCTGGCTAGGTCTTTTTTTTTTATCGACATAGTAGAGAAAAATTGTTCCTTCTCTTTTTTTCTTCCCTCTTTTTGCGACCAGGGTTATGCCTTTTCGTCAGTGAGGTAATCCTCCCCTCTTCTTGAGCGGATTTTTTTCCCCGCGAGACCACTTTCGAACGTCATTTTTTCCTCGCAAGGAGGGCAATTGCCTCTTTCTTTCTTGTGCGACCGCCTTTTTTCCCCCCATTGCAGAAAGGCTTTCTCGACCCCTCTTTCCCCTTTTTCTTTTCCTGCCGGAACGGAAATCTCGTCCCCCTTGCCCCGGCGGCCAGTGCGTTTTTCCCCCTCCCTCCCCAAAGAAATAAGCCCCAGTCCTTTTTTTCTTTTTTTCCGATCGCTGCGCTGTTCCAATGCCGGTCCCGACGCGCAGTTTTTTTCTTTCCCCCCCGCGCAAGATTGAAACCCTTTTTTTTTTCCTCCAATCGACTCCGATTGCTGCGGGGCCTCGAGTCTTTGATTTTTTCATGGCAAAAGAGCTCGATTGAGCGCCTCCCTCATTTTTTAGCAAGGCTGCCTATCTTTTTTTTTCCCCTTTTTTTTTGTTGGGTGAAGGCTAGTTTTTTTCCCCTTTTTTTTTTGCGCGGCGCAATGTCGTCCCGTAAAGGCTTTCCTTTTCAATCTTGGGGTTTGACAAGCGAGCCTTTTCTGAAATGGGCGCTTCTCTCTCCTGGGGGAGGAGACCCTTCCGTTGACAAGCGCTTATTCTGTAACAATTTTTTTCTTTAGGGTAGACGTGTTTTTTTCCAATGCCTGAGCTTCTTTTTTCTTTTCCTCCCAATGAAAAGTAGAAAGGGGATTTCCTTCCGCGATTTGGAATGGTGAATTCCCAGAGGGCTTTCCCTTTTCCCTGAAAGAAGTAAAGATGCCACCCCCCCCCCTGATTGCCGTTTTGAATAGTTCATGATTAGCCAGGGTGATGAAAGTATTCCTTTCTTTTTCTCGAGGTTAGCGATTTTTTTTCCCCCTCCTCCCCCTTTTTCCCTTCGGCGGCATCTCTTTTCTCCCCCCCTCTCTTATTAGGGTTTGGCATTGGCCGATTCAGTTCCCTCCCTTCCTTTTTTTTTGAGCAACGCGGGGCGGTCAGTTCAGGATTCGCCCCGGGGCCCCCCCCTTCTTTTTTTGTGGGCGGCAGGAGACACGGGTACGCAGCTTTCTTCCCCCTTTTTCCCCTTGTTCGGCCAGACGATTTGGTCTTTTCATTTAGGCCGAGCTGACCTCGACCAGAGCGTATGGCGCCGATTTTTTCTTTTCCCCCTTTCCCCCGCCGTGCACAGAACCCTGGGGACTCCTCCCCCGTGAACACCAACTTTGTAGATGCCGAGCAATTCTTCCTCCCGTGTCAGGTTGCTCCCCTTCCCCTTTCCCTTCTCTCGCTGAACCAATCAGCGAACTTGCACGGAAGTCTTTTCCCCCCGCCTTCGCAACAGCCAGCAGCTTTTTTTCTTACCCATTCGGCCCGGTTATTGAGAGATCTTCGCTTAGTCCAGGTCTCCTCTTTTTCCAATGGAAACG
>Ga0179591_1336429_pt1 | contig 11029 bp, 14 predicted proteins | sample CZOMad2_1_08_16f_FD_182891 | JGI IMG/M metagenome (GOLD analysis project Ga0179591, IMG submission 182891) | Vadose zone soil fungal communities from Angelo Coast Range Reserve, California, USA - CZOMad2_1_08_16fungal (PacBio error correction) | ecosystem: Environmental > Terrestrial > Soil >... | reverse complement strand
TCAGCGGCCCCCCTTATGTGGAAGGTTATATTCCCACTAACCGTGTCTTTACCAGGCCATTTGACTATGAAGGCAAAGAACCCACTATCCCCACCGAGGACCATCCCAGTGGATGAGCACTTCCTAGTTCTCCCCCTCCGTGCTGTCGCTAGATGATCACGCAAGCCCAAGTGACCCACGCCACTGCGCCGCCTACATGGTTCTATCAGACCTTTCGCCGGATCCAACACTTGCAACTACACGCAAGTTCCAGAATTTAGAAGATTGTTTTTCCTTTCCTTTCGGTTTGGTGAGATTTTGAGCCACTCGCACTAGCCGGTTCAGAAAAGCAACACACACTTGGAAGCACAAAGAGAAACCTGCTCAGGCAGGAAGCACAAAATCCCGCTGCACAACAAAGGGTGGTGGGCACACGAGACCAGATGACGATCAGTGGGCGAGACACCGTTACGACAACCTCTTTCGTAACCTAGAAGCCTGGTCGATTAAAACTCCACCCCCCCAACTAATGTCCCGACAACCCCCCCAGTCGCCTCTGTTAAGTTAGTTATGAAGGTTTTTAATGACGCCTATTGGCGTCCTTTGGTTATATCGACAGTCTTGAACCCCCAGCCGCCCACGTACAAATAAATGCCCAATCTCTCACCGACCAACCAATTTAACTAGATTACTCAATGCGACGCCCAACCTCCCTCTGATCACTTCATGAACATTCTCACCGGGACCACCATTAACGGACCGCCCGTCAAACGCCATCGATTGAGATCAACACCCCCTAATGCAAGTTTTTGGCCATACTCCATCGGGTCCCCTTCCTTCTGGCCAAGTGCGATCGCGTATTCACCAATTCAATTCCAATTAACCATTGCGAGAACGGCTAGGACCCATAACGTGATACCCCATATTCAGACAACACACACGGATACTGCGGTCTTAATCCACTCATGAGAAGGCATGATGACCACGATCCCGAAGTTTTTATCCATTTTTAAGCTTCTTGTACTCCTCCTCCCTTTTTGTTAGATCTTGTCATCCCTGATTAAGGTGCGGAGTGTTCCCTCGTTCGCAGCTGACCCCCCGGTCTTTCCTCTGATTTAATGAGACTCCCTCTTCCCCCTGTTGCTCCCCTCGCCTCTCATTTTCTCCGTCCGTCCGCACTCTTGCGATTGACTGTGTCTTACTTGCTCTCTTCCACTTTTTCCGCTTAATTTTTTTTGTACCGATTGGCGTATTTAAACTGGTCCTTAAACTTGGGCGAGCCCCCTAGCGGGGGATACGGCGCCTTCCGTTTTGTGTTTGTTTCTTCTCTGTCTCCCTTGGGCAGCTTTTTTTTTTTGCGGAGTTTGAACTTTCCGGTTAGCCTTTTTAGTAGCTCCTGTCTTGGCGGGTATCGTCGTTGGGCGGTCCCTCTGGCTTTTTTTTTGCTTTTTCCTCTTGCGATATCCCCCCCCTCAAACTCCCCTGGCCTGCCAATTTTTCTCCTTCATGCCTCCTCCTAGCCTTGGTTGTAGTTTTTACAGTTTGTTGGATGCTGGTGCCTTTCTCCAACTCCCCCCCGTTTTTTTGATTTTTTTACGACATCTTGCCCCGTTTCTCCTTCGACTCAGATTGCTCGCCGATGTGGCCAGCAATTTTTTTCTATTTTTTGGTCGGGCGGCTGCGTGATGGATTAAGGACCGAAGACCCAAGGGGTTATGGCTGGCCCTTTTAGATTTGATTAATGTTTTTCTCGTTGCCGTCTCTACAGGTCCCTATGCACCTCTTACCCCTTATTCTTCCTTGATGACCCTTGGATGGATTGCCCGTTTCTTTTTTCATCCTTTCTGACCAAATTATATGATCGCCCAACCATTTTTTGCTTTTTTGGCCACTTTTCGGCTTGATCATCGAAGCGCTTACCTTTTTGTAAGAGCGTTTCTCAAGATTGGAATTCGCTCCTGATTGGCTTTCTCCTTTTTTGAATGCGGCAGATTGCAAATCCTTTACATCGGTGTTTTTTTTCCCCTCCCTTGCTCTCTTTTCTTCTCTTTCCGTTCTCTTCGACTACACTTTTCTTTCCCGACGATTGGTTACTATCCCGGGCCTGTTTCGTCCCTTTTCGTCCTCTCTTTTTGCCCATCCGTGTTTTCCATGGACTTTCTTGGGTCTCAAAAGGCGATTATCGCTTCGTTTTCACCCCCAATTCGACCTGAGAATTTCCGGCTTGACTTCTGGCCCACCACTTTCTAGGCTCCTTGCGATTAGATGGTTAAAAACGGTCTATTCTCTCGATACTTTCGGACGCCTATCCTTATTCGCACCTTTTCCTTTCTGCCTTTCCTATTCGAATGGAAAATAGCTTGGACTTCCTGGGTTACCTAATAAACGTCTTATTGAAAATTTCTTTCTTTGGAGTGGGCCTTTATCCACCCACCCTCCGACCGAGTCCTACCCTCATTTGGCTCTAAAACATTTCATGTTGGCGTATGCCCCCAAATGCTTCCCACACGTCCGCAGCGCCCCGAATTGACCGGTTCCTCCAGTGCCTGTTTTCCCTCTCGAAAGTCCTGAGGAGATCCATCTCTCACCACTTCTGACACGTAGATATCGTTTCTTCTTCCCAGTCGGCTTCCTTTGACTGTTACCTCCGAAGTCAGACTTCGACTACCCCTGTTGTCTTTCAGATAGAGCAGCATTGACTATTTATTGGACCTTACCCTGCATTTCCCCCACGGGAAGCGGTCGAAACCCAGAATAAATTTTGATTGGGCCGCCCTCTCTGTGTCTGTGTTTCGAGATACCCCGTTTTAACCGCTCTTTCCGCTTGCCCCTTAACACGTTCTCGGCCATTAGTTCCTACGCGATCCCTCTGAATCGAACTTTCGTTTGTCCCCCGGGTCTGGCGTTTCGGACCGTTGTGGCGGTCACCGCATCCGTTATCTTCTCTTACATATCAGATCGCTCTGTGGGATTTCTCCGAATCTTCGGGGGTTGTAGATTTCGAGCCTTCCTTTCCTTCCACTTCGTCCTATCGACTCAGCTTCGATCTGCTCCCTCTTGCCTTTTCTTCATGCAAGTGCACCGGTCTGAAGCGGGTCTAAAGGGGGAACCTTTAATTTTTTATAGACCTTCCCTTTGTCTACTCTACGCAACGCGATCACTTCCTCGCTCTTCTTTCATCTCCGAACCGAATTTACAGTTTCGCCTCCACGGGCTGACGCCTCCAGCTTTCGTTAACCCTCGTCATCTGCCCCCGTCCTGTATGCATTTCTCCTATGGTCCTCGTCCTTGCATTTGCCATAAATTTTTATGTCCGAAACACTTATTTGCCTGGCTTTATGTCGATGTGACTCGAGACTTTGCCGCATTTCCATCCTTTTTCGCCTCCCCCTTGACGCCGGTCTGACCCAGCTAATTTCCATTTCAGAAATACGCGCACCTCCAAGACGAGGGGGCACCTTTTTTCCCGCCGATGCTTCGGCAGCGGAGGGCCTCAAGAGCGCGCGGCGAAACCTGCCGCAAAGATCATAGGTTAAATCTTTACCGGTCCCCCAGGCCCAAAGGCGCCCCCTCCGTTCTATTCTTCGGTAAGCGCGTACTGTCTACCCTTGGCGAATTTGCCACGCTCCTTCCACGGCTCTCCCTGGTTAAAGTGGGCCATCTGGAATCATTATCACCGAACCCTCCTTTTTTGCATTTTAAGATCTGTGTGGGGCCTTCGCCTTCTACGCACTCTTCATCCTTAAACATTTTTGCCTTCCTCTGTAACCCTTCCTCCAATCTTGTAAGGCATCATCGTGTCTCCCAGAACGCATTTCGCCAGGTAGTCTCACGCAGCTTGCGTTGCCCCCTAGCCTTTTGATTGACTACCCAACACAATGATCACTTTTTTAGCTCGTGGCTTTCCACGCTTTGATAGGCAAGTTTCTTCCCGTTTCCGTTCTTCTCCGAGCTTGTTGCTGTTTCCAGGTTTTTTAGAGAGGTCCCAGGATTTGGCAGGAGTCTTCAATTCTCCAGTCTAATACCTTCTCCTGCAGGACTCTCGATTTCTTCCCAATATCTGTGTTTCATTTCTCTTTTAAACGCAAACCGGTACGCTTGTATGTTTTTCTCCTTTCCAGAGCGGATCGATAGGCCGAAGAGATCGCCCCACAAAAGTCCGGCCGGCTCCTCCAGCCCCCCTTTTTGTTATTCCGCCGGATTATCTTTTTTTGACCCATCGATCCTTTTTGTTGGCGAGTACTCCACAACGTCTACCAACCAGCCCTCCTGAGCTGGGAACGTCCCTATTGTCTTACTCAATAAGGACGGCGGTTCTGCTCCCGATTTTTCCTGGTGTCTTCCTTGTAGGAGGTACAGGTAAGCTCATCTTCGACTACAACTCCTCGCGTTTTTCTTGGTCTATTTCCTCTAGTCTTGCAGGTTGTTTCTTGATCGTCCCGCGCAACTACATGCTTGCCTTGGTTTCTCGGTTCTTTCCTGACTAGGTCGCTATTTTTCTCTTCCCCACCTTGTTTTCTCCTGAAGACAGTACAGAAGCTTCCCTAGTCTCGTCCGTCGACTTTTCTCGGATTTCAAAGATTCCCGTAAACTCCTTTTTCGGCACCGCTTTTCGTAGTCTTTTGCCGGCTCAATGGTGCCTTTACCAGTGGACGCTCACACCAACGCTGGTTGCCATGTCTCTGATCTTGAAAGAAAGATTTCCGTGCGCGACCCTTGATCAGCTGTCCGATGCTCCCCTTTTTACCCACTTCCATCTCTTTTTTTTTGTGATACTTTCTTTTCCTGCAAAGTTCCAATTAGGACAGCGATACGTCTCTTCGTCCTCTTTTCTCTTTCTGCCGCCCCGATTTTCTCCCATCTTGTTTGATCTTTTGATGTTCCAATTACCCTTATGTTCCTACCTCCCTGCTTTTCCCCCCTTTCCCCTGCCCTGATGGCTTCCTCGCCAGACGATACGAAAAAGTCTTACCTTTTCGCTGCTGACTTTTCCTTTCCAGTAGCCTTTGGATCGGCCCTCGGACATAGTCCTGAGCGCGCACCAACTTCCCTTCATGGCGTTTTTCCTCGCATTATCACTCCGCGCATCCATTCTCTTTTCCAGGAAATAGCCCATCAAAACTCTCGAGTGGCTGTTGGAAGGGAATCTTGCCGCTGACCTGATCTCTGCCTTTCCACCATGTGCCCTCCCCGGATGTCTGAGGCAGTCGTAACTTTCCTTTACCGTCCTTCCCTTTTGCTTTGTTTTCCCGCGTTTTCAGGTAGTCTGAATAGAAACCACTGGTTTCTCCCTCTCATCTGAACCTTTCCTTGATGCGGTAAAGGTCCTCCTCGGCATTTTGCCGTCGTATCGATTAGCCGATATCATTCCTTTCCCCAGCTCCAATAGTACCTTGTGGTGTCTTTACAAGATTTCAACACCCATTTGGACCAAATAGAGCAGTATTTCAGGTTCTTTTCTTTAGACCCGTACAAAATGGCTTCGCACTAGGCTTTTCTACAGCCTCAAAACCCTTACCTCGGAGAAAGCCTAATTCCCCGCCTTCGCGTGTTCCCTTTTTTTTGGTTCAGCGAGCTTAATCACTTTTTTCCAGTCCAGGCCTTAAAGGACCCCCTCTGCTAAGGGATTGAGGCACTATTTGTTCCCTCGACCTTCGATGCTTTGTCGCGCCCCCGAATGGGCACCTTCGCCTCTTTTCTCTCACAGCCCGATTGATTCATACCTTTTTCAGTTTTTGTTTCCATTGTCGTCTGGTCAGATGTCCTTTTCAAACTTACGTCCGACAGTCACCCACTCGTCTTCTCCCCATTGCCAACCTCTTTCTTTTTATTTCTCTTTATTACTCAGAAGCGGACAAAGGTCCCCCTTTCCCCCCCCCTATACCCCACACCTCCCCTTTTCGCTCCTCCCCCCCACCCCATCCTCTCCATTCTTCACTCCCCTCCCTCCTCCCACCACCCGCCTTCACTCTCCTCTCTCTCCAAACCTACCACACCCTCCTCCCCTTAACTCCACCCTTTTCCACCACATCGTCCGCCACCAGACTGAGTCCTAAAACTCCCCTTATCTGCCCCTCTCCCACCCCCCCCACCCCTCCCTCCCCCCCACACTCTCACCCGTCCCCCCCCTCCCCCCTTCCCCCAGCCATCCCCCCAACACCTACCCCAATTTCCACCCCTCCCTTCCTACTACCGAACCACAGCTCTTCCGCCCTAAACACTCTTCCTACCCCCTCCTCTCCTCCATTCCTCTGCTTTCCCCCACGACATACCCTCTAATCTGATCCTCCACACTCCGCCACCCCCCCCCCCCCCCCCCCCCTCTCTCCCTCACACCACCCTCCCCCCTCCCACCCACCCCTTCCACTCCTTCCAACCGTCCCCCCTCCCCCCCCGCCTCCATTCTCCTACTCCAACCCCCCCCGCCCATCCTTCCCGTCGCCCCCGCCTCCCCTATCCTTTTAACCTCACCTCCTACCACCCCCCCCGCCCCACCCCCCCCATCTCCGCCCCTCCTGCACCGCCCCCCCTTCCCTTCCCCCCCCCCACCTCCCCCTCTGTTCTCCTCCCCTTCCTACACCATTTCCACCTCGCCCCCCCCTCACCCCCCTCCGCCGCTCCCTCCCCCACTATCCTCCCCTTACACCCCCCACCCCGGCACCCACCCTCTGCCCACCACCTCCTCTCCCCCCCTCTCTTCCTTGCTTCCCCCCAATCCCCCCCCCCACTCAGACTTTCCTCCCCCCTCCCCTCCCACCCATCCTCCCCTTCCCTCCCCCCCTCCAACCTCCACCTCCCTGTCACTATCTGCCCCCAGTCGTATCCTGTGACCCTCCCCTTCCTGCAAACCCTTACCCCCACCCCCGCCTTCCCCACCCTTCACCAACCCCCCCTATCACCCCCTCCCCTCCCCCTCACACCCCCCCTCACCCGTCCCCCACCCCTCCCCCTTCCCCCCCCAACCGCCATCCCCTCCCCCATAACACCCTTCCCCTCTCCTCCCACCCCAACCCCTCTCTCTCACCCCCGCCGATCCACCCTCACCACCCCCCCGCCCCCCACCCCCCCCCGACCCCCCCTCCCGCTCACCCCCCCTCACTTTTACTCTGCACCGCCTCCCCCCCCCCCTCCCACCCTTCTCCATCCCTTCCTCCGCCCTCCCCCCCCCTCCCCCCTCCTTCCCGCCCCCCCTCCCCCACCCCCCCCCCTTCCTCCACCCCCTCCCATCCCCCCCCTCCCCCCACCCCCCTGCTCGATACCCCCTTTCCCCCTCATCCTAACATCCTCATTCATACCCCCCCGCTCCCCAGCCTTTCCCCTCCCCCCCATTCCCACAACCCCCTCACCCCCCCTTACCCTATCCCTCACCCATCCCACCACCCCCCCCCCACTCCTTACCCGCCCCCCTTCAATCACCTCCTCCTCTCCTATCTCCTCTCCAGATAGCGCCTACCCTCCTCCCACTCCCCCCGCCACCACTCCACCCCCACCACCCCTCCCCCCCCCCCCTCCCCTACCCCCATCCTCTTCTTCCCATTCTCCTCCCCTTATACACGATCCCTCCCCGCTTTCTTCCTCTTCCCCCACTCCCATCCCCCCCCTCCCCCATTTGGTCACCCCCCCCCGCCCACTCCCATGTCTCCACCCTCCCCCCTCTCCCCCACCCTTACTCCCTTCCCCTCAACCTCCCTCTCCCCTCCCCCCCCCCCGCACGGCCTACTCCCCTTTCCCCCCTCCCGTCTACCCGATCGCTCTCCCCCCTCACCCCCCCGCCCCCTACCCTATTCCGCCCCCCTCCCACCCCTCCCCACCCCCCCTCCCCCATCCCATCGACCGTTTTCCCCCCCCCTCCCCCTTCCCCCCCCCCCCCACCTCCTCCCAGCGGGCCCACCCCCCCACCCCCCACCTCCCCCGCTACCCCCACTCCTCCCTCTCCCCTCCCACCTCTTTCTCCCGATGCCCCCCTCCGACCCCACAACCCCTCCCCTCTCTCCGTGACCGCCTCTACCCCCTATTCACCCCCCCCCCCTCCCCCGCCCCCCCTCCTCCCTAACCCCCCCCCCCCCCCCCTCCATCCACCCCATCGCCCACCCATCCCTACCAACCCCCTACAACCACATCCACGCCCTGCTCCACCCCTCCCCCCTCTCCCTCCCGCCTCCCCCCGCCCCCCCCCCCCCCCCCCTCCCACGTCTCCGATCTATCACCCCCCCCCCCCTTCCTCCCCCCCCTTTCTCTCCTTTCCCTTTCTAATCCGCCTCGCCCGCCACCCCTCACCCCCTCCGATTCTCCCCTCTCCATCCCCCTTTCCCCCGCTCCGCCCCCCCCCCAACTCCGTCCTCTCCCTCTCCCCCCCTCCCCTCCCCAACCCTCCCCCCACCCCCCTCCCACTCCCGCCATACTCTTTCTTCCCTTCAATACCCCAACCCCCCCCCACTCTCCCCTCACTCCCCCCCTCTCCCCCCTCCTCTACCCCTTCTGTCCCTAGCCCCCTTTTAGCCCCCCCCCCCCGCCCCCCCTTCCCCCCTACCCAACCCCACCCCACTCCCCCCTTCCCTTCCCCCCTCTCCTACTCCACCCCCCCCACCCCTTCTCTAATCTCCTGCCATCTTCTCCCCACCTCCTCACCCATTCTCACACACTCCCCCATCCTCCCGCCACACCCTTCCGATCCCCCTCTCTTCCATCCCCACCTTCCTCACCCGATTCACCACCCAATCCCTTTTTTGGCGCCCATCCTTTGTTTTTTTTTTTCTTCTACCATCCCATAACGAGTAACTCACAGAGCTTTGAAGAAGGCAGCCATTTCAACCTGGATAAGATGCTCCGGTTCTCCCTAGGTGACTCCCTACGATGCATCAATAGTTTCCACAACGACTATTGTCCAGATGGCAGACTTTTTTTTGGACCTGACGGATTCTGTGGATTGCTTGCTTTAGACCTGCCACGTCCGTATTTTTTTCCCTCACCGACTTACCGATTCTGCCAGGAAATGACCTCTTCTCCTAACAAATCCCCTTGAATGACCATTTTCCTTGCCGCCTACATCAAGTCTCTCCGACCCTTTTCAGCCCGACGGCGCAAACCGAAGGCGGGTAGTGACTTTCCGATCTTTTCTCTTGGAACTGCGCTCACGCGTAATAACTCTTTTCCTTCTGATGATGCAGTTCCAGAAGGGCCGAGCTTTGCAGTCGCAGCCCGTCGGTCCTATTCCACTGAAGACAAAATTGCTTTTCAGCGACCTTGTTCTCCCTCCCCTACCACCTTGCCCGCAACTAAAAAGAACGAGCGAGGATTTCCTTGCTCCCCCTCATCCCTTTTTCCCACCACCGCGCTTGGTCCCCGCGCCTAGGAGTTAAAACGCTTGCTGTGCTCTTATGTCCCCCCTTTTCTGAAGCCCGCGAGATTTGAAGCCATAGAAGGATGACTTTCTTTTTCTTAGAAACTACTCGCTTTCTTCCCTCCCATTATTCTTGCGCGAGGTCAAGCGGCCGCCAATCGGCCCTACTTCCTAAGTCCCCATCTTCTGACCGCGAAATGTGTTTCCAGGTCTCTTCCCCAAATTTCGTTGACCCCTTCCCAGCGATCTTTCTCCTACTACGACCGAGGCATGGGGTACCGAGTTTTCGAGAACCCCGCCCCTCCCCCCTTTTTTCCCCTAGGTCCTGCACGAGCCCTGTTTAACTGCGGGCCGAGAGACTTAGAACGGTCACCCCCTACCCCCACATTAGCTATGTGTTTCCAGCAGCACCCATTGAATTGATGCATTCTTCTTTCGAACACATTTCGTCCGTCGAATCCAATAGAGAAGTTTATGCTTCACCCTATTCCAGGGCCTCCTTTTCCGATTTTCAATACAGGACGTCCCTGGGACGTGCCCCGCCCACGAATCCCCCCCTGCATCTTCTCGAGCTCCTTCCGCGGTCCCCCTCGCACCATGCACTTATCCTTTCGGCCCGAAGTCACTCTCGGCGTTAACTCTCTCCTTTTCTCTCCAGCCTCTGATCCAGAGGAACGTTTTTTCCTCGGCACCCTCTCCCTGGAACCTCCCCCCTGCCAGCATTATCTCCCCCGCGGACAAACTGTTCCAAAGCCCCCCTTTTCGAGATTTGTATTGTCGTGACGATTTATAGTCACCTCTTTCTTCATGATGCACTCGTAACCCTCTCCCTCCAGCTTTTCAATCAGGGAGCGCCCCCCGATGGTATCCCTTTATTGCCCCCCTCAGTCCTCCCACTCATCCAGTGAACACACCGTGCTCCTTCCCCTCCCATTTTTTCTCCAAGCTTTGGTCCGAGCGGACCCAAACATTGAAATCACGTGGTCAGCAGTCGGCCATCAGGGTCTCTAGTGAGCAACTTCGCGATTCACCCCTTCCCCACCTTTAAGCATCCGATGATAAGGCCTAACCACAATCCTTGAACACATTTCGCGAAACTACTCGATGTAGTCGATCAGTTCTTCTCTACGAAATCACGTTCCTCCCTTCAATCAGCCCGGCTCTGTCCAGCCCCCTTTGAAGACCCCGCATCCAACAACTTCAGACCCCCCAAGGTAGACGTCCGATATAGTGAGGAGAAGCGTTCCAATGCCTGATTTCCCTTTGTCTTTTATATTCCAGCAGGACCAAAAAGCCCGACCCCTCCACCCTCCTTCAGACCTTCAAGTACTACCACGGCGTACTCTTTTTCAAACCCCACTCTCATCCATTGCCCCATGGATCAAACGGCAGACCAACCCAGGCCCTGTAACGCCCCAGCGATTTCGCTCCACTCTGCCTTTCCACCTATCTTTGTACCCACTCCCTATCATTACTCGCGGACAACAAGTGTACGAAGTTCCTTTCATTCAATTCCCAGTTCGAAATGCTTCCCAAGCTAGACGTGAGGCACGATCGCCAGTTCCCCCCCCACTTTCCGGATTGATGCTTCTTACCAATTTTCGAGCCTCCCCTGCTCCCCGAGCCCTCGCCGTAATCCTTTCGATTCCTTTTGTTGTTGTTGAGATGTTCCCTCGTTCCGGCGGATCTTTTCTTGACTTTATGCTCGTT
>Ga0179591_1327132_pt1 | contig 11029 bp, 17 predicted proteins | sample CZOMad2_1_08_16f_FD_182891 | JGI IMG/M metagenome (GOLD analysis project Ga0179591, IMG submission 182891) | Vadose zone soil fungal communities from Angelo Coast Range Reserve, California, USA - CZOMad2_1_08_16fungal (PacBio error correction) | ecosystem: Environmental > Terrestrial > Soil >... | reverse complement strand
GTGACCTCGATTATTGCACAAAAAACACACTTATGGTTTGGGGCTCTTCCGACCAATCAGCATGTGGCCAAGTCGAGGCCCCCCCCCCTCTTCCCCCTTAACGTCCTCTTTTTTTTTTTTGGTTTTTCCCTTTGCCCCTACCCCAAGCTTGAGGATCCACTTATGCCCCGAACGGGCCCAGTTTGACCCCCTAGAAACTATCGGCCTGTCTTTCACCCCTTCCCCCCCCCCATCTCTCCCGTTTTTTGTTCCCCCCCCTGTATTCTTACTTTTTGCCTGGACCTCCCCCGGCCCTGTCTGACGACGGAAATTTATCGCCTTGTCGCACAGGAAGGTATTGATTTTTTCCCCCACCTAAGGCTATGCCACCCACGTGCCCTGGATTGACCGTTCGTACCCGTGGAAATTTTTTGGTGGTCCTCTTGAAATGCCGTGGGCCCAGTAATTTCTTGTTTCTTTTTTGGTTGCAGAGCCGTCCGTCTTTTTCTTTTTCCTTTCAGTCTTCAGTGCTGGGTTGCCCCCTCTGTGGTTTGTCCGTGGCATGTAACGCTTAAGCTTTGATCTTTCGACGGCCTTCCCCCTTCCCCCTTCCCCTTGGTCTACCTATTTGCCATCTTTTTTTCGTTAGGAGACCAACTTTGTTTTTTCTTTTCCTCCCCTCCCTTTGAGTAAACCTCTCTTGAGAGGGCTTCTCAGTCCTCCCACCGGCGCACGAGGTGAATTTACCCGAAACCCCCCCTCTTTTACTCATTGGTCATGTTTGTTGTCCCCCTTGATTTGCCCCCCTTGCACACCTGGTTCAGGGTGAGACTGCCCTCTTCCTACTCGATACCCGTGAAAAAAACTCCTTTCCCCCTTCCCCAAACCGCCTTTTTCCTGAACGCGGGTGGCTTTTGGCCCCCTGCTTCCCCCCTCTCGGTACCCCCTCCCTGTTCCTACCCATGCAATTGCTCATTGGCCACAGTGACAATTGCCTCCCCCCTTTTTGCTACCCAATTCCACTATATTCCACGACTTCCCCACCCCCCCTTGACTGTTAACCATTATTGCCTGACCTCCACACGACAATTCCCTTTGGACCAAGATACTCGGTTCGAGTTGATTTTTTTCTCCGCGTTCCCCTTTCTGGGCCACACACTTGGGTTCTTTTCCCCTTCAAACCCAACACTGCCCCTTTACTTGCAAACCTTCCCGTTTCTGTCCTTTCTCTCCTGGTCCACATTTTAAGTCTTGCTTTTTTTGCCCCCGTTGCGCTCCGGGTGGCGTTGGGAGTTTGGAACCACCCTTTCCTGTGGTTTTGTATTTCTACCCCACTTTTCTTTGTTTCGGATTCCCTGAGTTGGTAGTCCTACTCACCTTCGTGGAAACATCATGCCCAACATTTTGTCTTAGTCCCCCCCCCTTCCCCCCTTTTAACGTGCCTTCGGCTTCCCTTCGTCTAGTTTGAATTTCTGTTTTTTTGGTTGCTCTATTTTTCTTTTTCCATTATTTTTGCACCAAGTCCCTCAAACGGGTCGTCAAACTAATACCGCGGACGTGTCAAGGTTGAATGCACCCCCCCACTTTCCCCCTCTCTGGCGAACGATACCTCGATTTCCCTGGTACGCTCGGTAGGAGGATACCCGTCCCCCCCCTTTCTTTTAGCGATTCCGGATTGTGAAACGAAAGGCTGAGCAAATAGCTGGTGGCAGATGCCAGTGCTATCCTCCCCGTAACCCCCCCCCGAACTGTCCCCCCTTCCCACTTTACATTTCCCTTTTTCCTTCCCATAGGTTCGTTCAGGGGCTGGGTTTTTTTTGGAGACAGTGTCAGCTGTCTTTTTTGTCTCGGTTCTGGGGCCTTCCTTGATTTTCCCCTCCCTGTCCTCAAGAGGGAACTGTTCCCTTTCTCCGTATTCGCCGTCCCCACTTGGCTGGTTCCCCTCCCCTTTTTGAAATTAGGAGCTAGGTGCTTTTTTTTCTTATTTGTTCTCCTTCCTTTCAGCGCCCATTTTCTACACTTTTTCCTAACGTTGGAGTTCGGTGGCTTTCTGTCCATCTTTGACGAAAGCCCTCAGATTTCCTCCTTCCCCCCTCCGGTTTACCCGGTGTTTAGCTTGGTTCTATTTCGGTTTCTTTCCGATAATTTCCCTTATTTCCTTTCTTTCCTCTTCCTCCGTGGTTGTTTCTTCTATATTCCCACTCCCCTCCGATACCCCCCCCCAGATCCACGAGTTTAGTTCTGGTTCTGATCGGGCCCTTCTGGGCCCTTTACCAAGGGGGCTAACACCATCTTTTCCCTTTTCCTCCCTTAACTAACCCTACCTGTGCCCAAAGACTTTTTTTCTCCCCCCTTGGTTTTCTCGGTAATTGCCCGGCGCTCAATCTTCCCACCTCAAACGACTTTGGTCCCCCCTTTCCCTTTAGGCGACCCGGTGACCTGGTCCCCCTCTTAAGGTTTCGGGACTGACGTTAGGAATTTCTGCTGGAGTTGATTCTATTCGTTTACCACTTTTTGACCCCTTCCGTTTTCACCCCCCCCCTCTTCCCCCCCCCCCCAATCTCCAGAGGAGGGGACGTCCCCCCCCAGGCCTCTGGACCTCCCTTTCCCCTCAAGGCCTTCTTTTTTTGTCTCCCGGGGACTTTTTGGCGGGCTGGTGAGCGTGTGGGTGGGAAAACGTTAGTCGTATTCGTTTTGATTCCCACCTCGTAGAATATTTGTTTTTTTCCTTCTTGCTTTCCCCTAGTCTCCTAGCCCCCCAAGGGTGCTCCTTGTTCCTCTTTGGGCTTTACCATCCGATGGTTCCCCAGCTTTTTTTTTTTCCCCCCCCCCCTTTTCGGTTACTGTCCCCTCCGCACCCCTTGTCGTTCTTTTGTATTAACATTGGTCACTTAAAAGTTTCCCCCGACGTTCCCACATACTGGACAACCGCTGTTCTTTTTTTTTCCCACCCCGGTTTCCTCCCCGCCTCTGACTTTCCTTTTCCCGGGGAAGGTCCGCCTTTTCCTTTTTCGGACTGAAGGCAAACCCACGCCCATTTTTGCCCCCCCCCCCCCTTTTTTTTTTCATTTACGTCGATTTCGTCTTGACGAACCCACCACCCCCGTGGAAACCCGGGGAATTATTCCTCCCGACCCCAAACCCCCTTAACAAACGTTTGCGAAGACAGTCTGTTGGAACATTGCCCCCCCCTTCCCTCCCCTTAGACACCACAAGGTTCCCCCGTCGGACGTTTTACCCCTTTTTTTACTGACTTTTTTCACTGTCTTTTCCCTGTTCCCTTTCAAACATTTCGTGAATTCCCCACAAGTCGGTTGTTTTTGGAGTTTTTTTCCCTCTTTTTGTTTCAGTCCCTCGACATTCGTCCCCCCCAATCCTTGACCTTCCCCTCCCCCCCTTCTTTTTCCCCGCATTGCTTTTTGAATTATTGCCCACTGTCCTATTTGGTTAACTTCAGGTGTCTCCTTTCTCTCTTAACTTGTCGGGAGTCCCATGCTTACATTATCCTTTTCTTTCCGTGGCACGTTAGCAAAAGTGTCCGGTCGGGCGAGTTAGACATGCCCAATTCAAACTTCACAAAATGAAACACACTTAGGTTGACTTCCCCCTTTTGAAGGCAGTTGGAACGTTCTTTTCTTTTTATTAGTTTTTTTCCCATTTTTCCTATCGGACCCTTTCCTTGCGGTGTCCCCATGGGATTTTCATGGCACTGATAACCTTCCCCCCCCCCATTCCACAATAGTTCCCAAATAGTGTTTAGTTTTTTTAATCTTCTTCGGGTTGGCGTGAATATTCCGAATTTGGACGGATCGTTCAAGAAAAGTCCCTTCTTTCCTTTTCCTCCCCCCCCCCCCCCCCTCTGTTTCCTTCCCGGCCTATTACCTTTTTTTGTTTACGTTTGCAGAATTTGATCCACGGGCTGTGGTCTTCGTTGACGAGGCAAAGGAACGCGGAATTGGTCCGGTCATGACTTCCCCCCCCCCCCCCCCCCGAGTGTTGAACCTTCTTTGTACTGGTTTCAAACCTGTCCCTCACGCTTTTTCTCTCGCCCACTCAAACAAGGACCACAAGGGTGAAATTGCCCTTTTCCCCCCCTCTTACAACCTTTCAAAGGTTCCCCCTTTCGTCAAGTTCTTTTTTTCTACCCGTTTTGCGTTTTGTTGGAAGCAGGTCCCTTTTGCCCCCAGTTCGTTCCGGGCGTTTCTCTTGGGCCGGTGCGCTTGAGCTACCTTTCCGGGGTTCTGGCCCGACCGGTTTTTTCCCTTTTCTGTTGCTTTTTTTTCCCCTTTTGTGACCCCTAGGAGGGTCGGCGGACAGTGGACGTGGGAACCGAAAATCCTTTCCGTTCGTAGTGGCCTTGGCCCAGTTTTCCCCCCCCCCCCCCCCTTTTTTTCATTTTTCCTTTTTGTTATGTGTGCCACCCCACCTTTCCTCCTCCCCCTCCCACGGGATGGCCTTTTTTTTGTTGCACTGTCTGTTCGTGTCCCTTTCACATATTCAGACCCCCGAGCCCCCCCCCCTTTTTTCCCCCCCCCCGTCCATGTTTTTTTCGAGCCCTTCTCCAAGTTTTTTCGTTTGGTGCTGAGATGGATTTTTTTTCCCCCAAACCCTTTTTCTCGAGGATTTTGGAAACGGTTTTTTTCCCCCCCCTCCCCGAAATTCCCATCAGTCCTTTTCCCCTTGGAGTTTGGAGTTTTTTTCTTTTTTTTTTTTTGCGTTACCGCTTGCCTTCCACTGGCCGGATGGACCAGAAGCCCGTTTGGGTACCACTCTCCTCCCCAGGGCCCCTGGTCGGTCCCCCAATTCTGGTTCCCTGCGGCCGCTTTGTACCCCCCCTCCCCGTGCCGCCCTTTGACCTGTCGCATGCCGCGGACCTTTCTTCCCCCCCTTTTCTCACCTTCCTTTTTCTCATGTTTGTGCACGCTTTTTGTGTTTTTCCACCCCCCCCCTCACGGGTGTTCTTATATGTTCGGGATGGACTTTTTTTCCTGATGGCCCCTGCCTTCCTTTTTTGTCTTTTTCTTTAGGTCTTGAGGCCAAGCGAGTTCGAGTGCCCGGTTCAATTTTTTCTGAAAAGTATGTGGGGGGGGTACCCCCCCCCTTTTTATTGAAGCCATGGTCCCGTGCTTTAGAGTGGTTCTGGTTTGGACTGCCTTTTTCTTTTTTCATCCACCCCCATGGAAAGTGATAAAAGTTGCCTTAACATCCCCGTAGGCGACTCCCCCAACATTTTGTTTTTCTCAACCCGCCTCAAGGATCTGGACCCCCTGCGGGGTTTTATCCATCTCCAGGGTAGGGATCCCCCCCTTTTCCCCCGAAACCCCCCTGTCCTATTGTTAAGTGGGTGTTTTCTGTGCCATGGAAACTGTTTTTTCAAACGGGGCACTCGCCGCAAGTCAAGCCAATACGATTTAGACCCCCCTTCCCCCTCCCCCTTCCCCAAGCGAGCCTTCTGCGTCACAGGGTGTTTTCCTGCCCAACTTTCCCCCCCCGGAACCCCTCACGTAAGCGGAACTTTGTGCTTCTAGTCCAGTGGCCCCCTCTAATGTGGACCCCCCCTTCTCCCATTGCACCCCCCCCTCATCCCCCGTTTGATTCCCCCCCCCGTAGGTAACCATTAATGGATTGCAAACTTTCCAAAAAGCAATGATGCTAATATATGTTGATTTCCCCTCTTAATTTTGGTGCGGTGTCTTGGGCTTTTCCCAAACGCTGTGGCGACAGCCCCGCACCCCAACAAACAAGCTTATTATTGTTTTTTCCCCCCTTTTCTTTCTAATCTTTTCTTTTTCCCCCCCCTTCCGATAGTCCTGGCGGCCGGGTGAGGGGGCCCGGGTGGTCCCCCCCCCTCTCCTTAGTCCCGAAACAAGTTTTAGACCATTTGTTGTTCTTCCGCGTTTTGGGTCTTTCACTCCGGAACCTTCGGAAACCTCTTCCCCCCACCCTTGTGCTTTTTTTTCTTTCCCCCGTAACGTTCCCGGCTCCTTCTTTCCTTTTCCCTCGGTTTTTAACAATAAAAAAAAAACCCAAGGGGTGTCGTTGTGTGTTTTTGGTTGTTCTTTGGCGGCGGATGGTTTTCTCTTTGTTTCCCCCCGTTCTTTCTTGTCCCATTTACCGGGTGAAAATTTTACCCCCCCCCTTTTTTAGCCAGGGCGCGTCCCCCCAGTCCCCAGAGATGGTTTGGATCCCCTCTTTCTTTTCATCTGACTCTTGAGTTAGCTTTTTTCTTGATGGGTTGGAACGGGACGTACCCCCCCTTGAGTTTCGATCGAACAGATCAACCCCCCCCCCTTTCCCCGGTGTATACGACCTTTCCACCTTTGCCCAGCAAATCCCATTTGTCTCCTTTTCCGGAGCACCCCCCCACTCCTGCCGCCTTTTCAGGATTCCTTGTCTGGGGACCACAACGAGTTTTTGTCGTTTCCCTTTTCCTTGCTTGCGTAAACCCCCCTAATGAGACCCCCCATTCCTTCTTTCCCCTTATCGCCCTCCGCGTAGTGGCTGGAAATTTTTGCATTTCTTCGACTTTATCGTCGTTGTGGTGTCTGAAGGCCCTCAAGACTCCCCCTTCCGTGACCAAGTTTTGGACCTGGCCTTCCTTTGCCATCTTGCCATCCCTTTCCTTTCCTGTTCCGGGATCCTCACTGCGCTACTCCTTTAGGCTGGAGCTGGTGCTTTCCTTATTGGTCTCTCTTTCCTCTTCCTCGTGGTTTTTGTTCTCATTCTTAACCTCAACGTTTTCTCTTCCCCTTTCTGACCCCGGGGTTCCTTTCCTTGAGATTGGCCGTCGTGAAAACCGTTGGACATACGGCACCCTCTGGCCCAAGTTTTTCTTTGACCCCGACAAATCCTCCTTTTTTTTTCTTCCTGTACCCAAACCCTTGGTCCTGCTGTAATGTTCCGGCGGATGCCACAACAGTCTCACTTCCCTCTCCCAGGTCGTTCTAAGGTCGAACGTACCACTGGTGCTCCACGTGCGCTGAGCATCCAAGGAGGCCTTTTCCCCTGGTTCCTTTCTTTTTTTTCCTTCAGTTTTTCTTCTCTCCCGCCACTGGAACCCCAACCTCCTTCGTTCTGGAGAACACACCCTCCCCTTTCCTCCCTCCATTCGGTCGTTGGGAGTAGGCCTTGTTTTTTTTCGGGGGCCAAATGTAGTCGGAAGTCGTTCGGCCCAAAAGGTCTCCGTGTTTTCTTTTTCCCTTTTTCGGTTTCACATCGTCGAGTTGGCATAGATACCAAGGTTTGTTGGTCTTCTTCCTCCTTTTTAACTTAGCTTTTAACTAGTTTTCATCTACGTTTGCAGCCTTCTATTTTCTTTTCTTTTTTTTCCGTTCAGAGACCTGGTTCTGCTGACGATTTTTATTATTTCTGACAAAACTGTGCCCCTTCCCCTGGACCGAATACTGTGGACCCCCAACGCTTTTTTCACCCGCTTCGTAGGCAAGTTTCCGCGACCCTCCTCCTTGGTCCTCCCGCTTTCCTGGAGGTCCCTTGTACCCCCCCCCCCCCCCCCCCGGCCCCTGCCCAATTGTTTGTGACCTGTTTTTCCCTTTTCGGTCGTAGGGGCGACCACAACTTCCCTTCCTCCCCAGTGTTTACAGTTTCTTATCAAAACTTGTTTTTTCCCCGTCCCCCCGATTTAACCAAGTTGCCCCCACTACCATTTTTTCCCATCTCCCCCCCTTCTGGCCGTCTCCGCATGCCTCTATTTCCCCCAGCGGAGTCGAAAGACCATAATCTTTGCGTCCCAAGGTGTCCGTCTTTTTCTTCTGTAGTCCACGCAGTCCTTCCTTTTACAACTGAAGCCGTCACCTTGAACTTCCAGTTCTGCCCTGCCCCTTTTTTTTTTTTTATTGCACCCCTCCACCACTTTTCCCACCTCCCCTTGTTTTTTTTTGGGGCTCTCTTGATTTCAACCGGGCTCCCATGCCCCTGATCCGGTCGTGTTTAATGGCTTTCCCCCAAAGTTTGTCGTTCGTTTTTTCCTTTTTCCCTGAAGGATTTGTGAATTGCCCACAACGTTTGCGTTCCTTTTTTTCCCCCCCCCCCCCAGGCGGGGGAGTTCTTCTTCGTGGTTTTTCTCTCTTACGTAATCTGCATTATTCATTCCCCAACAGTGCCGGGATCTTTTCCCTTCCCCCCCCTCTTTTTCTTAAGAGGTTTAGTTCAATTGGGCTTAATTGGGAGTCGACGGGACCTTTTTTTTTTTCCCTCTGAGTTTATTGGGTCGTTGAGCCCCCCTCAATTTTTTTTTCGATGAAGTCCTCTTTCGGTCAGATTGATCCAACCGGCCCTGGATTTTCTCCCCAGAGGCCAACCACGATTCCCCCCTTGCGGGTTGGACATACCCTACCCCCCTCCCCCATTTTTCCATCACCCCCCCCCCAGAAGGTTTTGGCCCCCTTTTTCACTTCCCGCCTTCACAGGCAAACCACCTTTGCCTTTTTTTCCGACAGCAACAGTTGCAACCCTTTTCTTGCCACTCATTTTCAACCATTGCGTTGGCGTGTCCCCCAACAGGTCCAGGCGTGGAACCTTTAAGTTTTTTTTCTTTCCATGAGGGGGGTGTGGTGACCTTTTCTTTTGGTCTGGCGTTTTGAAACAGGCGTCCCTGGAGGGTCGTTTGGGAGGCTGCTACCTTTCCCTAAGGCGCTATCCGGGGGCCCGGTTCCCGACAGGGGGCGGAAAAAGGTTCCGGTTTTTGGCCCTCCCAGACCCCTTTTTTCCCACGGTCGGGCGTTTTGATGAGACCAGTTTTTGGCCCTCCCCTTTTTTTCCTTTTCTGGGTCCACCTTTCCCCGTTGTAGTTCCCAATCCCTCGATCTTCCCCCGGCTTCTTCTGGGCAAAACAAACAAAACTCCTTCCCCCCTTCTTACTGGCACCGTCGGAGTCCCCTTGACCTTCTCTTGTATGGCCACATGTTTGCCCCAATCCATCCTTCCTTCCCTCCTCCTTAGTTGTTTGGGACCTTTTCGATATGGATTGGTCCCCCCCCCCCCCCTTTTTTGTTGAGTTGAAGTCCAAGGAAGTTTTGAAATTTTGTGGTCCCCTCCCCTTTCCCTAGGCCCCATTTCCGTGGCGAGAGTGTCGTGTTGGGTTTTCTCTTCGCTTTATCTTTCCCTACGTGACCGGGTGGGAACTTTGCCCCCCTCGAACCTCCCCCACGGTTTCCCCTGTTTTTTAAACCCCCTCTCAGACCCTTCCAGGAAAAAGTAGAGTGACCCAGGTAAACTGTCGAATAGGCCCGGCAGGTACAATGTAGTTCATTTTTTTTCCCCCCCCTCCTTTGAGGTCCTGCACCAACCGAAGGAGCCTCCCCCCCCCGACTGTCCCTCTGTTCACCTGTCCGTGGGCCCTTTCTTGGACCTGGGGACCCGCTTGGGCCCCTTCCCCCCCTTCCTTTTGACTTCGTGTTTCTTTTCAGAGTTTTGACCTTTCCGTTCCTAATTGCCCGTAACTCTTGATTTGGGCCTCCTTTTTTTTTTTTATGGGCAGATTTCCCCCTTTAGCTGGTAGTTTTTGGTCTTCTTTGAATCATTCCCGTTCAATCGCCCGAACGCGGACCGTTCCGGGGTAGAGGGGGCCCAATTGAGGGTTGCCTTTCCCCCCCCCTGACCTCCCTTCCTCCTTTTTTCCTTTTTTTTTATTCAGCGTGCTCCTTTTTCACACCCCGAGAGTAACTTTTTTTAACGTCCAAACAGAGTACTCTTTGTGTCATGGGTTTCGTTGCCCCCATGTCCCCTTTTCCTGGCTTCCTTCTTTTTTCGGGACCTGCAGACCCGAAGAGTCCTCCGCCCCCGATGGGGCAAGCCTTGTTTTCCTTTTCCTTCCGTGACCACCCATTTTGGCCTTTTTCCTTTGACTCGTACTTTTCCTTTTTCCCTTTCTGAGCAAGTGGACATTTCGCCCTCTAACTTCCTTGGCCGTCCCTTGACCCCCGATACCTTTTCCTTCTTTTCCCCCCACAAACAACGGTTTCCCTTTATGGAGTTTGCCCCTCTTTCAAAACCGTGTCAAGAATTGACCCCTCCCATCCATATTATGGGGATTTTTTTGAGTATTTTTTCGTGCGATGGTCATGACCCCCCAACCCCGTTTTCCTTACCTCACTCAGAAACCAACCCAATGACCCCCTTATGCATTTACCCTTTTGCTTTTCTTCTCGTCTCCTGGGGAAATCAGGCGGCCATGTGTTGCTTGTGGCGCGCAGAGGGGTCCGTTTTTTATCCCCCCCCCAATCGAGTATCCCAACCACGTTTTAGATTTTCTCGTCTTCCCTGTATCGCGGTTGGTAGTCATACTCCCCCCCCCCCCCCTCCCACATTCCGCCCCCCCCTTTCTTTTTATTTTTTTTTCTATAGTCACCCTGTTTTTTCTTCCCTTCTTCCTCATCGCGGAATTTGAGGGGGTCCCTCGGATTTTCTTAGATTTTTCCCTTCAATTTGATTTTGGACATGTTGTAACACCCTTCCCTCCCTGATTCTCCCCCTTGGTCTAGCCCCCCCTCCCCCCACTCTTTTCTTTTTTTTGAAACGCTTTAACTGAGAGACTTCCGGTTTCAAGGACCGGGGTCTTCAGTGATGTGACCACACTTTATTTCCTCGGCTTTCACCCCCCCCTTTCACAGAACTTCCCGAGACAAAGCCTTTCCTGATCCCGTACGGATCGTCATCCTTTTTTGTTCCCCCACCCCCCCACTTCCCCGGGGCCGTTACCAAAATCCTCCCTCCCCTTTTGTCCTAGGGTGTAGCCCCTCCTGAAGTAGGTGTTTTTCTTCAGGCTTAGTCACCCCGCCATCTCCCCCTGTCTGCTCCCGTCTCTGCCTCCGATCACTGTTCCATGTTTTCGTCCCTTGCCTTCTATTTTTTTTTTGATCTTGGGCTCGGCACGTTGGCCCTTCCCCTACCCTTGGCCTTCACTGGTCGGTGTTGGCCGTCTTCCCCCCCTGGTGCCAGTTCTTTTCCGCCTGTCCGCGGTCCCTGGACGTCTTTTCCTCCCCTTCTTGGACTTTTTTGTCTGTCTTTTTTTTTCTCATTTTTTTTTTTGCCG
>Ga0179591_1316813_pt1 | contig 11030 bp, 17 predicted proteins | sample CZOMad2_1_08_16f_FD_182891 | JGI IMG/M metagenome (GOLD analysis project Ga0179591, IMG submission 182891) | Vadose zone soil fungal communities from Angelo Coast Range Reserve, California, USA - CZOMad2_1_08_16fungal (PacBio error correction) | ecosystem: Environmental > Terrestrial > Soil >... | reverse complement strand
TTCTTTTTCCCCCCCCTCTTTTTTCGTCTCGTTTTTAATATTCCGCATAGTTTCTTCGTTCAAGTTGAGGGAAACCTTTCCCCCCCCCCCTCTTAGGATCCGGTGGTTAACCCCTTTTTTTTTACCAGGAGGGAATTCGTCCTCTTTCTTTTTTTTCTAATGATAAAGTGGCCTATCTTCTTTGTTTTGGTCTTCTTTTACAGGTTTCTTCTCAGAATCTTCCTCCCATGGTTATTACCCCATTCCCCCTCCTTTTTCTTCTCCCTTCTTTTTTCAAAACAAATCCCCTCTCCAAACATAATCGACTCCTTTAGTTTTGTCCATTGATTTCCTTGTGGTATTTTTTTCCTCATATTGAGGCTTCCGTGCCTTTGCAGCCCGTTTGTTTTCATAGAAGTAAACGTTCCCTCTTTTTGTCAACCCTTTCTGTCACGATAGGTCCCCCCAAATTTTTCTGCCTTAATTTGATGTCCCCTCCATCATTTGAATCCATCAGGAAATTTGGTTCCCCCCCCCCTTTTAATATACTGTATTTCTCCCTCCTCCTCCACCAGGAATTTACCCCCCTTGTCGGATTTACTCTTTTTGTGACCCCTTTTCCTTTCTTATTATTACCCTGAAGTTCCCCCATCTTTACGCTGTTGCCCCATTGTTAGGAAGATCCTCCCCCCTGCAACGGCCCCCCTTTCCTCCCCCCGTTCGCGTTTTTCCCCAGGAGAAGCCACCCCCACTCTTTTTTCCCCCCTTCGGTAAGCATCTGGAAAGTCGTTTTTTTGAAGAACCGTTACATACCCTTCCCCCCCCCCCCACCTTCAATTCCCCCCTCTTTTTCCAAACAGCTGTTGTGCTTTTCCTTTTCTCTCTTGTGCAGTCTTTTTTCGCCCCCAGATTGCGCGCCATTTTAAGCACCAGTTTCCCCCCCTTCTTGAACCTGTGCGTGACTTTTTTTCTTCTCGTCTTAACTGTATAGCCGCCATCAGCAATAGTCCTTCTTCCATCGCGAGGCGCTACTCCATTTGTCTTATTTTTTTTCCCATCTGGTGATACGACTTTTTCTTTGGTCGAAGTGTGGCTCTCTTTGGTAAGCGTTCTTTCTTACACCGTCGTCAAGTACTTCCTTTAAGTAATCACTTAATGATTTCCCCCTTTTTTCTGTCCCTCCTCTCAATGTTTCTTCAGCGAATTCATCATTAAACCCCCCTCCTCCCCCCCTCTGGGATTCTCATGTACATTTTCTTTTTCCCCCCGAGTGAATGCCTTTCCCCCCCCATTAAATTTTCCTTCCCTTTGGTTCGCCAGCATATGCTTTTTTTCCCCCATAGTCCATCCTCTCCGACCCTGCGCAAAACTCCTTTTTGTAGTTAGGAAACTTTCCTTTTTTCCTTCCATCACATTCTTGTTTGTTGCCATACGCCCCCCTCTTCCCCCCATCCTTTTGTTTCTGCCCTTAATTGACCCTTAACATAAAACCACTCCCTGGCGCGCTTTAGGGTTATCCCCCCCAACGCGTGCCTCTTGTTATTCTGTAAGATTCCTTCACTTTTTCCACCCCAGAATTTGTCACTTTGTTTCACACATCAAGGGTAGCATCGGAACCTCTTAATTGATTGGCGGCTTGCATTTGCCCAGTGCCACAATTCTTCCCCCCTCTCATTCTTTCACTATCTTTTTTTCTTCCCTTTTCCCACCCCAGAGTCATAAGCCTTACATATTGGCCCTCTTCACCCTTCATTCAAGTGACACCCCCCGGAAGACGTACATTAATTTTTGGTTCTCCCCCTCCCGCGTTCGCTGATCTTCTTCCCTTCCATTTTTCGCTTTCCCCTTCCCTCGTGCGGAACTGTTTCACAAACCCCCCATGTAAGTTCTACTTTGGTACATGCACATCCCTTCCAATTATACTAAAGCCCTTCCCTTAGTTGAGTATCCTTCCTCCCCTATAGTGAAGAATTGTAGAAGCCCCCCCCTTTGCACGGAATTCCGATGCCTGAAATCAATTAATGGACCAATTCGCGACCTGCCTTCTGATTATTGCCACTTTGCCTCTTCTCCTTTTTGCAAGAAGTTTCCTTCTCATAAAAAGATCTTGCTTCTAACTTACTAATAGTCGCCAAATTCTGGAATGCTATTTTTTTCGTTCCAAATACAGCCTCTCCCCCCATTCTGTCCATATCTTCTTTTTTTTCACACTTATTCAAATGCGATCTTTTTTTTCTCCCTCTAACAAAATTTCCAACTTCCTTTCCCTCAACAAAAACTAGCCTCTTCCAGTGGTGTGATTATTATGGATCTTTCTCACATCCAATATGCTGGCGAAACCCCCCTTACCAATTAGAAATTTTTGTTACCCTTCATTTCATCGTTTACTTTCTGCTGATTCCCTTTCTTAAGAAGAAATACCCCTTTTCTTTCCCTTATTATTTGTTTCCTTTTTCCCTGAAGAGAACTTTTTCTTTTCTGACGGACTTAACTTTTAATCTTCCGTGCTTAATTTTCCGCTTGGCTGTTATTCCTATCTTCTCCCTTTCCTCACTGATTTAACCCCCTATGAACACGGTATTCCTTTCTCCCCTAGGTGTCAAACACTGCCTCTCGGCACAATGGAAGTATCGCCAGGCCGCGGATATTCCTACAAAGGCGGTGCCTTTTTTCCTTCTCTGTGAGGCGTTCCTTCTAGTCTATCAGCAGAGTTAGTACATTCACGCCAAATACGTTCAAGAAGAAGGCCCCCCCATCATTATTCGTTTGCTCCCCAATCTGGTTTCTTTCTTCTGCCACAATATTCACTTTTTTTTTTCCAACAGGTTTGGGCACCCCATGGACCTATGTTAATGTTTGGTGGAAGAAAGTTTGTTTCCCCCATTAAAAGCGTCCCCCTCTTCTTACCGAATGGCCCCCTTCTCATTAATTGTTCATCGTCTCCGAAAAACTTTGTTTATAAGAATATCTTTTCCCAAGTTGGGACCACCATCCACTCTGTAATACTTCCCCTTTCCCTAATCCTGACTTTTTTCGTCACCCGAAACTTCATTCCCCTTCGACAAAGCGATTTCTTCTGGTGAGGATGCTCTCTCCACAATAGAGGATCCCCCCCCCTTTTTTAATAGTGAACCCCCCCCCCCTTTTGTGAAGTTCCATCTGTTCAAAATTCATTCGATGTTCCCCCTGAAGCAGATGTTTTTTTTTTCCTTTTTTTCTGTTGCCCTTTCTCTGTGTAAGGTTTGACCCCCTTCTGGATATAAACCTTGTCATTAATTCGTTGATGCTGCAAATTCCCCTGCCTGCCAAGCCTCCCCCCTCTTTTTTCAAACGGCAACAATTTCCCCCCCACAATTACCACCCCTGACAATTTAATGGACCTCAATACCTCCCTCGCCGGAGAGCTGGTATTTGTTTTTTTCCCCCCTCGCATTAAAACCCTCGATCCTCAAAATGGGGGAAGTTCTTTGAAGAAAAAACTGACATAAGCAGAAACTGTCTAGAAAAAACTTTTTTCCTCCTCTTCTCATAGAATTCTCCCCCCCCTCCTCTCTTCAATGTTGAGGAGGTTCCTCGTACTTCCCTTTTTTTTCCCCAAAGATAATACGATTTTTTGATCCCACCTTGACGATATTATTATTCTCCATAGTGACGGAAATTACCCCACGTCTCCCTTCCCCCCCACAGCCGCTTTGCTACATATTCTCCTGAGAGAGATATTTAGCAACATCTTTTTCTTTGGGTAAAATTTCCGCAATTTCTGTCTCCCCCCTGCCCTAAGATCTTTAAAGTGTGAGGAACCTAATGGTTTAAATTTACTTACGCGCCCCCTTTCCTCTTTTATCACTTAATTCTGGTCTTTCCTTCTTCTTTTTTGACTTCTGTCTGTCCTCTTGTCCTTTTTTCTCCCTTCAACCTGTTTGATTCCAAAAGTTTTTTAGATTTTACTCTCGGTTTTCCCCCCAATACACAGTCTTCCCTTCCCCTCTAATAGATGAAGTTTATTTGTACATTGATTTAATGTGGAATTTTTTCTGCTAATGATTGAGGATTTTCTGGAATGGGAATTTGTCCCTCATGAAAAGTGTTGCCTTATGATATCCCTTCCTTTTTTACATTACCCTGCCTTCCGATAGGTCACACTTCAAACAAACTTATAAAACCCTTTTGATGAAGTATCTCCCCCCCTCCCTCCAATTTGAACATCCTTTTTCCCCCCCACTTGTCCATCCCTTCCCCTTTTTGATATCCCTCCCCTTGTTTTCCCTCGAGAATGAATAAACCCCCTACAAAATTTCAAGTCCCCCCCCTCTTCGACTTCTATTTTAGGGTGAACTCCTTTTTTTCTTTTCGGATATTATGAGTATTGCATGCTTACATCTTTCCCCTTCCCTTGTAGGAATCTTTCCGATGATTCTCTTTCCCCCTGAACAAATTTTTCCCCTTAGCTTTACGAATGTTCCACTTCCGGCAATACACAATGTGGATTCCTTCTGGTAATCATCTTTCCCCCTTTCCTGTCCTGTGAATAACTTTTCCCCCCTCCCCAAACATTAAACATCTCCCTTCCCCCCGCTGTGTGCCTGCTCGCCGACATGAATATGTGCCCCCCCAGACCACCTTGCTTCCCCCCCCTCCTAATGATGTTCCCCTCAACTAATGTGTCCTGCTTCTTTTCCCTCTTTTGTCATAACTATGCTGATAGTCCCTGTTTACAGTATGAAAGACTCAGCCCCCTTTCTTTGTAGGAATATCGCGCCTTGCCCTTTCTCCCCCTTCTTTTTTCCTGGCTTCAGTGTTGGCTCATGGTGCCCCTAAAGTGAGGAATCTGTCGAAGTTTGTAGACCCCCCTCTTGTTTTAATCTTTTTTTTCTCCTTAAGGAAACATGCCAGCTCTCATAATTGTAATCACCTCAGATAATTGTTAATGTCCCGCGCCGCATTTTTTTTTCTCTCCTTTCATCATTACCCCCCCTCCCCCCCCAATCTGGTTCCTCCCTTTTCCCATTTTCTTTATAAGAACATTAACCCCGTACCAACCTTTCCTTCCTTTACTTTTGTTTTCGCCCCCCTCCTCTTTCCCTTCCCCCATAGTAACTAATAATAACTCTTCCTGGTCCTCTTTTTTCTTATTCCCTTATATTTTGTTAGATGTTCTTCGCATTTTGAATAATGTGGTTCAATAGATCCCCCCATCTGACATACTGTGGTAGCATCTCCCTCCCTTAAACATTACCCACTGCTTCCCCCTCCTGAGCGTTTAGGTTCTTCGGGTAACAATGATCTTTTTCTTATCCTTCCCACCTTTGTGCTCACCCTTCCCCCTTGCAATAAATCTTTCCTGGTAATATCAGGTCTCTCCATTCTTGTCTTTGCGGCTTGCACTCGGAATTACAGTTTTTTTCTGTATACGAGTCTTCACTATCTGTGCTTTTTTTTTTCTCCTCTTACTCCCCCAATCATCCTCTTTTCTTTTGCAAGCTAAATGCCTTCAGTGCATACCCTTCCCCCCCAATAGACTTACATCCTTTTTTGTAAATCGCAATCTTATCCCTTGATCTCTTCTTTTCATCATCTTTTTTTTTTGTCTGCGCAGCTCCAGCGAAAGTCCCTTTCTTCTCAAAACACAATGATGTAAGTCTACTTTTCCTCCTTCCCTTGAATGGTAGCTTGCCATTTATAAGTCAGATTATGTCCTATGGTGAGTCCGTGAAGAATCTGGAGAAGAAACCTTTTTTTCCCTTTCATTGTGGCCACTGTTCCTTTTCCCCCTCTTTTCTTCCGCAAAATCAATTAATGGACCCCTCCGATGTAACTATTGTCTGCAAGTACAAATTCTGTCGCATGTGAGCAAGACCCCCCAAGATCATGTTAACGCGTTGTTCCCCCTTCCACCTAAAGCGCCTCCCCCCTTTTTGTTTGTAGTTAAAGTTTTTCTGCGACAAAAGGTTTATACATTTTTCTTATGAAAACACCTTCTTTTTTTTATGGAATCTAACCCCTTCACTTTTTTCCTTAAAGTCCCCCACAACATCTTCCCTGGGATGGCTCCTCCCTTCTCTGGTTGAGATTCAATATGTCTTTCCCCCCCAAGTAAACCTCCCTTTGTTGGTACTTTTCCTTCTTTCATGGTCATTGCTGATAAATTTCCCCCTCTTTTAAGATCCACACATACCCAGATGGCGTTCTTTAATGATGAATTCGCTTCCTCCCCTTTCTCGATTGATTCTTCTGCTTACATTTACATCCCTTTTTCCTTCACGTATGATCCCGGGCATGTTACTTACCTTAACGATTTTACCCCTTTTTTCCTTCACAAACTCTCTCCTTCCCAAACTTCGTATCACCTTCTCCCCCCTTCCTTTACGCTCAAAATGGACTCCGCCCTGCATGATCATACAACGGAGGAAGTGGTCCTTTAAGAACAGCGAGGTTCTCCTCCCCCTTCTTCCCCCTTCGCAACCTTTCCCCCTTCTTTTTTCAATTAAGTTTCTGGTGCGGTACCCCTGTCGTTGCAATCTGTGGTATTTTACCCTCTGCACAATACAAGGTCGAGCGCTCACTTTTTCCCCCCCCGAATGGAAGATGTTTACTTTTTTTCCTCTATGAAATGTTATTCCCTCCCCCTCTTTTTTATGAGAACGAATGGTTTTTCCCCCCAATGGTGGATTATTGTTTCCATTCGTAAACGTAACTTGAAGGACTTTAATTAGCCCATTCTTTTCTCCTTTTCTAAAAGTGGCTCTAATCATGCAATACTTTCTTTAAGTTATGGCTTGAATTCCTTCCCCGCCAATATCCATTAATTCTTCCCCATTTTAGTTAATTCATGTGAGGATTATCTTTCCCCCCCCACCGAGGCTCTTTCCAATAGTGAACCCCCTTCCTTTTTTTAAGTTCAGCCTCCCTGCTTCGATGTAGATAATCACTTGTAGAAGTTGGTTTGGTCCCCCTCCGGACGCCTCTTTGTTGACAAACCCGGCTGATCTTTCTGGCAACAACACGATTTTTCTGCCCCAGCCTTATGCCAACGCCTTCCCCACCCCTTGCCAGCAACATACCCCTTTCCCCCCTTCTCCACTAAAATTTCCCCCCTCAGCGCCGGATGCTGGTAGTGGTGTTTTCTTTTTCTTAAATCTCGAAGAGATTCTACCTGGGGACGGAAACAGTTTCAAGGAAGAAGATGTATTTATCCCCCCCCCGACCGAAGCCCCCCCTTCTTCCTTCAATTAGAAATTAGAACCAGAATTAATTCTCCATGTTGAGGATGTTCCCGTTGAACTTTTAAACAAAGTATCCTACTCCCCAAACTTGAACGAATTATTACGTTTCCCTTCCCCTTTTCCGGAATTATTCCCCCCCCGTTTTCCCTCTTCCAAGAAGATGTTGCTAAATCTCTTTTGTTGTTGATGATATATTTAGCCAACAGCTTATTGCGCTTTCTAAGTCAGAATATTTATGCTCCCCCCCCCCCTTCCCCCCTTTCCCCCCCTTGAGGAACCCCCCCCTTTTCCCCCCCTCCTTTTGTAAATAAAAGTTCCTCCTTTCCCCCCTTTACCCTTTCTTTCTGTCTATCACTGAATTCTGCGTTCGAAGGATTTTTCTTGCTGGGAAGGTTATTCTAAATCTCCTCCTTTTTTCACCTTCAATTTTTTTTATCATTTATTCGTCCATTCCCAACAAAACTAACCGCGGTCGACCCTCAAACATTCATCGAAGAATTTATTGATCCTTTTCATGGTGGTCCCTTTCCCCCTTTCTTTTGCCCCCCCTTTCTGGTTGCCTTTTGCCCTTATCAACGTGTTGTTTCCTATCCCCCCCTGTTCTTTTCTTCGGGTGTCAACCCCTTCTTTTCCGATAGGTTCCCACTAACACACCTTGCGTCAATTTGATGCTCCCCTCCCTTCCCTTCCCCCCTTGAACAGCTTTCCTTTTTTCCCATTGTGCCAGGAATTTCCCCCCTATGTTGATTCTCTTTCTTCGTCGATACCCCTCATACAAAAATTACCCCCCTTCCCCCCATCGCTTGTTCTCTCCTTTTTCTGGGGTGTATATAAGCCATTAACTTCAGGAAGTAATGCCTTTCTTCCCGTCCAACTTGTAGGAAGATGCCTGTTCAGTTTCAACTGCCCAACTTTCTCAAGTTAGCTTTCTTCCTGAATCACCTTTGGATCCCTCTTTTCATCATCTTTCCCTCCCCCCGCTGGAAATAACATTTCCATTTACCCCACATTAAACAATTCCTTCGTGTCCAACGTGTTGTGCGAATATTGTGCAGCATTTTTCCCCCCCCCCAGATGCGCGCCCCTTTTTTTTTCCTGGAAAAAGCACCTTTTCCTCTTCTTGAATGTCCCCTTTGCGTGCCCTGGTAAACCTCTGCTGATGTAGACTATTAGACGCCTCTCCTCCCCCTTTCCCCTTGGAATAATCGCGCCTGGCGATTCCTGCCCTTTTTTGTCCAACATCTGTTCTATTGAGGGAATAACGGGTTCTTTCTGTAATCGTCGTAATTTTCTTTCCTTCCCCGTCCCATTGTTCCCCCCCTCATAATGTAAAGTAATCCTCTAAAATGTTAATGGCTTCCTCATCCAGCGCGAAAATTTTCTTCTTTCATCATTAACCAACCTTTACGCCATCTTTTTCTTTCTCTTCCTCTTTTTTCTTTACGCACTCAAGAACTTTCAATGCATGATCCCAACCATTTCTACTTGTCCTTGTTACTTTTGTTCGCCCCCCTTCTCTACCCCATCGTCAATAACCCCCGCCTCCACCACTACGGTTCCGACTTTTTTTTGCTTTAGTAACTTTATTTTGTTCCCGATGCATTGGAAGAATTGTTTCCCCTCCCCCCCGACTGGACAATCATTGTTCTTCCTTTCTTTCCTTTAACATACCAAACCACACCCCTTTTGCCCCGCTTTTTAGGTTTTTAGCTCCCCCAACAACGCGGTCCTCTGTAAATCCTCAACTTCCTTCTTTTCCGATCTTGTCCCTCCCCCCAAGAGTTACATCGGATCCCCTTTTTTTTTTTTTTGGCTCCGAAGGTACATTAATGATTTGACGGCTTTTTCCCAATTAGACCAAAAACTTTTCTTTCCCGTTCCCCTACTTCTTTTTTTTTGCTTCTGTCTTCTTCTTTCATAATCTTCGTTAGTATCCCACGCTACAATTCGTCCGTTTTACTGTCCAGTGATGTAACCAAAGTGACATTGTGTTTTGAAACAAGTTCCGCCCCTTTCCCTTTCCGCTTCTCTCTCTCTTTCCTCCTCCCTTTCTAGAGATCAGCGAAAGCCTTGTCCTTTTTTTCCCCCACCACACGATTTAAGGTCCTTTTACATGCATTCTTCATTTATTGCACTGAAGAATGTCCCCCGAAGAGTTATGAATATGGTGAGCCCTCCCCCCCCGACTCTATTGAAATCCTCTCCCCCTTCTTTGTCCTAATTGTGGCACTTCCCCCATCAATTCTCCCATTCGGACTGTTTAATGCGATGTAACTTTCTCAATTCGCCGCAATGTGAGCAACCTTTTTTTCCCTCCTTACAGAATTCCCCTCATTGGTTACACGACGTTGTTGTCGTTCCCTCTTCGCGCCAAATTCTGGAATGTTTTATTGGGGTTGGTATGTTAAAGTACAAAAGGATTTTCTTTCTTTGGTCGTTTCCCCCTTCCATGCGATCGACTTTCCTCCCCCCCAGATACCTTACTACAGAACAACAAGCTTTTTTTCAAGTGTAGTGATTATTAGTACTCTTTTTTTTCTCTACTCACAATTTATCCCCACAACCAATTACCGTAACCCCAATTAGAAATTTTCCCCTGCTTCTTGAATGATCAAAACCTTCCCTTCTTTTCCTCTAAATAACCTTTTCTTCCCCTTATGAATTCGCTTCTTTCAAATGCTCTTTTATTATGAATGGCCATTAAGTGATTACACTCTTTCCCCTTTTCCTTACGAATCTTTTCCCCTCCTTGAAAGATTTCCCCCCAACCCTCGACCCGTATTCCTCAACTCTTTGTTGTAACAATGAAGAATTCCGTCCCTTTTTTTTCTCCTCGCCAGGCGCGATTATCTCCCCCTTTTTTAAGGAATTGTGAGGCGTTTTTTAGTCTATCCTCTTTATCATTCACGCCAACAGGTTTTCCTTTCCTTGGTGCGTCCCCCCTTCCTTTGCGCGCAATCTTTTTTTTTCTTCCCCCATGCTGCACATATTTTCTCGATCAGGCCACCCCCTTTTTTGCACGACTGGAAGATGGTGAAGAATATTATGGAAATCTCGGTTTCCCCCGAAGTTAAAGATTCTTTTTTACAAAAGAATCACAGGTTTTTTTTTTGATTCATTAATTTAACTTGAATTTCCCTTTCTTGACTTCCTCCTTTCATACAAGTTGGGCACCCCCTGTCCCCCCCTCCCCACTCAGGTAATCATCTGAAGGTATGGCTTCCTCCGAAAATATTCCATTCCTCCCCTCTCGTTTCCTGGATACTTTTTCCTTCCTGATCGAGAGAACCCCCTTTTTCCCCCCCCACCCACCCGCTATTTCATTAGAACCACTTTTTGAAGTTCATCGGTTCTTTTTTTGCCCTCTTCTATAATCATACCTTCTCTTTGTAGAAGTTGGTCTTTTTTCCCGCGCTGGTCCCCCACGGCTGGCTCCTCCTATGAAACAACCCTTTTTTTTTGCTTGTCCCCTTCCCCTGCACCGACCTCAAGATTGAGGTACAAAGGTGGCAGCACACACCATTACCACACCCCCCGAAAATCCTTTTTTCCCCTCCCCTTCCCCTTCTTCTCCTTCCCTTTCCTGGTAGTGGTGGTGGCTTTCCCTTTTCTCCGAAGACGCACACCTGTGGGTAGACCCTTTCTCCTTGAAGAAGATTATTAGATTTTCCCTTCCCGACACGCACCCCCCCCCCTCCTTTCTTAGAATAGAACCAGAATTTTCCTTGGAGTCCTCGTAAGGAAAGTTTAACCCCCTGTCAGCTTTTCTCACTTGCCCCCGCTTCTTAGCAGAAAGATGCGGACTTCCTGCCGCGGCCCTCCGTTGAA
>Ga0179591_1369465_pt1 | contig 11031 bp, 8 predicted proteins | sample CZOMad2_1_08_16f_FD_182891 | JGI IMG/M metagenome (GOLD analysis project Ga0179591, IMG submission 182891) | Vadose zone soil fungal communities from Angelo Coast Range Reserve, California, USA - CZOMad2_1_08_16fungal (PacBio error correction) | ecosystem: Environmental > Terrestrial > Soil >... | reverse complement strand
AAGGGTCGCTAGGAGACGGGCGAGGCATGACGTTTGTTCTTTGATATGGTTTGGCCCCTCCTTCCCCCTCTCGCCCAGAGTTGCTTAGGGTTTATCCTGGTCATCTCCCCCGTCATCTGTGTTTTTAATTTATGCTTTTGCTAGTCGAAGATGATCGCCGATCTGAGTGGCAAGGCCATCTTCAGTTTCCCGTGTACGAAGTCGCCCACGTTTCCAGTCTTCTCCCCTTTGGGTTGCTTTTATCGACAATTTTCCTCCGCTTACCCCTTCTTAGGGTCTCGGCGGCAACTTGCGACGCAGTGGTTCCGTCGATCCTTAAAGCTACTCTCTTAGTACCGGGTCTCGGTGACTCCCCGATGCTTTCTATTTGCTTACTGTCATCTTTTCTTCCCGAGCTCAGCTAGTTTTTAGAGAGTGTTGAGGAGCGGCGCGAAATTCTCGTTTTCCCTCTTCGCCATGTGGCTTTCCCACCGCTGTTTTTCTCGACTCATCTTCCTCTATGACTAGTGAGCGGGATCTGGTAGCTATAGGCCTTGGATCAACCCGCCTCTTCTTTATCTTTTTGAGGGGGTGGTTTTACCTCTTTTAAGTCCGCCTCTTTTGAACTTATTAGCACCGATGATTTTCTTTTTTGGAATTTTTTTGAAGAGCCCTTTGCTCTTCGGTTCATGATGTTCTGGTCTGATCACCACTCTCTAGCGTCTTTTACTCCCATAGTCATCAGGTGACCGACGATGCTCATGGGTTGCGGATATGCCGCGAAGGTCAGCCTTGAGAGGGCTGCTTTCTGCTTTTTATCGTGGTGGTTATGCTTCGGTGCGCTCTCCCTCCCTTTTTCTTTCTTTCCCTTCGTCCCACTTCGCTACATCGTCTCTTTTCTGTGGCTCTCCTAACCCAGAAGGGTGCTAGACTTTCTCGTCACTTCTCCGTGCCGCATTTTCACTGTATCTTTTCCCTTTTTTTCGTCCGAATTTCCGCCCTACTTCCAATTCCTTTCCTCTCTCATCGGGGTTCATCGCGGCGAATTTGATGTCGCCGGACGTGATGCGTTTTTTAGCCTCAACATTTCCTTCCAGCCCTCCGCCTCTTTCTGACGGTCACGACGGTCCCTGGCCGGTCCGGCTCTCCTCCCCCTTCTTGTCGTCAACCCTCGATCGACCTTCCGCGGAAATCCTCTCCTTGCCGGCCCGAGACCCTTCTGGGAATTTTCCGTGTCTTGGCGGATCGTCTTTTCCTCACGGCATGAATCCTTTTTACCGACCCTTTTCCTCAATCCCCCTCGGTCCCCTCCACTATAGCTTGCACAAAGGGTATTACGTATGCCTGCCGTTAGTTGACTCTCTCCTGAGTACGATCTCGCCCCTCGCTCTTTTGTGGCCTGGCTTGACGGCGCATCAATCATACCCTCTTTCTCTGTTCTTTCCCTTCATCTCCTTATTTCTCGTGCGTCGGATACGTTTTTGCGAGAGTGAGCCCCGTAAAAGCAATCCATCGCTCCGTGGAGGCCGCTTCGTCTACCCTTTCCTCGCCCTGCCCTACCTTTACGGAAGAAGTCGCCCTATTTTGATCCTCTTTCTTACATTTTCGCCGAATGGGTGCGGCGCACCTAGATCCTTCAGACTTCTGCGCTCGTCCCCGGAGAGTGGTGGTGACCGCTATTGCGCTCTGTTCCTCAGGGTATTTCAAGAAAACCTCCCTACTCTTTTTTTCCCCCGGCGTTTTTCCGCTTGCTTGGAGGGGTTCTGCTGCCCCCCCAATATCGGTACAGCTGCCTGGTATTATGAGCTCAGATTCTAGCTTTTCTTATCTACTGGCCAAACCTCTATAGTCCTCCTTTTTCCTGTCTCCATCGGCTCGTCCCGCTTTTCCCCGTTTAAACAAGAGAAGTCGATTACAGGTTCCCCAACCTCCGTTGAAGCCGTCTTCACAGTCTTTTCGTCTTCCCTCCCGCTCTTTATCGGTAAGTCAGTAACTACTTCAGGCCAAATTAACGAAGGATGTGATCATGAGATCCCTCTTGTCCTCGTTGCGGATTTCGACCCCCCCTTTCTTCTTATTTTCGCTCCCTGAAGACCCCTGTAGGCCACCAGGACCCACAAATCTTTTTCAATCACTTGATTCAGTTGGCCACGCAGCTTGTCCCCCATTCGTTTTTGTCGTAAGACCATTCAGATGATGCCCTTTTCTCACCCCTCCCCCTTCCTTTCACTGATTCCCTTTTTTTCCTCCCGCATAACCACCCAGTTCACGATCTTCTCCTGACTTCACCAAGAAAAGAGAGAGAAAGTTGTCGGCTAAGCCTTCCCCCCACCCAGGCGTTGCACCCTAATTCGACGCTTTCCTCTCTCACGCTTTTCTTTCCTTTTGCCTTCTCTTTGGACGGGTCTCTTTCACCCCCAGCCCGAGCGGGTTTGATTGAGCCACCGGCCAACCCCGCCCACCCTACCTCTGCTCTGACGCAGACTTCGATTTTCCTTCTTTCTCGACCCTGTGCCTGGATCCAGTAGAGGCCCCAGTACTATTTTCTGCGCGACCATGCTGAGTTACTTCCGCCACTTACACACATTAGTTGTGGGGTCTTCTTCCTCCTTTACTTCGGCTGCCGATCACGAACTCCGTTTCCCTTTCTTCTCCTCTTCTGTTTTTCTTTTTTTAATATTGACAGATCCCTATCTTCCACACCCATCTTGCGCTCATCAGGTACCGCCTGCTTTGTACGCCTCCGCCATCACTTTATTTCTCCCCAGTCCTTCCTGCGTCTGCTTATCTATCGCCTTGTACGCCCAAGATAGGTTTTTGCGTCGGGCGTCTTTTTTCCAAGTTCGTTCTCTTTTTTTTGTGGATCCGGCAGAAATTAAGCCTTTTTTTGCGGCTTTTTTCCTCGCCATCCCGACTGCAGTTGTATGTCTTCCTTATTATCATACAGTACTATGTTCTATCCGACAAACTGCATAGTTTTGTTCATTCACCCTCACCGCTTCAGCATGGACTCTTCCGTTCCCCCTTTTGTTTGGCTTTCTCCCCCGACTCCGGATGAGCATGCGTCCCAGACTTTAATTCACTCCATTGTGTTCTCCTCTGTCGCTTCGAGAGCGCTCCCAGTGGCTCCTTTTATTGCCTGCCTCCCGTCCTCCCAGTAGTGCCGGTTTCTTTTCCAGACTCTGTGCGACGCAGGCCTTTTCCTCGACCCAGCATCGTCTCCTTCATTAATCATTTGCCGTTTCCCTCCCCTGATCACAATCGTCTGGTTGCATCCCTGCCCGTTCCCCCTCCCCTTGACCCCTGCCTTGTTTAAGAACTTTTGCCATCCAATTGCACATCAAGTTACGTCTCGTATCTGACCTGTTAGTCATAAAGAGCTTTTCACCCGCTCGATTCCCACTGGCACCCCCCTCCTTATCTTTTCCTTAAGTTTTTTTCAAGCGGCCTTTCGAAACGCGTTTTCCTAAGATTGGTTTTGACGTTTTTTTTTTTTTCCCCTGTCCCATAACCTATTTTTCACTTTCGTGCTAATCCTTGCCACACTGATTGCCGTGGTTGCGGCGTTCCGACGGCGCCCCGTTTTTTTTTAAGTTCTCGCCCATAACTCTGTCTAAAGTACCCCCCTTCGGCCCCCCCTTCCCTTCCCCTTCCTTACGTGCCCCTCCTCCTCGCCCAAGGCTCAAAAATCCTTCTTCCTCCTCCGTTGTTGTTTGATGATCTCTTGTTTCCCTTGGCGCTGCTTCGATACGAGGCGTCTCTCCTCTTCCGGTTGTCCTTTTGGGATTTCTCCATCCCTCTGGGATGCCCCGCTCCGCTCACTTATCTCTTCTGTTTCTATCGCCGCACCCCGTCTCCTCTTTTTCTTCCCGTTCTGCGCGTAAATGCTCCCCCCCGGGTTTTCAGTGCGTCCTCCCAATTCTTGCCACTGTTTTCGACCACCCGGAACTGACTTCCCTGCCCCCCCTCTTCCCGCTTTAGGTTTACATGCTCATGCCTATATCTTGTAGGATGACGCCAGGGTCAGCAGTCCCTTCCTCTCTGCGTACGATTCAATTCGCTCTCCGTCTTCTTTTTTCGAGGTTCCTTAGAACCCGCAAATCTTTTAGAGCGTTAGGGATGCGGTGACCCGTTTTTTCACGTTTTCACGAACGTGTTTTTTTTTTTTTTTTTTATTGTCCCCCCCTCTTTTTTTGCTTTCTTTCCCAGTTTAGAAGATGTGGTCTTCTGTTCGTATTCGATGGGCTCGCGTTATGTCCCCGAAAGTTCTAGCCGTCCTTCTTCTAGGTCCCTCCGACTGATCTCTTTGTCCCCGTTTGTGTTCCCCTAATGCCACTTCGTCTCTTCGTCCGCGACTATTCGCGCTGTCCCAAGGTGAATTTCGTGGTGAGATTTTCATCCTGCTGGATCCCTCGTTCATGCAGAGGTCTCAATTTTTCTCTTTTCTCCAGCTTTTTAATCATTCCCTGCGCGTTACACTTTGCAAAGCTTGGTTTGGCCATTATTGTTCCTCTCTTTCATAATACGCCCTGAACATAGATGTTTTGTTGGGTGGGGTTTGGGGGCTGAATTTTTTCTTTCTTTCTCCTCCTTCCGACGTTCCAACGAGCTCATCGTGATATTTCCTTCTCGCTTGGACGTCAACAATCTTATTAGCGTCTCCACTAGCGAACCATCGTCCCCTTATGTCCACTTCTCCCGACGGCACGGCCTCTTTGGTTTTGGCATCTGATCAGTCCGAACTATCCATCTCGGGGAGATCTTTTCTGGTCCTATGTCTGTATAAGCGTGCAATTCTTTCCTCATGGATGAGCTCACTCCCCCTTTTTTTTCTTCGATGCCGCCTTCTCTGAATGCCCCCTGCCGACGGCGGATACGTTTGAATCCGTTTCGTTAGAGGCAGACTGGCCCACGTCAATGTGCTGCCAGCCCCTTTCCTCATGCAGTGTCTTGAGTTACTCTTAGGGCGTAAAACTGGTTGGTCTGACTATTATCGGCCTTTCTAGGGCGATTTCACCTCCGTCCTTTCTCGCATCCGAACATCGATCTTTCGTACCCTCTTCTTTTCTTTCTGTAACGGGTTTAGCGCACTTTTAAGGTGGTTCTACCTCCGTACGCTAGGCAGAGGTGTTTCATCCAACCGTTACACTTCTTCTAACCCTTCCCCCGGTCGAGAAAACGTTTTTCTTCCCCTCTTGTGGTCCCCTCCTTTTTTGGTCCCCTGCTGCTGGCCTTCGCCCTCATCCCTCTTCGCTGCTGGTCGGTGTCTTTCGCCCTCCCCTTCCCGGTATTTTCCAACTGGGCCTCCCCCGTGGCCTCGGCTGTTTCCTGTGATTCCCAATAATCTGCTTTTCATTTAACATATTGGAGCAGGATCTGACTCATCGTTGGACCGGACTCCATCCTTCCCTTCTTTCCATGGTGTTCGATGCAGGACAATGTTTAAGTTTCGCGACTGCCATCAGCATGTTTCTCTGAAGCCCGCCCCGCCTGCCAAACTCTCCCGCTGTTCCCCAGCCCGTACTTCCTGAAGTTAGTCTTACATTTTCCGTCAACGTTGCCACGCGACCTAACAACGTTTTTGATGACTGGCCCCCCCCCTGTTGGCCCTGTAGTTCCCCTAGACAGTAGGTGGTCCAAAACGGGCAATCTTCCTGCGGGAAGCCCGTAATTCCCCCTTCTCCTCTCGATGTTTGCATCATGCCCCCTTTTATCTCTTCGCGTCTATTACGTAATACCCATGCACGTAATAAGGTATAGAGGTGGGTGCGGCCCCCCCCTTAGCCGCCCCTTTTCATCCCTCCTTGGTTTTCAGCGTAGGTCTTCCCTCTTACTTTTTCTTCCTCCCTAGCTTCGTTTCCATCACAATGACCTTCTACTCTGGACGACCAGCGAATCGATGTCCTTGTGATGCGAACATTTTTTCTACTGTCGATTATGACTCTTTGTCCTCTCTTTCTTTTTTTCCTCTTCTTTGAGAAGGTACTGATCGTTCGTGACCGTTGCGTGTACCTTCTCCGGCTCCGCGCTTATTGTTCCCTGTGCTTCCACTCCTCTCGGACTGATCGGACGCACGGGCTACTCTTCGCCCTTTTTTCTCTTTCCGTTTGTTCCCTCTTTTATGCGCGGGCATCCTCCCAAATCTGGGGAGCAATCCGGAGCCCACTCATCGGAACAGCTGGCCTCTCGTTTCATTCCCTGGGTCTTTTCTCGAGGTGGTCTGGCCAGAGCGTCTCTTTCGGTCTCCCCAAAGGCTTCAGCTTGCGAGTGATCATGATTCGGTGCACTTGCCATCCTTTGCCTGCGGTGACGGCAATGCCCCGATTGAGGATTCCCAGGTCTTTCCTGAGTTCCCCGGCCCTCTTCACAGTCTTTCCTTCCGGACTCCGAGTGACACGTAGCCATCTATTGGCTTGTCCAGATGCCATGTGCGTCCGTTTTCAGGCGCCGAACACTCCTGCGACCATCGAGGGTCCTTTCTCGATCTGACGAGAATTGATAGTATTGTAAACCCGTCTGATCTTTGACCTGACAACGTTCGGGCATTTCTCGGCCCTATATGCTGCTAGGCCCCCCTACGGCTTCTCCAACAAAGGAGCGGTTTCGTGAATCTCTTCCCCTGTTATGACAGCTTTTTCGAGCACAACCGTCTCGCCGTTGTACTATGGTACGCACTCGTATGATCTCCAGCCCTTTCAGCCACCCCCCTCTTCCCCCAAGCTCCCCTCAGCACAGCGATCTGCTGACGTACCGGCCCCCTATCCCTACGTGCTGGCCCCGGACTGCCTTCAGTCTCTATAATAGCCTTTTCTGCGCGTGGCTCATAAGACCTTCTCCCCTTCTTCGGTCAGTCCCCCGGCCTCCTTGTCCAATTTTCCCGGCGGCGGTGAAACGAGATCGCTGTCGGACGTTATTTTACCCTCAAACTTTCTCGATTTTCTTCTGTTTCTCAACGGCCTTCCCGTTACTCCTCCTGCGGGAAATCCCTACTTCCACAAGGCCAGCTACGAAGCTCTCGCCAGTACCCGCGCTGTGTCCCGACACCAGGTCCAGAGGTCCCACGCGAATTCCTTTCTCGGTAGGGGCCTCTCCCCACCCATCGAACCGAGCTTCCTGGTATTGAACCTTCCTTCACAGTAATTGGCCCGCCATGGCCCCGCTGCTCTCCAGCTCGTCGCGTTGCCGCTGCTTGAGTTAGGAAATCGACCTTTTTTTCATGCTAGCGCCCAGCGTCATGAAGACTTCCCGTTTACAATGGCGAGTTCGCTTCTCTTCCCACCAACGGCGTTGAAGCTTCTCCCCATTGGGCGTCGTCCTTCGTATTTTCTCACCGCGTCCAGTTCTCGCGTCCGGATCATCTTCGTCCTGATCATGTCATTAATTAGCCCAGTACCGTTGCTCCTCTAAACCCCTAGAGTCCGTTGAGCGAAAAAGTTACCTTGCGGTTGCCAATCCTTATTTATATTTTTCCAACTTCTGCCCCGTCCCTAACTCTGTGTCCCTCCCCGGTCTCTCTCTTTTACTCTCCGTTTGAGAATTCTTCAACGGACTGTCGACTCCCCTCGCCGTTTGCCCTCATGCGATGGGATTGACCAATGACAACCCTCCTTCGCCTTTCCATCTTTTTCGCTTCCGTGGAAACCTTTTGCTTAATTTCTTGCCTTGATCGTCGAAGATGCTTGCGTCTAATCGCTCTGGCTCTGTGCACGAACTCGACGTCCAGGCGTACTGGGTCTTTTAATCTTTCAAAAGACTTTTGGGCTGATTACCTTCCCCTTCGATTGTCTTCCACGGGTGGCGCTGGTTTTCCCTTGCGGACGCCTCTCGGCTTTCCGTCTCTACGGTCACCGTACACCCTCTTGAGGACTTGTTCTTGACTCATCGGGGTCCCGTTGGATTTCCGTTTTTTCAGATTTCCTATTCCTTCGAGGGAGCGGCTTTGCTTCAGTAGGCGGCGAGACGTTCGTTCGTTCGCGTTGCACCTATGTCGGGGGACCCCCCCCAACCTCTCTTGTTTCATTTTGCGAAACGAGATTCACTCTTTTGCCGTTTCTCCTCTGCGGTTTGGACCTCTTGGAGATTGCCGCCGTGGATCTAAAAGGCGATCTGGATCTTGCATGCGGGAATCCTCCTGTCAGACACCCACTGCCGATTGAAAATGATTTTTTCTCAATTTCTTTGGGCCCTTATTTCTTACCCTTGAGTCTCTCCTGTTTGGAGGCGGATTAGGCAAAGCCGTTTCTCTAGCGCCTGAATGGACAGCGATTAAGTATTGGACCGGTAACTGTCCCTTCATGAGAGAAGGGGCTCCCTTTTGATTTGCCTTGTTTCGGTTCTTCAGAGTAGCGCGTATGGGAGCCTCTTCCCGTATCAACTTCGCTTTAATCGTCTACGACCGGTGGAATGTTCGACTTTTTTTTGCTCCTTTCCGTACAATTTTTTCGTGACCGAAGTGCCGGCCCTGGAGTATTTTTCCAGTCCGAAGTTGACCCAAGCCCTATCCTCCGTCGCTTTTAGCGCTTTTTATCCCTCCCTGGCCCTATAGAGTGCTCGTGATGTGATCGTGCTTGCTGCGGATCTTCACAATGGGCATTGTGCATCCCTTACGCAGTTCCCTTTTTACGCCGGGCGGTCTTCGAGTCCGCATGCGGAGCTACCAACCCTATGCTTGGGACAATTTCCTTCATCGAAATGTCCTCCCATCTCCCTCCTGCGCATCTCTCCTGGGGTCTGCCGGCTGCTTGAATCTTCTAGCGTTGAACCAGACCTGGCTTCCCCTCGAGGCCCGCGTCCTCACAAAACTCTCTCCTTGCCCCAAAGTGTTTTTTTTCCCTTTTTCGTGGAGCTTAAAGTATTCCGTTTTGGCTTTGAGTAGCTCTTTTGCGACCCAGACTTTTTGTCTCATAGATCACCTCCTGACCCATCTATTGGGACCCCGCAGTGTATTGACGTGCTTCGTTCTGAGATATGTGAGGAATGTTTGGTCGCAATCCCTCCTCTCGTTTCTCTTGCGGCCTCTGATCTCAAGGTTTCTCTAAATGGAAGCAACGGCCGTCATTTCCACTATTTGGACCACGCCGTCGCATCTGGACCATTCGACTCGAAGTGTCGGCTTAAGAATTTGTGCGTCCTTTCTCGTCTAGGGTGCCTAGACTCGGCCTGGTGTCCGAGTATCAGGTCTCCCCAGGGTCCCTCTTTACTGCCATTGTGTCTCAACCATGACCCGCCCTTTTTACTGCACTTACGTGTTCTGGTGGACCCTTTGGGTTTTTCACCTCTTCGTACCCTGGCGACTGGATTCTGTCGTTCGCTCTCGCATCTTGATTTCTATTTCTTGTAATCGCGACTTTTTTGACTGGGCGTTCCGCCGTTTATTCCCGGTTACCAAACTCCCGGGACGGTGCATATCCTTTGCCACCCGTCCTTTAAACTCCCGTCGTGTTCGAGGCCCCGTTCGCGGTGAGCGGAGCTTCCGCCCTTTTTTTTCCTTACACCTCTTGAGCTCGCTCATAAGTGGTCGCTGTTTTTTTTTCTTCGGACCCCACATGCTCATTGCTTTCGGTCTGACTCGGGTGCAGAGAAAACAGGTTTCCTTCCTTGAATGCGAGCGTTCCCATTTTTATTCGACGTCCAATCGTTGTCTTCAAGAACTCAAGATGATGGCCCTTAACCTGCCAGTCTCCGATTCATTTATGTGGGCCCGTGTGGCCACGACACTCTGTACTGATGAGTCCTTCCCAGACCCGGTCCCAAGAGTTGACTTTCGCTAGAACGTCTACCACCGATTTTTCCCGATCTCCTCTGTCGCGAGCGAATCTTCTTTCCTTTTTTTCTTGCGTTCATGACTTTCACTTCTTCCCCCGTGAGGTTTGACGGCCTGTGTCTTCTCTCCCCCACCTGGAAGGCATCATTACGTTTTTCATATCCCTGGACAGTCTTGATCGAGGTTATGGCGGAACTGGCCGCGGTGCCATCGCGGATCCGGTCCCCACGATCTGTGCGACCCCGCCGCCCCCTCTTTCAACTTTCCGCCCGCCACCTCCCCGGCCGGTGGGTGATTTGGCTCCCCCGCCAACGAAGCGTTCATTCATCGAGAGTCGGCTTGGCACGCGGTTTTCTTCTGATCCTCGGATTCCACTCCCCAAAACCCCCCCCCCTGTTTGCTCATAAACGTCTTAAAGACCGCTTTATCCCTGCCGCCCGTTGATGAAAGTGTGATCTTCTGCCGTCCAGTCCCGTGCGAATTCATCTCCAAAGTTTCCATTCTTGGAGACGGCGCCCTTTCTCTGTAGGTAGTGCGTTCAAATATTTCCCGCGGGGAGGATTCACGACTTCCATTATATGTCTGCGGATCTGATCTTAAACCCCTCTTTGGCGCTGGTCATTCTTTTCACCTCACAGCTTCATGAACCAGCGCTCAGGATGTTACTCAATTTTTCCCTGTTTTTTGGGGACTGCGATGCCGCGCTTCGCTGCAGTTAAACCGATTATCCCTGGTTGTTCGCTTGCGCGAGTCATTCGAGTACGAAGTGGCTTCGTTGGCCGGCCCCGACTTTCTCAAGTTTAAAGGACTCATCTTCAGTCACCTAGATAACGATCTGCACACATTGCTACGCCGATCCGTTAACTATTTGCCCTTCACTTGTGTTCCCCGACCGTCCCAAGCTGGCTGTTCCCTTCTTCAAACGAGAAGTCCCCCTGCTAGCTCTTTTCCTCTTCTCTTGATTGTGATTCGATGGCTGTTTCAGGTGTTTTCCCTTGCATCAAGTTAACATTTTCTCGATAATCCGATTTTGAGGGCGTTTGTTATGGTGGCGTTATGTCGGGGCGTTTAAACGATTTTCCTCTTCTTGCATGCGTTCCTTCAGATTTTACAACCTATGGTGGAAATTGATGGCCAGTTCCCCGTTGCGGGTTTTGCTTTTTTTAGAAGCCGAGACAGTGGATCGTCTTTTCCGTCTTCCCCCTCATTTTTCCCCCCGTTTTGGCCAACGTCCCCTTATGAATGACCCATCTCTTGACTTTCAAAACCCACGGGTCACCCCCCCCATA
>Ga0179591_1343138_pt1 | contig 11031 bp, 11 predicted proteins | sample CZOMad2_1_08_16f_FD_182891 | JGI IMG/M metagenome (GOLD analysis project Ga0179591, IMG submission 182891) | Vadose zone soil fungal communities from Angelo Coast Range Reserve, California, USA - CZOMad2_1_08_16fungal (PacBio error correction) | ecosystem: Environmental > Terrestrial > Soil >... | reverse complement strand
TTGCAGTGAACTACGCCTTTCAGTTCCGTCCCAAGCCCGAGAATATTGGGTGATGTTCGGTCTCTTGTGCCGAGCCTTTTTTGTCTTCTTCGTTCGAGAGGGAGTCGGCTACCTTTCGTTCTGGTGAGCCTGACCCCAGTCTGTTCCAAGGAGGCAACCCCGTTCACACTTTGCAGAAGCCGTCTTGTGATCCCGCCATGAACCTCCCCGCCCTCGCCTGCCCCTCACTACGATTTTCGTGACCCCTCTTATCTTGCTCGTGGATTCCTTGCGGTCGGTCCTTGAGCTCCACTAGCGCTTGGCAAAGGGGACCCCATCTTTCGACTCCTGTCAGAACTCCGGGGTCCTCCGCGGTTTGTTAGGCCGTTCAATCCCTCCCCGTCTTTACGTCTTTCCTCGCCCTGAGTAAATCCCTGGGCCTCTGACCCTTTAAATGAAGGACCTGAAAAGAGGTCGGCTCAATATCCTGCCTGTCGGTTAGTCTCCCCTACCCCCCCCTTGTCACGAACCGGCTGGTCCCCGAAAAAGGAGGGATTAAAGGTTTTTCAAACTTGGTTTTTCCGGCAGGTGGAAGGGTCCCCAGGACTCGAGCTCGTCTACATTCTTCCTCCTGCGTGTTTTGGTCCACGTTGGCTGTTGAGGACTCGGATTTAAGTTCGGTGATTCTCCCCTGTTCCCTTTGAATTCAGGCCGATTCCTTTTTGGGTTCTCCGTCCAAAAAAGCAATTCGCTTCCTTCTTCCGCGCTTTGAGAAGTCAAGGTCTTCTCCGGTTTTCCGAATTTTTCCTCGTCATTTAGTCTCTCCGTTCTCGCCCCCCCTAAGCTCCGTTTTTCGCACCCCACGCCCCCCGGTATATCTCACCCCTTTTGAACTCTTTCTCTCTTCCCGCGTATTCTTTACCGAGTTCCTGCTGATAGTCCCCGAACCCCTTTGGTCTTTTTTTCGTCTCCTGCATGATGAAATTTGGTACGACTTGTCCGACCGAGGTGCGTGGCACGTGTTCCGGATCCCGTTCATTCCAAAGAAGACTTTCGAGGCCATGTTTTCTCCCTCTTCTTGTGATCGTCCTTTCTCTTATAGCGCCCAAAGCTGCGTTACCCTGCCTTGTAGTGAGTGCTCTTTCTTTACGACCGAAAGTTTTTCTATAGAACGCGCCACCCTTTCCACCGTCGGTTTCTACCTTCTTTTTCCCCCCCCAAGTCATCGCCCGGTGTCCCTCTCAGAAGAATCGTGCGGTATTCTTTTTTGCCCTTTCATCGTTAAATTTCTCAAGACTTCCCAAGTTGTCGACTTCTTTTCCTCCCAAGTTTTTGTTGTGAGCTGACACCCACGTTTGATTCAGAAAAGAACAGATTTCTTTTTTTCCTTTCCCCCCCTGACCCGATAAGAGTCTCTGAGAGTTTCCCTCCCATGACGTAGGAGTGAAACTCCCCCTCCGTACTTCATTCTTTTCGCTTAATCCTGGGTTTAGAGGTGAGCCCTTTCTTGTTCGGATAAGCAGCCTTCCCCTCCCCCCCGGTTGGCCTAGAGGCCGGGATACAAGGAATCTTCTCGCATTCTTCGTCAGCTTGATTGACGCCCAGAGTCACACTCCTCAGAGAGATGTTCCTCGCTTCTTTCCCTGTCCGAAGAGTACGACTCGTCCCTTTTACAGTGGACCTCGACATCCTTCTCCTCTTCTCCCCCATTAACTGCAGACTTTAGTTGATCAAGAACAAATTAGGAGTCGCGCAGTTTTATCTTGAGTTTTCCTTCCAACTCTCGATCTCTTCTCTTAAAACTTGCCTTTGGTACGATATTCCGTTGTGATGCCCCAATCTCTTCTTCTTAGATATTATCTCTCACCCCCTTTTTTTTCGACTACATCTAGCCGTCCCAGGAATATGGGATTGACCGTTGACCTAAGGCCCTTTTGAACCCGCGTTTCTCAGTTCAGCGAATTAAGTTTTTGCCGACGAGCTGTTCCTCCTTGTATACGCTCGAAAGTACTCTATGCAAACTTTCCATAAGAGACGCTACAGCTCGGAATCCACCTCCCCCCCTTTGCGCACCGACTTTCTCCTTTCATATCCCTCGAGATACTAATCCCCCCATGGTGGTCGGAAATTAACTTCCCGGAAAACCTTTTTTAGAAACCCCCGCACTTGGTAACCACGCTTCCCTCTTGCTGTTGCTACATAAGTGTGTTCTCTTCACCTACCGGTCCAGGAAATATTGACTTCCAGCTTGCTCGTTTCATGATCAACCGCGCATTTTATGGATCACCCCCGGTCCAGACCCGAATCTTTCACAGTGCAGTCTAGGGCCGCAACCCTGACCGTATTTAGTTTGCCCCACTTCTCCAAGCCGCGAGGCTTCGACCCCCTGAACTTCGCCCTTTCCCTTAGGAGACTTTTGGGGGATGGTCTCCCGATCACGCTTTCTTGATCTTTTTCGCCCTGCCTCTCCTGGCAGTTGGACCGCTAAGAAGTCCCAGATAATGCATTATTTCGGCTATCGATTTTGCCGTCTTGCTGTTTCACTCAGACCCCAGGTACTCACCCCCTTTCTTCCTCTCCCCCTCTTCTTTTTTCCCCCCCAGTCTCCTTCTGAACATTCTCCCCCCAATACTGCTATGCATCACGTCTACGAAAATCCAGAACCCCCTGGTCCCCCCAGAAGAGATGCTCCGAGCCAACGCTCCCTGCGACCTTTTCTCGCCCCGTCTCGTTCTCGTCGGCAGTCTAAAATAACCTATGGCACTAGCCGCGGCCCTTTTTCTCCTCCCCGGCTACATCTGAGCAGGTCCCACCCACTTGCAAGAGAAAAGACCCACCCTTCTTTTGGCCGAGTATTCGCGTGAAAGTGATGCATCTTCAGGGCCTTTCCCTCGGTCTTAACGTCCCCTGCGGCTCCCTTCCCCCCCCAGAGACATTCATGTCTTTCTCGCGCCCCTTTAGCGAGACCTTTCATAGAGGCGGCCCACCTCTCTACCATATGCCCCCCTCCACTTTGCATTTGATCGCCTCCCCCCGACTCGTGAATAGAAAATCTTCTTCTGCCCCCAACACCCCGTTTGCCTTGACCATTTTCTTTCGCATCTTCTTGATGACACCGCCTGGGTGACAATCGTTTTCTCATCCATTTTTACTCTCCGCTCGGCCCGGCCGCCTTCCGAAAAGGCACGCCCCAGCAAGCTGCGGGTTCCCCCCCCGAGATACATCAGATCCATAGCGCCTCCGTCGCGTTCAGATTGTTCGTTAATCCCAGCTTCCCAGCCCTTCGGCCCGTGGCTCCCCCCGAGGTCCCTGAAGTTTGTGTTAAGGGAGACCCCGCGTCACTTTTTTCGTTTTCCGTCCCCCCGTTAAAAACAGTTTTAGGACGCTCCAGCTTCCATGATCCATGCAGTTACCTTTTTTGTAACCCCCCCTCTTTTTTTTTTAAAACCCCTTTGACCCGATGTCGAATAGCCCAACTCTCCTGACCCCGAAACCGTATGCACCGCGCTTAATAAAGTTCGACCTCTCTCTTTCCTGGTGGGATTTCATTCCTTAATCCATTCGTTCGCTAGTTCGGCTATCTCTCTCGTCCCTTCTCCCGCCCTTCGGATGAAGCCCCCTCACCCGATACCGCTCCTGATAGAGAGAAGAATCGTCTTTCCCATGGATAGGATCCTCTCATTTCCTTCCCGAACCTAACCCCAAGGTCGGTTGAGTAGCACTCGCCCCCCCCGCTAGCCGAGCTTTTTCTACGATATCCCCCACTCCCCTCCGTTGTTGGTGTGATAGTTATATCCGCCCCCCCCATCGGCGCTGTGGGCGATGTATGTATCTGATCACAAAGTTCCCCTCTTGGTCGCGTCCGTTTGGCGTCCCCCTCCCTCCAGGCTCCAGTTTTGGTCTTCCCTTTCCTCTTTTTTCGCTGAGCTGGAGCGTAGTCTTGCCTTTAATACTGTTGATCATCCTTACGATCCCTTTCGGGTCCGACTTGTCCGCCACACCTCTGAGAAGGACGCCTGATGACCTTCTGCGGGAGAGCATATAACCCTTCGACCGACACGGCTGCGCGTTCAGCGCATCAAGACCGGTGGCGGCGGTTTGCTTGCTCTGCTCTTCAATTTCAGCGGTGGTTTTGCCGCCCACCCTTAGTGATGGTGGCCACCTTGTCGGGACCATTGGCTATTCCGGAAGTCCGAGCTCCTCTGCTATTTTGCAGGCCTTTTTTCGAAGGAGCACAAGTGCGTTTTAAGCATTACCCGTTATTTCGGCTTGTGGTCAACTGGTCCGATTTTTTTTTTAAGAGGTTTCGTTTTATTCCTTTCATCGGCCCCGCTTCGAAGTCGGAGTTCTCTTGGAGCGGCTGAACTAGGTTTTTGTTCGTCGAAGGAGGAAGTGTCCTGTCACGGCTTTTTACCCCCACCTGTATTACGCCTTTTTGAACCCCCCCTTGGTTCTCAGAGTGAGCACCCTTGCTTGTCAGCTCCCATCCGGTGTTAGTGACTCCCTCATTTCGGCCTCGATGAGAGGATTCGAAAAGCTTCTGTTCGACCTCGGCTGGCGGCGTGATGCGAGTCTCCGTAGGCCTTGTCTCGGCTTCCCTCCTAGGCCCATCAATCCAGCGAGTGCTCCTTCGTTGAGAGGAGTCCAGCTTTTGACGTTCCTTCTCCATCCGTTCAAGGAAAGTGTGAGCTCGCCTTAGGCGCTTTTGGATCCGCTTAGCTGACCCGGTCCGTCTATGACCGATTTCTTTTGAGACTAGAATTTGATTTTTTCTGATCTTTCAGCGGTAGGATCTCAGTGCCCCCGCTCTGCCGCTGCGTCCTGATTCCTGGGCGTCCGATGGTGCAGCTGCTTCTTGTTCAGGGACCCTCTAGCATTCCTGTCGCCTGGCTTCCAGCGTCGAAATTTACTTCGGGTTCCTGGATTTGATGAGACAGTTTGGACGCGGACACCTTTTTTCAAGACTCGCAGTGGTATACCTGCCTTTTCTTTCCCTTTTACTCCACTCTCGTTTCTACGATTTCGCCCCTCTGCTCGCTTCTTGACCCCAATACCGATGATAGCTGTGCGCTTAGAGGACAATCCGGCCTATTCACATTCGTCTCCCACGAGTTTGTAAGCCGCTTTTCCGTGGCCTACAAGCCCCCCCCTATTAGAGACGCACCGGGTACTCCTCTTTAGCGGCTTGCTGTCATGGACGACTTCCCCCCCCCTCTACCGTTCATTTTTTTTGAGCTAAGGCTTTACAAAGGAGTTTACAGCCCTTCGGTATCTGATATGCCGGTTTGATATTGACCCTGAGCAGGCTTCGTCCTTCCCCGGTTAGCGAGTACCCCGCCACTCTCCTTAAAGACCCTACCGGGCCTGTCTTTCACGTGGTTGGCCCGGCCCGCTTTGTGTTTTCTGCTCCCAGGAATACACCCTTTCCGTTCGCGATAGTCGCCCTTCTTAGCCTTTTTTATGCCCCCACCAAAAAAACTGTGGCCCCCCTTTTCTTTTCCGCGGCGGACTATGACCCTTCTTCTTCGGAACACGTTGGACATAGTACGATCGGAGCGGCTCAAAGCAGTTTTTTTCTGAATTCCACCTTCCACTCTCTGGGAACCTGCGAACTCTACAAGTAGGGAGTCGTACTTCTTGAAATTACTCCTTCCCTCCGATCTTCCTCTAGATTCTTTCTAATTTTTTTCACCTCCCCCCCCCCCACTAGACAGTACGTCCTCCGCGCTGTCTTTTTATTCCAAAAGAGGTTCTTCAAACCCTTCTTTTTTTCACTCGCCTGTAGTTAGAAGTTTAGTTCTCCTAAATCGACGCTTACTGCCTCGCATAAAAGGGTTGCGGCTACCCTAAGAAAAGCGACTGCCCTGGTCCTCATTGGTCAACGATTCTCCTTTGGACGGTGAACCCGGACGCGCCCTACCGGTCACTTACCGGTCCCTGCGGGAAATGATCTTGTCGCTCTTTCTTACTCGGCCTTCGCTTCGAGCGGCGATCTGCGGTCGACTCTTTAATAGTGATCCAACCGAGATTCAAGCCCCCCTTTGATGTCCACAACCTTCACCATCCCACCTTCTGTTCGCGATTACGTCTTTATATTGTTGGTATCGGCAACTTCCCTCTAATAAGAGGTTCTGTTCTTGTTGCGCCCTCCGATCTTTTTTAGTAGCCGAACAGTTCGTGGATATCTTATTTTCCCTTCCTCCTTTTTTTTTTTCGTCTATAACCCCAACTTTTCTTGCGTCAAAGAAGTGATTTCCTTCAACCTAAAAAGACGTTCGTTTTAGTAGTCGCTATTTTCCCCCCCTCGACTCTATCCCCCCCCACCCATATCAAGCGGACTTCTCGGTAACCCCCGACGGGTGTCTTCGAGGTAGTCCTTGGGCCCTAGGAGAGTAGAAACTTTTCTTGCGGCCCTATAGAGCCCTGATACGTCAGGCTCCCTTCGAACTTTCCTGCCCCCCTTTAGTGGACCCTCCTCGATAATTAAACTACTCCTTTAGTCCCCCTTGCCCCCCGTTTTGGACCTTTTTTCAAGCGTGCTTTTTAGGGTTCACTTCGACCTCGGTAATTTAGATGTCGTGCACTCGTCGATGCTCCTAGCCCTTTTATGAGGAGTTCACTTCGCTTTCTTTCGACTCATAGCGTTTCCCCGATTAAAACCTTCCCCGTTTTTCGAGATCTTTGGTTTCTTGCCCCACCCCCTGCGGATTCCTATTCCTTTTCTCTATACGACAGGCGGACTCCCCCGTTCCTTGAACCTGCAGGATCTGTTTAAGAAAAGGCAGGTTCAAACGCGCTTCTCGCCCTGGCCCTTGGGGTCTCGCACCGCGAACGGTCGCCCCCCTCTGATTCGACTAGTCCAGCTCTCAAAGGTAGCACCCAGATCCCCTTTCTCAATCGAGGCAAGACAAACATCCCACTGTTAGAACTCACTTCGCTTCCTCCTTTACTGCCTATCAACGGACTTTTGTCCCCATGACCCTTCCGCCACCTTACCCTTCTAGAAGAAAATCTTGGATCCCTTCTTAACTTGACCGTCGTATGACGGTCTCTCTCAAGTCGGTCAGGGACATCTGTACCCCTCCCCGCTGCCGTTTTTCATTATAAAACGAGAATTGCTTCAATTACTATGCCCTAATAACCCTTGTCCTCCTTTTTTGGTACCAGATACTCCTCGGATTTCACTGCCATGCTTGAGGTCATCGCCCCGACCCTTTCTGAACAGGGGGCGCTCCTTTTGGTCAACTGGGGTTTCTCCCCTGCCAAGCTTATCTCTGGATCGCTCTACTCTTCCTTCCTTTTGGCTCCGCTTAAGCCTCTGAGATTTGTTCCACGAGATCGTCCCTTCTGCAGTCGCCTCCCACGCAAGGAATGACCTTGTGACACAAAGGGCTTTTTATTACCACAATTCTTTTCCCTTGTTTCGCCGTCGGCACCGTCTCCTTTCCAAATAATGCTCCAATTGATCAAGTTCTACTGCCCCTAGGACAAGCCTTCTCTAGCTCAAAAGAAAAATTTCCCCCCATAGATGACCCACTTCCCTGCCCCCCATAGACGGTCTTTAGTAGGCCGTCATTCCCTATCGCCTACTCTCCGTGATTCTCCCCTGGCTACAGCTCTTACCCCTCGAGAGAATCCAATTTCACCCCCCCTCCCCTTCCCTTGTGGTAGATCTAGAGGTAAGCTCAAGGCGCATCGCCAGTTCAATTGACGCTTGTCCGGCTCGTGCCCTTTGCCGCCCCTTTTAAAGTTAACGGCAATCCCCCCCATGCGTAAGGATCTACGCACGCCTAGGTAGAGATAGTCGCGCCAGTATCCTTCCCGTCATACCTTCTGACCGTTAGCTATTACGAATCCAGCTTTCGATCAATCATAGAGCGTGTATACCCAGGCGTTTGAGTTTTCCCCCCTCACCCCCTTGCTTGCGAACCAAAAGCCCTATGCGCACCCTCTCCGTCTCCATTTCCGCCGTTTTTCCCACCAGCTGACCCAAGGACCTGGTTCCCACGCCGGTCAGTTTTATAAAAGAGCTTCCCCGCCATCCATCAACCTTCGTTTTCTCCCCCCCCATCGCCATGATCTTCTTACGACTTTAATTTAAGAGACCGTGGAATCCAAGAAAAGAGTACCAAATCCGCAGGAAAGGTGACCCACCTGAGAAGTCGCTGTTTTACTCATTGCACTTGCCCCCGTCCCGGCTGCCTCCACATCTGAGACAGGAGGCAACTTATACCCCCTCCCCCAGATATGATCCAAGGGACCAAAGAACGACCGTTGACCTCAGCTTTTCTCGTTCCAAAGGCTTTCAGGTGCCGAGCATTCGAGCCTCGTCCCTCCTCCACTCCATAACCTTCTTGATGATGCGACTACCCCCCTCCCCTTCCAGCCCGTGTATGTCGCACTTTAGAGGATAGCCTTTTCGTCCGGTCAGATTCTCTTCTCCGCTCGTTTTCTTCAGATAGAGATAGCCCAATCCTTTCTAGTCTTCCGCCTCTGTCAGGATTGTCCCCCCCTGATCTCGCCTCCTCTCTAGCAAGATAGTCTTCTCCACATCCCCCGGCTCGGAGAAAGTAAGAAAACCCCCCTCGGTCTCACCCCCACGAGTCCCAAGGTGGAGAAGCCCCATCACGTCCAACCCTATAGAAGAGATGGTTCGTTCAATCTCTCCCTTTCCTTTCTCCTTTTTTTTTGCTATATATAGAGACCCCCCCTCGGAGGCCGGGAGATGCTGGGATCTGCCTTCACCCCCTTTGGAATTGGGTTTTTTTTTTCCCTTATTTTTCGTCTGAGTTTACGCGCCAGTGACCTCTCCAGTTTTAGAAGGGATCTTCGCTCGCCTCTGTCTTTCGATTCGCCTACGCTGGCAATCGATCCGGGAGGGAGAGATAGTTCCTGAATCTTCACGACGTCAAGTCTGGTGACCCTCGTCTTTCTGAGCCCCAATCTCCCCTTCTTCTGACTAGTTTTTGAGGCAATCCTTATTTACTGGTTCGGTCGGGCGGTATAGCTATTCTTAAACGGAAGAAGGTGTGCCCCCCGGAGATTCTTTTTGCCCCCCACCAGGTCTGCCCTGGGGATACCCCCCTTGTTTTCTCCTGTTTCTCCTGAACTTCTTCTTTGCAGTCTTTGCGCGACGGGACTTTTCCCGCACAAGTCTCTTCTCAGGACGTTTTTTCCCTTGATGGATGTTTTTCCTTTTGCTTTATTCATCATCTGAACGCTCTTCCGCTAGTCGGTTTATGTTGGGTCGCGTGGAGGCGGCCCTCAGGTTGTTTCGTGTTCCTTCTTGCCCCTCCGTATGGAATGAACCTGCCGGCGGAGTCGACCCCCCCCCTTCGACTTCTCAAGTCGTTTCTTTTTTTTAGGCCGTTCATCGTTGTAATTTAGCATCCGTTTTTCCCTTTCCCTCCCTAATTCACGACGAGATTTTTAGAGGATCTCATTCTTTCCAGCGCCTGTGGTCTAGAGTCTTTTCGTCTTGTTTGGCCGAGATCTCTCCCTGAGACGATAAGAGACCCCAGCGCTTCGCCTTACGCGTTTAGTTATCGTGTCCGAGCAGCATCTCCCCGTCCAAAGGTTTCGCTCCTTCGGTCTCCCTCATCTGATCACTTCAATTTCCCCGCCCGGTCGAGGTTGTTTCTTTCCTGAAGATCTCTTCTAGCCTCCCCTGCGTCGAGGGGCCTCTCTCAAGGAGTCTCTTTATCTTTGACGCTGCCTCGCAGTCAGATACGCGCTTTCGGCGTTGTCGGCTTGTCGCTTAGAGGCCCCTTAATCCTTCTGCCGCCTCTGACAGCCCCTGAGAAACTTTGTGCATGCTTCCACTTTTGTATTCTCCTTTTCGCTGCCGACCCAGTCAAAGACTCTCAGTGGTGATACTGGCCCTTTTCCTTTGGCTAACCCCTTCATAGTCTAATCCGGGGGACCTTCTCCGCCTTTCTGACTCGCTCGTGACAATTTAGCCTTCTCGGATTTTCTTCAACCCCCTTTCCCCTTCCGCTTCTCGGCGAAAGACATACTCGTTGGAAAGGGTCTCCCCGTCCCCTTCTCGCGACGCCTGGTCTTCGGGTCTTCCCATCATCGGACTGGAGGCGTGAAATAGAGTATCGCATGTTTTGCCCTTCTACGCTTTAACCTGGCTTTTTCAAGCGTCGTCCTCTTTATGATCCTCAATTGATCGGTCTCATCTCCCACGTCAGTGCTCTCCCTATGTCATGTCCCCTTTCGGTTATCTTCAAATCGATCTTTCCACGTATTCCGTCCTTTGTCCACCGTATTTTATCACCCCAACGGGGACTTCATGAATCAAAAACTTTTCAGTCCCTCTCTTCGTATAAGGAGACTTCTCGGGTTCGTTTCCCGTTTGTTTTCTCTGCTTATCCCGGAAAGTTCTGATCTCCCCCGTGTATCCTGGATAGGTCGTCTCCGGATACGGCCCCCCGCCAGCTTTTTCCCTTTTCGATTTCACCACCAACTGACCTTTTACTTTTGTCAGTCTTGGAAAGAAGTTGTTCTGGACAGTTGACCCTATTTCTTCTCTCTTTTGTCGTAGGATTAGCTACTCCTCCCAGAAGGCCCGAGATTGTTGTACCCCCTGCACTCTCTTCCCTTCATGTTCCTGAAGATTTTTTCTCCGAGTATGAGACTTCCTCCCCGCTTTCTCTCTCTCCTTCTAACGGGTTTTCCGGGCTCCTCACTGAGCATTCATTGGCCTCCCTACAGCTAGAGTTCCGATTTGCACAGGGACCCCTTATTAAGCGCTCAATTAAAAGAGACTCCGAGCTTCTCCGTCGAGTCTTGCTGATTCTGTTTCTCGAGCACTCCTTCGCAGAAGTTTAGTTCCGACAGTTTCGGATTTAGCCAATGCGCGAGATTGCCGAGAAACTGTTCTGTCTCTCCCTCTTCAGTCTCTCCCCCTCCCTCTCCCCCCGTATTTTCGAATGTTCCGTCTTTCTCTTTTTTGGTTTTTCTTTGCAACTTCCCGACTATAGCTTGTCGTGTCTTTTCTTCCCTCCTCTCCTTTTTCGTTTATCGAAATCACCCGTTTGTTTTGAT
>Ga0179591_1297120_pt1 | contig 11032 bp, 10 predicted proteins | sample CZOMad2_1_08_16f_FD_182891 | JGI IMG/M metagenome (GOLD analysis project Ga0179591, IMG submission 182891) | Vadose zone soil fungal communities from Angelo Coast Range Reserve, California, USA - CZOMad2_1_08_16fungal (PacBio error correction) | ecosystem: Environmental > Terrestrial > Soil >... | reverse complement strand
GAGGCCATTGACCGTAGAACACGTTTTCCCAGCACTTGGGTTTGTCTTGTACAAAACCCTTCCGGGATGTTCCGGGGTCAAGTCGTTAGGGGTTAGGTTGGGCCTGGTCTTCAACAGTAAAAAGTAAGTCCCCCAAAGATCCGGAGGGGAACAATCCCTTCTCTCCCGCGATGTCTCCTGTTCACTTCTCTGTCTCCCCCAATTGCCCCAACGGACTTCCCCACTGACCTTCCTTAAGTAACAAATCGCCATCAAAATGTTACGATAACTAGCAGGATGACCCCCCCCCGATTTCTGCCAGCTTAAGTAGGCAGATCGGTCTCCCCCCTCCTTCTCCTAGAAGAGGGGATACCACGCGCCCTGAAGATGGTTCCCCACTAAGATCCTCGAGCGCCCCCCTTTCAGAACCTTCCTTTTTTCGTCACCCGTTTTCTTGCTTTAGCAACACATCCCAGAAATCTCAAGCTTGCCCCCTCGTTCGCCATGTCTTTTCGGTCGTGAGGCATGTTTTTTTGCCCCTACATCCTGGGATGCTATTTTCCTGATCTCGTTTCACCCAATCGCCCTTTTCCATCACTTTTCCTCGCAATCGATGTCCGTAGGCCCCTTTCTGTGTTCAGTGAATTTGCTCTATGGGTCCCCGCCCTTTTTTCAAAATACTATTCCTCGGATAAGTTCGCTTTCTACCATTCTATACGGCCCTCCTGCGATCATCCCTTAACTCTCTGTCCCTTTAAGAATGATAGAACCTACATCCCAGTCAGGTTCGCTGTTTGTGTGTCGTTGTCCTGTCACTTCTTTCGTCTTTCCCTCATCTCCCCGCCTTCCTTGGGGACACCCTCCTTTCGCAAACCACGGGTCCCCCCCTTCCCGCACAAAGCCTTCTTCTCTCCCTTTCTGCCCCCCAGGAGCCCCCCTCCTTCTCCGGAACCTCCTTTTTCTGTGAAAGCTACTCCTGCCGTGCGCCCCGAGAGAAAAAGAGGAGATAGTCACCCCCAATCGGAAGAAGAAGGAGAGAAAGAAATCTCCCCACAGAAGTGACCCAGGCAAAAAGAAGATCCCATCTCACTCCTTTTTCTATTTCTGACCCATCTTACCCCCCCCCCTCCCTACCCTCCTCCTCTCCTCCCCCCCAAACGTTCTCTCCCTCTGTACTTTTTCTTTTCTTCGTTTCGCGCCTATTTCTCTATGCCCACCCTCTCTCCCTTCCAACCCGGCACGTTAGCCCACCTCCCCCCCCTTTTCACCTCTCTTTCCCTCTCCTCTCCTGCACATAGGCGGCAGCTGTTCACGCGCCCTGCCTTCTTTTTTGCTTTTATGAGGCTTTGCTGTGCGTTGTGCCGTGCTGTGTGCTTGGGAGAAAGCGAGGCGTTCGAGTGCGCCGTTGGTAGGGTGAGCTTTGGTGCGCCCCCAAGGGTTTTTGCGAACTTTTTTTCCACTTGAGGGCGCGCACCAGGGCTGCGCCATTACTCCTTTCCAACCAGGCCTCCTATCTCGGTATTTTGACTTTTTTTTTAGCCCTCCCCAAAGCTCGTTCCTCTTTGCTAGTAACTATGCCCCGTTTCACTACCAGGCATAGGGTGGAGGCGTTTTTCCTGCAAGTTTTGCGCGAGCCCTGGTTTGACTTTCTTTTTGTCTTCGATTTTTCCCCGTTCGGTAAATAAGCTCTTTCCATGTTTTCCCGGGTTGATAGATTTCCTTCACGTGATTCTCCTGTTCCCGGCCTTTCTTTTTTTCTTTTTGTAACGGGCTTTCTACAACCCATCTCTACCACTGTTTCTACTGTCACCCCCCCTCCCTCTTAACAGCCTTTTTTTTCAGGCCCATTAAACTTTTGCTTTAAAGTTTCCCCTCCTCCTGACTCCTCTCAGGTGTTCCCCTACGCGCCCATACGCCTTGCCATATTAATATATGTCCCCTTTGCCTCTCAGCTAAGCAGGTATTCTTTTCCTGTTCAAATCATCACTTTAGCAGAGAAGACTTTTTGCCTTTCCTCCGGTCATCTACTACTCCCCCCTTTCGGTCTAAGGTTAGGCCGTTCTTTCTGTCCCGCCATAAAAAGACACTTACACCTCAGGCCCCCGTGTCCTGAGAACAGATTGCAACCCGCTATCGCTCATTCCTCTAATGGATATGGTCGGGACTCATTCTTTATACGTAAATTCGGTGCTTGTGTCCGCCGGACTTAACTAAGGAGTCTTATCCTTAAGATCCCTCGATTGATTCTCTGCCCTTTAACCTTCTGGCTCATCCCCGGCTTCGAAGGATTTATTCTGTCGCCCTCCGCTTGAAGTACTACTCTAAGTTATCTCTCTCTTTCCCCTCTTTAGAGATCTATTTCCCTATATCCCTTCGATCCGTCCTCGCATAGATCATAAATAATTCCTCCTCGGTTAGGAGCCCTAGGTTCAGGTATATTCGTCCCGTTCTTATCGTATTTTTCCTTTTATATTCCCGTTTTCCCTTTTTCTATCTCTCTCCTAACAGTCGGCGGAACACCTTTACTGCTGCCTTTTACCCCCGACATGGAAGTATCAATTTAGTACCTTCCATTAGTTTAATCTTTGTTTTAAGCTCTTTTCTTTCCCGTATTAAACCCCTATTAACCCCCGGTCTTGATGAGGCTGTAGGGGTGTTAGCCCTCCTAGAGACGGTTTCTTTTATAGGCGGTTCTGGAATGCTGACACCTCTCGTGAATAGTAGTTACCTTCTTATAAGCAGGCGAGCTCCTCTCTTGTCTTTCTGTTTCCTGAAGATAATAGGATCCCCACCTTTCGAGATAGGAGGTGGCAGGAAGTCGTAGTTTCGCCTTTCTGTTCGTCGGCTCATTGTTTTTTGTGCAATTTGAAAGCATTCTTTCCCCAGGCCTTTGACGAACCATAGCTTCGGTTGTTGTGGAACAGTCTTTTGTGTCGTTTTTTTTTTTTATAACCATACGATTTTGGGACGCTTCTACGGCTCTGCTTATTCCAGGAGGCAGGTGAGACCGTCGATCACGGTACGGAAATCGTCAACCTTCCCATGTAAAATACCGATTCTTTCAGCCTTACCTTTTCCTGATCCCTACCCGTTTTGGCCGGATAGCGCGGGTTGTTCAGAGCGTTTGGCTGCCTTCCCCTGGCAGTTTCTTTTTGGTCTTACTCTCTGGTTTTTTTTTCTTCATTTTCCATTCGTTCTCTAGTCGTCCAAAAAAACCTTCCCTCCAGGTTTCGTATGAGAACGCCGGGTTCTCGCGTCGACTTTTCCGGCCTCAACCTGTCGAGTACAAAACAGATGACCCGTTTTTTTCGCAAAAAAAAAAAACCCCAATTGCTTTTTTCAAAACCTACAACTAGCCTTTCTGACCCCCCCTTTTTTTCTGCACCCCGCCACAGGTCACCTCACCGGCTTTCCGCATTCTAAAGAGATTCTCCTTGGCTTTTCTCCCTAAACTTTTCCACTTTCGCTTTATTTTTCACCGGTGTTTTTCCCCTATAGAAGTTCGGGATCAGGAGGAAGGGATGAATTTTGGTCGATAGAGACTCCTTGGGCCAGGGTTTTTGACTGACTTTTCTTTTGAAGAGGCCCAGGGTTCTTCTTCTGCCGTTAAAGATCAGGCTTCGTTCGTCCTCTGAGTGTGTGTTGGGCCAGTGGTTGACGTGGACCTTTGTCCCCGTGGGCCTAGGAGTTTCTTCGCTGCGATTTCCTGTTTCCCCCACGACTGGGACCCCCATAAACAAAAATAATCGAATATGGGATGTTATTCTGTTCTACATCTTTCTGCTTACGATGCTTTTTTCTGGCGGGTGTTCTTTTTCTCGTAGACCCCAGTCGACCTTTTCTTGAGTTGAGCTCATCTGGCTTCACCATATGTCCCACTCCTTCTTTGCATTTTTTTTCGTGGAAGTACATTTGGACCAGAACCTTTTTCCGCTGCTCGTTTTTTGGTTCAATTTATTGTATTATGTAGTCAATTGAAGGCTTTCGCACACTTTTGGGTCTTTCCTAACCCCCTCTGTGTTCGATTTCATGTTTCTTCATTTTTTTGCTAGTTTTATTGACCTACATGTGGACGAGACCCTTGAATGCTTGTCTGTTCCCTTTTTGCTCCTTATTTTGGTCTTCCCCCGAGTTGGTATCCTTCTCCTGCGGCTAATGATGTTCATACTTATTCACGCGGAAGAAATCTGGCTTTGTACCTGCTGGCCTCTTTTGCAGATATTTTTTTCGAGTAGACATTTTGGTGGTCTCTTGGAAGTGTTTTCTTTTTGTGTTAGACAGAAGTCCACCGAGACGACAGGAACATTACCAAGTAGGATTTCTTTTCCTATGCACGGCTTTTAGTGATCATTCCATGGGCCCCCAAAATAGAGCCGCCTTCTCGCTTCTTCTGAACCAGAACCACCGTCCTGGCACAGACAGTTTTTTACGCATTAATTGCTGACCTGAGAGTCCTTTTCCCCCCCCCCTCATCTTCTCTCTTTTCCTCTTGTTGAGCGATTTCTGCTGAACCTGGAGAACGGGCTCTTTTTTTTGTGTCCTGAAATGTGTACTTTTCCTGGCTGCTGGTGGTTTCCTTCGACGGCTATCGGTTTGTAATGGTATCCCTCACCTTAAGTCACAAAGCTCGGTCTTGTCCTTCCCAGACCAAGATGAGGACCCTCGTCCCTTGTTCAAATGGGTATTCCTGAACCCGACTTTTTTTCTTCCAAGACACTGTATAACGAGCAAAACTTTCCCCTAATAGATGCAACCAGACCATGTTTAATTCCCTTTGCAGTAGCGTGGACATCTCCTCTAGTGAGGATAGGCTCATCTTCCCTCCCCCCTCGAAGAAGCACTACTCAGACCTGTCCTTCTTTATTAAAGGGTCTCGTCACTGTACGTTAACGGAGCATTTCACACAAATGCACCCAGTACATGTCAGAGGCTTTTTTCTGAGGGTCTTTTTTTTCCCTTCTTACAGCTCTTCTCATTTGGCCTCCCCCTTCGTTGATACAACCCCCACTTGCCCAGGCAACAATCGTGGTGTCCCTCGATGTTCGGTCGCAACTTCCCGTCTCCGATGTTCAGAAAGTTTCTGCTCTAGGGTCCTTCTTGATAAGAGCGCTCATGGTGAAGTCGCCCTTTTCACGGCCGAAGAAGGCACCGCGATCCTCTAATGAAGAGACGCTGCAAAAACCTATGAGACTTTCAGAACATCCCCTTTTTTTTCTCATGTCCACTGAGAACCGGCATTCAGCTGCTGACCCATCTTCCTCCCCCCACCCGGCATTGCCAACTGTTTAAGGACACGTCAGCAAACTCCCCAACAAGAAGCCTTTTTTTGAGCTTTCGTCTCTTTCACACCTTTCTAAGTTTTCTCAGTCCTTGCTTATTCTCACTTGGCACCCACATTCGATCTCACACTCTCTATCACCCATCCATCCTTCTTTTCTCCCGAACGGTCTGCTTTCCCCACTAAGCTCGTTGTAGTAATTGAACTCTGCTGCTTGCTTATCTACCCGTCCATCTTTTCTGAAGCCGTGATGTGCGTCCGTGCGTTGTGCAGGGCTTTTTTTTTTTCCGGAGAAAGATTTTTGATCACGTTGGTCTTTTTTTTGAGCATTGGTAGTTTTAAAGCCGGTTCTCTTAGCCAGATTCTGAGGCCGAGAGAAAACCCATTTTCGCCCCTCCTTTGCTTCATACACTGGAGGTACTCCCGAGCAAGTGCATGTTTTGTTTTTTTGATGCCGTTCTCTCTTCCCATCAGATCGTCATCGTTTGAGAGTGAATATGCCCCGGGCTCCTCAATACGGATCTCTTCGGAGAACGTCGCGCAGTTGAGATCAACGCCCGCTTTTTTCGAGGTTCTTTCAATAACCCAATCAGAGGGTTTACCTTTCATTTTGGACATAGATTTCGTAACGTGATCCGGATCCATGTTTAACCTTTTATTCCGGCTCGTTGCGAGTCCCCCGTGGAAGGGTTACCCCCGACTTACATTTTATCCTGTCCACCTATCATCTTCCCCCTATTTTTCCTTCAGGCCATTAAATTTCCGAGCTTTTTTTTTTCCCGCCCTGGCTTCCTCGCGCTACAGTGTGTGACGTACCGTTCGACCCTCCGCCTTACATCTGACTATATGCCCCCTCGCTATAGTACGAAGTAGGGTCTTTCCTGCTTAAATAATTTTGCGCAGATGCTCCCTCCCTCCCCTTACATGCCATGCTTAGTCCTTCCTTTTCTTTCACCCGGTCCCGTTTCGGTACTGTTCCTCTTCCGCCTCACCAACCCCCCCGTCCACCCCGTCCGCTACGGACGGGTTCTCAGACCCTCCCCTGGTTTTTTGAAAAATCTCACGCCGCAAAGATAACGCCCTTCGAGACTTAAGGTCTCTTTTCCTACACGGCTCTTTTACTCAGTTACCTCAGCCTGTTCACTATTCGAATATACGTGTATCCTGTTTCATTACGAGGCAGTTCCGCTTTTAGGGTACTAAATCTGCCGCCCCTTTCCCCTTCCCCGGCTTCTCCTCCTTTCTATGCGACGCTTACGTCCCTTCCTCTCAGGGATATCCTAGACCCTCCTCCGTTGTGTTTTTTCGATCTTGGAGGTAAGTCGTCCTTGCAGCCGGTTCTTCCCCCTGCTGTCACTCAGAAGTACAGGTATCTCCTAAAATCGTACTGCCTTTCAATACACCGTCCCCCTTTATGTTCTCATAGTTTTTCCCATTTCACTTACGTCGTTTAAAAGTACCTACTGTCCCGGACAGAGGACATCTGAGCGATATCTGTTTTATGACTTCTTCAGTAATACCTGTCCCACTTTTTTGTAGGTGTGGTTAAGCCCTAAGTAGCGAAGCGTTTCAAAGGGGGGGGTTTTTTTTCGATGCTCTGACAGGGATAGACGTTAACTTTTCCCTTCGGATCCCTCTAAGGCCTGAGATCCTTTGTCTTCTTCTGCCCGTCGCCTCTCAGGATGATTTTAAGCCCCCCCTCCAACGGTCGTAATAACTGCCTTTCTCCATGGGAGGCCATATCTTTTTTTGTTAAGTAGTCTTTCCTAATGTGCGTTTATCTGTAGAGCGCGTCTTCGGACTTTGGTTTCGTGCAAAGCTTCTTTCACTTTGTTAATGCCTTCCCCTCTTTTGGGAAGAGGTGCCCTAGAATTCCTCCAGTTCCTTTTGTCATTATTTTTTTTCTACCCTTCATGTGAACCGATGTACGCCGCGCCGGAATACCTTTTTTTTGGCAACATTGATCAGTTCTGTCAAACCTTTTTTTCCGAAATTGAAAGAACCTATCTACTTGCCTGTTAACCTCGCCAGGGTGCCCGGCTCGCGAGTTTGTTCGCTTTTTTTTGCTCCGGGATCTGCTTGTGAGCCTTTTTCTCTACTTGGCACCGCTTTATGATTTGAATTCTGTTTCCGTCGGAAGCCCCCAGTAACTTTTCCTCGTATTCCTTTTTTTGGTATGGACGAAAGCGATTCTTTAGCAATGTTTCTAGAATCAAAGTCGCATAACCTGCCCCTTCGCAACCCTAAAGCGCTTCCAATCCCAACGTCTCTTTGACACAGAACCGCCACTCACTCTCACCTTTCAAGCATCTTCGTTTTCCGGCTGCTATCGCTCTTTGGCCTTCTTTCTTACTATTTTGCCTTGCCTTTTTTGATTTCACGGCGGGGGTGCCGACGGGAGATACTTCAGGACCGTATGTATTTTTGCTAGAGAAGAGTTTTTCTTGGGGAAAGTTCTTTTTCAGGGGATGATTGTGGCGGGAGAATTTGTTTCTTTGACTACATGCGTAGGAAGGGACGCACCCTGCTTAAGATTAGGTGTGCTGAGTGTGTGTTTTTTGTTGCGAACTTCCCGTTTTTCCTTCCTTGTGAAGGTTGGACTTTTTTTCCAGCTGCGACGCATCTATCGAAGAAGCCTTTTTGAACAATACACACACTCATCGTTTTTGGATTTCTCTTGTTGTCTATCTCCTTTCATCGTCATCTGATGCTCTTTTTGCCGTATGTTGCAAAATATCTACTCTCGTAGGAACCCTTTCAGCGAGATTTTCTCTTCTTCCTTTTGTTTCCCTTCGCACATTTCGACTAATCGGAGCTGCATAAGTTGACTACCGGACCCATCACGATGTCCTTCCCACGTCCTTGTTTTGATGGCTATGGTCTTAGACAATATAATCACGTGATTCCAAGGCCCTCTGTGGCCCACCTCTGCCGTATTTCACAAGACACTTTTGGCCATGGTTCGATGGTGACGCTGCCTTTTTTTTCCTTTCCTTTGATCGTTTCTTTCCAGTATTGAAAGGCTTGCTTCGAGTAGTGGTCTCTTGCTCTTAGTTTGCAGACCCTCCGGGCACCGAGCTGGTATTTTTTCTAAATGATTCTCTCCTTTGCTCGGGATTTGCTTTGAGATTAGCAGACCGCTAGAGATTCATCGTGCCCTTTGTTCGGGAGACAAATTTTATTGCTGGTCTGTCTTCTTAGACCCCTTGGAAGTTTCTTGTTTTCCCTTGTTCGACAGGTACACGTGTCAGTTCAATCAAGAACAATTGAAAAGTCTCCTCGCATTCCCATTCATGACGTCTCTATTCGTTGCCCTTCTTTTTGGGACTTCCTTTTTTAGGAGCCCTTCCCCTACATCCCCTAAACTTCGTCCGAATCTTAATGTTTTTCTACCTAGGCTACTCTCATTTTTTGTTGTCAGAGCAAACACCGGCTTGAAAGAGCACCGTTTGCTTTTCAAATAGGGCACTTCATTTCTTTTTCTGGTACTTTTCTGAGGATTGCCTTGAACATTTTGCTCTTTACCTCAAGTTTTTGTTATGCTCATGACTACAAAACTTCAGACTTTCTGTGAGGTTCCGGGATTTTTTTTGACGAGAAAGACCTCCAGCGTACCCCCTGGAACTGTGCCACGAACAGTACACAGTACCAAAGACGGAGGGGCCCCCCACATTTTCAAGCTATTTTTAAAGTTTGGCTACGAAGGGGGACTATGTTCTTTTTTCTTCCCCGTAATTTCCCCAAACCCCCATAAGACAAGAATACCGTCTAAGGAAACAACATTCAAACAACTGCCGAGCACGTAAGCCACGGAGGCATTCTCTGCACCCCGCGTATGCCCCAGTTTTGCATCCTGTGGAGTCCGCGTGGACGTACTGACATTCCCTCGTTCTTTACAATTTCCCTTTGACTTTTCGAGGGTCTCCCACATTTTTACCTCTCCGGTCCTCCCCTTTTTTTTTCTCGTCACTGCTATGGTCCAGTTTCCAACCCGCCGGTGGCCTAAAAGATCAGCGGCCCACTCTTCTCATGTTTTTGTTTGTCGGTGCTATGTGTGCTCTCCTTCCATGGTTCCCCCCCCCATAAAGTGATTCCGCTACCAACCCATTTCCCCCCGGAAACCTTGGGACTATGCCATAGACTTTCGAACTTTTTCGGCTCCGATGCTTGAAAGTTGCCCAACGCCGTCTTTTTGATCTATGGTTCAGCCAGATCTAAACTTCATATAAGAGCCGTTGCGGACTGTAGATGTGTGCCCCCCCTCTTCTCCCCGTCTTCTTTGAAAGGGATTTGAAAGGCATTAAGAACAGACGAATCCCGTCCCTGTTCGTTTTTGTTCTGTTTTCCTTTATATATACTTTTTCAGCCCTGTTCTTAATAATATTTTCCCTGAATACTCTTCACCGCCTCGGGGATTTTGCCACTTCCCCACACGTTGCCCCACTCATCACAACGCCAGCGGAAGCCTTCTTAGTCAATTTCTCCAAAGCCGAACTGCTAGCAAACACTTTTAGGTGCTCGATCACACTCTCTCCATGGCCCCTTAGACCGCTCCCCAATCCACCCTTCATCTTTCATATACCCAATTATGCCCCCCCCGAAGTGCCCCCCCTCATCCTGCGGCCTATACCTCAAAGCGCAGAGCGGGATTTCTCCATATAGTGGAGAATGAGGACTCTCTTGATGTGATCTTTTTTTTTTTTTTTTTGGGCTCGTATCCTCTCGAGCTCCGTCCCGTTGGTAGGTTGCGCTTTGGTGCACCGGATTTTTTTGCGACTTCTTTCAGTTCCAGACTACTTTTTCAGCGAGAACCGTTCATCAGCTGTCCTCCTTCTAACAGAATCCCGGTCCAGAATTCCCCCGTTCATGTGCAGATGTGAGAACCATTCACATTTCTCTTCATCGGTGCCCCTTCTTAAATGATGAAACTTGCCCCCCATCCGGCATAGGGTCTGCCTGAACGTTTTTTTTTTTTTTACCCCCTTGCGCTCACCTTTTTTTTTCCAGTTCCCGGGTACGGATTTCGAGGTTCCAAACAGGTTCGGTAAATGTTTTGTTGACATTGGACACCTCTTAACGTTTTTGACGCCTCCCTTTCCCCGGCCCTCGGAAGAGGTTATGCCGTTTACGTGAATGCGTCCCCGTTTTTATCCCCACCCACCCTCCCACTTCGACTGTCAACCCCCCCCTCTCCTTTATCTGGGGCTTTATTACTTTTTAAAGAATTTAATTCCCCTCCCTCCCCTTTGGCTTCGCTACGCGCGACAGAGGGTCTCCCCCATTAAGTCCGATCTAACCCTTTTCCTCCCCCTCTTTACTATTTCCTCCCATATCTTCTTAGCTAGGCAGGTATTACTTTCCTTTGTCCTGATTAAACTGGCGACTTAGAGCTACCAAATTCTATCTCTTATAGTTTCTAAGGTCAATCTATTCACCCTTCTTAAACTTTTGCGTCCTGGAGATCGTTTTCTAACTTTTAAAAGACCCGTCTTCCTTACGGGCTTACCCTACAGCATCCTTCGTGTTACCTTATTCTCGACCACCTTTACCTCCGCCTTATCGCTATTTAACCTATCCTTAATGTCTCTTCCCTTCTTTAGCGGGTATTTCCCCGGTTTTGAAGAGTTTGTCGCCTTTCCTAGAACTAATGTAGCGGGTAATAAGTACTCTCGTAAATACGGTTTCCTGCGAAATGTACTATTTTCCCTTCCTTTTTGATCAGAATTGCTTGTCTATTTTCTTCTTACTTTCGAACTACTTCTCCTTCTCCTCGAA
>Ga0179591_1279056_pt1 | contig 11032 bp, 11 predicted proteins | sample CZOMad2_1_08_16f_FD_182891 | JGI IMG/M metagenome (GOLD analysis project Ga0179591, IMG submission 182891) | Vadose zone soil fungal communities from Angelo Coast Range Reserve, California, USA - CZOMad2_1_08_16fungal (PacBio error correction) | ecosystem: Environmental > Terrestrial > Soil >... | reverse complement strand
GTTCTTTCTCCCACCAAGGATCGAACCAATCCAAAATCGCTTATCTTGATTCCTGTGGCTGCACATCTGAGGCCTTGCTCCTTGTCAGACTTTCCACCCCCCATCAGTCGCAGACCTTCTTCTAGAGTCCGTTGCACTCTTTTGCCAGATCGTGCCCCCTTTGTCTATTGCGGCTTTTTGACAACTTAGTCGAAGGGATCTCGGGCGACAGTGTTCGGCGCCACGTCGTTCATTTTGTCTCGATTCCCCCCCGTTCGCCCGGCAGTGCGTCGATGTTGCTCCATATTCTTTTCAAAAAGACGTTCTCCGCGTTCGGTCCTTCTACATCCGTCTAAGGTGCCTCCCCGTTCTGAAGACCGTGAGGGTCAGAGCCCTTTATCTTCGTCTTGATCGTCAGCTCTGACCGAGCCCCACGGATGCATGTAGTTCCTTTCTCCCCGGCGACTGCCTCGGACGATTTTGTGATCAGGTCCTTAGTGTCTTCGCTTCCTTGACGTCATTTTTTCGCGGGAACGCCGGATAGTTATTACAGTTCTTTGCCTCCGAGGACCACGCCCACCCTAGCATTCCTTGCATCACTTTCCTTCGTTTCTTTGACCTCGTTTGCCCTTTTCGTTGACTTTTACTGCTCCTTGCGGATAGTACCTGACCCTCTGGGATCGCCCCGCGCTCTTCCGGTCCCCCCCCAAGCAGGTTGGCCGCTTGTTGAATGTTCTCCTCCCAGCAGGATTCTCCATTCTTTGGCTCGGGCACCTTTTGCCCGGGTGCTTTGCCCGGCCGCAGGTTTCTGTTCGCTTTCACAGCGCCGTGCGGCTCAATCGAGTGCCAATCGCCCTCCCCGTCTCCGCCAGAAATGCGCGCAAATTGCAGGAGCCGAAGACGACTAATGTCCCCTGACTTCCTTGCCTCATGGAACCGAGATGCGTTTCCTTTTAACGTTCCGCTTTCATTGCCCCCCCCATTCATTTTACTTTTTGTCCCTGTCGTCTGCGTTCCCGGCTTCTGCTCTTTTCCAGCGCGCACATCCTGTTTTCGATTCCTGGTAGCGTGGCCGGTTTCCGCGCCCCAACTCCGATAATCAGTTCCTCTCTTTTGTAACAGCATTAGTAGGAGTTCGTCCCCCAGCTTTTCCTCCAATCCGCAGATTTTCTCGCGGGGGCTGCTCTCACCAGTCAAGGTGCTCTTATCCTCTTTTCTTCTGTAGGTCATTTTCATGCTTCTTCCGCTGCCTTGCGGTGGGTTCCCGTGGACCCCGTTCCCAGTATCGAGCCAAGGCCAATATTTCCCTCAGTGCCTATTCCCTTAGGCACATTCGGGCCTGGTCCAGATCGAGTTGCTCCTACTAACAGCACTCCTGTGAAACCCTTTCCCCCACACTATTGCTATCTTCCTTGTTTATTCTGCTTGCCCACGTTCGACAAAATTCCTTTTTTTCCTTTTTTTCCGCCGCTGTAGCGTCAGCTGCGTCTCACCCGGTGTCTCGGAGTGCCCGTTTTGAAATGAACCTTCGAGGCCTCCCCTGTAACGGGCCGGCATCCCCGCACGATGACAGTTTCGTCATCTTCTTTGTATTGAGCTTGCTTGGACTACATTTTCCTTCACCGTGCCTCGGACCGAGAGTTCGGTTTTCCATGCAACAGGTGTTGGTTGCTCTATCATCGCCATGGCCTGTTCTTGACACCAAATCCGTTCTCTCTAGCCCTGCGGCCTTGCGCCGAGGCATCTCTCCGCGATTTTTTCTTCCCCATCCGTTGTAGCCCTGCCCCGCAGTTACTTTCATCCATGCTGATCAAGCTCCAGGTAGTGACATGTTCCAAGAATAGGAAAACTTCCTGACCTGACCTTTCGTTACATTGCTCCTCTTTTTTCCTTTTTGTCCCCCTCCTTTTATCTATTATTTCCGTTCCCCCGGCTGCCCCTGCCGCGCAACGCTGCACGCATTTCTCCTTTTTGCTTCTGTCTTTTATCCTTTCTGCCGGCATCAGAGGTCTTTTTTCGGCCCGCCGCTTCTGCAAAAACCAGCCCGAGCCGACCCCTTGCCCTCGTGTTTGTTCTCTCTGGTCGGCCTTGAGCCCTGGTGCCCTGGCCGCCCGGACTCGCCCTCGCTTTCCCTGAGAAACTGCCCCAACCGAGGCATCCGAACTTTCTTCCGATGTTGCCTGCCGCCGGTCTTTTCTTTCAGTATACGTTTCCATCGGAACTAGTTCCATCTTTAAGCTGGAATCATATCTCCTCAGCGAGGCCGTCTCTGAGTCGCCTCTTCTCCCTAATCCCTTCCTTGAAACATGCTCTTCGCTAACGCGGCACCTTCTTCTTCTCACGGTCGTCTGAGGACCGGCGAGAGGTGCCGGCCACTAACGCAACATATCTGAAACTCCCGGCATCCCCCCTTTTTTTGCCTGAAGACAGAGACGCCTTCCCCCTTCTTGGATGCGGGCCCTGCTCCCGCGAGTTCTCCCAGGTGAGCCATAATCTTTCTTTTCTCGCTCGATCCCGCTACCATCCTCTCTTCCCAGATCGCCTAGTTGTTTTCTCCTTGTGGCCAAGTCCGTCCCCCGCGTCCTCATGTTCCGGTCCTTCTCCCACTCCGAGGAGCATCCATCTTCCTAGAAAGCGCCTGATCTGAGGGCGAGGAACCAGCCTTCGCCTCCGAGATGCCTCTCTTCCTTACCTTCCATTGCACCACATCACGTTTTAGACAAATCTAGTGCTTCTGAGTAGATCTCTCGTTCTTCGCCTCTACTTCTTCCCTTCCCTCTACTTTTTGTTTTTTTGACTTCTGGAGACCCTGCGCGATCTACGAGATCCTTCGGTATTCCAACGTTATGTGCAGGGATGTTCACCTCTTCGTCTTCGCGTTCGGCGTCCATTCTGCGATTCCCCCCTCTTGACTTTGAGCACCTCCCTCATCTCGTATTTTTCGAGATGGCCCGTCACTTCTGTTTGTGTTCTTGGCATCACTGGTGTTTTTCCTCCCTCTCTGGCGAGGCCGCTTGCCCAGGTGTTGTCTTGCATAGTGCTTCCTGAAGAAATCTCTTTGGCCTAGGCGGGCCGCTTCATCACGGCATAACTCCAGGCTTGAACTCCAACCTGTTGCCTACCTGGTGTATGTTTTCTCTCTTTTGCCTGAGCGCGCACTCCCTTTCTCTTTCCGCGTGATGAGCGCTATCCGCCTGCGTCTTTTCTCCTGATTCTCGCTTAGTACAAGTTATTAAGGCCGATTCCGCGCTCGCTCTGCGGGTGCGCTCTTTCCCTTATTCCGATTAATCGTGCCCTTCCTTTCTCCTTTGTTCTGACGGAGTCACACATCTCACAGCTGGCATTCTTCACCCCTTTCTTCCCTATCCCTCCCTTTTTTTGTTCTTTTCGAATGTCGACTGCGATTTCTCGTCTGTCGTTCATTGGTTCACTCCCTCTCAGTTTCCCCGGCGAGAGTTTCCTGGTCTGCTTTTTTTCTCTCACTGGCCTCTCATCTTCCACCCCCTGACGCGGCTTGCAGGTTGCCCCCCTGCTATTACATGGACGTGCAACTTTCTCAAGCAGGTCTCCGTGGCGGTGCTACATCCTTTAATCCTTTAACTCTCCAGTCTTGCCAGTCAAACGCTAAGTGGCAGGCGGGCCCCTGACCTTTTAGTTCACTTTTGCTATTGCGTGGCTTTCCAGTTTTTGGGGGCTAATCACTTTCCTTTTTTTTCGACGGAGGCGCTCTCTGCTTTTCCATACCCATGTCCCATCTCACGCGGGGGATGCTGACGTCCGTGCGGCGCGCTCCCACCTCGTGCCCATGCTCACCTTCTTTTCTCTCATACTTCGTGCACCACTCTTTCATTGGTCCGCTATCTTTCCTTTCTCGTTTGCACGCTAGCGTGACAGGGAGTTCGAGCAAGTCTCTACCAGATTGCGTCGCCTGGCAGGCTCTCGGCGGCTGTCTTCCTCTCTGATGTGCTCTCAACCTTCCCGATTCCTCTCCCTCGTGCACACTCCCCCGCCTACTGACTCGGAGAGATGACCTTTCATGCCCGCCCGTTCATCTGTCAAAGCGTCCCTCCCCACGCTGCTCCCTCTCTCTGTTGTGGCCGCCTTCCCCCGGTGTTCACCTTCTCTTTTTGTGTTTTCGCACTTATCTGTGGCTTCCCGTCAAGGGGTCCTGTCGACAAGATCATGCCTGTCCTTCGGTCGTGCTTGGCCCCCTTTTCACGCAAGGGCCGGTGTGCGCTCCCATTCTCGTTGAATTTAACCCTACTCTTTTGTCATCCTAGGTCCATGGACTCCGGCGCTCGACATTCCAAACTTTATGCTTTTTCGCGATTTTTCTACCATCCTCGCGTTCTCTGTCCCCCCAAATTTCTTAGGTATTTTTGCGGGGCGACCACCTTCTCCGTCCCCAATTTTTTTCAACCTGATGGTTGGCCCGTCGCATCCTGTCCTTCACTCGCATTTTTCTTGTTCCGGCCCACCTACCCTCAGACCATTTGTTACTTCACCCTCGTCATTCTGTCCCAAGGGCGCAACCCTTTCGTGCCTCGTTGGACTCCTCCTCATTCTCGGACACCTTCACGTCGCTCCTTTTTCGCGCAGTGTCGTTCTCCTGCGGCGCTGTCTCTCTTTTTCTTAAGATTGCTCGTGAAATCTCCCTACTGCCAACCGTCGCTTTCCGCCTCGACGTTGCCCGGCCCTCGCCCTCTGCGCGCCTTCCTCTCGCATGAGCCAGGCCCTCGTCACAACTCTCTTCACGGCCTTTCCCCGGCTCTACCCGCCCCCAAGATAGGAGATCCCCTCGGTGCATGTCCGATTCTATACAAGTGCCCCTCGTGGTCGGCGGTTTGGTCCGGATGCCAATGTATTTTTCCTAGAGCCTAGTTTGTCTATGTTGCAGGCGGCGTTTTCCCCTCGCTTTTTTTCGCGAGAATTGGCGGGCCTGCATCTTGCATCCCTGTCTCCTCCTCCCTCCCAAACCTCGTCGATGCCTTTCTCTCCACCCCTGAGGGACTCTACTCCTTGTCTTTTTCGAGCGTGTAGACTCCCCGCTGGAGCCATGCTCATGACTATCTTCCTTCCACAGCCGCGGACTACTATCCTTTTAAGGGAAACGTTTTCCACTCTTCCTTCTTTTTTGTTGGACGTGCGCCCTCTGGGGTCCCCTAGGCTCCGCACCCTTATATCACCTGTGGAGCGCTCGCGTTGCTCTCCGTGGAACGTCCACGGAGTTTCTTCCGCCCGTTTTGTCCCCTTATTGGATCTGCTTTTTCGTCCCTCCCTCCGGAACTGCGCAATCGATTTACATCTCCTTCAAGCGTTCGCCCTATTACCGCCGAGGTTTTTTCCGCGGAAAAAGGCCCGGAACAGTTTTTCGGTTTGACGTGCTCTCCGTTTCCCTAATCTAAACTCAGTTTTTCGGTATGGTCCGAATCTTTCTATTCTCACCCTTCCGTCCTAGCGGGTCCGCCTCTTGGGCGTAGAGGCGGTCGTGATCGTTTTTTTTGGTTTTCAAAAGCGCCGCCTAAAGGACTTCAGAGTCCCCATCGTCCGGACTTCCATGAATTTGACATGCCCCTTCTAGCAATTTCCGCTCTCCGTTGGTGCTTCTTAGGCCTTTCAGTCTTTTCTCGGAAAACGCGTCTCTTTAGGCTCGTCTTCCTTCATCTGGTACGGCCCTACGTTGTCCGGCATTGCTCAGGCTCTGGTCCTTGGTGCTTGCTTGCAGCCTTGCTGGCTACATTTTTCCCTCGTTTGAGCAGGCATGATGATCACATCTGCTCGACTGGTCTATTGCCCGTTATTGCAGTCCGCCATACTGCTTCCACAGTTTCGAGTTTTCGCCACTCTTCGGGCCTTGCTCAGCGGGAGCTCTCTTCTTAACCCTTTCTCCCCCGCCGTCTATTTTGCACGGTTGGCCGGGAGGTGTCCCCTGTACGTGCGATATCGGGCTCAGCGCCACGGTCTCTTTATTCCCTCTTTTTCAGGGCCGGACTTGTTCTCCCCCTTGCCGCTACGAAAATGGTGTAGTTCCTGTCGTGATCACCCCCGCCCCATCCAGTTCCCTAATGTAAGGGCCACCCGCGCCAACCTCCCTTCCTCTTTCAGGGACCTTCATTCCAGCCGATGGTGGTTTTTCCCGCCCTTGACAATGCGACCTATATTGGCACTCCCCAGCCCCTCGTTACCCCCCCCCCCCTCCCTACAGTGTTTGAACTTTTCCTTTGCCTGGGACGCCCATCGAGCCTTCCGATCTTCTCTGGCGTCGTTTTCTTCGGGAAACTCTTGACACTTCGCTCCTCCGCAGCGGTTCACTCTTCCAGAAATCTTACGATCCGTTACGTCATCACAAATATTTAAGCCTCCTCGACCTTTGGCTGGTTTCTGGGATATACGCACTCCCCTGTTTGTATTCACTCGCCGCGCTTAGTTTTGCTCCCCGTCTTAAGATCATTTGAGAGTTATATGCCTTTTTCTTTGGACCTTTCTTGGTCTTTCCGACAAAATCTGTGGCCTCTTTCCGGGGTTGTCTGCCAAGCTGACCTTAACCCCGTGCCAGCGTTACTCCCCCCCCTATTGGGGACACATGCTTTCTCGTCCGGAAGAATCTCTCGGTCCCCCAAGGGGAAGAGCCGCCGTTGCATCCCGCCCTGCGTTCCCCAACGTTTATTTGGGACTGCACCTTCCTTTTCTCCGCTGGAAATGACTCCACCTTTGTCGCTACTCGCTTCTCGCCACGAGCAAAACTTCCTTTCCCACAACCCCCCTCCGCGTCGGGTTTACTTCTGCCCAGTTTTTTTGCAACCCACTTAGGCTGTGCTTGGGGCTGGATTACCGTTACCGGTGTCGATATTTTTCGACCTTCGTCCTTGTACCTGCCACGCACATCTCCTCCCAGTTTTTGCCCATTTTTCTCCTCGTCGCTGGTCATCTTTCAAAGGAGCCTCGCGATCGCCCTGCCAGGCCGGAGCCTCGGTCCCTTTCCGCCTGGCGCTATTTTACATGTCTGGGCTCCAATTTTCACGTCCAATGTTTTTTTCCCTCCGCCGGTTTCTCGCAGAACCCTTGAAACTTAACTATGGGGTATATCTTTTTATCCTTCACGCGAGCAGCCCTCTGGCCCCACGGTGATGGAGCATGTTCTCAGAACCTCCTCCTCTTCTCACCACACCCCAAGCAACCTTTTCTTCGTGGCAAACCTTCTTATGTCTTTCCTTACTCTTTTTCGTCGCCGGTCTACCATGCAAACTGCCCCTTGGGCCGTGCCCGTACTTCGCAGTCTCCTGTCGATCGCTTGCTCTTCGCCCTTTGCCGGCGTTCCTCGGCGTTCTTTTCCTCCCTTCGGAGGCTACATTACCTGAACCACAATGAACCCACCTACTCCGTCGCCCGAAACCGCCTCTCTTGGTGGCTATTGATCCGTCGAGGAGGGAAGGCAAAGCCTCTTCCTCTTCTCCGGCAGCCCCTCCCTTGTCTCGTGCGCCTGCAACCGCTTTTTTTCGCTTTCCTTCTTCGAATTATCCCTCCCCACAATCTCGGCAAGTCCATTCCCCTCTGCCTCCGGGGTTCGGGTACGTCGGAGACTTCCGCTTCGTTCCACTTTGAACCAAACCCTTTTCTCCTTTTCCTCCACGTTGTTTGTATGTGTAGGTGTGACTTGACATACTTTCAGTCTCTTTTCTTGATTACCCGATTCTTCTGGCCGATTGGTGTTTTGGATTGATGATCGTTTCACTTCATAGTGCTGCTCCTCTTTTTCCCTCACGAGCCCACGGTTTTTTTCCGATTCAAAGCGGAGAAGCTGATCTTTAGTGTTCCTTTTCCACCTCCTACTCTCCTTACTTCAATTCTCTTTTGTTGTATTGGTAGTTGCGGTTCGTCTTCTGTAGGTGTATGAACGCTGGCCTAATGCTCTGTTGGTTTCGTCTAATACTTGGCCGTACGTAGCAAAACTTCCCGGCACCACGCGGCAACTGGTTTCCCGGCGATCCCTCCAGTTCGCCGCCTTTCTCGAGATCGCCCCCTTCACTCACATTACAAGCCACTCGGCATTATACCCGATTCCTATGGCAGTTGTATATGGTTCTGTGTCCTTTCCCGAAAGGTACTTTGTCTGTGGGGCTGTCCTCATACACCACATTTGGTATCTTGGAGAAATGCTCTTTTCCATTCTCGTTCCGTAGTCTCATTTTCAGAATCTGTCCTTAGACTTCCGATCGTTGTCGTTTTCAGTGAATCTTTCTCACCTTTCCATCAGTTGCCCGTACGAACCTCGTTTCCCCCCCTTGCGATGCAGGGGCCGTCTGTATAGACCTCCTGCTCTTGACAAGCCAGTTCTCGAGCCTTCCTGTAAAGGCTTTCTCTCATCCGAGCTGAGAATGGGGCTTTAAGGATCGTTGTCCCTTTCGGAGGAATGCGATCCGCGCCTTCTCTAACACAGGTTCTTTTTTCAGCCTCTATATGTCAATGGGAGCCCCTTGTTTTGTGCCTCCATGGGACAGAAACCCGACGGTCGAGTTCTAGTTCACTTTGACGAATTTAGGTTCACTCGGTCTCCCTCCTCAGCCTCCCTCCAGTTTTAGAGGTCGGAAGTAATATACTAGCGTGTTCGAAGGACGTTTTTTGACGATGTCTGTATCCGATCAGCCTTTCCCCGGTAGGCGCCTCACGATCGTATGAAAATGTCGTCATGTTTGCCCACCCGCGATTTACCTCTGTCAGTTTAAGGCGGCCTTTTACCCTGGCTCGCGGGCCAAGCTGTGATTACCTACCATACTTTCCGCCAGACCTTCCCGACCTGATCCTCTCCGGACCCATTGTATTTTTTCTTCCTCATCTATCCCCCCAATTGGCTATCTCTGTTTGCCGACACACATGGAGTCATATTTGCTGTGCTGGCATTTTACCCAGACCTCCCAATTAGCGTCCGTGCTCCCCTTCGTGGGATCGTATAGATTGTGATCGTTCCCGTCTTTTGATCGCTCCCTCTTCTACTACTCTGGACCGACGATTACCCAATTCTTCCCGTCTCGGATGTTCATCTGAAGTGTCCCCCCAACCACTTTATGCTAGTGCGTTTGTACGCGGATTTCTCTTGCAGCAGAGGTGTCTTTTTTTCCAGTTTCTTCTAACCCTCTCCTAGTCCCTGACATTCTCCCCTAAGAGGGAGGTATGTTTTCCTTTCGGTGGCTCCAGGGCACCTGTTCCTGCGGATCTGTGTGTTGAAGCGGAAAACAGCAACGGCCTGTTTTCCTTTTTTTCCTTTGGCTTGTTCGGTGTCGGATCTGCTTTCCTGTCCTTCTCTTCCCTCTTTTTTTTCGTGCTAGCGATTGATTCTGTTGCTGATTCCGTGATCCAGAGTGCCCTCCCCAGCCTCCCCTTCGAAGCTTGCTCCTTGTGTACTTACAGCTTTCCTTCGACTCTCCCCCGAGGGTTCTCCCATGATTCTGTGCGACATTATTTTAACATTATTGGCGAGCTTCCGGGCATCTGTTTCCCGGCTATGCGTCTCAATGAGCCGTCCTCTTTTATAACACGCAATGATGCGCACTCCGCTTCAGTTCTCGCCCGAGCAGAACACGCCTTCCCATGCGGGAGAGGATTTTCCTCCTCTGGTTTAGCTACCCCTCCCCTCTGCGAGCGCGCCGCGCCTCATTATTCCTTGGCCTTCCCTCCTGTCACTTTTTGCATCCCCCGGTAGCCTTCCCCCCTTCGTTGGCTACGCATCTCTATCGCCTCGCCCTTTCACCGTGCTGTCTTTCATCTCTGAAACTTTTGATTCAGTCTTCCTCCCAGGTTTTTCCGCACCTGATCCCCCATCCATTAGCGCAGGCGCCCCCGCTAATCTCTTTGGTGGTCGGCCCATTCGGTTGCATCCTGCCATGCGGTGATTTCGATGAGGCAGAGTGATGTGACGTCACACAAGCAGGAGCCTGTTTCGGGTCCTGAAGATGAACAAATATAGTCTAAATGTGCGTTTAGTGCAATCTTATACGAAGAAAATTGTTGCTGCATTTCAATTATTTTTACAGAAGGCAAAGAAAACACTACAGGCAATTCTGCGTCGGGCCCCGTTTCTTCGGAAAAGGTTTCCCCCTGGCGAGCTCTCTCAAGATGCTAGGCAGGCCCTGCCTGTCGTTATAGCTGCCTTTATTCCCCTTTTGAGCAACCTGACCGCCGGGCCGCTTTTTAACTGGAACTAAAGTAAGTCTGCCTCCCCGGCGTTTCCCGACGTTTCTTTGCGTTGTACTGAGAATGATTGATCTCTCTCGCTGGATCGCATCCTTACTCCCTCGAAACACGGATGCATTTCTCTCTAATCGCGTTTGAGAGCATCGTTCGAGATGTTTATATGCAGTCCTGCCCGAGAAGATATTTTTTTCCCTTGACTGCTCTCGACTTTTTCCCCTAGGTAGGAGTAGGATTTCTTACCTCTTTGCCTCTGGGAAACACTTCATGTGTGAGCTTCTTCCAGGTCGTCTTTCCATTCCTGTCAGGTCCCGTCCCCCGTGAAACTTTGTCATGCCATAGATCGTTAGACCTATGTTTCTACCTGGCTTTATTTCTAGTACGCCCCGTGAAAAAAATCGTTTTGAGAGTACTTACGCAGTTGTTTCTCTAGGAAACAGTAGCATCTTTGAATTATTGGGCACCGGTCTCCTCATCCTCTGCCAGTGGGGTGCCAGAACGTTTTCCTTAGGTTTCTCCCCCCAGAGAGCGGTAATATCGATCAGCAGCGCCGTGATAACTCCAGCAGGGGCAACACGGAGAGATCCCGACAGTCCGTTTATGTTATGAGACGTATGGACATCCTGGCCATTTGTCGTGTTTTCTCTCTTGGGCCTACACTTTTATCTTTCTGCGTGCCCCCCAAATATTTCTCTGTCGTTTGACGTTCATTGAGAATTGCGCTTTCCTGACGTCGCCTTCGCTGCGACAGGAGCCGCCCCACATTGATTCTGTCGACCTGCTCCGGTGGCGCGGCAATAATGTATGTATAGACTGTTCCACCGGCCGCCGAGCGAGCTGAAAGGGAGCTAATTTTACTGTTCCATCT
>Ga0179591_1264419_pt1 | contig 11032 bp, 17 predicted proteins | sample CZOMad2_1_08_16f_FD_182891 | JGI IMG/M metagenome (GOLD analysis project Ga0179591, IMG submission 182891) | Vadose zone soil fungal communities from Angelo Coast Range Reserve, California, USA - CZOMad2_1_08_16fungal (PacBio error correction) | ecosystem: Environmental > Terrestrial > Soil >... | reverse complement strand
CTTCTGGTACATCTATATCCTTTTGCAGGATTGCCGCCTGAACTTCTTCTCCCTGCGTTCTTCCCCGTAGGAATGCGCAAATTTTTGTGGTCACGTCCTTCACCATCGACTTCCTTATCCCCCACGTGTTTCCTTCCTTTGAAAATTAAGGCGCTCTGTTTTTTTTCTTTTTCTCCTCCAGGTTTTGATCAGAAAGCGGTCCCCAGATTGTGATGATTCTTTTTGGTTGTCAACCTTCCTCTTTTAATGGTCGCTGCCGGGTTTGGCCCCCTTTTTTTTTTTTTTGGTCACGGCCCCGGCCTTTCCTATTTTCGCCCCTCCATGATTTAGATTTCCCCCCAATGGACGTCCCCCCCCTCCCCCCCCCCCAACTCGTCCCTCCTTCTTCTTTTTCAAGTTTTGATCTCTATCCAAAAAAGAACCCCCAGGATAAAATGGTCCCCCTTTCTTTTTTATTTCCAAGGGGGGTTAATTCAAATCATTTTTTTTTTTTTTCTTTACGACCTTTTCACAAATGTGCTTTGAGCAGCTTTTCCAACGAACACAGACCATTATTTTTATTTTCTAGTCTCCCTTTTCCTCCCTTTACATTTCCTCTAAACCTGGGATGGTTTCTCCCCCTTTGTCCAGGTTCTTTCCTTTAAACTTCCTTAGCGGTCCCCTACCTGCTTAACTCGGTTTTTTTCCCCTTTTTTTCGGCGAACAATTTCGGGAGGATTTGATCCCCCCTTTCTCTCCCAACTAAGTTTTTAACACCCCCCCCCCCCAGACCCTTTTCAACAATCTCTCCACATAGCGACCATTCTGTTTGGTTTTGTTCTTTCAGCCGAAGGCTTTTTTTGAGCCCCCTCCCCCTTCTTTCGGAGAAGAACCCCCGGGCAGATCCAGGACAGACTTTTCCACCAAGCTTTGATCCCCCCAGCAGTTTTTAAGTTCTTACTACACCCCCCCCCCCTTTCCCCCAGCATCATTTCAGAAGGCCCTTCCCGGAAATGTCATGGATGATTTCCCTTGACCTCATTTCCTTTTGAGTGATCTATCTTTTTTTCCCCCCCATTATAGGTTTCCCCCGTTCAGGCTTTGTCTTCCAGCTCGCTCCCTGAACTTGTTTCCCCCCCCATAATGCCCTCCCCCTTATTTCTTTCGGGTATGCTGAAACACCTTCCCTTCAGTTTTTCTTTTTTCCATTGTCCCGATTTACGGGGGGTGGTTTGACGGTCCCCCTTTCCTAAATTCCCCTTTCCGGCCTTTCATCCTCTGAGTTTACCAATGGTCCCCCAACTTCCCGGATTCGGGCTTCTGCTTACGTCTTTTTCCCTCCCCTTTTTTCCCCCCCCGTATTTATGTGTCCCCCTGCGTCTTTCCCATCTTGTCTTCAACTTCTGAAGCAAGGGCCTTTCTTAGAGAGTTTTTTTTTTTGCCCGGATGCGCTGTCTTTTGGTTTCCATTCTTTATTGCCCTTCGCGCGCAAATCGCAGCAAGGCAGTCTGTTCAAGAATGGCGGTTTCCATTTCCTCACCACACGTCCCCGGGTGTTATAGAAGAGGAGACCTTTTCATCTACCCCGAACCTCCTTTTCCGACGGCAACCCCCCGTGTCGGCTGTTTGGGTTTGCCTTTTAGATTTTTTTCTTTTTCCCTTCAACGGACAAGTCGCGTGCCCTTCTGCTGTCTGCTTTTCCGGTAAAAAGCACCAAATTCGTCAGTTGTGGGGGGGGGGGGGGTTTTCTTTCCCTTCCCGAAAACCCCCCCCTTTCCTTTTTTGGAACGCGTTCCCGCAGTCTGGCACTTTCCCCTATACCTCTTCCCATGAACCCACGCGTCAATCCCGGCTTTGGAACGTGCCCCCCTTTCTGCATTCTTTTTTTCGGCAAAATGGGTTTTCTTTTTTTTTTCGTTGAAAGTTGATCCCGACGAGGGAGGTCGGGCCGGTTTTCGATTACCCCTCCAGCGTTAACCCCTGATCCCCTCCCCCGGGTTTTTTTTCTTTTTTTTCGCAACGAAGGTCTGCTTGAGCTTTTTCCCCCAATTCTTTTTCATACCCCCCCCTTTTTGTGTTGAGGTTAGTTCCCTTGGCCTTTTTTTGTCCTTTTCTTGCGCCGTCAATTCCCCAACCGGATTTCGTTCTTATAATCTTCCTTTTTTTCGGAAATTGCGTGCCGGATCTTCCTTTCAATTTACCCATCCTCAACAGACAGCTTTACCCCTTCTACAACCGCCCCCATGTCGTCACGTCCCCCAAGTCACTGGATGTGGCTCCTTTTTCTTTTCATGGTCTCCTCCTTATGCACTTCGATTCTTTTTCTCTGGCGTGATCTGAGTCCGACTTATGTTTGTTTCTTTCGGACTTTAAACATCATCTCTCCCCAAAGGCCGACCAGCGGCCGGCACGCGCCTCCCCTTTTTTGAATCTCCCTTTGAAGAAACCCCAAATTTTCCCTACCCCCATTTTTGCCTTCCGGCCGATATTTTTGGTGTGCTCCTTCTCCCGTTCTTCTAGGACTTCAGTTGACTTCCCCTTCTTCTTCGGGCACCGACTGAATTATGGGGGCCGCTGACTTGTCTTTGTCGAGCCTTCCTTTGTCACCGGACGTTTCCCACTTCCCCCCTGGAACGCGCTTGCCAACTTTTCTCGAAGACCTCGAAGGGCCTTTTTCTCCATAGGGTTTCGAGACGGGTCTTGTGGTGTTAGAAGGCGTTTTTTTGGTCCTTATCTTTCACAACTGTGGTTTTTTGCGAGCCCCTTTCCCCTTACGGGGATGCTTCCTTACAGAAAGTTCTTCGAAGCGGGTTCCGGTTTCCCCTCTCTTTTTTTTTCCCTTCAGCGGTTGCCCCCATTAGCAGCCGAATTAGGGATTTTTCGTTGCCTCCCCCCCCTTCTGCATTAGATGGCCGTGGTTGCCTGGTAGCTTTTTTTCTTTCCCTTCCCGAAACCCATATAGACTTCTTTTTGTCCAAGCACTTCTTTCTTTTCCCCTTTCGAAGTTTTTTTTCCCCCTTTCTCTCTTTCCATTTTTCCTGGTTTTTGTTCCTTGCGTCAGGAATTTTCCCTTTTGCGTGCTGTTTTTTTTCTTTTTTTCCCCCCCCCGATTGGACGGACTTAAACCTTCATATCAGTTTTTTTTTTGAACCCTCTTCTTGGATCTCGTTTTCCGTCTTCTCTCGATGATCTGATTCCAAGCACGTCGTGATAACCCCCTTTCCATGTTTTTTCCCATTTAAAGTCAAGTTTCCCTCACTTCGGCTATTTGGCCCCAAAAGGTATTTTTTGGGTTTTGAACGAAAATGTATTTATCTTTACGTGTTTTCCCTTCCCCTCAGAGTTTCCATTGTTTACCCCCTTAGCCCCCCCCAGATCTCCCTCGTGACTCGGGAATACCGCTTCTACAGCAATGTTGCCCGTGAAATCCTGGTAGGAACCCCTTTCTTTTTCCCCGTTCTCTTCTTTCAGTTCGGGCTTATCGTAGGACCCCCTCCTTAGGGTTTTTCCTTTTTTTTCATGATTGTGATACAAGGTCCCCTGTCAATGTTTCCCCCCCCTCGCCTGGGCGTCCCCATCTACAAAGCGCCAATTAGGACTTCCTTTGGTGTGGTTTTTGCTGCTTCAAAGCGACCCCCATTTCTACTTGTTCCTTTTTCTCGTCATGTTTGTGTTTTAATCGAAATCAGTCGGGTCTTCCCGACCAATTTCGGGACGGTGCTGAAGTTGTCTTTTTTACCACCCTGTATTGCAACTACTACCCAGGACCCTTCTTTGCCACGGCAATAGGTCCTTTTTTTCCTCCCTGGCTTTTTTTTGTTTGTGCAACGATCGCTTCCGTCTTGGCCCCCCCCTTTTCCCCCCCCAGGTAAATTCCTTTTTTATTTGGTCACTCTTGTCTTTTTTCCCTAATCTCCCCCCGTGGCCAGAAGGTGGCTACCACGTGTTTTCTTTCGACGCCCTTCCTTCAAGCCTCCCCTGTAAGTTTTCTTCTTTCCCATCCCTCTTTTCCTCCGTTTTCGAGGAGCGATAGTTACTCGATACCGGGATTTTCCCTTTTCGGCTTTGCCGCCCCCCAAATTCCAGCTTCCCCCTCAAATACCCTTTAGAGATGGCCCGGTGGGAAGTGGGATACTTTTTCCCCTTCTCCTTCCTTTTCCTTCGACCAATTCACGTTTTTTTTTTATTTTTCCTTTGCCAATACCCGGCCTTTGATCATTCTTTGTGGTTTCCCCCCTTTTCCTTCTTTGATGTTTCCCTTTTTTTTTTCCTTTCTTTGGAACGATTTTTTATTCCGGTGGACCCCCAACTTCATGGTCGGCGTTTTAGGTGTTTCCCCTCGTGACTTTTTTGTCACGGACAGGATCCCCTTTTTTTTTTCCCGATTTTTTTTCCCCATACCATCCCCCTGTCTTCCCCACACTTTACCGCCCCCATTACCCCTCGGACCAAGTGATTCTTTTCACAGTGTCTTTTCCCCCTACAGGTTCCCCCCCCCCACGGGGTTTTGCGAAACCGCCTTGTTGATCAACGTTCCCCGACGGCGATTACGATTTTCCCCTTGAAAAATTTGAAGTTTTTTCCCTTTGTCCCCCCCCCCCCGAAACTGATTTCCTTTCTAGTATAGCGAAGGCAACTTTCAGAGTAGACTTTGCCGTCACCTTTTTGTTTCCCCCCTCTTCCCCTCCAAACTTGATAATTCTTTGGAATCTCCCCCTTCCCTCTCGGATGGTCCCCCACTGAGGAGGACCAATCTCGGCGGACTTTGATCCTTTTTTTCCAAGACCATTTTCGCTCACCCACCCCCTTTTTTTTTGCACTATCTGCAAATAGCCATTAGGTTTGCCTTTTTTTCTTGACTGGCGGTTTCGGGACCTTGTTCTGCCTCTTTTTTCAGATCCCAGAGAGAAACGTCTTTTCCCCCGCTACTGTTTTTTTCTGTGCTTCTGCAATTGGAGTCAAGTGTCGTCGGGTTTCAACCCACCCCCCCTTTCCTCCTCCAGAGTTGCCCTTTTGCATTTCCTTTGACAATCCTCTGCGGTCCCTTTTTTTCCCACTAAGCTCGGTTTCCCCCTTTCGAGACTTGCTTGGAAAAAATAGGATGTCCGTTTCAGGCTTGTTCCCTTAGCCCAGGTTTACTCTTTTTAGAGCCTTCTTTTTGATATGGCCGTCCCCAGATGGATTCCCCCACTTTCGGCTATCGCCCAAAAGTCGTTTTTTTTTCTCCCTGCTTAGTCCCCCCCCCAAAACCGGCCTTTTCATCTCTTGAGGGGGGCTTGGGCAAATCCGGGCTATTTTTTTTTTCGTTTTTTGCTTTCCGCCCCCTTTTTTCTTTCCCCCCGTAGATTGACGATTAGGCCGAGCTAACCCTCTGCCCCGTCTCCATTCCCAGTCAATTTTCTTTAATGTCCCTTCTGATTTTCCTCGCCGTCTTCTTCCCCCCTCTTTCCTACCGGTTCATGAACCACCGGGTTTTTTCACCCTCCCCCCCCTGCAGCTTCTGCCTTTTTTTTTTCTTCTTCGAATCTCAGGTGCCGTTCCGCTCCTAAGAAGTGGAGACAATTCCACCGAACATCGCTTTCCTCCTTCTTTTCGATCTTGTAGTTTGGTCGGTTTGCATTTCCGTTCTTCGTCCCCCCCCCCCCCCCCCAAGTGCACTGCCGGTCCTTTTTTGGGATTGGCTTGTGGAAAGTCCCCAAACATCGTTTTTTTTCACCCCCCCCCCTTAAGTCGGCCTTTTCCGAACGGTTCATTTTTCTGCTCCTCCTTTAAAAATCCTCCCAGATAACTCCCCCCCTTTTTAGACTTTGACGTGGGTTTCGCCTCGGTTTTTTCGCCCAACGTTGGTTATTTTTTCAGCTTTATTACCAGAGAGGACAGTTCCCGAGCCCCTTTCTCCCCTCTTGATAGTTTTGGAGCTCGTTTGAAACTTTTTCTTTTTTTTTCGAGGCTGCACCCCCGGTTCTGCCAATCTCTATCTTCCTCCGCCTCCGTTGTTGGTTTTTTTTTGATTTTTGGATTTTTCCCTTCCCGCCCTGGGTGAGCTCTTTTTTTCGGACTTTTTCCCCCTCACCCAAAACACGGATTTCCTAGTGGCTCTTATCCTTCTTTTTTCTGACCCTTTGCATCTCGTCGTTTTCATAACCGTACTCCTCCCCCCCCCCCCTCTCTTTTTTGCCCCCCCAAAGATGCGCCTTCAAAGGTCACCTTTCCGTGCATTGTTCTCCGCGTTTTAATGCCTGTCCCCTTGGTCTGCCTTGGAAAGGTGTGTTTAGACGGTCCTCCTTTTTTGGTTTTCCCCCCATGCGGGACCGCCCCCCCTCTTTTTGACCCTCTTAAAAGGTGCACTTCAGCGGGAAACCGGATTCGTTTTTTTTTTCCGAAGGCTTTGAACTTCCAAAAAACACCCACGACCATTCCCTTCCCTCCCTGCCACTGCCTTTATGTTTACTTCTCCTTTCCCCCCTTTCTTTTTCCTCGACGGCCAAGATTGATTCGCCCTTCCTTCTTGCAACTTTCCTGCCTCCCCACCCCCCGCCTATGAACCGGATTGAAAACCCCCCAATACGGACGTCATCGGGCCCAACCTTTGACTACTGATTTTTCCCCTTTTGCAGCCCCCCATATGGATTCCTGGTCCTTTCCAGAGATTGGCATATCGTCAACCCTTTTTTTGAAATTGGGCTTTTTCGTCCCGCTTTCCCTTATCCGGCTTGACCCTGACCTGCGGTTTGTTTTTTGAAATTTATCTTCTTTCCCGTCGTAAGCTTGCTCTAATTTTTTCTTCTCTCTTTTTTGTTTGCCGAATACTTAGATGTTGTCTTTTTTCTGGTATTCCATTTGGGCGTCGAAGCCCCCCTCCTTGGGAAATTTCTGTTACCCCAAGTCCTTCCCTTTCCATTTCGCTAGTCTTTCTTCCCTGTTGGACCCTTCCTGCTCCCAGACATTTTCGGGTTTCCCATGGCCGTTCCCTTCCAGTGTTCTTGGCGTTTCCCTTTTTTGTTATGGAAACCCTTTTCCCTTACAATTTTTCCTTTTTTTCCCCCCGTTGCAAGCCCTGGCTTTTGGTTCCTCTGGTTTCTTTCCCTCCCTTTTCTCGATGATTTCTTCTTTTGAAAAGCCGCCCTCTTCCTCCCTTGCCATGCGGGCCCATTGTCAAGTGCAACTGTTTTCCTATGCGATATTGTTGCCATCTTCCTTTTTTTTGGTTGGTTGACTAAAAATTCTTTCCCCCCCGGGCTCCCCCGAGATTTTGCACGAGCTGGCCCCCCCCCTCTTAGAGTGTGACAGTTTGTCAGAGGCGACTTACGCCCCCGTTTTCCCCTGACAAAGTGAGAGTCGTCACAAAGGTCTTTTTTTTTTCGATGATGGGTAACCTTTTTCGAAGACTCTCTTCAAAATATTTTTTTCGTTTGAATCCCCTTCACCCATTTGTAACTTTTTTTACTTTTGCAGCATCGTTTTTTTTCCGCAGAAATTCGTGGCCTTTTTTTGTTGGATTAGTCTATTCCCCTTCCCACTGGGAACCCCCCCCCCCGAACTTTGTCGCTTTTTTTTCTTTCCGGTCATTGTGGACCTCAAAGTGTTCTCATTTTCGTTTATTTGGCTTCCCCCTTTTTTTTTTTTTTCCCCTGAAACGGATGCCCCTTCTTCACCCCCCTTTTCCTTTTTTATTTTCTGGAAGAACAAAAGTGACCCCTGGACGTTGCCACCGATCAGCCCCTTTTTTTCCCGGCTTTTTCCCCCTCCTTCACCCCTTTTTCCAAAAGATAAGTCAAGTTGCATGAACGGGTTCCTTTTTTCCTTGGATTACCAAGATTGATGATCTTTTGTTCCGTATCGTCCCCATTCTTGCAGACCTTTTTTTTTTTTTGTTTTCAGATTTTCTTCTTTTGTGCATCCAGCTGTAGAGATTCAATTCTCTTCTTCAACCTCGTTGTTGTTGTTGTCATCTCTTCTTTCCATCTATACAGGTTTTTTTCTGCAGCCGTACGTAAACACTACACGTCCGATTTTGCCCACGGATACTTTCCCTTCCCCTCATAATAGTGACCCCATTTTCCGTGGATTAACCTGGTAATTCCCCGTTCGCTGATCTTCCCCTCTGTGATTTTTTTTTAACGATGTGCTTTTTTTATCTGTTCATGTTTTCTTGCGTTTTTTTTCTGTGGAATAAGATGACTTTTGGCCCGGATACATTTTCCTTTCCCCCCCTCCCCCCGTCTTTTGGCGACCCCCTCCCTTCATTCCCCTTCAACACTCGAGTATCTTCCCCTTTCTAATCCCCCCCCCCCAAAAGGAGCTTTTGATCACGATACGACCTTCCCCTCTCCGATCCCTTTTCCCCCTTTGATCATCGCAACCAGTCACCTTCCCGTCCTCTCTCCCTGACCCTCATCGAAAAGTTGTCTCCCCCGACCTTTGCGGAACAAGTTTCTCCCCTTCCCCCCTGTCCCCTTTCAAGAGGCGGACCTCTTTCCTCGATCTTCTGTGTGCCAGCCCCAACTTTCGTCCCTTCTCTAAACGGATCTCCTCCCGTTGCAAAAACCCCCCCCCCCCCAAAGGGACTTTTGCAACCCTCCTCTGTTGCCAAATAAGCCCTGGTTTTTTTGCTGCCCCAGGTGCAAGGCTATATCTTCCCCCTACTTTCCCTCTTGATAAAAAAAGTTTCCTTTTATCAGCAAGAGGTTTCCCCCCCCCCCTTTTGACTGCGCAATTTTTTTCTTTTGGGTTCCACGACCAAGATCGAACCCAAGGTTTTCCCCCCAGTTCCCTTTTCCTCCTGGAAGGTCAAAGACCTCCCCCCTAATGGCGCGTCTTTGGGAGAATATTAGGGCCCCCCCATAATATGTCAGGCTGTTCTAGCTCGCCTCCCCTTTTCCATAACTGATGCAATCGACTTGCGCAACTACCCCCTGATCCCCTGAAAATTCGTCAGTCTTTTTTCAGTCCTAGATCCAAACCCCGCTTCATTCTCTTTTAGCATGGAAAACCTTTTTTTCCGATTAAGGCTCGCTTAACTCTTCCCCCCTTCAACGTCTCCTTTTTTTACTGGCCTTTCCCAAAACCTCTGTTCTTTTTTCTTTCCATTTTTTTTTTCTTTCTTCATTTTTTTCCATGGTTTTTCTGAGGGGGGCCGTGGCACTCAATTTGCAGTAGTCTCCCCCCCCCTTTTTTCATACTTTTTCCCGGGAGAGCATTCCCCTTTTTTTTCCTGCAGCTTTCAAGCTAGGGCGCGCCATAAATACCCTTTTTTGTTTCTCGACTTGTAGCCCCTTTCCACCCACTCCCTTTCCCCCCGTCAGGAAAGAGTCTATGTCGGTTTTTTTTTCATTCCTTTTCAACCCCCTTTTCAGTGTCTGCTGCCTTTTGAGGGATGTTTCCCTTTTTTGTCCCGGTAAGAACCATCGTTCTGGGCGTCCCCCCCTTTTTTTCAAAAACCCTGGACCTTTTTCCCTCCTTTGGCCCTTCGCCCCCAGATTAACATCGTTTATGCACCAACTCCCTTCCGTTTTAAGATCTCTAGTGTTTCCCCTTCATGGGTTTCGCTGTTTTGACAGAGGTATTGTCCCCGGAGCGGCAAGCACGGTTTTCCACCCCCCAACCAGAGACTCCAGAGCTCCGTTTTTTTTTTTTTCTTTGCTGTCGTCCTTACCCCCGGGCGGCTGTTCAAATCTTCCTGTAAGTACTCCTCACAGTTGGTGTTTGAACGTCCCCTCGCCCTCCGTTCTCCGGACCCTTCCCCCCCCTCTTTTTCACGTCCCTTATTATATGATTCCTGCGCGAAACCTATCGTTCTCCCCCCCCTCCCTTTCCAACGTACTCTTTCGTTTTTTGAAAAACAAAGATTTCTTTTTTCTTTTTTCAAGTTCAGTCCCCTTTTACGATCCCGATTGTGATCCGATTCTCAGGCGAACCCTAGGGACGCCTAACTTGGTTTTAGGAAATAACAGACCCCCGGGTTTCTGACCTTTTCCCCCCCACGGTTTGCCCCCCAAGGCCGGCGTGTTTTTTACGTTTTTGCCGCTGAGCAGGAAGGTCAACCCCCAAAACTTTCCTCGGACTTCGGCCCTTATTTTTTTTTCGTTTTCTGCTACTTTTATTCTATTCCCTCTAAGTGAACCTTTCGGCATTCTTCCGTCTTTCCTTTCCTTTTTCCCTTGTCTGGGCCACTTGGGGGTCTGAAAAAAGGATGGATATGACGAACCCCCCCCCTAAGGTGCGCTCCCCCAACCTCTCTTTACCCCTGATGAATCCCTTTGGCCTTGGCCATTTGGAGGAAAGCAGGACTTCCTCATTCTACCTTAATGGCCTCATCGTCAACACTACGGTTTACCCTTTTTCCTTTTTCTCTTGAAGCGAGCCTTCCAGTTTTTTTTTCGAAGGTTTGGTTTTTTTGCCGGTTTGGCCCCTTTATCTTATCGTTAGAATTTCCCGACTTTCGCGAGTCTTTTCTTTTTTTTCAGCTGGAGTTTTTCGTTCTACTTCGCCATCTGATGGGGACCCCCTCCCCTGCTTTTTCCCCATTGAACTGCTCGCCCTATATTGTGTCCCCTCTTACATATCTCCTCCGTACCTCAGGCCCCCCCACGGGGCCCATTCTTCGGATCCGCGGTCTTGGCGTTTTTTTTTTTCTTGGAACTTTTAAAACTTTTTTTTTTTTGAACCCCATGTTTTTTTTTTGTGCCTGCTGGTGGAAACGCTGTGTCTTTCCCCCTCCTGGTCACGTTCTCTTTTCTCCTGAACAAACTTGCTAGACCCCCTTTTTTTGGCCCTGTCGCTCCCCCTCACGCAACCTCCCACCCTTTTCATTGTTGCAACAATTTTCTTGGTTGAACTTCCAATTCTTTAGAGGCCCTTTCGCCCCATTCCGCCTTTCCCCCCCTGGCCCCTCTTTTTTACCCTCTCATCCTGGATTGGAAAGCTGGCGATTCTTACAGCCAGTTTGACCTCCAACATGAACGGGTTCCGTTCGGCGACCCCTTCTTTTTTCCCCTCCCCAACCGTGTCCCGTTTTGCAGTGTTTCTGCTCAAGCTCCTTGTTCAATGTGTC
>Ga0179591_1152399_pt1 | contig 11032 bp, 16 predicted proteins | sample CZOMad2_1_08_16f_FD_182891 | JGI IMG/M metagenome (GOLD analysis project Ga0179591, IMG submission 182891) | Vadose zone soil fungal communities from Angelo Coast Range Reserve, California, USA - CZOMad2_1_08_16fungal (PacBio error correction) | ecosystem: Environmental > Terrestrial > Soil >... | reverse complement strand
ATTTTCCTTTCCCCTTCTTCCAGCATTCGTTCCCTCTTTGGAACCCTCATAGATCCTTCCTTTTCGTTTGGTCCTCGTAATCCACTTCATCTCCAAGCAGGTGGGCTTCGCTTTCCTCCTCTCTCCCCCGTTGGAGCGTATCAACATTTTATCTTTTGGAGGCGGGTTAACTTGTTCATATTTCCCCCCGCGATAGACGTACTCTAAATTCCTTTTCCCCTGCGCGTGTCCTTTTTTTTCTTTTTCCGGTCCCATGCTTGTGCTCCACCGTTTCCTCCAGGTCCCATTCTTTGTTTCGTCGGATTCATTGTCTCTTGTAAGAAATTATTTTTTTCTTGAATCTTTTATAATTTTTTCCCGCTACGGACCATCGACCCAACAGGGCCCCTTTCCCGCCTTACCCCCTTCCGGTCAGAAAACTTAGAGTCCAGTACTTCCCTTGGTCTACTTCAAACCCTCGTTTTCTCTTTAGAGTTTGAAATAAGAGTAGTACTCCTTTTAAGTGACATTTACAATTTCTCCCGGATTGATCCACTTTTTTTTTTCTTCTTCCCCTTGCTGGCCATCCTATCCCATTACGTTTCCTACTTCTCTGTGCTCCTGCTAAGGATTGGGGAGAATTTGGTTACTAATTTCTCATTTCCATCACCCAATTCCCTCCTTTCAGATATATGCGCAACACTCGTTTCCCTTCTGCACAATTTCTCGCGAGTCCCCCCTTTAGTGAAACTTTTTTCCTTTTCATTCTTTTCACATAATGTCCTGCTTGCTTCGTGGCTTTCTCTCTTACGCCTGGGTGTTCTTGACCCCCTAGCCAATTGATCCTTGGTCCCCTGCTAACACACTTTTCCATTTCGCGAGTCTTATCATACTTTTTTTTCCTGATTCGTCTTCTCCTTTCGATTTCCCCAGGACGCGGCCCTGATCGCGGCAACCCTCTGCTTTATGACCCTTCCATCATTTTGCCTACAGATTGCTTTGAAGTTCTTTTTCCCAGAACGGCTGAGGCTTGTCTGGATTTTGTTGACCGCCCCCAAGAGAATAGAACGTTCTTACGCTTTTAATAGCGGTTTCCCTGCTGGACCTTTAGGCTCTTACTATCGGTAGTCCCCTCGGATGCTTGTTTTTGTGAAAGTAGTGTGGTTTTCAGGTTGACCTGCCCCCAAAGAGTGTTTTTTTCCTCTTTCCTTTTTTCCAGATTCGTAGCCTGTCCTTTTAGTCCGACTTAGCACCCACGCTTTTTATGGGTCCTCGATTAGCTTCTTCTGTACTACTGTAAATTTTTCTTTCGCCCTCAAAGGAGAAGGCCAGTTCTCCTCCTCGTCTTTTTGTTTCATCCTTCGATACTCAGGTTCTGGAGATTTTTTTGCCCGAGTCTACCGGCGGACGCACTTTCGCTCATTCCCCCTGCCCCGGCCGTGGCCGCCGTTTTGATCCTTTTACGCTCCGATATTGCCCCCCTTTCGTCTTTGTTCTTCCAACCCCCTTTTTTCTCTTCCGTTTCTGTAACTGAGACCCTAACTCTCATTTGACCCTTGCGATAAGTCCGCCGTTTAAATGGGGCAACCCGTCTTTTCACCCGAACTAGATCGTTGTCGTTCGTCTTCTCAAACATTTTCGATCGCTTCTTCTAGCCTTTCTCCAGGGTTTCTCTTTAACTGCAGTTAGGCACCCTAGTCTAAAGTTGAGAGCTTTGGTTTCATTTTCAGATCCCTCTTTCTATTTTTCATAGTGTTTTTGCTTCGGCTTACAAGTCCTCTTTCTAACCCTTTCATACGTCGTTTGGTCGCCCCCCCTTCTGTCCCTTCAACAGCTTCCTAGACGTTAAGTTTTACGTGATGAGTTTTTTCTGCTAGTTGGCTGCCTCTCTGTGTCGAGGAATTTCCCCTCCCAAATTATTTTAAACCACCCCTGAGATTCCCCAACTTCCCCTCTAAGAGAACTTTTCTCTCCCCAAGCCCTTTTTATCGGCCTTCAGCAGAATACTTCCTCTTCTTGGTCTATTGTTTTTTCAGCAATTTCCCCGTAAGGTTCAGCGAGTCCTTGACCATGCGCCGTCTGATCGCAACCAGGCACTCCCTTCCCCACTGCCCAAGCACGCCTTTCTTCGCTCGTATGTCAGAGACTTCCTTTACATCTTCAAATAATTTTATGATAAAGGTCGGTTACCAAGATCTTACTAAGTCCGATCGCTTCACCCGTTACTCCTGCACCTTTGGTTTCTTTCTTCGTTTGATGGATAAGTTCCCCCCCCCCCCCCCCTGGCGGTGCTTTCATTTTAAGTGTTCCATGATTGTGCCCCTTTTTCCCGGCTCAGTACTTTCCCGTCCTTTTATATTTCAATAGAAACCCTCTGCTGGTAGATGGACTGAAATTCTCGCCGATAGAATTAAACTAGGTTTTTTTTTTGCTTTCCTTCCAGGAGATATCCTTTTCTTCCCTTCCCCCCCCCAAATTGGCGGGTTGCCCCTCCTTGCTCTCCTCTTGCCCTGTAAGCGGTAGGTTATCGATTCCCCCCAACTCGATTTATGTCTCGATCCCTTTATTCGCGTTGTATCGCTCTTTATTGAGTACTCCTTAACTTTTTGGTATGAGAGTTTCTTACCTCGTCCTTGCAGAGCCGTTTCTGGCCGCTCCACTGAGCCTTTCTGTGTGCGTTTTTATGGCCCTTCTATTGCAGGCTGCGAGGCGATTTCCTTCCCCCTTTGGCAATTTTCGTAGCCGGTTCCCACGTCGATCATAGAGCTTTTCGGCTCCAATCAAGTATGTCGCTGCGCTTTTAGTCCTTCTTCTGTGCTCGGTTCGTCTGTTTTGAAGTCCCTGGATTTCCCTCTTGCCCCCCCCCGTTAGAGACCAGGAATTGATGACTTCTCCCTGACTTGTTCTTTGGATCCCGTGATTCCCCTTGGGTTTAGGTTGGTGCCTATAGATATTTCGCCGTTCCCTTCTCGATCGCGATTTCATCTCTTCTCTTTTCCCTTGAATCCCGAAAGTTAACGTATATTTTTTAAAACTGTACATCCAGTACAATGAAATACCTTTAAGTCCCCTGCTCCTACTCTTTCTTCTTTTAAAGGCCTGCTCCATCTTTTCAACTCCTCAGACACAATGCATATGAGTCTTTTCAGACCGTTCATCGCCAGGACTTAGTCCTTCACCATTTTTTTCTTTTAGGCTGATATGTTTTTTGTGCAGAGCTCTCTTTCACTTCTCTTTTTTAGTTGATGACGCATGAATTCCCCGGTAGACCAAGTAGACACCTGCCTCGTATATCTCTCTCGCTTTTACGTGTCCGTTTTGCCTCCCCGCCGTGGTCTTAATCCGAGAAGCGTTTTCCTTCTCTTCCACTCACTTCCGACAAATGGGTGATTGATTCTTTCATAGTCTTCCACATACTCTCGCAGGCGTATATCTTCCCCCTTCTGACAGAAGCTTCCATTTTCTCAAGGTTCTTCTAGCTTTCGTTCCTTCCCTTGAATGTTTGGTCAGGTAGCCGTCCTCCACTTTCAGGCCAACGTATCTTTAGTTTCTCCGTTGGGATTTCTTACCGACTCCCTTTCCCTGTAGGATGTGTGCCCTTGGACCTCTTTCTCCCTCGTCTTCCCCCAACCTTCGCCCATTCTCAACGTCGGTTCCCTTGGCCAGGATAGTCCTTTTTTTCCTTCTGTTGGACGCATAAAAAAACCGCCCTTTTCTGTCCCTCATGACCCTTCCCTCGTCTGAGGACTTCCTGCTCGGAAGTTACCCCCCTTAGGTTCCCTTTTCACTCTTACTAAGTACGCTTTTCTTGTAGACGCCCGTTTTTTTGAAGTCCCAATACTCTTTCTGCTTCAGTCCTATCTGCTTCTTCCCCTTGCTTGATCTCTCTGAGTGCGCTTGTTTTCCCTTTTTATTTCGCGAGAGAACCATGCCTCGTTTTTTCCCCTTTATAATCCTTCAAGAGTTAACCTTGTGTTTTTTCTATGAGCTTAGGTCCGATTTACCTGGCGTTTTCTGCGCTGTTCTGCCCTATGACGAACGCCTCTCTCCCCCTCGTTTTCTCATCCATTTCTATGCTTACCCCCCTGCCCCGCGCATTTTCCCCCCGGTGATGATAGAAGAAGAGGAGGGATTCTTTTCCCTGACGTGTGCTTTTTTCCCCTGGCTTGTCCTCTGAAGAGGGTCAGTTCATTTTTCCTGAAAATGCGTTTGGATTCCCCCCCTCCCGTTTTTTTCCCCAAACGGAAGCTACTGGCCGTCTCTGCCTTTGACTTGATACTGTGCGGTTCTAGCTACGATGATTACATCTCTCTCACCAATATAATCGTTCCCCTTTTTTACCTCCAAGTTTTGCAGGGGATACCTTGCCGGTTTTACGTACCTCCTGTTGCTAACGGAACACCCCTTCCCCGTCCTTGCCGTCAGGTCCGGTTCCCCCCCTTCTCTGGCCTGACCTGGATCCGCTTTTTCTTTCCTTCCTTTCTGGCCGCTTCCCCCGGCTACTCTTATTTGTTTCGAGCGATTTTTCCTTTCCCAGTTCTTTGGACGGCAAGTTTCTCCCCTCCCTTACTAAAGAATTCTTTGAACTCAGTTGCTTCTCCAAAGGTCGACTCCTCCCTTATGTTTCATGTCTTTTCGTCGTGGCTATTTTCTGACGCCTGCCTCCTGAAGGCGTCATTACCGCATTGTCACTTCATATCTAGATGACTGACCACGATTTTTTCTACCCCCAACAACATGTTTTGTTACGAAATTTTGCGTGATCACATGTGACTTGACAGACTGTCTATGCTTGGCTCTGGGTCGTCGCTCGCGCGGTTTCCACCCGCACTCATCCCTCCGCTTCCATTTTCGTGCCCTTAGGTCCTTTCCTTGCGGGCTATTACGAGCGGGTTTTCCGCTTCCCAGCCCGACAAAAACCCTCCCCTTTTCGCTTGATTCTCTTTTTCTGGCGTGCCGGCGTTCTTTCCCTTTTTGCACCTGTGCTACGGCATCTTTTTTTGACAGATAACGGGATCCAGCAGTGAAATTCTTGATCATGGGTCTGATGTAAATGCCCCGCTCTTTGTTTCTTTCGACCCCTTTTTCTTCCCCTTCCCTTTGCCGCACGCGCCCGCTCCCCTTTTTTTCTTAAGCTCTCCTTGGCTGAAGTTTGTCCCCTGTTGTCACCCCTAGCCTATTCTGCCCCTTGTTCCCCCCGCACTTTACTTTTCTTTGGACGTCACGTGCTCTCTTCTTTTGGCGCCATGTCCGGGTTCTCCGGCGTAGAACCGACTGCGGCTGGCGTCTGTCTCCTTTTAACTTCCCCCGTATTGACATGCACCAGTTCCTTTTCCGTCGCATGGGCGCTTTTAGCGACATGACTGGAGCTCCGTTCGATGCCGGCTTACGGGGTTCTCTGCATTCTTTTTGTTGGCAATCGGCGAACACCGACGTTCCTTTTCTTTGCGTCTGCACCCTGGCCAATTGGGGCCTTTTTTCCTCTCAGGTCCCTATTTGGTCTTTCTCACACCTATTTCTCCTCTTTTGACTCGCCTGCGCGATTTGTCTCCATTTTTAACGCCTAAGTTTTTTCGTTGCTTTTCCCTCTTGTGACTGGCTCCGTTTTTCCCCCCCCATGTCCCATATTGAGACACTGCTTGCTCCTCCTTTGGTAAGCGGGCGCGTGACCCTTTTTCCCGTCCTCATAAACCCAGTTCTCCGCCTTTTGGGTGCCCCTCTCTCCCCCCTAGACAGATTTGGTTCATTTTCTTCCCCCCCCCTTCGCCTTCTGTATAATAAAAGCCCATTGCTGACCCTTCTTCCTGATGTCCATGGAGTCTTTTCGTCGGATGTTCTCTTTTTCGTCTAGAGCGCTGCAGTTGCACGTTCCGGGACTGGAGGTCCTGTTCTGCTTGCTCTCACTCTCTGTTTTTTTTCTGATATCCTTTCTTTTCCCCCCATTTGATGTTCCCTTCCCCTCGTCGGCGAGGATTGAATCGCAAGGCGGTTTTTTGGTTGGTCGTCCTCTTTTTTTCCCGGGACTGCCTTTTTCATCCCGATTGTAGTCTTTTCCTCCTCATCCCCCAACGGGGCTTTTCAGGAAACTGTGGTTGAATCATTTGTGTTGTCCCCTCCCGGGTGCTTACCCATTTCGACCCCGGCTATAACAATAAAGAGGCCCCCTACCTCCCATTGTCGCCAATCCCAAGACAAATCAGATCGCTTTTATCGTCCTCTCCCTCTTTCTTCCCGACAGAAATACTTGATCCGCTCCCGAAGCTCATCTTCGAATGCCTCTGGTTTGTGTGCTCCCCTTCCTCCGCTCTCTTTACGGTTTGAAAGCTTTGGTTAGCTTTTCTTTTTAACGTCCCGGCGTTTCATCGGCATTTCCGAAGCCTTTTAGGTTGGTTCTGTATTACGTTCTCTCTTTGTGTTTCTTGATCCCAAACGTCCCCATACCTCGATATTTTTTTCGGTCCTCCCTCCGCTGTTTCCTTATTTTGTTGCCGGATTCTTTCTGTCGTCCATTCGGCCACGGGATCCTTCGCCCTAGCACACTTCGACCTCCCCAATCTTTTTACTCTCCCGTTGTGCTTTCCACCCAATATCCGGTGCATTTTTTCCTCCACCCAATGTTATTAATCAGGCGTAACACTCTCCCTTTTCGTGTTGTCGTTCTGACCTTACTAAGTTACTTTGCCCCCTAAAATTATTGGTTTGTTTGCTTCCCCTTAGTCCCCTTTTCAATTGTCCCCCACCTTTTTTTTTGTTTGTCCCAGAACATTTATTTTTCTCTCCACTGCACCCACCCCGCTGTCCACCATCCTTATCTGCTTTCCTCACCCTTTTTTTTATCGCCGAACTACCTCCTCCTAAGGAATGACTTCAGACGATGTCCTCTGTCTCTTTGTGTTCTGCCTCAACAGCCCCCTTCCCCCCCCTCCCCCTCCCCTTTATTGTGCCGAAGATCCATCTTATTCAGGGACGATTAGCGAATTTTCACTTCTATTTTGCCCGGAATCACGTGCTTTTTTGAACTCGCTTTCCCACTGGGAAATCTTCCCTCCTCCGTACTTAGAACTCGAATCGCGATTTGGGTTCTTTTTTGTGTGCCTACTTGACCCGTGGCTGCTTTTGGTTCACCTCCCCCCCCCTTAGATGTCCCCCTTTCCTCCCGAGCACGGAATGGATTCTTCCATTTCTTCAAGCATTCGATAGGGGTCTTTGCCTTGACCGGCCGTTTGCATCCCGCACAGAGAGTGAGTGCCGCCCGATCTCCTTTCCAGTTTTATTGGTTGAAATGTCTCTAGAAGGGTCGCCCCTACAACGGCTCCCCGACTTTTTGTTTTGTCTCTCTTCCGTCGGCGAAGCTTTTAGGTTGATCGTAGGCCTCCCCCTTTCTTGCCGCGAATCCCGTTCTCCCCCATTCTGCTTCTTCCGTTGTTAATTCCAGGATTGCCCGCAAAATCGTAGGTTCGTTCTTTTCGATAGCTCCCGTGGACCTTATGTTTCTGAGGTTTTTTTGTCCCGTCTGTGCGGTACCTTTTTCTTTTTTTTCTCTTCCTGGCCCATGTGGTTTTATGTGGTTACGTATGCGGAAGGTGATCTCCGTATTGACTCTTATGTCCCCTCCCAGCTCCGTTTCTTTCTTAGTCTCCCAATGTCAGTCCTACTGACCCCCTCTTTAGGAAAGTGGCGGAGCTTGTATTGAGCACGTGAATTGGAAGACGGACACTTTCTCCCCCGGACACAGGGCCTGGAAGTTTGCCCTTCCCTTTTGAAGTCGCCGGTTCTACGCTAGCCTTCCTCTAACAGTTCCGAGTCTCCTTTCCACATCATCTCCCTTTTTCTCCCGATAAGGTTTTATAAGCGCTAATTTTCCTTTTAGAACAAGGGGGTCGATGGTATTATTGTTCTTGATACGAGGCGGACATCGAACTTTCCGGATCTCGTCTTGCTGGAAGGTTTCCCGAGTTTTTTTCCTCACCACGGGGTATAAATTAGACACCTTTCCTTTTTCCCTTTTTTCTCCCTCTCCGTGAGAGGCTTCCCTCTTTCTTTATCGAGGTTGATTTTTGCGGCGATAGGCGGTGGCCGCTCGTTCTCTTCTTCTTCTCAGAGGTGTCTCATATTTATCCTCCCCACTTTTATAATCTTTTTGGTTTGCTTGCTTTTAGCCGCGTAGAACGCCGTCCGTTCTATCAAGGATATGATGGATTTTTCCTTGATGTCCTTATTCCATTATTCCCATTGAGGCTAGCCGTACGCGGTCTCTCCCCTTTCACCCCTTTCCCTTCACTTGTCGGCGTGGCTTTTTTTTTTTTCCTACTTTTCCCCTGCCTTGTCTCTTTCCCAGGTTGCCAGGATTTGTGTTTTTCTTCATTTTCTTACCTTTCGTCAGTCCTTTCTCTGTTGTTTTTATCAGAGGTCCTTGCTCTTCCACCTTCAGCTAAGGACAATCTTTTCCCCCCAACAGTTCCTGGCCGTATAAGAAGATATCACGGTTCACCAAAGGTTCGTTTTTTCTGGTCCCTCAGCCCCCCCCCGCCGTGGTTTTGGTTTCTCCTTCCAATAAAGTTTTTCGAAGATTTTTGCCTTTTTCCCGTTCCCCAAGTTTCTTCCCGATTGATCCACTTTCTTCTGGCTCAATGGCTCCTAACCTTCCACCCTCCAGAACGTTTGTCTTCGCTTTTTGAAGCCCAGCTCACGGATTCTTTCCCCCTCAGTTTTTATTGCTACCCCCTTACATTCGCCGTGGACTTTCACCCTCCCCCCTCCAGTCTCTTTAGACTCACGTAGACTTTGCGTCATGCCCCCTCGCGCTTGGGGGTGGTGTGGATTAACCCTCCGCTCCGAAGGAATTACGCCTTTTTCCCTTTTCCTCCATGCCTGCTCGGTTTTTTGCGCGACCTCTCCGGTTTGGTTGAACCCCCCCTTTAAAAGCGCTTTCCTTGTCACCTTTAAACCAATTCCTTTCTCGAGATAGGCGAAGTCTCGTTTTCCTCTTTTCCCGATTGCCGCGTTTCCTCAACCCGGCTTCTCAAAGATTCGCTCACTCGCATTGATTGCCCTTTCCTTGGGATCCGGCTCCTCTCCTTTTTACAGCGCGTAAACGTACCGTTCGGTCTTTTATTATGTTTCGTTGCTCACCATAAGATTTGCCGTTTTTCGTCTTATTTTTCCAGCCGGTCTCCTCGATTGATCTTTAGGTCCTATCTCTAGCACAGTATTGAAGGTGTAATGTTTAGTTTGTGTTTTTCGTTTTCTGAACCCTTTTTTTGTACTAGTTCATTGGGCCCCTTTCGCGCATTGACTCCTTTGATCCCCGCCGGCCCCCCCTCCTTATGGGGACTCCTTTACGCTTCTTACGTATATGAATGCCCCCCTGGTTGCCAGTGTTTCGAAATTTTTCCAATCCAGTGTGGAGGCACCTGAATTTTTCCTTCATGTTTCTGTTGCCTCTTTTTATTCTAGTTTTAGTCTGCAGATTTCGTTTTGAATAGTCTATGCGGTGAATTTTTTCCTGATCATTTCCCCACAAGCATTTTCTCCCCCTTTCGAGCGGGACCCCCCCTCCTATCTTCCAAAGGTAGTTCTTTTTATCCCCACTCCTCTCTCTCCGGAGAACTAAGACAGCCCGATCCTTGTCGACCCCTCTCTTATCCCCCTTCTCTTGCACTTTCCCTTTACCGGCGTGTCCCCCTCACAAGATTCGTCGTTTTCACTCAAACGCGTTTTCCCCCCCCGACTTGTCTTTTTTCCCGAGTTCTTCAGGATTTCTTTGTTTCTGTCCGACCGTAGATTTCCCTCCTCATACCCTGCGAGAGGACTTTTAGGGGGCGGTTCTCTAAGACGGTTTATTTCCTCTTTGTTCCACTTCTTGCTTTTGTTTTCTCCAGTTATTCGCACCACGTCCTAACCCCTTTTGTTCCCCCCGTCCCCCCCACCTTCGGTGTACACTCCCGCAATTGCTCTCCCTTTTTCTACGTTTATTGAGACGGTCCCCTCCTCTTTGCCCCCCCAAGCCGTGCTCCTGGCATCCCTCCCGACAAGGCTGAACCACCCAGCTTCTGTTCCCTTCTCCGCTACTTTTTTTTCCTCTGAACTCTTCCCTCCTTTCAGAATCGAAGCAATTTCCTTTGGAAGAGAGCCGCCTCCCCTTCCCTGCCTTCCCGGATACGGTAAACTTGAGCTCTGATTCCACGGAACCTTTCTCCCAAGCGCTCAATAGCATTTTTGATCTCTTCGGGATCGAATTTTTTAAACTAAAAGAAGTTCGCTTCCCTGCCACCGTTTGACCCTCTTAATAAGTTCCGCTAGGGCAACTCCCTAGAGTTTTCCATGTTTTTTTCTGTTTTTTGGGGATAATGACCCTTCCCCCCCCTGGGATGTGATCCCGCCCTTTGTCTCTCTGTTTCCATTGGTGCAAGTTGCTTCCTCCCCTTCCCGACTTCTTCTTGCACCTCGTTTAAATTCTGGCCCGTTTTGATTCTCCCTGCGCCTTCCTCTTCCAGCCTCCTTGCTATTTGTGGCTTTCCCGGCCAGGATGATTACCCTTGATCTCCACTTTGACACATTGGATTTTCGTCCTGCTCCAGAGCGCCCGGGCTTCTTTTTTTCGAGATTGTACCACTGCTAGGAGCGGCCCGATTAACAGCTTTCGCGTTTGATGCTTTTCTTGCTTAAACTACCCTCTCCCATCGACGTTTACTTTCTTCTTAGTACATGCAGGCGTCCGTTTTTGTTCCCCAGCGCTCGTTATTAGCGCGCCTGCCTTAGGTGGCTCCTCCTTCTCAATTCACTTTTCACTGGCTTTCGATGCCTCGTCCAGCGTTTTGTCTTTCGGTGCAAGGTCCGAGATAGACATGTCGAAACTTCTCCTTCCTATTAGGCGCGGACCTCTGGAGTAGAGGTTTCCTCCCACGTTTTCCCTCCTTTCTTTTGCTAAGCCTGATCGGAAGTCCCGCCCCCCTTTCTATACCGCCACTTTTAAGATCTCGCTCCTCTTTCTTCTTAATATGTCCCCGTTTTTATAGTCAGATTGATGCCGTAGCCGTTTTTTTGTAGGAAG
>Ga0179591_1285168_pt1 | contig 11033 bp, 10 predicted proteins | sample CZOMad2_1_08_16f_FD_182891 | JGI IMG/M metagenome (GOLD analysis project Ga0179591, IMG submission 182891) | Vadose zone soil fungal communities from Angelo Coast Range Reserve, California, USA - CZOMad2_1_08_16fungal (PacBio error correction) | ecosystem: Environmental > Terrestrial > Soil >... | reverse complement strand
CCCGATCCATCACTCCCTTTTCCTTCTCCTTGGCGTTCAGTTGCACCGTCGCGACTCGTTTTTTTCCTTTTTCCTAGTGCCAACCGACATGGTTAGAATTCCCTCCCCTTCCCCCCCCCCCCCCAGGGAGTATTTTAGCCCCAGTATTCTCAACTATGGAACTTTTGTTCTCGTGTTTTCTCTTCCTTTCCAAGCGGAAATCCAAGCCGGACCCTTTGTTTCAAATTACGAAGTGTCTTTCGAAATGGTCGCCGCGAGAGAAATGTCAAACATTATGCGAGGTTCTGGTCTTGGTGGTCCAATGCGGTCCCGCCGGGTTTGAGTCCGTGTTTTTCCCCCGTTCCGCCGGAGGACACCTAGGCACCGCTTTTAACAGTATTGCAGGTCCTGAACGAGTATCGAGCCACCCAGTATGAGTTGTTGCTCAGATCTAAGTGTTTACAGCATCTCAGCCTCGAGTTTAAGACTTCTTTCCATTTACTATTATGTCCCTTGAACACAGTCGTTCCTCTCCCCCCTCACTCACGCGATCCTTTAAGAAAAGTTTACCAAATTCCAGACGCCCGCGGCCTTATCTTGTGAACTCCCTTCCCCCCTATACACCATGGCCGTTTGGTCCTTCCCTCTCTGGAATACGCGAGCGTCCCGCGACATCATGCGTTCTTTTTACGGCTAGTCTGTAAGTTTTTATTTTTGTTTGCTTGAAATTGGATGGGTTTGTTCTCTCTATTTCTTTTGTAGGCCACCATAGACTCCCGACAAGTGTCGTCCTTTCTCTGATTCTGCACACCTTCATGTCCCCTTTGCTTCCAAGGACGAGTACCAGACCTTTCTTGAGCCGGCTCGATGGACCAGACTTCCGCGATCGGTCTCCCCCCCCCTTTAAGAAACCCCGCCTTTCAATCGCCCTCGGGATTTCCGTTGTTCTGCTTTAGTCCTGACTTTCTCGTCTCCCAAAACCGCCACCTTCTTGAGAGTAGTACCAGCTACTCAGGGTGTTGAGATTATTCGACAATTTGTTTCGAAGGCGACCCCATACTTCTCTTTTCCATTTCCCTGGGTATTCTAGGCCCGTTTTTGACCTGTCAACTGGATGGGGCTGAATTCACTTTTCAGGGTACGATTTCAATTTTTTACGCCAACTCTCTGCGGCGTTCTCCAACTTTTCCGCTCGCCCCTTTCTTCAAGGGACAGGGCCACCTCGCACCCGACGGACGAATATTGGTTACGTTGACGGCCGAGCCGTTCCTTAAGCAGTTTCCCCTTTTTATCGTCCCCGCTCCCTCTTTTTCCGTTCGTCGCATTCTCTCCTGTGCCGCCCCGATGACGGCCTTCTGAGGTTTTTTTCCCCCTAACCACCGTTTCCCTGATGCTCGCCTCAGGCCCGATGCCCCAACTCCTGTGGCATGCTTCCTATTGTTCTAAATCTGAGTCCGCCGGTTTAATTGACTCCTCCCCTCGGTGCAGTGTACAGGCAGTAAGGCATTCTCCCCCTCTGTACTTGAACGTCGGATCGCCGACGAGGTTAACGACAAACAGCAAATCGAACCGTTTGTCTTCAGATCTTACACAAGGTGCGCTCTACCTCCCCAGATGGGGGATGGTAAATCACCGGCTCCAGCAAGCGGGCTCGTTGATTTAAACCGAGGATTCAGTTTACTCGGCGGAAATATCTTTCCCCTCTTTTTCCACGGTTCTCCTTTGGATCTGAACCCGTGAACCCCTATTACTCGGCAGCATTTGACCCAAATCCCTTAGCTGGAAAAGCTCGTGTGAAATCAATTCTTTCTTTCCTGTGCTTCCGCTCCCCCGCTCAAATCCCTCACCCAGGTTAGTCCGTGTCAAATGGAACGAGTTCAGTCTATTACGTTTCGTCCTCACCGCTTTGCTCCTTTCGATTTGAGGTTTCTTCAGGCATTTGGCCCAATCTCGCGTCAGTTCTTGTTCCCGCATAAGGAGTTTCCTGGCCATGCGGTTAAATAATCAACCAGTTCTTCCGGTGTTTTTTTCCAACACCCTCAAGTCTCTTGAAGACCTGTTTCTTAGAGGTCATTTTGGCCGCTGGTCAGATTTTTACGGGGCAACGAAGTGTCCCCTCCTATTCTTTTCAATGGTGTTCCGAACTTAACGGGAACCCTGAAGGATGACGATTTGTTCCTTTTTAACTCTCAAAGTCTTTTACGGTCTTCTTTTTGGAGGTATAATCTTCCCTTTTTCTGAGTCTTTTGGTTTTGGGATGGCCGTCAGCCTCCTTCGCTTCTGCTTTTCTTAGTGCCCGTCTCGAAGACATGGCCCTTCGGATGCTCCAGTCTCCCTCCGAGTTGACCTAAGAGCCTTTTTGCGTCGCGAAAGCATTTCTGCCCGGGATCTCTTCCCCCATAAATCTCTTCCTCCTCCTCGTTTTTTTTCTTCTTATTTTCCCCTACGAACTCCCGTGTATTTTTTCTTTCTGCCACCCCTTTTCTTGAAGAGTGCTTATCTCTCATGACTGTTCTTTTTTTGGAAAAAGCTTCGGTTTTAGAATCGGTTTAGACGCTTAATTTTCTTCTCCGGTCTGCTTTGTGACGCGTATCCGAGTAGTTCTTTTTGGATCCACCCCTTGACACCAAAGTCTTCTTTTTTGCCGGGTTTTTTTTTTCCATTTGGCGGAAGCTGGTGTAATAGTTTTTCTTTCTTTCCTTTGGCCGTTAACGCATGGAACCTCTTCAAGTTTCCCTCTTTCTTAGTCGACCTCGGCTCGTCCTACGGTTTTGACACAACACCGTCCGAAGGGTTGCCTTTCTAAGTACAGCTTTCCGTAAGCTGTTACATCTTGTCCGGCGGCTAAGCACGGATTTCCCCAATGAAGTACAAGCAAGGGCTTAAAGGCCCTGTCCTTTAGACCCTTCTCTCCTGCAATCCGCTTCTCCTCTTCACTGTTGTTCGCCCACTTTTGACAGTTTTTGTGATTTCCTGGTTTTCTTTCAGGCTCCTCCAATTCAGGAGCGGTTCGCTTCTTTTATTGTTGATACGGCCCAGAATTTTTTTTTTCTTTTGGACCTTTTTGCCCTACTTTTCCCTTTCTCTAGACTCCTTCTTTCGTTGAGGCTACTGTCTTTAGTGAATCGTTGCTGGCCAGTCACCTCGTTTGCTGAGCGGTGATGTGGACCCTCCCCTCCATTTTAGGACCTCGCGAACCGTGTGTATCTATCTCTGGTTACTTCGCCTCCTTCTTGGTGTTTTGGTTTGGCCTACCTCCGGAAAGGAGCTTTTCCCTCTGAAATTTTTACGACCCTATGGTTTCTTCCCCCCTTTGCGTCACCCCGGCGACCGGCTAAATAGTGTCGCGTCCCTCGAAAGTCTTGCCAAGGCAGGTTCTTTTCGTTCTTCTCTTTTTCCATCCTGTTGCGTCCGAGACTTTAGTTTGTGCTCCGCGATCAATATCTTTCTCTCCGTCTTAACTGCAAACCGCTGAGCAGGATTCGCGTTTCCCCTTCTCAGGACCTGGCGGCGGCCGCTCAGATTCCTGATGCCGATTTGGGTTTTTCTCGATCCCTTCGAACGAACGTATTTCTCTTGCCCGTTTGTGATCGTCCTTTCTGGGAAGACCCAATTTGGTGCGATCGATAAAACTTCTCATTGACGTCATTCCCTACATCAGCCAGGAGGAAGGGCAAACTCCCTTGTTGACGTACTTTTATTTTACGGCAGCCGTCGGATGTAAGTTTCGCTCTGTCCCCCCCAGGTCCGATATCTTGACACAAGGATGTACGATGGTGGAGCGCGCGAGGGGATTCTGATTCTTGAGTATGTCGTTGCTTTCCGTCCAGCTGCCCTGTTTCTTTTTCCCTCCCTATTTCGCGAGCAGGCTTTTTTTTTATGTTTATATCCTCTTTTCTTTCCCGGCCGGTCTCGATCCGCCGACTGTCACCCTCTTTTTTCTCGCGGAAAATTGACCCCTTTGGTTTCGATGTTATTGCAGTGTCAGTGAAACTGTTTCGAACCTTTTTTTCGTATTCCCTGGGTGGCGACCCCACGAATATCAATCCCTTTCTTTCAACCCCCCCCCAACTGCCCAGCCCTCATCAAACAACTCCCCGTACGCAGGTACGCGAGGGCCGCCTACCGCCGGAGTTTTTTTTCGTTGCGTTTGTTCCGTCCGCGTCAAGTAGGATTTTCCCCTGAACGACGTCATTTTATAGTGTGCCTGATGACACGTTTTCCCCCTCTAATGCCCTTTGGCGATTTGGGTCGTCTAGATTTTTCTTGTGCAAGTTGATGTACCCCGAAATTTTTTCCTTAAGTTAAGCCGGAGGCCAAGCCTTTTGTCGGATGCTGCGAGAACACGACCCTTGCGAACATCTTGTTCGCCGTTAGCTTCGGCTGTCGCTTCCCTGTTGAGCGCCTAGAGTTCCTTTTTGTTCTAGGCTTCCGGTGGGCACCCCCTTTTGCCAACAGATCCTGTGCGCAGCATCCTTGCACCTACCCAGTCAACCTTATGGGGCGGCTCGCTCATTTCTGACCTTTGATTTCGTCCTTTTTTCCCCCCAAAAATTCTTCCGGATTTCGCTGGGATCTTCCTTCCAGTAAATATCAACAAAGTTCTGCCGAACAACTGCTACACTTCATCCGGGTGGGTTCTCTTCTTGAATCCCCTCTGTCGTTTGCTATCGACGAATTTACACAACTTTTTTCATCCGGTGGTTCTGATCTACTGGGGGATTATTCGCGGCTTGCTGGTGAGTTTCTGCTCTCCTTTTCCTCCCTTCTCCGTTCCGTTGTTGTTTCTAACCTTTCCCCTCTTTCCTTTTAACTTTCCCCTCCCCATGGCGATCATTTTTTTTTCCCTTTTTCTTTCGCTTCTTTTTTTTTTCATTCGTCGATCCAACAAGCTCTTTCTTAAATATCTAACCCTTAGGCAGAGAAGTGTAGCCGTCTTTCTCTCTTACCTTTTTCCCCCCCTGCGTGGTCGATTAGCTTCTAGCCCCCTCTTCAACTCCCCCCGCTATACCAGTTTTTTTTAAACCATTACTAGTGTTGCGAACATCTCATCTCTCACCTCCTTCAAGTTCTGGAGCGTCCGTGTTCTTTTTGATGCGTCTTTTTTTAATCTTCTTCATTCCCCGGCACAAGGTATTATTCACAACGACCCTTCCCCCTTGGCCGTCCCATCTATCCCAGGGCGTGACTATTTCCCTAGCGGCCACCCCCTTAATATTTTTGTCTCCCTCTTTTCCTGGTTGCTGGAAGCCCTTCCCTAAGTCGCGCTTCTCTACCGTTCCATTCACCGATACGGACCCTTACCCATTTCTGTCCACTCTCACTTCACCCTTCTCCTGTATCGACGTACCTCTCCATTTTCCGCCTGACAGAAGTTCCTAGTCCGTGCAGGGCAACCCTAACCCACTGATCTGGTCGGTATTAGGTAAGCGATTGCCCGCGCTCCACGCTGTCTCGGCTTTAAGCCTCGTTTACTCGCGTAATTTCTTTTTGTATTTTGTTTCACGATGTTTTGTTTTTTTTTTTTTTTTTTTTATTTTTGTCTTGGTCTTGGTCGAGCATCTTCTTCTTTTTTCTGTCGGCCACCCACATGGGAATCGCACGTGTGCCGTTCTCTTCCTACTCATCGAAAACCCTCTCTTGTTTACAGTCTCCCCCCGAATGTCACTGCGCTTTCTAGATGACTCTTGACCGTTCTTTCTCCATCCAACCGATCTCTATAGGCGACCGGAACTTTCTTTGTTGTCCTCTGCGCCGAACGAATTACCCTTCCACTCAGCGCTGCCTGTCTAAACCAGTATCCTTTCGTCTTTTGTCACTGCGATTATCGCCCCCTCTGTTGCATCCCCTTCAATGTCCAGAACGCAATCCTCCTTCCCTTCTTCCGACCCCATTTTTCCCCTTTTCATCCTGTTTTCGCGGGCCGCCCCTGCCCGATGAAGTTGTATGCGGTCCCCCCCCGCAGGGCCCCTAGATTGTCGAGACACCCACTGCGACCCTGCGTTTTCCTTTATCCGTGAGCCACCTGAACCGGAACTGCTAGTCTTTTTCCTCTCGAAGAAGACAGTTCAGACTAAGTCCATCCCGACTTGATCGTTTTGCCGGTGTCAACTTTCTCCCCTCTCGCGTTCGTGATTCCGAGCGAGTTAGCCAACGCCTTCTGCTTTAATTCCCCCCCCCCCGATGAACAACGCCGCCTTGTGGAAGTTTCTCTTGGCTGAGCACTTTTTTACATGATCGTCCTCCTTTTAACATTTCGTGCATAATCGGTATGTTTAAGTGGAAGTCATTTCATCTAACAAACTTTACCGGTCCGGGTATCGAAGAGTCCTCCCCGAATCGCCGAGTTACTACGTTCTCGACTCGACCCAACGGTCCGGCTCTTCTGCCTGGCTTTTCTTTTTTACATCACCGGCGCAGCCGTTGGACGTTGCTTTTGCCTTTTTTCCCTCGGAAGCATGGCTGCCTTTGCAAGCAAGTCGGCGAGATGCACAGGCTTTAAGGTGGCCGGCCCCCAACTTTTTCCCTATCACGATACTTCTCAGCATGAGACACATTGGTCTCTTTAGCTGTGAAAAATGCAGGTTCTCTTCCTCCGAGACACGGACTCACACATGGGGTTAAGTGGGCCAGTTACAAAGCCAATTTCTCCCCGCGAACCGTTCCCCCCCCGCGGGCGCCCCTCCTGGCCTGTTTTGTTTTGGGTCCGGAGGTTGTGGGATGCCGTCCTTGCTTCCATTCGCTTTTTGGACTTTAGTGGTTTGTGCCTCTCGGATAGACCTTTCCTCTACTTTTTCCCGTCCTGGCCCTTTTCCGGCCGGGTAACTCATCAACCTACCCCTTTTTTTTTTTCCCACAACTCAGGACCGAGCCGCTCTGATTCATGCATTCTTTTTGAATTCAGTTACTTATTTTGCCGTCCCCCCCTTCACTTCGCGTGCCGCCGCGCTTCCCCCTCCTAGACAGACGAACCGCCTCCCCTGATAATTGACGTTTTTTCCTCATGCCCCCCGCATGATTTCCTCAGGCAACGTCCGACGTTCGAGCTCGCCCCGTTTTCCTTGATTTCCTTCCTCATGATGGCCGCTCCCTACACAGGAACCTTTGCGACAGCTGATCCTCGTTCTCTCAGATTTGCTGACTAATATTTCTGACCGGTCCGTTAGTCGGAAAATAACTTCTTCCCCCCCCCCCCCCATAAGTTTGTTGTTGAGGAGAGATTATTTTCGACGAACCTCCCCTTCCTAATATCGTCTCGCACTCGGTTGCTGGCCGGAGGATTTCGCCATTCTCCTCCTTCCTGAGGGACGGCCAAATTCATTTGGAGAAGTCCGACTCTTGCCAGCATAGCTCTTCGCGGCGTTGACTCTTATGTCCCAGCTTCCTGACGGGCTTTGACCAAACTTCCCCTCCTCCTGTTGTCGCCAGGCGTCTTTCTTTGCGTCACATAGTTTTCCTCTGTGGATCGCGGTGACGCGTAAGGGTTTCCCAGAAAGACATTTCCCATGTCATTCTTTTTCCTGTATGAGTCGCACCGGCGCTTATTGCTTTTTTTTCCCTCCCCCACGTCACGGGTTGATGGCGTTACAGCGGACCTGAGGTGACCTTCTCTTACTCGTCGCTCGCCGGTGGCCCTCCCGCCCGCCCCAGGCCGCACCTCAATTGCGCTTTTTTCACGATTGCTCCTTTTCCTCGCTGACACTGTTTTTCCGTGGCCAATTGACCCCGGTTTTTCTTTTTTTGGTTCGCTTCGCCCCTTCTGCAATTTTCAAGGAGTTTTACCTGTCTTTGTTTTGGTGCCAGCGGAGATCGTTTGGGACATGTTTCCATCCCGCCGTTTCTGCGACGACTTCTTCGCAGGCCGTGTGCCTCGGTTGATTCTTCTCTGGTTTATGCCCGGGGCAAACACCACCTCGTGATTCGAGGGCCACTTGTTCTGCCCTTTCGACTTCCTCTTCCGGATTGCTGTGTGTTTTTTTTTTGCGCTACCCCCCCGTTCAATTCCTCTTTTGAAAGTGCCCATTTTTGTCCTTACGAACGATTTTCCATGAAATTCCTCTCTGCACAAGGCCTTTTTTTCTCTTCCTTATTTGTCCAGCCTATCGAACGCCTCAAAGGCCTGGTTTCGTTAGAGTTTTTGTCTATTTTTCTTCCTTAGTTTTTCCCGCAACGAGACTTTTCATCTGAGTCCCTCGCGATTCCCCAAGTGACCCCGTCTGCTCGCAAATTTTTTTTGTTCTTCTCGCTATTTCTCGATCCCTCCTGAACTTGATTGGGCTCTCCTGAAGATGGTTGCACTTTCTTGTCGCCTCTTTCTTAGAACCTTCGCGATTTTTTCTATTTCCTTTGCGTGCGCATCTAGTGTGAAATTCCTTGCTCTCTTACCAACTCACTGATTGAAGATCCCCCCCTAAGATCAGCCAGATTTTTCCCGTTGTCCTTTTGTGTTTTCTTTCCCATGCTGCGTAGTCCCGGCTTTTGTTCTTTTATGGAGTCCTAACAAATCTTTTTATATATAGCGTGCCACTTCTTATTTTTTTTTCTCATCCGTCCTTAGTGGCCTTGTTGATTTGGGGGTTTTTGCTTTTTTATTTTGAAGGATTCGTTCTTGGAGGAACGCTGACATTTTCTCTCTCTTCTTCGCTCGTTTGGTGGTATTGGCCGATCGTTCCCTCCCGCGGCCCTAAGCGATGAAGCTCCCAGTTCACTTGTTTCGTCGTTCTTCAGTGAAAGTGTTACGATGAGTATGGAGCCTTACACAGGTAGAAAATTTCGTATTAACCTAGCTTCTCCACGCTTCATCGGAGTCACCAAAGCTTCAACTATACATCCCCCATTGATCTCTTGGACGGATCCTGGTCAACTCCCCCGAGGGATGTCGCGCGTCCGTAACTCCTTTGTTTTTGTTCTGTGCCATAATTGACCCTTTTTTTTTTTGTGTTCCCGGGGGAATTTCCTGACGATAAGCTCGCTTTCGTTGCTTTTTCGTGTCGCGTTCTCCTTGTGCCAGGGATCTGTTTTAGAACTCCTTTCCGATACCCCTGGCTTCCCCGTCTCTTTTTAGGCTGAGGCTGCAGCACCCTGACTTCTCCAAGTAACTCTGTGGGCTCTGGGACTCAGGGGTGTTTTCAAATGAGATTCCTGTGGATAGCTCCTCTTTTTTGTCTTCCTGTCATTGAGACGTTGCCCAAACCCGACAATGCCTCCTTTTTCCCGAACAGCATTTCAACTCACGGAACCTTTCTTTCCTTTCCGCAACAGGAGATTTTTTCCCTCTTTATGCCCGCCTGTCCCGTTGTCCCCTTCTCTCCCTTTTCTCCTTGGGATCCTCGATCGACCCATACCCCTAGACACCCCTGTTTCACCTTCGCAAATCGGATACACCCCCCTAGGGGGGAGTATTTTTCATCTATACGATTTGGTTTTGTCCTTCGAAGGGCATACATCTCCTGACCCTGGTGGCCCTCTAGAAGGGTGGCTTTTCTCGTTCGCGAGGAACGGTTAGTATCTTAATCGTTCCTCTCCCTCGGTTGTTTATTTTTTTTTATAGCTGTCTCTTTCCATCCTGAACTTCTCGCCAGAGCTTACCCATGGCGTCCCTTTGTCCCCTTTCCCTCGGACGCTGTTGTTTCCCTTTCTCCTCCCAAACCCGTTTTGCTCTTCAATAAAATCCTTTCCAACATAGGAGGAATTTTAGCCCTTTGGCCACGATTTCCTTTTTTTTCCGCTTTGCGATCTCTCTTACCTTTCTGAACAAGCTCCAGCCGTTTTTTTCCCACCGGACAGTCGGTCGGTCTGAATTTAGAGTCTCCTCCCTTAATAAAGTCTGACTTTCTTTCTTTTAGGGCTGAAAAACCCTGTTTTCCTTCGCCGTTTGGCCCCTTTTTTCCCGTTTGACCCAAAGAATATTTAGACTCATCACAGTACTCTATGTAAGGGACGAGTCCCCTCCCACAGTCTTTCTTCCTCGGGTGCCAAGTATTCCTGCTTGCTCGTAGCCCATCTCCTCAGGCGGGGCGCCCGTGCCTTCACTCCTTGGCCCCACCATTTCGTACAACCTTCACCATCCCTTTTTTGGAAGGACCCATCCACGCGACCGCTTCATGCTTTGTCCTTGCGCGGCCACCCACTTCCCCTTCCTTGTGTCCGGTCAGCATCCTTGAAGTCGCTCTTTTCACGCCGCTGACACCGGCGGTCGGAGTTCTCGATGCTCTCTACTAGCGTAGCTTGTTGTTGATGACCATGGGACTGGTTTTTGTTTCCGGTTCTTTCTGCGGCCCACCCCCATAGGTACCAAACGTTTTCGCGTTTCCCTGCTCTCTTCTGCTCCTTCACTAGAAACCTCTCGCCCTTTATGAACGTGAATCCGTCCCCCTCATTGTCACTACTCCTCTCGCATGCCCACTCACTCCCTCGATTTTTGGCACATTTTCCCCCGCCCGCACGCGACCTTACCTGAGTCCCCCTTTGAAGATTTGGCCCGGGAGCACTTCACCCCCAGAGAGAAACCCCTCCCTCCTTTTCTTCCTGAACAACAGATCCTTCATTTCTTGTGTTACAGCGATAAGCAAGTTGGGGAGCCCCTCTTTACCTTCCTGCCGCTTCCATCCTTACGTTTTTGACCCCATAGTTTTTTAACTTCCCGGCTGCGCGCCGGCGCCTCCATGATTTACTCTTTTTCTTCTTTTCCTAACCAGGTGTTTCAAATAAGATAGTCACAGGGCCCCCCGGAACTTCTACTTCCGTTTCTTCGAAGGTCCTCTCCACACGCTCCCCGACCTCCCATCTGAGAGTTCCTCTCTCCTGACTGAACGTTACTTAGCTGATTTCTCTCTTCCTATATCTGATCGAGTCCTGTGAACGGTAATCTCTTCTCTCTCTGTTTGATCGCTTGGAACTCTCTTTCTCCCACTTCTTTCATGTTCTTGCCAACGACGATCTTAGCTAATCCGGGACCGCTGCCCACTCGATGTGGCCTCTTGTTCCGATATGTTCTGAGGCGGCTTTTCCTGCCATAGTTCGATTTGAGAAGCATTTCGTTGACCCAATTTTTT
>Ga0179591_1223786_pt1 | contig 11033 bp, 15 predicted proteins | sample CZOMad2_1_08_16f_FD_182891 | JGI IMG/M metagenome (GOLD analysis project Ga0179591, IMG submission 182891) | Vadose zone soil fungal communities from Angelo Coast Range Reserve, California, USA - CZOMad2_1_08_16fungal (PacBio error correction) | ecosystem: Environmental > Terrestrial > Soil >... | reverse complement strand
TCTGCCAGCGGTAAATGTTCATTCTTTTCTCACTTTCTTTTTGATCCTTTTTTTTTCGGTTCATTTCCCCCAGTTGGGCGGGCTGGATTTTTGTGGTTCTGGTCTGATGCGTTTGTTAGATGTCTTCCTTTTTCTGCCCCCTTTATCTACTCCGTGGAACCAAGTTTTTCGCATTTTCGTCTTGTTCTTTTTTCTTCCTTTCTTCGTTTTTTATCCGCAGTTTTCACCACCAGCAAAAGTTTTTTTCCACTCAAACCCCTCCGAGTTCTGTTCCCCCCCTTCTCTCTTGTCATACCCCCCGTGGGGGGGACCGCGTTTGTTTCAGCTGTTTTTCCCCCCCCCAAACATAATGTTTCTCAAGTGTCGCTATTGTTACTGTGATCTTTTTTCATTCACCTCCTTTTTTTTTACACCAACATTGGATTTCACCGTCTTTGGCACTGGTTGGTCAGTTTGTTTTTTCGCGTGCTCCCAGTCAACCTTTGTGCGATCTTCTTTTTTTTCTGCCATACTTTCTTCACACTTTTCATCTTCCCTCCCTCCCTCCGTTTTTTGTTCTGATTTCTTGCCGTCGGTAACTTTGGAAGGGCTCATTTCTTTTCCCACTTATAACGGTGGTTGGATTTGGTCAGTGTTGGATTTTTTTCTCTTGGGATTCCAACAGGGTTCACTTTCCTGCCCTTCTTTGACGACCGCGTTATTTGCTTTTTGTTCCCTTTTTTTTGTTTCACCAGGGCCACTGCTTTCCCAGGTTTCCCCCCGTTTCCTGCGGACTTTCAACAAGATTCCCAAGAGTGTTTTTTTTATGGTTGACGGCATTTGGACGATTGTTATAGTGCCCTTGGTCCCTTTCTCCGCAGAACCTGGTATTCTCCTTTCATTGCTTATTTTTCTTTTTTTTCTTGTCGTTTTACCAGGTTCGGTCCCCCTCTGCGGCATTCAGGGCCCTGGGACGTCAGCGGGTTTTCCTCCAGTCCTTTCAATCCCGTTTTACCTGACCTTTTCCGATGATGAGGGTCTACCGTCTTTTTTTTTTCTTTCGTATTGATTTCTTGAACATCAACTTCTGCTACGGTTCGGTCCGAGTTCTTTATTGTTTACCATTTGGTTTCCTCGTTTTCGGTTTTTTTTCGGGAGTTTCCTTTTATATTTTTTTTTTCTTTTTTCACCTTCTTTGTTCAGTTCCCAGTTTTTTTCTCCTCCTTCATCACTTGCTCTTGTCGTTGTAAACGACCCCACTGCCTCCCCTTTAGGGGCGGGGTTTTAGTTTCGATCAGAGAGCTTTGCCCCTTCTTTCCTTCGTTTTTTTTCATGAAAAGCCCCCCCCGCTTCTCTTTCTTTTTATTTCTTTCTCGTTGCAACTCTTCCTTTTCCCTGGTAGTGCAGATTCATGGCTACATTTTCTTCCCCTTTAGTACATTAGCCAGCATTCGACCCCCTCCTTTCCATGGGTAGGTTCTAAGTATTCTTTCTTCCCCAGTTTTTTGTGACCCCGTATCGGTAGGATGTGGACCCAGATTTTTTATTTTCTTTCTTACTCCGCCCTGATTTCTTTCTTTTTTCTGTTCTTCCGGACGGGTTCACTACAGGCCCGGTTCCCTGCTTTCTGGCTTTTTTTAGTAGCCCTAAACCCCCACTGGTTTCTTTTCCCATGGTTCCTTTCTCTGCCCGGTGAACCCCTTTATTAACCTTCTTTCACTTATGTTGGGTTCCGATCAAGCACACTTTTTCGTTTGGTGGGACGTGGAACCAATTGCCAGCTTTTATCCTTTTTCCGTTTGTCCGGAGTGCTTATGATCGCTTTCAGTCTTTTTTTTTTTTTTTTTTGTTAAGTTGCAAACACCGCGGAATTCCCCCCCCATCCCGCCCTTGTCTGGTGATGCGGACAACCTTTTTTCCCCCCAGTTTTCAATGTCCGTAAAAGATTGAGGCTTTTTTAACGGTTTGGATTCCCCAGGCTTTACCCTAGGTAGATTAGGACGTGTCCCTCGACCGTTCATTTTTGCTCCGGCCTTGTTAAAGTAGGGTACGCCTTTGTCTTACCACCCATGAGCATTGTTAGTGAATCTTAGGCAGTGGCCGACCTTGGATTCATTTTTGGCCACCACCCTCCCCGCTGTCAGTCCTGGTTTTGGCGCCCCTTTCCAATCAAAACGTGGTCCATTTGCCCTCCCCTGCCAGCGCCTTCAGATTTGGCTCCTGTCCTGTTCTAACTATGCTCCTCCCGGAAAACCAGGCCCACCTGATTTTCCTTTCTTTACCGTAAAACCCCTGCGTCGTTTTTTTTTTTTTTTCCTTTCGTTTATGCTACTTCAACAGTTATATCTTTTCCCGGCTTAGGTCCCCCCCTTTCCGGCCCATCTGTGTCCTTTCAGTTTTGCAATTTTTCCCCCGCCACCGATTTTTCAAAGTTCCATCTGTTTTCTTTCCGCTGTTCCCCTTTCCCTCGACGACGCCAAATCTTTCTGGCGTTTCTTCCCTTTTTGTAGGCTGAGAGGCCCCTCCTTTATGGATTTTCTTCTTCATTTTTCCTTATTTTCCCCTCCTGGAATGTTGTTTTTTTTTGGATCCGCGCTACTTTTTCTACGCCGTTGCGGCAGATATCTCTCCCCCCCCTTCTTTTTTGGTTTTGTTTAAGTGTTAGATCTGTGCCTACCTTTTTTGGTTCGACCAGCTTCGTCGAGGTTCCCTTCAGCATTACCCCCCCCCCCCCCTTCCCTGGCCAATTTCAGGCTTGCAAGTAAACCGAGTTTCTTCTCTTTTTGCGTATCTATCGTCGGACCCCTTTCTTTTTTTTTTCCTGTTATGGCAACTTCTTCTCCACAGGTCCGTTCTTCCCACCCCATTATTTGTATGTTTTCTCCTTCTGGAGTTACATGCCTAACATTTCCCTCTTGGCCGATCATGGCCTTTCCTGACGGTTTTTCCTCTTAGGCTTTTCAATCCCCCCCGACCTCCCATTCACCCACCCCCCCCCCATCCCAACGGAGAAAGTTTTGAATGACCAAAGTGCGTTTTTTCCCCCTTTTCCTTTTCTTGGTGACGGCTTCGGGCCCCCTTTTTTTTTTCAATCGGTGTCCTTTTAACCCACGAAGCATTGGCGTTTGTTTTCCAGTCCCGTTTTGTTTGTGGCGGGCCATCTGATGTACCCTTTTGGTGATTTTAATGGTATTTAAGTTCTTTCTCTTGGTGTTTGTCTTTTCGGTTTTTTCCCAAACACCCTCCTGCAATTTTTTGTCCACGCCGTCCCCAAGAGATTCCCTTTTCTTTTTGGTTTTGTACACTTTTTTTTTGGCCAGTGCCACCCGGCCTTTCGCAACACCACAGCAATAGTTGGACACTCCCCCTATCTTTTTGAACCTTCTTTTTTTTTTTTTAACACCGTTTTCTTCATCCAAAGTGAAGTTCCCCAAACGTCAGTGGTTCGGCATGGATTATTTCCCAGTTTTTTGACGGTTGGGGACCCGGGTGGTGTTTCCTCCATACTTAAAAACGTGCTTGTCTTTGTGCATTGCTACTACTTTTTTCCTTCCTGTTTCCCCCTTGAGAAAGGGCTCCCAAGGCCAAAGGCCTCTCCCTCCCCCTTTTAACTGCCTGTTTACTCAGTTTCAGTCTTATTTTTCTGTTTTAGATTGCTTTTCCTTTTCCCTTAACAACCCCCCCGACCCCAAGCTCTTTCTTGTCTCTTCACCCAATTCCTTAAAACATTGGTCCCCCCCCTCATGTGTACACTTTTTTTTTTTTGAGCTCCTTTTTTTTATGGTTTTGTGATTGGTTATCGTTGAAGCCTCCCCTTTCCACCTGTCTGTGGTGCCGTTCTGGTTGACCCTCCTTCAGAATCCCTTGTCTGATGGACGTCGTGGAGGTTTTTGTCCCAAAAATTATTGGGGGCCCCTTTTTTTTGTCAGCCGCGGGTATTACCTTTAGCTGCTCCCTACGAATGAACCTGTAACCCTGAATTTTTTTTTTGAGGGGTTTTCTTTTTTTTGGCTTTGGCTTTTTCCCCTTTAGATGACTTCCCACACTTTTTTTCCCATGCTGCTTGGACCTTTTCCGTGGCAACTTTCCCCCCTTCCCCAGACCCGTCATTGCGATTTGCGCCGTTTTCTTCCCTCCTCCCCCCCCCAATAAAGAAATTCTTTGTTATTGGCCCTTTTCTCAAGGAGCCCCCATCTCAATGACGTGGAGTTGGTCGTTTTGTCTTTTTTCCTCTAACCAAACCCCGTCCGAGTTTTTTGGTTTAGGACTTTTATTTTGTCCCAATCTTAGGCTTCCGCCACAACCCACGAATTCTTCCTCGTAGTAGTTTCAGCCCGACAAAACCCCGAGAATAACCCCCCTTCTCAAAGAATTTTTAAATCGTGCACCAACTTTGTGACGACGCACCACCCCCCCCCCCACACCCATAGGCGGCCTACGAAGAAACACAGGCCTGCTTTTGTTGGTTTTCCCACCTTTTTTTCAACTCTTTTTCTGTTACCAACTATTCCGTTTTGGTTAACTTCCTAAATCCCTTTTTTTTCGACAGTCTACATGTACCCCCAGTCATGGACTTCTTTTTTTTTCTCTTCCCCTTTACTGCGAGTTCCGCGGAACTTTCACTCGGAATCGCCCTTTCCCCCCCTTTTTTTCGAAGGCTGCTCCGCAAATTGACAATTGATGACAAATTGGTTCCCCAGCGAGCCACTTTTTTTCCTAATTTTGAACCTTATCCCAATTGGTAGGGAGGGCATTTTCCCCCCCGCGAGGTTTGCTTTATGTTCACAGTATGGCTTTTTCCCTCAACCCCTATGCCCAAGGAATTGAGTCCTGGTCACACCATTACCACCAAACCACGAGGTTCCCTCCCTTACTTTCCACGGCAGGACTGGGTAGACCATTTTCCCCATGCCCGGTTTTTTTTCTTTTCAAACGGTTTTTTGTTTTTTTTTTGTTCGTGCCACGACCCCCCCCTTTCCTTTTCGGCAAGTTTTTTTTCCGGCCGTTTTTCCGGTCCACCGTTCAACTTTTTGACCTTTTGAGTAAAGAGAAACCCTTTGTTTTCCTTCCCACAAGATCCTAAACTATTTCCCCGGGGTTGTTTCGTTTTTGTGCCGACGTCCGAGCCTCTTCCGGTGCCAACTAGCCTCTTCTCCCCTGGTTCCAGTCTCACTCCGAATGTGATTGTGTTCAGTCCCTTTCTTTCCTGGTGTATTTGATTTGGTGTTGACCTTTTTTTTGTTCTTTACCCAAGTGCACTTCTTCCCCCCTTTCCCTTAAAGGCAGGATAAATCCTCCTTAGTGCTTTCTTTCTCTTTTTTGATTCTGTGTTTAGAAAAACTTTGTGACGTTCCCGTGGTCGTACAAATCGTTTTCCCCCCTCTCCCCCCCCTTGTCACACTTTTTTCCTTTGTACCAGTTGGGCGTCCCACAAATTGCGCTGCACCCCCCAACAAGCGAGCCGCTGGCCACCTGGTCTGCGTTGGCGGGTTTCTTTCTTAAGCTGAGTGCGCTGGGTGTTTAACCCTGCTTCGGGCATCTTCACTTTAGCTTTACTGTCCAATCACCCTTTTTGTTTTTTCCCCACCCGGTTAAATGCCCTGATCAGAATCTTTGGAAGTCCTCTCTCTCCTTTTTTTTTTTTTCTTACGGCTGCAAGAGTCCACCTACCTCTCTCCCATGCCCCCCCCGGCAAATTTGATCCCACGAGTTTTTTTTACTGTTTGCTGAACCCTGGACCATGCTACCGCCGATGGTTTTTGCTTTCTTCCTTTTTTTCTGTTCTCAGATATACCAAACCCGCCCCATTTTTTTCCTCTGTTACTTTTTTTTCACAGGAGCTCTCCACCGCAGGCGGGTTGCTGGTTCCTTTTGTGTGCGCGTTTCCCCTGGTCTCCTCGGATGATTTTGTTTCTTTTTTTGTCCAATGGATGGTTTTTTTTCTTATTTTTTTGAGGAGACCCCGGAAAGTTTTTTGTTTTGTTTGCCCCCCCCGGCCTTGTTCAACTCCTGCCCCTTTAGTTGCATCTTTTCTCCCCGTCGGACCACCCACGGCCTCTTTTGAACCCCGTCCTACCTTCCATGACGATATCACCAACTTAACCCTCCTTTTTCCTCTTTTTTGTTGTTTGGCGCGAGAGTCTGGTGTCCTTTATCGTCATTTTCCCATGTGTTACAGGTCAGTGCTTCATTGGTTCTGTTTTTTTGTAATTAAAGAAGCTCGATCGGCAGAAAATTCTGTCCGGAAATTTTTGTTTCGCCTCCTCTTCAGTTTTTTTAAGCGAGGGACCCTCATTTCACCCCTCTCCAAACATACGATCTGATTGTTCCCCCCTTTTCTTTGGCTATCCCCTCCGAGCCCAGGCCAGCCTGTTAGGTTTTTTTTCTCCCCCTTGTCACACCTTGCCCTTTACCTTTTTCCTTTGTCGATCTGCACCTTCCTTTTTTTTCCCATCAGAAAACCCCCCCATCGCGAATGGCCATTGATCCCGTTCTTTTTTTTTTTACTGTTGGCTTTTGACCCTTGTCGTTGGTGGGGTTTTATGCGGTTGTCGTTTCGCTGTACCGTCTCTTTTCACATATCTCCCCTTTCCGTGGCACCGCGGTATTATTCAGTTGCCTTTTGTTTTTTTTTTTTTTTCTTTTCCTTTTTTTTTTTTCCCAGTTTCCCAAAGGCCAGGTCCCCCCGATTTCCCTCAAAAGCGGGCTGGTTTCCCTTTTTTTCCTTTTTGGAATGTAAAGGGTGGTGCCTCGGCAACTTTTTATCTCCCTTTTCCACCCCCCTCTCGTGCGTGAGGCCTTTTTTTTCCCTAAGTTTAAGACGACCTTGCCTCCTCCCCTTTTTTTCCAACCGGGATCACGCTGTTGGGACTGGTTGTTTTCCGTTGTTTTTTTTTTTCCCTCTGATTTTTCCCCCCCTCCCTTGCTAGACGAATCCCCATTCCGTGTTATTCTTAACCTGTACCGTCTCCTTTTTTTTCTTTGAGCTATCTTGGCCCTTCGGTAAGGTTATTTTTCTTTTCCCTTCAGTCGCTTACGTGACCCCCCTTTATCTTTCTTATTTTTGTCACGGTTTCCCTCTTGTTATTCACCAAAGGCGTTTTTGTGAACGGACCTTGGACGGAAGACTTGATGTTGTTCCCCTCTTTTTCCCCTTGTTTTTTACACCCCCGTGAACTGGTACTTGTCATCGTTCGCCCCCCACCTGGCCCGTTGCCACCGTTCGGCAACCAGGATGGTTTGGTAATTGGACTTGTTCACTTTACTCGGTATTCCGGTCACCTCGCCCGCGTGCCTGCGACCCCCTTTTCCCGTCATGGAAAGTTATTCTTTTTTTCATTCTTTCTTTCCTTTTTTCTGCCCCCCGGCGCAACAGAAGGCCCATTCCCCGTAAGTGCAAGTTGGATTTTTGCTGAACGTGGTTCCTTCATGACGTGGGGCCTATTTTTTGTCATTTCTTTCTCTATCCCGTTCCTCTTGTTGGTTTCGTGCTTCACAGGACGGGTTTTCTAGGTTCACCTTCCTTACCTTTTCACCCCGATCTTGCGACCCCGTTTTTTTTGTCGTATATTAAGTTGATTCTTTTTTCTCGAGTTCCGTTGGAGGGGTGGTTTGGCGCTGTTTCAGTGTCCTTTTTTTTTGTCCTTGTTTCCCCTTTTTGGCGGGTCAGTTGTTTTTTTTTTTCCTAAAGGGACTTTTTCCCGTGATTTTTCTTTTTTTTTCCCCAGAAACACTGTCTCCACCCCTCGGGTTTCCCGGTGTTCCTTTTTCCGTCTTCCATTCCAAAACCCTCCGTCCTTTCGGGTTTTGTCTTTCTTTTTCTTACCGACGGCAATAACAGCCCTTCTTTTGCTTTCTTTTGCTCTGATTCGCCCTAGACCCCCCCCATGAAGGTGTTTGTTTTCTTGTTGTGTTGATTTAGCTTTTCCTGGGCCCCTTGGCTTTATTTTATCCCGAATTGACGTTTCCCACAACTCTTTTCCTTTTTTTATTGCTTGTATCAGGATTATGTTGAAGAACCAAGAGTGTTCACATCTTTTGCAAAAGAAATGCTGATTTTTTTTTTGCCTCTCTCCTTTTTTTCAACGGCATCTTAATGTCTCCTCCTTTCCCCGACCGGAAAACCCCCCCTGAAAATTTATTTTTTTCATCGGTCTCTCCTTTAGTTTGCACTACACCTTTCCTCTGAATGGGAGAGCCGGGCCCCCTCTCCCCCGTACTGTTGACATGGAATGAGTTTCCCCCTCTACATTTTGCCCGTCCTCTGGTTTGTGTTTCTGTTCTTCCTTGTCCCGCCATTCTTTTGTTAAGTGCCTTTTAGGTTTCTTATCTGACCTTTGATGATGCTTCTCTTCGCTTCTTCGCGTCAACCCACCTCGCTGCATTTCAATAAAGAACGGCCGCTTTGTCTCCGCCTTTACGGGGAAAACACCTTGTTTTCCCCCCCCCCAGTCCGCTATTTCCATTGTCTTTTTTTGTTCGTTTAGGCCCATTGATCTTTCGCTTTGGTTGCCCCCCCCAGACGGTACTCTTTGCGGTGACGTTTTCTGCTTTTTTCCTTGACGAGGTTCTTGTTCCCCGTCTTCCCTGATTCCCATACCTCCTTGATAGATTCGGCGTGTTTGCCGCCTCTTTCCGTTCTCTTTTGCACTAACTTAATTCAATCTCCCCCCCTTGGTTTCTTTTCCATTCCCAAATCCAAACCCACTGCAAATGTTGGGTAGACATCTCTCCTCCCTCCAGGATTCACGCGAAACCGCTTTTTTACCCCGGCCAACTTGTTTTGTTTCTCTCTTTGTCATGGCAACCCCTGTTCTCGTTTTTTTTTTACTGGCGTTCTTGATTCATTTTTCCCGGTCGACAATCTGTGCCAACTTCCTTTCGGATCGTTTTTGCCCTTGGCATTATGCCAGGGACCCCTTTCGTAACGGAACTTTGTTTTCTCCTTTTTTCTCATTTCACTCGACGACCGCAGTCATCAGCATGGAGATCGTTTTTGCATGACTTCCTGTCCTTTCTTCATAAGTTTTCTTTTTTCCCCCCTGATTTATTTGTGTCCCTTCGGACCTCCCTTGCGTTTCTGGTGTATGCCGTTTTTTTTTTTTCACCCAATTTGTCGACGCGTCTGACGTTCAAAATCTCTACTTTCTCCTGCCGGGTGTTTGACCGGTCGAACTCTTTTTTTGACATAGCACACAACCCCTCTTGCACGCTTGAAGCTGCGGTTTCACCGCCCTTCGTTTTCTGGTCTTTTCCTCCCAGTGCACCTTCCCCTGTTTTCGTCCCCCTGGATGGCTGTATTCCAGGTGCAGGGTATGGAGTCCGACGCTGTTTTGCTGCCCCCCTGGTTCCTTTTGCCCGATTTGTACACATCCTCAACGTCTGTTTGCGAACCTCTATTGGGGTCCGTTTTTTTCCTGCGGTCTTTTGGTTATCCCCCTTTCTTCTTCTTTTTTGTCCGTGATAGTCCCCACCCTTCTTGTTTTCAGTTTGTCCCCCTTTTTTTCTCCCTTTCCTTTTGGTTCCCGAGCACAAATACACGCACTTCCCCCCAAATCCCCTTTTCTCCTGGCCCCCATTTTATTTTTGACAACCCTAGCGTGGGGTCCCCCCGGTTGCCACTGGTGTGAACTTGACTTTCCCGGCATCCTGTTTGATCCTTTTTTTCCCTCCTTTTAGCTGTCAAGCTTGGCTTTGCACGTGACTGGCTTTTGAACCGTTTTTTCCTCCATGTTGCGATTTTTCCTTCTGTTTTTGCTGGATTTTTTCCCTTTTTTGTGTGCCCAAAATTACATCAGGGCTTTTTTTTTTTCCCCGTCCCCCATTCCCTGAAATTTCTTGCTTTCCTTCACCATTGCTGGACCAGAAGGCTTCCCCCCCCAGGCTTCCAACAAAACCTTCCTCTAGTCGGACCACCCTCGTCACCATCTCCCCTTCTGGTGACGACCCCGAATTTTCCCCCCTTGAATCACAAGTGACTGGAAAAAACGTCAGATGTTTTGGAAATTTTTCTTCTCTCCGTGTGGTTGGACCGGTGTGGGTTTCCCTTCCCCTTTTCCCCTCATAAACTTTAGTGGCTGTTCTTGAATGTTTTTCTCCTCCCCCGGTTTTTTTAATTTGACTATGGACGCACTTTTGGCCCCCTTCTTCTTCTACAAGTGCGTTGAATTAATTCCTTTCCAAGGTTCCTTTATGGTTTTTCCCCTTTTCCTCACCGGTGCCGGCCCCTTCCATCACACCCCTGACAAAAGAATTTGATGTTATGGATTTGACCTTTCACTTCCACCCTTTTCCCCTATGGGTTTCAGTTTTTTCTGGCCGGCCTGATTTCTGGCGCCGGTGGGTTTTTTGGGATGTTTCTTTCTGTTTGATTATCCTACCCTTCGGGTGTTTGGTTTCTTGGGTTTTCCGAAAGAAAGCAATGACGCACCTGCTTTCTCAGTTTCTTCCTCGCAGGCCTGTATCGTGACCTATTACTTTGCCCCCTTCCTTTATTGCCGCGTTTTCTTCCTTTTCAATTATGGCCCCCTGACCCTCCCTTGACCTGGAAACCTGGGCGTGCTTTTTTCGGTGTGTTTTTTCTGCTTCCCCCTTTCGTCTGAAGCCCAGGGCTCGTGTGCATTTTTCCTCCCCACTCGGCCCGAACAAATTCTTACGGGCCGGATCGCCCTGATTTCTTAATCCGGCGCCAAAAGAAGACCTTCTCCCGGCTTTTCTGCTGCGTCGCATTGCCCTTCTTCCCCAAGTTCCAACGGCTGTTTGGTTTGGGCTTGTTTCTCACCTAAACCCCGACCGACCTTTGGAGAACTGTTTTGTCTTTTGTACCCTTGACCACAATCCGTCCAGGTCTTCCCACCCGACACTGTACAATCCATGAAGTTTTTTCTTTTCATTCCCAGCAGCAAAACCCCCCCCTCCTTCCCTGACAAAAAGCGAAAAAAACCCTTGCCAGGAAATGTTGCCCCAACGTTTTTGACGCCCATCCAAGGATTTCCCCCTCCCGCACAAAGGTGTCGCCGTCGTCTTTTTTCAAACTTCATTTCATCGTTTCGGAC
>Ga0179591_1314354_pt1 | contig 11034 bp, 17 predicted proteins | sample CZOMad2_1_08_16f_FD_182891 | JGI IMG/M metagenome (GOLD analysis project Ga0179591, IMG submission 182891) | Vadose zone soil fungal communities from Angelo Coast Range Reserve, California, USA - CZOMad2_1_08_16fungal (PacBio error correction) | ecosystem: Environmental > Terrestrial > Soil >... | reverse complement strand
ACTTCTTCGTTTGACCTGCTTCCTTCCCCCTTGTGTTACTTTTCACTGGAATCAAATCTGATACGCGGTTTCTTCCCTCTAGGCGGACGAGGATGAGACCTTCTTCGCACGTTTTTTCTTTTTTTTCTCTGCCTTCTGAGATAAAGGGCCCGCTTTCCTGCTCTCATCTCTCGCTTCCTGCGTGTCGTCGAATTCTCTCTATCCCCTACCGACCTCTTTTTCTTTTGATACGCTCTTAGCGTTTTGCAACTGCATGGGACATTTAAGTCGCTTCCCTTTTAAAAGGAGCGATCGTATTTTCCCCCCCTTCTGCGTAGCTCGTCGTGTGATGGTTCCGATCCCTCTACACTTTTCCCAAACAACCCACACCAATTTCCCGAAATGTCACGACCTTTTCCTTCGCTCTTTGCCCGGCAGAAGGAAGCAATTTTTCAGCCTGTTCAGCGACCCTTAAAGGAGCGGCATGGCTCTGAAGCTACCCTTTCTCCGCCTGATCACGATTCACCTTTTTGACAGTTTAGCGAGAGAGGGCGATTGCCAGTCTAGGGAGGTAGTGGATCCGTTTAAAGGGGACCCCCCAGGTCCTCCTTCAGATGCCGTCTAAGGCTGGGACTTTTCTCGTTTCGTACGCTTTTATTTCCTCGGAAGAAGTAACAAGAATCCAAACGTTATTCGAGCGTTTTTCAATTTTCTCTCAACTAATGGTAGAAAGAGGTCCGCCTCCCCACAAACGTTTCTCTTTCCACTGAACCACCTTCCCCAGTAGAGAGAGTCAGAGCCCATCCCGCGGAAAAGCGCGTTGTTTTTTTGTCACCAGTAGCGCAGCAAGATCTTTTTTAGGTTCCTACCCTCGACTTCCCCTTTTCCCGGCGAACCTTCATTAGAGAACGCTTCGGCTAGACATAGTCCTCTTTCCTAACTAGAATGCCTCTTTGCCGCGATTCTCGAGCGATCGTGTCGCAAATTCTGTAGAGACTTAGCTGCAGAAAAAGTTACGGGTTCGGCCTTTGCGTCCCACCGGTCTGGTTTGAGAACCTTACCGCTAGGACAATGTTATGCCTAAGTCGTTTTCCCTCCTCCCACCACTTTGCTCAAAGGCAGATTTTAGTCAGGATGCCGTGGTCTGTCTTAAAAGACTTCGGTCCCTATTTCCAGGATTGTGCGCTGCCTTCCGTCCCCCTTCCACCCCACCCAGTAGCCTTTCTGTGTTTGATCTTCACTTCCCGACGGAGACTTGGTCGTCGATCAAGTATCGCGAACCCCCCTTTGCCTCCCCCCTTTTCCTCCGACTGGACGTCTTCCGTCCCCCTTCGTGCGAACACAAAAGGACGACCCGGCCGATTTTTCCCGACACTCCGAATGTGTAGTTTTTTCCACAGAAGCTCTGCTAGACGAGAGGAACCCGCCCTCCCTCTCTTCCGAGAATTTCTTTCGTCGACCCCTGGGGACCCAGTCCTCCCCCCCAATATTTCTCTTTCCCGCGTGAGGGTGCGGGATTATTCCCCCCCCGCGAATTCCTTTGAGAAGAAGCATGCTTTTTCCTCTCCCGCTTGCTCGTATTGTCGTTGTTCGTTTCGATTCCGCCGGTACTCAGACGGGTTGAGCTCTGGTATTAACCCTGCCCGAGATAATACTCAGAGGCGTTCCTCGCGAAGCTCTTCCTCAACGGTCAGGAAACCGAGTTTCCCCCCCCTTGCTGGGTGCCTGATAAGTGGCTTTTGCTGGAAATAGAACCTTCGGCCCTCCCCTCTCGGTTTCCAAAAGAATAGAAATTCAAGTCGACTCCTTTGCCGGTCACGACTAGATGTCCGACCTATGACCCGGCCCTCTGATAGGTTCCCTTCCCCATGCATGCAGTTGAGCGCGGCATTGAGGTTTTCTTCCTTGCACTCCTCCCCCTCTCTTTTGACAGGGGTAGCAAGGAAACATCCCTGCTCTGTCACTTCTCCTTTCGGTCCTCTCACACACGCAACTCCTCCCTTTCACACTTTCTGTTTACGGCGGCTAGACTGACTACCCTCCTCCTTTTTTCTTGACCCCCGTTTGAAAGACCCCTGCTGTCACCGACCAGACTAATACCTTCTCCCCCCTCCCTCGAGTCAACGGTGTGAACATTAGCGCGGTCGGACGCTGCGAGATATCGAGTCTTCAGAACTCTGGCGCCCCCTCCCCCCCCCCCCGCTATTTCCCCCTTCCTCCCTTTTTTTCTTAATGAGCTCAGTCGTTTTCTTAACTCCTTAAGAACCCTCCGTGCGAGGAGAGGGCTATTCTTGCCCCCAAACACGTGTGTAATTATTTTCCCCTCTCCCTCCCGTTGTTGTTGTGGTTCCGACGTCCGATGAACTTCAGGTGTTCCCCAGCTTTTAACGTGGAAGTACCTCGCTCGCACTTATTTTTGTTCTGGCAAAAATACGGTAGTTTTTCATTTCACTCTCCTGTACTGCCCACGAGTTGTAGGGGGCATCAGAGTAGGGACCCTCCCTTTATAGATTCATTCCCTTCTCATCTCTAAATGATGAGAATTAGCACCCTCCTTCCTCTTTCGTTACCCGATTCCTTGTTGGTTTTTTGGACCTGCTTTCCCCTTTGAAACTTCTTCGTAGGGCTTCTCTTCTAGTAGGTCTGGCGATGACACGATTACCTTTAAGTTTCCTGTTATTGTCACTCTCCTCCAGTCTCCCCCCGAGTCCTAAGAAGGTTCGCTTCGACCCACAATGTCGCGGCCTTTTATTGCACGCCCCCCTGATCGCATTTCCTAGAGACAGGTCTCTTGAGATGTCCCAGAGACACGCCTTTTTCGACCCGATTTACAGGACGCTCTCTTTCTCCTATGAAAAGAAGTTGTCAATTTTTTTTTTGCCCGAGCCAAGGATCCCCCCTGCCGTGGCCCTCACCTCACCATGTGAGCCGGGCTTCCCTGCCTTTTTTCTCCCCGCGCGGCGAGCCTAGATCCTCTCTTCCTTCTTGGATACCGTATATCCTTTCTGGTAGATTTGTTTCTCTCCACCCCCGCTGAACTGCAGACGCTGTCCGCGTAGGGCCTATATATAGTAGAAATGGCCTGCGGGTCCAATATAAGACGCCATTTCTTTAACTTCCTCCCGCGTAAAGAGAGACCCCCCAGATCGCGTTCCCCCCGTCTGAAGAAAATGCTCTTCCCCCCCCTCTTTTTACCGAGGTTTATAGTGTTATCTGCGACTCTAGGTGTCTTGCCCCCTCGCACTTCTCTATAACTCAAGGCCAGCATGATTTTCAGGACATTCTATTCCGTCGATGCGTAGTATGATTTTTTGGTTTGCCCCGTGTTCGCCCTTCTCCTCCCGTCCCGTCCGTATTCTCGTAAACCAAGGGGTCATCGACACCAGAGTATCTAGGAACTGTCCCTCCGAGACGCCGTGACAAGTATTCTCCCTTTGAAGCCGAGTATTTCCTTTCGTCTGACCATCCACGAGCGCCCTATTCAATATGTAGACCATCCTCCCCCCCTCCTGTGCGCCACATTTTCCTCCCCCGTGAAAAGTCCCCCTTGGTGTACCAACAATGTTTATCAAAGAGGTACCCTTGTTTCAAATTCGCCCCCTTCCCTCCTACTAAGAGTAAACTACGGTTCCTCCCCCCCCCGCCCTCTTCCACACGAGAAACAGGTACACCCAGATGCGGATAGCCATCCTCTTCCCCTTCCGACAGTTCGCCTTCTGGCTCTTAGAAGGCGTACGCCCTTCTTTTTGCAGTCTCATCCCTCCATTTCAAGCAACTTAGTGATGATACTCTTCCCGCCAAAAGTAGAAGGTTCAATTGCTTTTTTGTCGCCGTCCTCAGACTCGTTGGAGATTCTTTCATGCCGAAACGTGGGTAGGGTCTTTCTTTAAAGTTTTCCGTCGCCCTTCCGGGTTAGAGGTTTTTCCCCGCCTCCTTGCGCGACCCCGAAAAGAGCCAGTCCCGCGGTCCCGTCGCCCGCCATAGCCGCTTTGGGGTTTCTCACGGACTAAGGCTCCCCCCGAGACAGACGACACACGCCCTTTCTTCTTTCATAGCGCAGTGGAACCATCTGACCTGTACGACCGACAATTCATCCCTGAATCTCCGTGTCGCAGCCGAGCGCTCTTCGCAGGAAAGTCCCTTTTTAGTATTCCGCAACCTCCCAGAAGTTATCCCTCGCGTGCCTTATGAGGGGTCTTTTCTTCTTGTATTGTGTCCGTGCAAGATACATCGCCCCCGTCTAGTCTCCATTTGTGAGAATAATCCTCGCTGTTTTGTCGTCGGTCCGCGAACCAACGCTTCAATTTCCTTCCGCGCGAAATGTTATGTACCGGGGTTCTTGAGGCGTCGTGTCGAGACGCCGGAGAGGAAGCCCCGTCGACCTGCCCCTGATGAGATGCCGTCATTCCTTTCCTTCGAGAAGACATCGATACGCGTTGTCGACGCCTTGCTCTTCCTGTTCCCTACTTACTGAGATTTCCGTGCCAGCTTTTCAGTACTTTTCCAAAAGGGTTACCAGTCTTCTGCGTTTTTTCCTCATAAGTGTTTTTGGTCGATTTTATAACGCGCGGAGGCTAACCCTTTGTGTTCCTTTTCACTTGGTAATACAATAAGAGTTTTCTCGTCCGCGTAGGATCCTCGTCTGAGCACCCTAGTTTTCGTCCCTTCGTATTTCTAGAAAACCGTTTGCGGTAGAGATTCTTCTTCGAGTGTTCTGTGAGTTCAGTCCGGTCTAGACCCTGACCGCCTTTCAGCTAAGTAATCTCTTCGTTTGACGAAGGGAACTTGAATCTCTCCCTTTTTTTTTTCAGACGGAGATAGATGTACCCCTCTCTTCGATTTTTCAGTGTACATTGTTTGCCGCCCCGACTCTTGAAACAAAACCACCCGATCCCGAAAATAGCACTCTCGCTTAGTTCCTCCTTAAGCAACCCTGGGAATGTTTTCCCCAGGAAAAGAGAAGGTCTTGATTCTTTTTTCACAGTTTTGAGCAAGATTCTTCCCCCCTCCTTGGCCTCCGGCCGTAGAGGTTTCCCGATGACAGGAACTTTTTCTTCTTTACCCCGGTAGGAAGGGAACCCCTGCCCTGAATAGTTCCCCGATGAGGGTCGGAAGGCGTGTTCTTTTGCTTCCAGTCGTTTCTGAGACCCTCCCCCCCTCCGTCCCATCTCCTAGACGCTGCTCCAGCCTGAACGCTACAATGAAGAAGAACACTGTTTCCCCCTCTTCCTATTCGGTCCCGATAGAGTCGTTGCTGACACTTTTTGTTAACTGACGTTGGTCCTCTCCAAGTCATTGGAAAGATGCTTTTTGCTGTTTCCTCTATGAGACCGACTTTTAACCGTCAGGTAAGTTAGGCAGACCGTCGGTGAAGAGCTCGACGTCACGTATGAATCCTTGCGAGTCTCCACTGCTTTGTAGAAATGTTCGCGTTCAGTGGTATAGCCCCCCCCCCCCCTCTCCCCCCCCCCCCCCCCCCTACGACACTTCGTCTAATCCCCCAACGGTCTTCCAGTCGTGTTCATTCTCAGCATTGAATCCCCGGATCCTTTTCCTTTTCGACGCCGTATGTGAAGAGCCGACTGTTTTTCTCCTGTCTCGCGTATTTTTTCATTGATCTGCCCTTCTCCTGGGATGGGTCTATCCTTCCCGCTGCTTCTGAGATGAAGGCGTAGAGTGTCACCCTCGCATTTCCTCACAGAGAATGGTTGCCCTCTTCTCCCCCGTTTTCTCTTACGACAGACCTTCTCTTCACGTCGCGTCCCGTGTTGAAACTTGACATCGACTCTATCATCGTAGGCCTTGACCAAAAAGGAACTCTTCCGATAATGATCTTAGTGCGGGACCCGCGCAGCCTCCTAAGAGAGAGACATCCGTACAAACGGGATCCTTTTCGTAGAATGGGGGCCCCTCCCTTTCCCTCAATTAGATGGGTTTACGCGTTCTGAGTCCTGACCGATCCGCGCACCGCGCCTTGTCAATTCCGCGAAGCTGTCTTTTCCTCTCTTGGATTCTTGAAGTTTCCCTTGCTTCTTCCCTATCCGGAAAACGCCTATTTATCAACGGACCTTCCGAGCCCGTAGGTCTCGTCGAGGCTCACCTCGGCATGACACCAGAATGTTATGTGTGTTCCCTCCCACGGCAGGCCGGACCGAAGCCGGTTCCCACTCAGATCCCTTCGTTTTCTATAACGGTCGAGTTATGTGTCCCCCCTCCCGGCATTCGATTTAGAGAAGACGGTGTCCCTCGTGCTTTCCGTGTACACTCCATTCCTCAGAGGCGGGTTCGTTTTTTTCCGAACTAGCAAGGGTTCGCAAGCGACCCCTCTTCTTTCGACTCTTGGACGATAAAAGCCTCTCCCCCGCTTTTTCCGAGCGGGTCGGTAGACAAGCGCGTCCGAACCCCAGCCGCCGTTCAAAATTACTTGGGAACCTTTCCACCACGCCATTCCCCCTCACGAACCGATCTCCTGTTTTAACCTTATGTTGATTTCTAGTCTAATTGTTCGGAGTAGAATCTCCCTTCCCTGCGTCCGTAGCTCTGCCCTTCACGAGACCTCACGTAGTGTTTGAGTTAACAGTCCCTACTCGTGCTCCTTGAGCCGAGTGCTGCGTTTCTTTTTTTTTGTCACCCAAGGAAGTATCCTCTCTTTTCCTCCTTTTTTTTTTTTTTGAGATCTCTCCTTTTTCCGAGTTTGATACTTCCTCCTCCTCGTAGCGATCTTGTTTGCTTAATACTGCGCTAGTGAGGCCCGCCTCTCCCCGGAACCTTTGGCTCCTCGCCTCCACCCGCCTAATAATTCATCTCGAGCTTTCTATCCCCCCGACTGCTACTTTAGCACGTTCCCTAGAGTTAGTGCGAAGTTTTTTGGCGGGGTTAGCAGGGGTTCCTTCACACCCCTTTTCTTTTTCCGGCTATGGTGACTTAGGAACGTCGCGGGTCACCCGCCTCGTGTTTCCCGTGTTTTTGGCTGTGGTTTTGACCTCTATCCGACTCATTTTGAGAAGAGTGTAACATTGAGAACCTTCGTTTTCTTGGTAGTTTTCTTCCTCCCTCCGAGCGGCCTCGCCGCTTCTTCTTGACTCAGTCCGAGTTTTCCTGCTTCCCGGCGGTAGCTCCAAGAATGAGTGACGCCTTTCTCGGTCTAGATGGCCGAAAGGAAGTATTTGACCTCCCGAGTTTTCTGAGTTTCCCGCTGCCCGTTTCTCAAACTTTAAACCAACATGGAGAACGGGTGGTATGGGTGAGGACCCTGGACTGCACTTCTCTGCGAGAGTCCAATGGTGAAGTCACTAGGCTACCCCCGACACGTAAACGAGATCCAATTACACTTGTAACGATTTTTTTTCCACGATATGCAGTTGATTCTCAAAAGTGGCTTCGTAGTACCACATGTGCCCTGTTCGTGTTCTGACCCCAGGTCCCGCCCCCCTTCGCCACTCAACTTCTCGGCATTTGAGACCTTTTCACCCTTTAACCCATTCATGATGCCTTGTCTACCTATCGCTAGTCCCTCTCTCAGTTTATGTTTTTTTCCAACATAGAAATTAGAGATCTTTACCTGAGGTCCAGCGTTCGTTTTCGCGCGAGCTCTCTATGAGGTCTTCGACTTTCCGACGGGGCACGGGAATAGACTAAATTTATCGACTCCCGTTTTCGCCGTTTCGTATAAGTGAGCCTCGCTCCCCCCATGGCCCAGGATATCTCCGTTACAGAGCCCTCCCAAGGCATTCGTGAAGCGTCTCCGCTCTTTTCCCCCTTCGAGAACCAATAACAGCGCTGCCTACAACTTCCGAATGGATTTCCTGCCCCCTTTGAGGGAAAGAATGAGGGCCGCGTTCACCATGTACTCCCAGTTCGTCTTTCTCCCACTTCCCCTGCCACTCCCATGTACGCTTTTTTAACCCTGAAGTGTATTTCCAGCTCTCCACTATGAGTCCCCAAAGGGCAGTTCCCCACAGTCTGAGATCCGTCGGCCTCCTATTCCTTTTCTGGCTTCAATCGCTGCCTACTTCTTTTCTCCCCGAAGATAGAGAAGTGAAGTGCAGTTTTTTTTTTTCCGGCCCTCAAAAGCCACGCTTCTGCTCCGAGCCCTGTTCCCCCCTGATGGACTCGCCTCGCTCAGCTAGATCTTTTAGTAAAGGCCCTTTTTTCGTAGGTATTCATTGGACAAGATCTCGCTTTTGTACGTTGGCATCTTCTATTGTCCCCCTACTCGGTTGATCATCGTCGTCCCCCCTGAGCCGAGCCAAGATAACGATTCCCGTCTAAGAAGGCGGGGTTTTTTTTTTCCGTTCTAAAGTTCATAGAGCAACAAAACGCCAGATTGCTTTACCTCAGATTGCCACTTAACTTTGAAGTAGAAGATAGCCCCAAATTTAAATTATTCCGTCGTAGCCTCTCTGGCTCTTAACAGCAGATTTTGTCCGCGTCTCCCCCCCTCTTCCTCCCCTCCAAATACTGACTCAGACAGTATTGAGGGTAGTTTTTTTGTAGTCGGTTTGGGTTATTTTATAAATTGTTAGCATCTCCCCTCCTCAATCCTTCGCATCATTTTGCCACCTCCCCAGGTAGTCTGAGGAAAAACGCGTTTTTTCACTCTTTTGACTGTCCCTCAAGGTCAATAGTTCCCTCAGTCCCGTTTTTCTTTTAAGTTTAGCTCAGGCGTTTATCGCTACTCCGGAGGTTAAAGAACGAAATCTTCATAGATCCTTTTGTTTCTATTTAGAAGGTCCTGATAGCGAGGGCGCGTTTTTACTTTTCCTCTCCGCATATGCTCCATCTTTTCTTTCCCCCTTTCTTTCCCCCCCAGTTACGCGAGGCGATCGTTATCTCTCTCCTCCCGTTTATGAGAGATGTAGCGCACGCGGTTAACCCCCGTGTGGAACCGTAACTGGGACCCTTTATCCTCTGTTCCCTCAGCTTTTTTTGCTTGTAAGCCCCCTTTTTTTCTCCCGTATCGCTTAGGTAAAGTTGAATGACCCCCGCGTCGATCGCCCATCGCGCTTTTTTGTAGTTCCCGACCGGCTTGCGTTGATACCCCCTGACTTTCACGCCAAGACCGAGTACATCTTCTCCCCCCCCCCCTTTGCACCTTTAATTCCGTCGCTTCCTTTTCTCCTCCTACGAGACTAGCTTTTTAGACCACTTCCTGCGAGACCTTTTTTTTTGATCCCCTATTGTTCGCTCAGTCCTAAGCTTCCTCCCAACCCCCAAAAACATGTGTCCCTACCCTCCCATACGAGAGAATTCCTTTTTTGTGGCCGCTTTGCTTTTTTCTAGTTCCCTCCAACAACCGGAGAATAGCGGCACATCTGCTCTTTCTTCTTCTCCTTACGTCTTCCCGTCTACCTCTTTTTTTCCCCCGTTAGGAGCGATTGAGGCGCGCTGACCGCCCCCCCCCTTTTTTTTTCTTTTCCGAGATACCGGCGGTAGTTCCCCCCGCCTTTCCCCCGAGGGACGGCCCTTCCGTGGGCTCGGGTTTCTGCCTCCTGCGCTCGAGAATCTCCAGCAATACAGATTCCGTGAGCGCGAGAATTCTTCTGGTACACTCCTGATATAAATTGAGGGACATATCCCCCTCCCCCCCCCCCTCGTCGTCCTCCCGGATGCCAGTCCCTTTCACGTAGGCTTGATTAGTATCAGCACTTTTTTTTTTCTTTTTTTCTGACTCTATATACCAGTCCCTGACTGCAGTACTGCCTCCCCCCTTCCCCCTTACGACATCGTCGTGCAATTTCGGCCCTTCCGTGCCAATAGGTGAATTGCCCCGTTAGTGTCGGCTTTCTCTTTGAAGGTAAATGGTGCGACTCCTTGTTTTGAGAAGTCAAAAGGTTTTCTTTGTCCGGGTCTTTGAGTCTTTGTCCCCTCGTACCCCTCTTACGGTTTACTCTAAGCTCTTTTTTTTGAAGCCCTGAAGGTGCTCAACCCGGTCCAAGACGTCCTCCCCCTTCCGCTTGATCCTCAAGCGGTCTGGGTCGCCGACTGTCTACAGGGCTTAAAGATCGAAGGAACCCTGTGATCCGACTTTTTAATTTCCGATTGCCACTGATCTTCTTCGTTCTTTCCCCCCTTTTTTCCTTCTGATTTTGAAGTACTTTTCGATCCCTTTTCGTTCTTTTCCCCCAGCCCACCAGGCCTCCCTCTACCCCTTCCCGCGACGTTTGACGTTATCTTTCTTCGACCACCATGAACTCGTCTTGCTCCCTTGTATAGCATTTCGGTGGAGAAACGCCTGCTCTCTGAATTCAGCGAGACTTCTGCCATTTTATACGCTTTTTCACTATTTCGTAGAAGTGGGTTGACCACCTCTCATCCGACTTTTCCTCTGAAGGTTCTCGGTGGGCTCTATCAGGGCCCAATCTCCTTTTGGCGCTATAGCTTGTTTAATCCTTTTTTTCTGATTCTGATCGTTCCAGGTGAGATGTTCTGTCCACGACTCTTTTCTCCTATGCCCCCCTTTCCCCTGCTATCCTCTATCCACGGAGCGCCCCACTTCCGCCCACGGTCCTCCCAATAGGTATAAATGCTTTCTTGTTGATTTTGAGCCACGGACAGGCGCAGGATTCCCTCCCGATATTTTCACTCCTTTCCCGGTCAAGCGAAGAGGCGGTTTTTCACGCATATAGATGTCTCTCCGCCCCCTTAATCTTCCCTTTCCATCGTCTCCTATTCTTCGGAGTTCCCCTCCCTTTGTTCCGTGACACGAACAGCCTCTCCTCTTCTCATCTACCACTATGTAGAGAGGATCTCCCCTTGAAATCCCTCGTCCAGTCCCCCGAGCAGGTTCTTCTAACTTCGTTAACTCTCCGGCCCTCCTTCCATCACGCCTGGTTCCGGACCCCTGCCCCCCCCCCTCCCGACTTCCTATGACCATCTCGAACACCTTCTGCCCCTAGGGTCATGCGCTATCTTACCTTTCCTGATTCAGCCTCCTCTTTTCCTTCGCCCCCCCGAGTGAAGTAATCGAGTCCTGATCGACCTTCGTTGTCGCAGAACCAGAAGACCCCTCTCAGTGCTATTGCTATCCTACCTAGTAAAACACGAGTTTTTCCT
>Ga0179591_1374079_pt1 | contig 11036 bp, 14 predicted proteins | sample CZOMad2_1_08_16f_FD_182891 | JGI IMG/M metagenome (GOLD analysis project Ga0179591, IMG submission 182891) | Vadose zone soil fungal communities from Angelo Coast Range Reserve, California, USA - CZOMad2_1_08_16fungal (PacBio error correction) | ecosystem: Environmental > Terrestrial > Soil >... | reverse complement strand
TTTGCGTGTAGTAACCCAGAGCTTAGATATACTATGGGTTCAATATACCGTGGTCTTTTAAGTTTTAGTCTATCTGAGGAACGCGAACCTGAGTTGTTATTCTCTTTCGAGGTTCAACTTTTCTTCTTTCCTCTAAATCGTTCTCTCTGGCCCCCTCAATAACCCTCTTTCTATTACTGAAGGATTTCAAAGAACCTTCCCCCAACTTTCGCTTTCCACTCAGTTGGAAATCCTATATTCCCTCTGCCATATTACTCTAGTCTCTGGTAGCTTGTTCGCATTTTTTTTATTCGTAAAAAGTCTTTTTGGTGCTGAGTTTGAGCTTCTTTTTCCTTCTGTCCCCTATAATCTAGTGACAATGGTCTTAAATACCCCTCCATCATGTTGGATGCAACGTTTTCTAAGTCTCCTAAGGGCCTGCCATTCCCAAAAAAGCGGAAATACGTGAGTTTCCAATTCTTGTCCCACTTCCTGCAAAACTAAATTACTTTTACCGGGTTGGGTATAGCCCTTGCATCCTGGCCAGTTCTCGATCATTTATCCCCAAGCGACTTTTTTCTTTTCCTAGCTGAGCTTCGGGTGCCCCCCCTTTCCCCCCTTTTGTGTGGGGAGTCTTCCTTTTCACGGAAAACGTAGCGTCCCCCCCGTTGTCTCCCGGACATGTACAGGCCGCCGGTTCCCCCCCAAACCCCACAACTTAGGCAGGCTATAAACGGTCCACATTCCTTTTTATATTCTTTTCTGTGGAATGTTCACTACTTTCTGAGGGAATGGGGTTGTGGTATAGAATTTTTCCTAAACGCTCCGTGTCCTTTGACGTGTGCATTATAAAATTTTATAGGGAAGTACAGTGCCATCATTATCGGGGGACTAGGCATTTGCAGGAAAGTCGCACCCTGATTATTTCCAAGGGAAGCCACCTTTTAATGCGCCACCCCCAAATCCCTACTTTATAAGACTTAGACTTCATGTCCATAGTTCATATTTTAAAAGAGTTCCCCTATATTAATTCCCACCCCCAGTCCCCCTGTGAAATTGGGACTCCCATGTAATCATCATTTTCTTTCTACTCCTGTTTTCTTGGCGAATCTACTCTCTATGCTACTTTGACTTATAAGTAAAGGAGCACACTTTCCCTTCCCCCGCTCTTCCCCTTAAAAACTTATACGAAAGTCGCCAACAAGAGCTTCGACTTAATCTCGGTCTAAACCCCCCTAAGTCTAAAGGATCTTATGGTTACCTCCCGTCGTGTTGGTTCCCCGGATGTTTTTTCTTCTCCCCCTTTTTTCTTCTTATTCCCCCACAAGGAATCCATCCCAGGTGATGGTCTTTTTTTCCCCCCCTTGCTTTAGATTTACTCCCACATTGCCGGTGCCATATAATTGATACGTTCCCTTGTTACTGCCTCCTAGTCGCGAACTGCGTAGAGAAAATATAATTATGTACTTTTTACCATTCCCCAGCACCTCATGTCAGCTTAGTTCCGCCATTTCTCTCCAGTTTTGAACTACAAATGAAGTTTCATTTTTCCCTTTTGTATTCTAGTCTCCACCCCCATTCTATCCCGATTGGGGTGTGTCTTTAGGAAGATGTTCCCGATCCCCAGGGAGACTCGCCCACCCCCCCAGTTTCAGAATCGTATGTTTTACGTTCCAGCTTTTTCCGAACAGATCTTGTTGGATTTTTAGGCCCTCAACGTCGAGGAAAAGATATTGAGACCACTGCAGGGTCGATAAAGTTTCAAGCTCATTCGGTTTTTTCCTAGAAGCTCCCATTGATCCGCACCTTGGATGTCCGACACGCTCCCCCCACCGGAAGCGCGCCTCGCGTACCCCCCCCATTCTTTCCAGAGATGTATTCCGGGAAACCCAGGCTATATTGTTCACCTCAAGGGCATCTCTTTCCACGTCCCGGCCCCTTTTCTCCCAAGCTACCCTGTGCATAATGACGGACGCTTGTATGACTAATAAACCACAAAGTATTTCACTGTCCCCCAGACTTGGTTTTCCCCAATCAGTTTAGCTAGAGTTGAAGTTAGGGACTTTTAGAAAATGCAACCAAGTTATTGGGTTGCCCTAGTCAGAAACGCGGGGGGTAGTTCATAACGTCTCCTCGGTGCTAATGGTTTAAGGATATCGGGCCTTAGTGGAAATGGTTTGTTTTGTCTTTATCAACTAGTCTTTAGACGTGATGCCCCTTCCTTTACCCCCCAGTACGTCCTCAAAGGGTAGTAGGAAGTTTTCTATTGGCATGATTTCCCGGTGTTGGAACCAAGAACCTAATGGATTTTTTGGCTGTTTTTTTCCTTAGAGATCTTTTTCCTCCTTGTGTTTTTTTTAGAGTGTCAGCGATCGCACCCACAAGTGGGCGGGGAGTTTCCCACAGATCTTGACTCTGGTTACACACTCCCGGGGACATTATTACGTCATTCCACGTACTTGTCCGGGAGAATTATCCACCCCCTTTTCATGTGAGCACCCTTCCTCTCCCCCCACGATTGTCAATAGTAGGAATTCACGAAAACCCAAGGTGTCGTCAAAGTTCCTAGGCCACCCCCCCCCCCGAAGACCTTTGTGTCCTCGTGCGTTACCGGGGAAGCAGGGCGATGTTGAGATACTTTTTTAATACCGCGCCGACCCCCTTGGGCCCTGACCGTTAGAGAGCGCAACTCATTGCCGGCTGTTCTGGTGGCCCTCCGTGGTAATCGAATGTCTCGTCCACATTCTTTGTCTCGCGCTTCGTCTTTGATACGTCACAAGGACCGGACTGCAAAGACCATTCTTTGCGTCGGAATGATATGCGAAGGTAGAGACCATTTTTTTGAGCGTGTGCCTGCCTTCCCCCCCGTTTACCGCATTGGGCCCCGTTTTGTATTTCCTCTGGTACCCCTTGTCGACGCTTTCTTTTTCGTTCTTGTTTATCCTAGTTTACCTTTTCCTTTTAGAATTGATTCTTCCCGCCAAACACCATCTTCGGGGTGTCTCCCGCCCTCTCGAATAGGGCCAGTCCGAAATACTTCCAGCTGTATCGTGCCGGCGTATTTTCCCCCCCCTGACAAACCCCCCCCCTTAGTTCTGATCCGGTGGGAGGACTATTCATCTTGGACGGTCGAAAAAGCGTCCCCTCCTGGGGTACCACGGTTTTTTGTGTTTTTTTTGATCCAGGGAGTTCCAAAGGCGGGGTCATTAGGTGGTTCTGGGTTCCCTAATCTCGAGCTGTTGATTCTCGCGGTTCGCGAAGGGTCTGAAACTTACTCATGGTGTTTGCGACTCTTTTTTAGACCCCTTTTTTCCACTGCCCGCACCTGGGCTCATCGCTAACGCACGAGTTCTACCTCCCCCCTACGGGAGGAGGCCCGGGTGTTGTCTGCTTTAGTTTTACTTTTTCTCCCACTCCGTCAACCCAAACATCACGGTTCTTCCCTTGGTCATCAGTTGCGGGAGTTTACACGTAGTATTACCTGGCTACTCCTTCTTGGTGTCACCTGACACATCATTTAACGTTATTTCACTATAGCTTCGTCCGTGAAATTTCTCCTTTGATCTTTCCATTTCAAGGTCCTTTCTCTCGGAGACCTTTTTCCACTGAAATAACCTTCTTTTCCTTATTAATGCAGAGGGATGACCCGAAAATGATCCCCCCAACTTAAGTTGGTTGTTGAAAGTAGAGTAATCTTTTCCCACTTCGGACTCTTCTGTCAACCGTACCCATTTTTTCTAAGTCTCCTTTAATTTCTTTTGTTATGGTGGGTATCCAGTACCAATGTACGATTAATACTGTTGAGAGTAATTTTAACTGGCCTATACTAATATGTGTAGACAGTTCCCTAACACTTACTGCCCCTTCTAAGAAGACTTCTTCCTTCCTACAAAGTCTTATCCCAACCACATCACATTAACCTGGAGGAAACAGGAGGGCAAACGTTCATGGATGTAAAAAATACACCCTTTTATAGGAAGATTTACCGTTTTATAGAAAGAATTCCAAGGTTTTCAGGCATAGACTTTAGACCTTCCGATAGTTTGATTTTCAACGACAAGGGTTCCCTTCTTTCTCCTCCTCGGTGGTGTTTGAGATCAGCCCTGTCCTAAACGTAGCTAAATCACCAGTATACCTGTACCCTATTCTTCTGTTTTCCTATAACTCGAAGGCTTATTTCTTGGAATTTACATTCCAATGGTTCCCTGGTTTTAAGAGGTATTAATTTGATTTTGTTCCTCTAATTGTAGCACCCCTATAAGGCTTTCGAGACTCTAAAGTTTTCTACTCCTCCTTGGATCTGATTTCTCCGTTCCATTAATTAATGCATTAAATCGAACACAAACTTATTCATCTTTTTCTACGCTCCCCCAATGCGAACAACCTCATCCTACGCCTTCCAGTAATATGACCTAGTTACCAGCTTTGAAGATATACCTTTCCCCCCTTTACGAAATTTGCCCCCCTCATTATTTTTTCCCCATATTTTCATCCCAAGACGTTTCTTTCCTTTGTAATTAGATACTTTATTCTAGTGATTAAAAATATAGTGCCCTAAAATTTAGACCCTCCCTTTCCCCCTATAGAATTACACCCTACCCTCTAACCCCAAGTCTTTTCCGTTGAACCCAGAGTTGTAGCCATGTACCCCTTTGTCCCCTCAAGAACAGAACGCCCTTTTTCAGCTACATTGTATGGGCGTGGGAAGGATGTATCACGAAGTCCCGGCCCACTTTCCCACTTCCAGTCCCATTTCTTTTTCGTCAATCGTTCGTTTTCTATATTGAAAAGTCCTGCTTTCCCCCCCCACCTGTAAAAGATGACCAACTAGGTTTGACCACAGCTTTCTCGCACCCTTTGAGATGGACACACCCAATTATATAGTGGCCATACGCACCTATCACGTGAAATTTTCCAGAATGTTTCTCCCCAAAATTGACCCCCCCCTGCAGTAGGTACGGCCTGTGATTTTAGTCCGACCTTACATGATTAGTTCGAACCAACTTATTCTCATTTTTGGTGTACTTCCTAATAAAATTTCTGACTGTCTTCCCCCTCTCCCATTTTGATTTTCCGCCCCCTTGTTCTGTGGTTATTACGTTCCCGATTTCCGACCCCGGGCGATTTCTGGTTTCGGTTATCTAGTTCCCCGTGAAACTATTACAAACGAAGGTGCACGAGGCCTTTCTACTTGCCTCCTAAGTGGCATTTGACGGACTCAGTTTCCTCAGCCGCAAATGTCTCTCAGCCCCCATCTCCCCCAAAGTCTTCCTTACTGCGACTAGACCCTTCATATTATCGTATCTGTTCTTGACCTGACGGTTTCACCTTGTACACCGGGCCCGGCCCCCTCCCGCATTTGCAATCAATGCCTTTTCGTCGACGCTCATTAAACTTTGTCGGCCTGCCGCCGGCCGCTTTTGCTCGAAAACATTACTTTTGTCTCTAAGGATGAAAAGTCCCCGATCCTAACCCGCGTGACTCCCCACGAGGGCCGAGTCCCCCGTGACCCATACTTACCCATTAGTTAGTGTTGCCCAGTTATTCATTTTTTGTCTTTTAAAGTGAAAGCTTTTTTGTTTCCGGCTTCCCTTTGCTCACACCCCTGTACATGGGGCCCCTGTTTGGCTCGGTTAACGTAGTAGCGACCGTTTTGACTACCTCCCCATTTCTACGCCTCCCCCCAGGTTTCTTCCCCTGCCTATTTGCAAAGCGGTTACCGGTTGTGTTGATCCAACAGACATGGTGTGCGACTATTTTCTCTCTCTCTTTGCTCAGTGGTTTTGTGTCTCGAAGTTCGCACAACCACCTAAGGAGGGGCTTGGAGCTTTTCCCCCCCCCCCCCGATTGATCTTTGCCGGGCTACCTCCTTTGAAGTTATATATCTCTTCTGCTTCCGGCCTTTCCGAAAGATGGTTATCCAAACGGAATACACAGTCCCCATGGACCGAACCTGCTTTTCTCACTCCGGAAGCGGCATTCCTGTCTCCAAACAGTTGGCTGACTTCGCTTGAACCCGACACGAAACGGGGTTCTTTCAGGTCCTCCGGATCTGGGGTCACGCGATGTCTCTCTTTCTCGGACAGCGATCTACTTTTGCGAGGATTTAGGAGAGACAACCCCGTCTTCTGCAAGTAGCGCTGGCCACAGCAATATAGACGAAAGACTTTTGGTACCAGGCCCTGAGTTACTGTTCAACCACTTCGTTTCCCCTTGCATGCCCACTTGAGACAGCTAGGTCTCAGTACGTGAGTCAGTCAGAGTCATTTGTCGAGTTGATCGAAGACCAGTTGCGCATTTCCAATGCTGTGTCCGGCTGCTTTCCTTGTCTAGTATTACGAGGGTCCCTCTTAAATGCTTTCCAGGCTTCTTGCGTACCGACCTCCTCCCCCTTTTCCTCCCTCGCCTCATATATACCTCCTCTAGTTCCAGACAAAAGGGAACCCTTTCCCGGTTATAAAGGGTAAATTCCCCACCCCCCCCTTCGTCTACATTTCGAGACTCTTCCCTTCTATCGGCCTCCTTCCCCCCCCGGTCCCTGAATATGCCACAAGGGTTGTGACTTCCTTGAAGTACTTTTTTTTTCCCTGAGTCATGATGTTTGGTCACTAAAATCATCCTTTTCCCTTCTGTGAATTTTTTCCCTAGACTATTAACCTTCCGTAATGTTTATCCCTCCTTGGGAACCCAGAATTTGGGGGGTTCCCCCCCTGTTTCTTCAATCTCTGCAACGCACCCTCTTTTAGAAAGAAACATCCCCCTTCCTAAGGAGGGACCTTTGCCTCCTGCATGTACTCACACGTATTCAATAGCCTGAAACCCCCCTTTTCCCCCCCCGCCAATTTTTCACCTTTCTGTCCTACCGTGAGCGTCGTTTTTCGAAACCTGATACCCAGATATGGTTGCCCCCCCCTATCGCCAGGATTTATCTTTCCCAGCGAACCGAGAAAGTCTATTATCTTTAGATATTTCATGATATTCTACCCTCTCCCCTCGTCTTTGCGACCTTGAATTACCCGTTAGGGAACTCTGATACTCAAATTATTCTTTTTCGTCGTCGTGAGTAATTTCTGCCCCCTTTTTTTTCCCCTATGTACCAACGATTTTTTCTCGAAATTTAAGTTCTTCTCTTTTTTGTAAGTATTATCCAGTCGGAGATTAAAAAAACCTTTCTCATACGATCTTTAAGGATTCCCCGCAGCTACCCATCATAATGTATATCCGTACAACAACCTTTTGGGCCAAACGGTCTGTCTAGTTAATTCCCCATTTATACACACATCAAATTCCCTCCGTAGTCAAAATTGTGTTACTCAAAATCCATTTGAGAAGGTGGGGCGGGTTTTAGTGCCTCTGAATCACCGGTGGGCAGGCCTTCCTTTAGAGCCAGTTTCCAAGCTACGTTTCGAGATGCTTCTGCTGGCTCTCCTCCGGTTGTTTTCCCACTGGCTTTGCAGCTCACTCTCTTTACCATATAACGGAGAGCCCTAATCCACCCCTTCTCGAGTCCTTTACACCTTTTTACCACAGTTAGTTCCATGTCCATTTTCATTCTTACTTATTTAATGGGATTGTTGCCTCTTGTTATATAAAGCCGCTTAGCTTTTTTTGCTCCCCTCACGTTATTACTAGGTATTTAAGATGGCATTCGCTATATGATTCCCCATAATTAATTATCCCAATTTCGTAAATCAATTTACAACTATCCCCCCCCCTTTCCCATTCGCCGACTAAGGAATCCTACTTAGACTCCTATGATACCAATAGTTACCCCGCTCTCCACTCCTTTTTTCCCTACCCTAAAAAAAAGTTACGAACATTTGTTCCCCCCCACCCTTGAGTGTAAGATCCTGAAACCTCTTTCCCCCCCCCAACAGACTTTCCTTATCCCTAGTCCGGAATCTTCCCTTGACCATATCCGTCCCTGATAAAATTAGAAACTTCTTCTTTTTCCTAACTTAACTTATCATGCACCCATAGTTGGACCCCTAGTCCTCCCCCTAGTTCTTACCTATTTTGCCTTATCAGATGTGTTCCCTAGCACCCAATTGTATGTTGGCTGTTTGTTGGAGATATAAGTGTTCGTCCGGCTCAAACCGGGTCCCAATCCTTTAGTTCAGGTAGACCGTTTTTTTTCGCTCCCCACACCTTTTCCTTCTTGACCATGACGTTATCTACAGTTTATGATAAGGTCCTCTCAGTTTTGACTCACCTCTTTTCTTTAACGCTTGGTTAAATTTCCCACGTTTATGGAGGAGTTCATACTAATCCTTCCTCCGTCCTAAGTTTCAGTCCAATTAGTTCTCACCCGCCCTTGGATGAAGTACCCAGGACTTTCGGGGCCGCTTCGTATTTTATATCGGTTATCCCCCCCCCTTTTTTCCAAGACTTGTTGGGTTTGTCTTTAGCCTCCCGGCACCCGAGGAATGAACCGTTGCGGTCTCCCCTTTATGGTAGCTTCTTTAGGGTACTCCCCCTTCAGATTTTTCTTCGTTTCGGTTTTCTTAGTAGCCCCTTTTTCGGGTGGGGTGTTGTTTGCTTACAGCTATTGATACAAAGCAGGGCAGAACGTAGTCCGTCCGCATTCCCTTTGTCCCGTTCGCCTTTGACTCCATGTCCAGGCCAGTCATGGTTCTTCTAAATGCCCCCCCCGCCCGTCCCACAACAGTTTTTTTGCATTCCTAGATGCGCTCGCTGCCATTTTCTGCTCCCCTGAGATGTCCACGTGGTGCCATCGTCTCATGTTACACCATTCCCCGTTTCCGCTCTTAATTTGGCAGAACCCTTCCCCTTAGTCTACCCCGGGCAGGTGCTTCCCAGTTTTCTTCCTGCCCATGCCGGCACTCGGCTTCATTTATTTTTTGACTTTCGGAAATAAGTATTTCCTTTTCCTTCGCCTGGAAGCTTTCAAATTGAAGTTTGATCGACCACCATCGCTTTTTTTTTTTTGTTCAAGCCCTTTAGGCCGCCCCCCTTTTTTTATCCAATAGTGAACTCCCTTTTCCCTTTTCAAACCCGTTAGGTTGTTTTTGTTGCACCCCCCCCGCTGAAGTTCCTTTTCAACCCCGTTGGGGAGTGTTGCTCCTCAGTGCGAAGAGGCAGAGTTTTAAGGAGAGAGCTTTTTGCTTTGTAGCTTCTGGTTACCTGTGGTCTTCCTTCCACGTTTACTACAAGCGAGTCTCCAGGCCCCTGTTAGCCGCCTCTAAATCCATATACACACTGGAGTTGGCATTTTTTACTTTACATGACCTTGAACCCTGGGTGGGGGTCCCCTAACCCCCCCAGTCCTTGACTGTGGTGTTTATTGAGCAGATGCATCTTACTTCCTCCTCCGTTTTTTTTTTTGCTGTGATTTCGCTTTTTTTTTTCTCTCCACCACCCCCAACCCTCCAAGGCTGTTTTTTCTGATCCCACCCCCGGTACCCACCTCCGTTTCTTCCCTGGCACGGCCACCCTCTTGTCGATATTCTTTTATTCTTTTGTTTTTGATACGTTTTGCAGGTTGGGAGTCACGGATTCCCTGCAACCATGGACCGCCCCCGCCCGCCCTCTCTCCGGCCCCCCCGCGGAAACTTATGTCTCATGCCCCCACCCACTTCTACAAGTCGCGGATACCCACGAACGGTTTTGTACGTAGTGCAGGTAACTCCTTTCCGCGGCTGGCTTACTGCTCACATTTCCCTCCCGTAGCACCTCTGTTTTTTTTTGTCTGATTTTTCGTCTCAACGTAATGGACGGCGTCCTGAAGAACCAGGGTACACCGCTTTGCCAACACGGCATGGGATTGGCAAAGGGACGGCCCAGGGTAGGCCCTGGTTAACCCCAGATTGTACTTGCCCACGGTTTCACCCGACTAGTAACGCAGCGCTCAGTTTTCTTCCCATAGGGCTTTGCTTTCCCGCATCAGTTTTGGGTCTTCGCTGTCCCTTCCAAGGTGCACTCCCGTCCCCCCTGGAGGATCCTTTAGAAGCCTGGTCTTCCCTTTTTTTTCCAATATTTATAATGCTCCCTTTCCTCATAACCCGACCCCAAAATCTTGTTGGTATGCTTCCAAAGGAAGATCGTCCTTTTTTCGTTCCCCTCCCAACTGTGCCTCGAGTACCTCCTTCTGATCGTGGGCGGATAAAGACATCCCCCCACTCGATTAGGCTCCCTTTTCCCTTAATTTCGCCTCACAATCATTTTTTTCTTCAGGATGGGACATTGGCTGTTGAAGACCTCTGGAGGGTCTCTATTTGTCGTATGTCCCCCCCTGTTACACCAAGTATGTTCTGTTCCCTCTCCGCTTTGGTTTTTCCCCCTTGTCTTTAAAAACCCGAACTTGTCTAATTGTTTTCCCGTACTTTTCCCGCTTTTCAATTGTGGTGTTCCCTCTCGTCCCCCGATGTTCGCCCGATTTCATTCTTTTCACATTTACCCTGGTCTTTGCGCCATCCTATGCTGCCCCCCCTTGTCAGCCCCAAACTCCCCACCAAGTTCAGCCTTACTTTTCGGTTTTTTCGATCCCTCGAGATTACCTGGCTCCGTTCTGCCATTTTCCTGCACCCTTGGAGTTTTACTTGCATATGCTTTTTCCCCCCCCTGAACCCTTCCCCCCCAGTTTTTGATCTTACTGATATTTCATTTTAGATTCACTATAAAATCGTATTTTTTTGCCACTGCCTAGAACCCCCCTATTTCCATGAGGAAAGGAATCTGTCCAAATGTTTTCCCTTTGTTAGTGAATATTATTAGAACCTTCCCTCCTATGTAACTAAGTCAATGGACGTTTTTCTACTTTATTTTTTTGTGTTCGCTTGTTATAGTACCCATTTGAATCCCGAATTATGATCTTTTTAATAAGCTTTACTTAGTGTTCCCATGGTACTACCTCCCCCCCCCCCCTATATATTTTTTCTAATCCCTGTTCCACTTTTAGATCACCCATTTCACTAAATTTTTCCAACTGAGAATGGCAACACCCAATGTCGGTTCCTTCTCGAGACAGCATCCTTATACAGGTGTGTTTTTTTCTTCCTTTTATTTCATTTTTAAAAGCACGTTGATTATGTACGTAT
>Ga0179591_1288536_pt1 | contig 11036 bp, 12 predicted proteins | sample CZOMad2_1_08_16f_FD_182891 | JGI IMG/M metagenome (GOLD analysis project Ga0179591, IMG submission 182891) | Vadose zone soil fungal communities from Angelo Coast Range Reserve, California, USA - CZOMad2_1_08_16fungal (PacBio error correction) | ecosystem: Environmental > Terrestrial > Soil >... | reverse complement strand
CCTCGATCAAGTGAGCAAGATACATTTCTCTTTTATAAGGTTCCCCCCCCAGGACCCCATTTGGTCCGTTGTGCCTTGCCCGTAGACTCGAACCCTTGTTTCCGAGCTTTTTCTTTCGTCACGTCCCCCCCGGGCGTTTTTTTTTCCTACTCCATTTTTGGAAGCTTCCCCCCCCCCGACTCCCCTCTAGAGTTTTTCTTTCTTCTGCGGCTATTCTCCTTGTCGACATTTTTTTAAGAGCTGGGTCCCTTCCCCCGACCTCTTCCGATAATTCGTTGTCCCTGTTCACACTTTCCTAGCAGTTTCCCTTTAGGACCTTTTCCTTCTTTCCCATCCTTCAGCGAACCGCCCCCTGTATAATTTCCTTAGCTTTCCGCCCAATTTTTGATGTTTGGTTACGGCGTACAGAAGAGGGACAAACTTCCTTTCCCTCCTCCCCGGCCCCCTCCCCTTGTCAAAGTCGTTTTCTTCAGATTAACTTATTTTTCAGGTTTTTTTTTCTCGCTTTCCGCCGGTGTCCCGGACTTTTTTGAGTTGGAAAGTTCTGGTCTTTCTTGGTGCTGCGCAGAATACAGTTTTATAACCTACCTTAGCTCTTTAGTTTTTTTTTCCCCCCGTGTTGGGCCCACTGTTCGTCGTGATCTTAGAAGACGACTTGGTTTTCTTAAGTTTCCTGCGCCAAAAGGTGGTTAGCTTGATCGAGAGTTTACAATTTCCCCCACTCCTTACGCCCCCCCCTCCCGGTTCTCTGTACCCTTACCCGCACCCTGGTTTCCTCGGTTCCTCGATCTCGGACTATACCGTTTTTTTCCGATGGCCTCCCTCCAGACCCCAAGTTCTTTGTTGCGGCCTCTCGCTTTGCCTTCAAGATACTTTTTTCCTTCGGCTCCTTCTGGAAAAGTTATCGCCGTGGTTTTTCTCGGCCTGCCCGTCGCCCCCTGAGGCCTTCCGTATTTTTTGCCGTTTTTTTTGGGTCGGCCCCATTTTTCATCCCCCTCCGCGGGTGCAGTTTTCTGGCACTTCTTCGTTTTTTCCCCCCCCCGAGACTGGTCGCCTTCTCCTTTCTCTTTCGCTCTCTTTGGAGCGAATGATTTGCTGATTCGATCCATCTATCCCTCCCTCAACCCTGACTGTAACCGCGTTCTTTTCGTTCGGCTCTGGCGTGTAAACTCCAACTTTCTGGATTTCCGATGGCGTTCCCATTTCGGCTGACCCCTTTGAGAGCTTTTTTACTCTGTCTCCGACTTTTTTGTTCTCGTCTCCCATTCTGCAGTACGGTGATAACCCCGCTTCACGTGCGTCCTTTTGACTGAAGACTCCGGGCGTTTACTTGTTCACCTTTTTCTTCCTCCAACCGCTGGGTGGATCTATTCCTGGGCGCCCTTTGCCTGATGTTTTTTCCAGGGGCCCCTGCGAATTGATGTTGTGGATTTTCCATCCCCCATGCACTACCTCCTCTGAGGTCAGGGCTGATCGAACCCTTTGCAGTCCCCTCCCTAGTCTAGTCCCGATTATCTGACTTCCTTGGCGGATCACGTCTTTCTCGTTTTACGTTGAACGTTCGTAAGTTTGGGCGACGATTGCCCCTTTTGCCCTTTCCCCCTAATGTCCCTTTTTACGGAGTCGCTCCGCGACTGATGTTTGACGGTCCCGTCCCTTGTTCGCGGGTCTTTTTCCCTTACGCGGTTTTACCCGCCCTTTTTCCGTCCTGCGTTTCAGAGTCAACCACTTGTCCTCCTTTCCAACCTCTTCCAAGTTAGTTTGGATATCATCGGAGTTTGTTCCCTCGAAATTTCTTTCATGACACTTTCGGCTTGTTCTCTGGTGGCATGTCCCTCAGAAAAGACTCTATGACCCCTTTCTTCCCCCCTTCATTTCCTTCGCTATTTGCGCGCACGATGTGTGTGAGTCTTTTTTTTTGTAATCGTTTTCGACATCTACATATTCTCAGTTTTTTTTTGATTCTTTCCCTTGCCATTTTTGAGGACCGAGTCTCCCCCCTGGTGCGCCCTTTTTTTCTTCGCCCTTCCCTTCCGTCGGGCCTGATCCCGCAACCCGCTTTCTCGCTCGTGGTTGCCCTGTTTTTTGCATTTACGCTCGTTTTTTTTTTGAAATTTCTTTTGAGGCGTGACCTTTGTCCAAGGTCCCCTCTTCTTGCTTCACAGATGTTTCCGAGAAGATTCCGGCTTCCTCCCTCCCCTGCGCTTTCGGTGCGTCTTTTGGGGACACTTTTGCTTTGGAATTTCCCTTCGTTTGTACTAGCCGGAGCGAGGAGTTTCTCTTTCTCTCCTTTTGTGGTTGAGAGCTATACAACGACCGCGCCCATTCTCAGGCCCCCCCTGCCGCCTCCAACGTCGTACCCTGCCCACCGTGCCCCCCTTGAATCCTGGACTTTATTCTACAGTCTTTTTTCGGGTTAACCTTTTTTTTGAAAAATTTCCCGCTCCAGCCGAATGGGACCCACCGTGGACTAATCTTGGACAAATTTTTCCTCTTTCCCGTGCCGAGAAAATGTCGAGTACAATTCATTTTTTCTTCTTCAGTCCTGGGCCCCTCCGCCCGTATTTGGTGGTCGTTTCAAGTTCGTCTGTAGACTCCGTCCCTTCCGCGCCCCTGTTGAGTCACCGTTTTGTCGACGTCCTGCTTTCCCCCCCCCAGATAAGGTTGATTCGTTACCGCCTCGTGAGAACCCCCGTTCCTTAAGACCCAGGTTAACCCCCCCCTTCCGATTCCCCCCCCAATAGAGAAGGGGATTAATTGCCGAGGCAGAATATCATTGTTCTGCGGTTAGTGCAACCAGGTCATTGCCCCCCCCCTTTTAAAGTGTCCCTTCCCCTTTGACTTCCCACAACCCCCCCCCCCGGCTCCTCCCACGGTTCAGGGGTGAAAGGGGAGAGCTGCTTTCCCCTTGGCTATTGTAAGGTGGCACCTTTTGAGGAGTACACCTGTGATTTCCCTTGGAGTTGCCCCGCCTATTGAAATTTTTTGCGACTGTTCCATCGGTAATCTTTTAGGGAGGAAGAGATTCCCTCCGTCCCCCTTTTTACCTCGGATCCTATTTTTCTTGACTTTCCCCCTTTAAGAATTCTCCTCCTTTCTTGCCCCTTTACGTGTTTTTTTTTCGCCTCCCGTTGTTCCGCGAGCAATGTAATCCTTTGCTTTGGTTTTCTTTTCTTATCATGATTTTTCCTTTAGCGGCCGGGGCAAGCTTTTTTTTTGAAAGCCCATCCAACGGTCAACTCTTTAATTGCCCCTTTCCCCGCATCTCCGTTAGACCCAGGACTTGTTCCGTCCCCATTTAGTAACCTACGTCTGTGGTCATTTACAGTGCCCTTTCCCCCCTATCACATTTTTTTTGTCCTCTTGGACGCTCTAGAAACATGCCCTTTTTACGTCGCCCCCCGCTCTCCCCGGAAAGTGTCAATGATGCCTCCCATCCTCCCCCCCCCCTCTTTCAAGTTGAAAATTGCGCGTAAGTCTTCTCCCGTAGTCTTTTGCGGGTTTTCGTCTAGTAGAATCTTCTTTTCTCTCTTCAAGGATCAAGTCTTCCCCCCTAACCCCTAACAGCCTGGCCCCCGTCAAAGTTCCTCTTCCCTTTTAACCTCTCACTACTCAGTTCGAGGTGGACTCCAAGCCAAAATGCTCCGAACACTTGAAAAGACCGGACACCCCTTTTTTAGTCCCCAAGAAGTTTTTGAGAGTGAAGGCCCCAAGCACAATGAGATTCCTGCCCTTAGGCTCCCTTCTTTCCAACCAATAGAGGAACGCCCCCCTGGCCGCTTCCACCCAGATAGATTAGTGGGCGAAATCGATGGCTTATAGAGGAGAGCTTCCCCCCAGCCTTTTTTTTTCAATCGGTTCTTTGAACTTCCTTAGGTTCTTTTCTATCCCCCCTTTTATCGCCCCCCGTTTAGGATAGGGCATCTCTCCCCTGCTCCTCCTGCGCCCTTTGCCAAACCATGCAGGAGACCCCTGCCTCTTCCCTGCGAGGCTTTTTTCCCTCCTGATAGACGTCCTTTTAGGCGCACTTTTCAAAGAAATATTTTTCTGACAGTGATCTTGCAACGGCGCTTACTTCCACCCCCCTTCCCCCTTAATTCGACTGTTTCACATCGTCTAGGCGAGCCCATTTCTATTACTTCCCGTAGGGAAGATCCTCCTAATTTCCTTTTCCCCGGATTTCTTCTGACAAGCCAAGGTTTTTTTTTTGACCTCCTTTTCCCCTGGAGTAACAGGTAGTTGACAGCGGTTTTTTCCTTCCCCCTGTACCACAATCGCGATAAGTGGCTTTTTTGCACTTCCGGCAATTTTCCCAGCAGAGAAGCAGGAGAGGAATGCCTCACCGGTCCCTTCCTCACCTTCCCCTCCCCCTAGGCTTTTTTTTACTAGACAGTTCGTCGAACTGCATTTGATTTTCCAGCTCAGTACCCGACCCCCCTTAAGAACAGTCCTTTATCTTTCTGACCTCGTCTATTCGCCCCCCTATTATTTTTACATACAATCCCCTGTTTCGATTTCCTCTTTTTGCCGGATTTACCCGCGGACATGAGTTTTTTCGTTTGTTTTGCCTTCCTTCCTCCCACGGTTTGCACCTGTCGCTTAGCCGCTGCATTTCCGTCCGTTTTTTTTCTACCTGTCCCAATTTTCGGTGCATAGCGGTTTATTTTCTGTCCGCCTATTTCTTTGCAGCGCCTCCTTTGTTGTGTTTTCTGAGTTTATCATCAACCGCACGCCTAGCTTTTTTCATAGTGCCGGTTACCCCCTTTCCTCTTGCTGTGACTTCAGTATCTCGGAGCACTCTTCTACCGTTGCAGTTTTTTTGCCCCTCTCTTGCGGGACAGGCCCGTTGACGACCTTTTCCCCCTCGTCCCCACTATCCCCCTCCGCGTGTTCAAACCTCCAACTTTGGGTTTTCTTCGAGAATTTCTTGTTCTACCATTTTTAAGGATTTGGTGCTTCTTTCCTTTTATGAATTCCAGTCGGTACGCCTCATGCCCTCCTCAGCGTGACGTTTGTGACTCGAGAGGTTTATACGGGCCTATTGTTGGCCCAATGGGTCTTTTGTGCCTCCCTCAGATTTTCTCTCTTGCCTCGTCTCCTCGAGATTACCATTTTAGGAAAAGAATAAGATCTTCCCCCCTATGAGGCCAGGTCCCCTTCTTCCCCCTCCCCCCAGTGGGTTGTCTTTTTTTTCGCTCCTCTGCCCTGTTTTTTACTGAATCAAGCCCCTTCCGTGGTTGCCTTCGAGGGCATTTGTTATACCCCCCTGTGGCATCTTTAGGGACCCCGACATCCGCGGTTCTCTTTTGGCCGTGGTAGCGTGCTTCCCTCCACTCGTTAGGGCCTTTGAGCCCCCTCCTCGTGTTGTTCTTCGGTTCCCCGGTGCTGTGACACACATATTTTTTGGCGGCAACCCCACCCTGGGATTTTTTCCACTCTTTAGAGGTCTCTGAAATGGTGGCCATTTTTTTTTTTCTTTTCTCTTTTTGAGTCGTCATTACCTTTTGAGATAGTTTAAGACTTGATCCTATAACTCCCCCCACCCCCTCTCCCCACGCGGAAGGAGTTTTTTTGTGACCAGTGATATTAAAGATTTTCTTCTCCCGCTTTTTTTTGTTGAAAATGTATCAGGTTCTCGGGGTCCTCTCTGAGGGTTATCGATAAGCGGATGCTTACACAGTTACCCGCAGTGATCTGTTCCCCCTCGGGGGTGAGTTTTCCTCCCAATCCTTTTTCCTCAATGGTTTTCTGAAATGAGGTGACGCCTCCTTTCCTGGGTTTCCTTCCCGCTTTCTCCGGATTTCCAAGTACTACTGTACCTTTTTTTTTTTTTTCAAATTTTACCTCTCTGTCCCCCCCAGCGAAGCTCCTGAGGAGGTACGGGTCTCGCCTCCCTTGATTCTTTCCCTCCCGGTCACCTCGTGGTTTTTATGGCGGCTCTTGTTAACCCCCCTTTTAAAACTCAGATATTGTTTTGCTTTTTCCCTGAAGTCTTTCTTTGAAAATTCGCCTGATTTGACCGATCCAGTCCCTCCATGTCCCTATACCCTTTTTTTTTCCAGTTTTCTCTTTGGTCCCCAGGAAGTTCACTCATGAGGATACACTTGTGGACCCCTGGCTGTCGTTTTCCAAGATACCTTTTTTTTCTGCGAAACTTGAGGCAATACACCCCCTGAGAGGATATCCGAATTTTTTGGGTGGTGAGGTGTCGTTTCTTTCCCATTGAAGCTGGTGTCCGAGTCTTTGCACTTTCCTCTTTCCTCGGGCTTACCTTATTAAACCTTACCTTTTGGTCCTCTTGGGTGGACTTCTTTCTTTCCTTCTTTTTTTGAGATTCCCTCTTTCATACGTAACGGGAGCTTGTGTTTCCTATACCTAGGTCCCCCCGATTGCAGGTGATAGCCCTTGGACCCCCCCTATCCAAGCGGTTGCCTTATCAGCCCATAAAGCTCGCTGGCCCCCCTCTTTTAGGGGCCTTTAGGGTCCTGACTCAGTCCTTTGTGGTGACTCTTACGGTCTGGAATTCGATAGCTGATTGTATCCCCTGCTTTTCCGGTTGCGGTCCCATTATTTTTTTGCTTTACGTTTACCGTTCTTCCTTTCTCCCCCCCTCCTCTTTGCTCGCGCCCGTTCCCTCGTTTTTTTGGGTTTTGTGCCTGCGCCGTGCCATCTTCTTTTCCTTTTTTTCTCGAACGGCCCTCTTTTCTCTTTCCCGCGTTGTTTCCTCTCCTTCCTGTTTTAGATTCTTCACACAACGCCCGTCTATCTTTTCCCAACGCTCCCTGCCCGTTTCTGCATTTACCCACTCCTTTGCCCAGCTCCCCTCGATTTCTGGAGGCAAGTTTTTCCGGCTTCCCCCTTTTCCTCTTTCAAGCATTTGTTCCGCCCCCGTGTGATTAAGACGTAGACCTCATTTCTTCCGTGTCCTGGTCCGAAGTCACCCTTGATGCGTCCCCCTCTTCCCTTCAACAGAGAGGCTGCATGGTTTTCTTTGGTTGCGGCCCCTTTCTTTCGATTTTGTGTCAGCAGAAGGAAGCCCCAAAGGTTCTTTTCACCCGGTTCTTTTCCCCCCATTTCATCTTCAACGGTGTCTCCCGCCTTTTCCGACGAGACCCCCTCCAGGCTACAACCTTTTTGCCATTCATTTCCCAATTAATTTGACCTCCATGACGTCAGGCGGGGATTGGAAGGCCCCCCCCTGCTCCTCTCCCCGGTTTCCATTCTCATTCCCCCTACGCTGTCAACCAGTCTCTCCGCTTCAGGTTCACCCTGGATGAAATAGGGGCCTTCGTCATCTGTTACTTTGGTTTATCCTTTTTTCCCCGCTTTGGTTCCAAACAAGGTGATCCGCCTTTTTTCACTTCCCCCCAGAGTTTCTTCCTGTTCAGATAACGTTTTTTTTTTTTTTACCTACGCTGTAGACCGTGCCGGTTTCCCCTGACCAGGACGTCAAAACCCCTCCCCCCCTTTTCTCCTCTTTAGAAAAAGTAATTCGGTTTTCCCCTCTCTGGTCTGAGAATCCTAATGAGCGGTCTCCCACTCCTCTTTTCGCTTTCTTTCTTTGAAAGCATCCCCCAGAAATGAGATTACCCGTGTTGGTACCCACGAGATTTGTCGACCAGGGCATTATTACCGCGCTTCCCCATTTAAGAACTGCCGTTATTGGTCTTCATTCTCCCTCAAACAGATTTCCCGAGCCCTTGCCTCTTTTGGAAGATTTTTTTGATAGAGAATTTCCAGTCCAGCCCCCCCTCTCCAGTCATTCCTTGTCACGAGAATTCATCCAAGCCCGGATTCACGTTTACCCCCCCTCGACTCCTCCTTAGTTCTTTTGCTTTGTGTTGTGTGATTTTTTTCAATTCTTTATCTGCTCCGTCCGTCACCACCATCCCCGAGACAGTCAACGCTTCCACCTTCTCGTTTTCCCCCTCCACGACGCGCTGCGGTGGCCGCATCCCTTTCCGAAAACTCCCCCGACCAATTTTTACCCCCTTCACAGTCGCATGACTTTCCTTGAGAGTGAGTCTCCCCCCCTCCCAGTTTTTTTTCCGAGGTACATCGAGATCTTCACAACCTCTCTCGCCTGAAATATCTTTTGCTTTCCAACCCTTCGCTTTGGTTCTCGGCCTTTACATGGATGTCTACTTTCCTAAAACTTTAGTTTACCTTCAATTGGGCGCTGTCGTGGAAGACCCCTCAAAGTTTCTCTTCTCCTATCCCCGTTCTGAGAAGGACCCTTTTACCTCCCCCTGTTTCCTTCCTCCCCCCTCCCCCTTCATGCCCCCCTATTAAGAACGCTTCCACTTGTTTTCACATATTTCCCCGAGTAGACCTTCCCCCGCGAAGTACCGATCCTGTTTCTTCAATGTCTTTCCCCCTTTGCTTTTTTGCGGGCCCCCCTTCTTCACCAACGGTCCTCGGGCCTTGGTTTTTCTTGACCAGTCTTTTTTTTTCCCGCCCGGTCCCGTTGGAATGGCTCCAGCGCTTGAAGTAGGAGTCGGTCTATGTTTTATCTTTTATTTCCCTGCTAGCTAAGGGTTTCTTTTCATGCAAGGGCGTGGAGGTTTTCTTGTTTTAGGTCTTACTTTTCCAGCGTTGCTTGGTCCCCAAGCATATGACACCAAGTTTCCGCTCCCGTCTTTTTTCCCAACATGTTTCGTTCGAAAACTATACGACGAGAAGTCGTTTTTTTTTCCTGATCTCTTCAATAAAGTGCGCAACTAGCCTTTTTTTCCTGACGTTTTTGAAACTCCTCGGAGTCCCGTGCACTTGAAGCCCTTGCCTTCTTTTTTCCCTCTCCAAGTATTCCTTTTAAGAGAATGATAAGCCCCTTTCCTGTTTCGACTCCATATATATATTCCTCTACCAGTTTTGATGCGGTTTTTTTTCCCTATCTGAATAGGATAATATGTTTCTCCCCCCTTTTCGTGCCCAATTGGTTGTTGTTTGAAACGTCTCCCGACTTTCTCCTCCTATCGGGAGTTTTCTTTCCTCACCCTAAGCTTCAGTTGATGGGAGGCCCGACGCTACTAGGGACGCCTCTCCTTTTTTTTTATCTTTTTTTTTTTTCGAGCTGGTTCCCCCAACTTTGAAATTTTGGAATCCTGGTGTGTTCTTTTTCGGCGCGTTTTTTTTCCGGTTTCTTAAGTGGTCAAAAGCCTAACAATGTCTAAATTTTTTTCCAGCCTCCCAACTTTCCTTTTTTTTGCCTTTCGCTAAGGCGTAAAAGAAGACGGTAACCCCTTCGCTGCCCCCCATAGGTTGTACACCCCCCCCCACTTCTTCTTTAAGACCCCATTCCCCCCAACAGTGACTTTTTCTCTCGGTGAGCTCGCTTACGTTTTTTTAAAATGAATTGGTGAGGTGAACCCCCTTCTTCTTCCCCCATCGGCCTCCATAGCTCGTTCGCCCTTAGAATAGACCCTTTTTCTATTTCCCTCTCTGTTTTCACCATGGGATATTTTGTCCCCCCCCGTTTTTGTTTTTTCATCGATGATCCTTACATTCGAGTCTTTCCCCGACCCTTTTTCCTTCCCGTGCAGTCCCCCCGATCCTCAACTCCCTTCAGCTCTTTAAAAAGATGAAAGGCAGTTGGCTTTCTGAAACTTCTTTATCTTCTCCACTTGAATGTAGTAGAAACCACCGCTCCTTGTTGTTTCTTGAAGAAGTCATAGAGGTTCTTAATTCTGTGCGCATTAGGTTTTCCCCACGCTTTGAAAACCGCTCTTTTTTTTCATTTCGTTTTCTCCTTCCTGAAAGAGACGCCCTTCCTTCTTTGGACGACGGTTGTGTTCTTTTGATTCCCTGTGCCTCTTCTTAAGATGCGGGACACTCTCTCTTCGTTTCGCGGTCACAACACCGAAGGAAGATCCCCGATCCCTGATTTTTTCTTTTCGATGGATTTCTGAGAGAATGCCCCCTGTCTCTCTGAAGCCTTCTTCCGCGTCTCCACCTACAAAACCTCAGGAACAGAGGTTTAACCCTTTCCGGTGTACCAAGTTTTCTCCCACTTTCTTAGTCCCCTTTTCCAGCTTAGGTGAGATCGTTCTCTTTTGCATGTTGTCGTTCAAGCAAGGACCACTTTGCAGAAGTTCCGGTACAGATTGGAGGATTTTCCCTTTTTATGCCCTTTTTTTTTTTGGATCGCGTCTTTTTTGTTCCGATTCCCTGGTTTGAGAGGCATAGACTTTTCTTTTTCCACCCGGCCCTTCCCTTTCTTGATGGTTTTTTATGGATTTCAACGACGGCTGTTCCAATTTTCAATGGATTCTCCCCAGAAATACCTTTTTTTCTCATTGATCGCCTTCCGAGGAGCAGATCGCGAAGTCTCTCCAAATCCTTTCCCAGTCCTTTTTTAATGAGTTTAACCTTTTCGAACCTTAACCCTCTAGAATGATGACCTTTAATTGACGTTCCTGATCTAATCTGAGAAACCCAGAGAAAGAGATTTTTCTCCCCGCCTCTCCCCTCCTTAGCCCCTTTGGTTGTGGTCCCGAAGTGGGGCCGTTTTCCCAAGTCCTGAGAGACCGTTGACTCTGACCGTTCCGGCATATCTCTTGTCTTCACGACTTCTTTGTCGGACTAACAATGGACGTTGGCTGCCTTTTCCTTGACTCAGTCGCTCCCTCCTTTTTTTTCGATTCACTTAGAGATGTAGTTATTTGGTGTGCTAACTTCCTGTCGAAGCCTTGTCGTAAGGTTTTCAGCACCAGTTGATTTGTTTTCTTCTGATTCTTTTTCCGTGAATGTGCCCCCCTGGGCGTTCCACTCCCCCTCTCCATCTGTACTGCCCCGCAAAAAAACCCCCTGAATCCTCCTCCCCCGGGCATGATTAGGGAAGTTCTTAACTCTTTCATTGTGTACTTCGTAAAGTGGTTAGAGTTATAGTTTCTTCGTGAATTACTTTTTGAGGCTTTTAGGTACTGGAAGCTTCCTTTACCTTTGACTACAGGCACAGGAAACCTGTTTTTGCTCTTCTTTTTTTTTTTTCCCTTTGAATGAGATTTTTGTAGAAGAGACGTCGTCTTTTCGATGGG